>Ga0065711_1034274_pt1 | contig 24028 bp, 11 predicted proteins | sample Hoacrofraction12_FD_59098 | JGI IMG/M metagenome (GOLD analysis project Ga0065711, IMG submission 59098) | Hoatzin crop microbial communities from Cojedes, Venezuela - Epithelial fraction 12 v2 (version 2) | ecosystem: Host-associated > Birds > Digestive system > Esophagus > Crop | place... | reverse complement strand
GGATGTCATGTCAGCAGAGGAGCTGGGAATGGGGAGACATGCTCCTGTTCACCTTAACAAGCAATACTCCCAAACCTGGGTATGAAAGAGCGAGATATTTGTTACAAACACACTTGCTTCCCTAGACTAGGGCCAGGCCCAGCTTCCTGCCTTATTCTAACTACTATACTGCTCTAGCAAAATAAATGAAGAAAGAAGTCTGATAGTCCCTAAGTAATCATTAGCTGGTTGTCATGTCCCTCAGAAGACTTTAAATGTCATTTTCCTCTCTCCAGCTTCTCTATCATGCCAGCACTGCAGTTTCTGAACCCTTTAATTGCTCCAGTAAATATTGATCACGGTATACGAAAGCTGGAGTTGCCTCTCACTACTTCTAACCTCGCAAAGCTGCTCATCACTGCTGGGTGGTGGGGGGAGGTGGAAGGAGAGACGGAGGAAGTGAGGCAGAGCCATCACACTTCGCTTCCTCTGGGCCTTGTGGGTGGCGTTGCTGCACGCAACCCACCCGCAAGCTCACATGCACTCGTTTGTGAGGGGAAGAATGGATTCATTTATTTTTTGGTGGTGTTTATGAAAATTACATGAGTTGGAGTAGGAGGATCAAGGCTGGAAGACTGGAGTGAGGTAGTACCTGTGTCACCAAAAATCAACAGAGGATGTGAGTCTATGCGGATCAAGCGTGGATCAAAGTCTTGTCCTTTAGAGGTGCCAGTTTGAGCAAAGGGTAAAGTCCCTCACATGTCTTTTCTTCCACTTTCCAGTCATGGCAAGATGGAGATGTGGAGAAAGGGCTTTGTGGGCACTGAGCGCAGGGCCGTGACTGACCGTGGAGCTCAGCAGTGGGACGTGGGACCTAGGAAGACGTGCTTGCCCCAAGTGTGGCTCAGTTTGTTAAGCTGGGTCTTCACTCCAACGTGCTCCCGCCAGCCCGTTGTGGGCAGGCAGCCCATGCTGCTCCAGCGGCTGGGGTTGCTTCCCCAGGGTCAGGCCGCTCTCGGAGTGTGGGGAGTGCGGGGTCTTTGGGCAGGCTCCAGGGAGCGGTGGGGCTGCCCCGCTGTTGATGGAGAGGCCCTGCCCGGGTGGTCTCCTGGGATGCTCAGGGTGGCGGAGAGAGAACCGGGACCAAATTCTAGGTAAATCTGTGAAAGCAAGTATATTTTTGAGTGACTGGTATCGAGGGACAGAGACCTAGCTGGTCCTGTTCGTTTTTCTGAGCGAGTTCACAATTTTAACTGCAGTCCAGCTGGTTTGTCAGGGGTGTGGGAGCCACTGTTTCGTTAATGCCCCTGGTGAAAAACACTGAGCTTTTGATACATCATAGTTACAAATGTAACTGTGTAACTAAAGTAAATCTTCTGCCTTTTTTCCAGACAAATATCATTATCAGTTGTGTGTAGCAGCCTTTCATATCAGAGGACCTACATGCCCTTTGTATTTAGATCATAAGGGAAAGACTTGAGTGGTTACAGCACCGTCCTGAGGGGACATTTATTCACATCACTAAACCATCACAGAACTGGGAACAATTAGGCATGATTGTCTGTCTTAATTGAGGAAAAGCCAAAGGGACTATAATAGCGGGTAGTGTATTGACAGTGCTCTGTGGGGTCCTCAGGACAAACTGTGGGATAAAACTGTGGGGTGGGGGCAAAGCTGGTGTGGGAGTCCTGAGCTGGGGGGGCTGCAGGGCAGGAGCTGGTGACCAATTCGGGATTTGTAATAGTGTGCAGAGAATAAACTGCTTTGGTGTCGTGTTGGAGGAATGGGGGGGTGAACTGGGTTGCTTGGAGGTGAAAAGGGCATGGATCTTAACTGCTGTGTGTTTAATCCCCATTTCATACTGTGAAAAGAGCTAAAATCTGAGAAAGAATCCCATTGTCATATAGTGTATGTATATGTATATTTAACCAGCAAGTCCAAACTCTTCAATTTAAAGTGAAAGCCCTGGCAAATATGCAGCCTGGATAATAGCCGGCAAGGCTTCTCCTTGCCCTGAAAGTTTTCTGAAGAAAACATCAAAGGTGTTCGCTACGGGCACATGCAGTGCCCCTCCTTGTGTTACATGTTCTGCTGTGACCCTGCGTTGCATCGCATTACGTTTTCTGTGTAGCAAGCACAAAAACGCCCGGCTTCCATCTAGGTAGTTTCTGCCTGAGATGTAGGAAAGGCAAAAAGAACAAATATGAGCCTGCCAGGTAAAAGGCAGGTACATGTTGCCAACAAATACTGTTTTTTCTGCGTAGATTTCTGCAGAGCTGTGCCCCCAGCCCCACTCCACGGGCTGACTCAGGCGAGCCTGGCTCCCCCAGCCATGGCCAGCAGCGTGCATTCCCACCCACCCAGGGCTGGGAACCACAAGTTCCAGTTCTGCAGGCGCTTTGCTAAGGGACCTGCAAGCCCCATTGGGGCTAAGGGCAAACCGTGAGTGCTTCATCAGGAGCTGGGGTGTGCACGCCTAAGTGGAAATGCAATTAGGTGGACAGTGGTGAGAGGGGTTTTTTTCCTTGCGTACAAGAGAGTGTATTTCTTGAAGTCTTAAAAGTGAGTTCAGGGTTGTGGAATAGCTAACATTTGGGTGAGTTTTCCCTGCACTCTTCCTCAGTGGGGAAAAACCTTTGCTTTTCCAACCGCCAGCTTTCTAAAGGTAACGGTGCAGGAGGTTAGGTTCAGCTCTGGCAGGTAATGTGCCTCTTCCATGGATCTTCCCAGGCATTGTTTTTGCAAGCTTGCTGCTCTCAGTTTCCCTCTCTGTCACAAGGTCCCATTAGTTTGCCCAGGATGTGTTAGGTACCGAGGGCTGCTAATACTTTGGACTCGTCTTCAGAAAATGTCTGCTGCAGTGCTGTGGTCAGGGCTCCAGTGCCTCACTGGGGCACTGCAGGGAAAAGGACAGGGCTACTGGTGGTGTTGGCCACTTGTCAATCTCAGCAGCATTCAAATGGGCAAATGCAACTAATGTGAGTGATGAGTAAATGCACAGGAGAAGGCGTGGGGCAAGGAGACAGGTGAATTTACATTCCTCTGGGATCGGGGATATCTGTCTGTACATGGGGCTTGTAAGCACCATGCAAGGGTGCTTCTAAGAGGTCTGTCTGCCTGGTGTTTTGTCTTGCGTCCATGATCGTGATCCCTGAATGCTTTTTAAAACAGCAGGTTTCAGACATTTTCTGCTTTGTGAGGCTGCTCTTATTTATGTGGGCACAGTGCTTCCCCTGGCTGCAGGCATGCATTTGCATAGGGGAGAAAACAAACAGAAGTGTGTCCTGTGCACACACGTGTGGTGCAGTAATCTGGTACTTGCAAGCACCGGTCACATTCGGAGAGTAGGCGAGGAAGGTAGGAGAAGTGATGGAGGTCAGCTTCCACCACCCATACCCACATTAAGAATCAGCTTCTTTTAAAACACTTGCTGCTAATGGGACTGCTGGGGGACTGCTCTGTATCAGCAAAGGTGCCAGAAACAGGGTCAGCATTAATATGTAAGTGACCTCCTGAATAATTGTTTACAGTAAGGAGCTGTAGGGGGGCTGATCTTTATCTCCCTTGGAGAAGAGAGCGGATAAGGTGGGGAACGGTGAGGGCCACGGCAAAGCTGCTCATTAAATGGAAAGCTTTCTAAGGCACTGCTTTCGTTTTCAGCTTATTTGCAGGATAAGGATTAGTTTTAATTGTGAGGTTTTGCAGAATGGAAGTGCTTAATAGGCAGAAGGCACTTTGTGTGTGTGTGCGACTGTGAATTGGGGGGAGGGCATCGCAGAGTGCGAAAGGAAAGGGACCGCAGGACTGCGGCACGTGGAGAGCGCTGGGAAGAAGGGGTGAGCGGGAGGGTGATGCCGGGCACGCACAGAAGGCAGGGTCCTGGCTCCGTGTAGGAGGTGGAGGTTGCAGAGAGGAAATCACGAGGTGCAGTCTGAGGGTTGCAGAGTGGTAATGGGGGACTGAGATTGGCACTTGGGTACCAGCAAAAGGATTGCAGGGAACAGATGTGCTCTGTGAGTTGAAAGGTATGCAAGATGGAAAATGTTTAATCATATATTTTCTGCAAGGCAGTGGGTAAATCGGACACAATATACTGGTAGCATTGCTGCTCTGCTGAAGATCCCCTTTGAAAGAAATAAGGGTATTTACAGGTCTTCAGTAAATTTGGCCCCCTCTTGCACACATATGCATGCATGTTCATTCTGTGAGTTGCTCCTATGTCCATTTTTATCTGAGGGCAGTAAAGTTATACTTTGCCATGCAGCACATCAGTGGCTAAGCAGTAAAGGGGAATCAGGTTTCCCAGCTCCTGATTTTGTCCGGTACCTCTCGAGCAAAGCTGCTTCCTTTGAGGACCTTGCCACTATCCTCCTTAGGAAGGCTGGCCTCGGTCTCCCTCATTTTTAAATTATGACCTCTGGCTATCTAAACTCTTCTTCTCCCTGCTGCTCAGCGCCCTGGGAGGGGAGTCACAGCGCCGGCAGTCGCTGTCAGATGAGGTGAGGGAGCCCAGGAGTCTGCTGCCACTCTGTCAGCGAAGGAAGAGAAATTCCCATGGCCAGCAACCTAAAATAGAAGCAGCTGAAATAGGCCAGGAGACTGCACAGCTCAGCCGTCACAATCCTCTCTTCTGTACCTTTCCCGTTACCTTCCACTCCTCTGCAAAAACACAGCTTACAAGGCAGGCACAGCAGCAGCAAGAATAAATGCTGCAGCTTTCCGTCTGACTTTCTTACAAAATACTAGTGCATGCTACACACCTGAAGTCAACACAGACAGTGAGTTGCGTTCCCATCTGGTGCAAATGACTGGAGGGAAAAAAAAAAATTCAGATGAACTGTACCTGTCTGCCTGTGTTTGAATTTAGTCTGAAGAGAGACAGCTGGAGACAGGCGCATCCTATGCAAAGCTGATACAATTGCTTATCACTAAAGTGCCTAACATTTTTCATTATCCAATGTAATTTTCCATAGCTTATCAGTTTGCCAAACTGCATCCATTTGGTTTGAAGTAGTTTGTGCTGAGTATTAGCCCAGGGCTGAATATTTGTGAAAATTTCAGCTAAAAAGTCCAGAGATTAGGAAAACATATGTTGTCGTACTCATTTAAAAAAAAAAAAAGTTCCTCTTTCTGTTTTGAATGAAAATTCAGCATTTATGTGGTTTGGAGGAGAGACAGGAGTTTGGCAGATAAAGTAACCTGGTGTCAGGGATTTACCTTTTGCCATCTCTGTTCATATCCACCTAGATGTGGCCAAATTGCAAGCTTCTAAAAAATCTCCGTCCGTATATACTCAGCAGAGACTTGTTAGAGTTTGGCCACTAAATCTTCCATCTGTATCAGTTGTGCTCCATCCAGTCTTGCCAACCGCTGAATTATTTGTAATTCTCATACCATTTGGTGTTTTACTTAACTTTCCGGTTTCTGGAGAAAAGTGAATTTTTACTTTATTTTGCAAATGAAATAATTTTGTAGTCCTTGAAGCTGCACAGGCAAGCAGGGAAGTGTGTATTCTCAAAGACCAAATCCCATTCCCCACTCAGCATTTAATTCTCATTTCATATCACCTGTTGTTTTTTTTTTAAGGCTAAATGTGTGCTGTTGGAGATGGTTGAGAATAAAGATGTAGATATGAGCTGATTTGTTAATTCAAGACTCATGAGTTTTGAATAGTGTACTTATTTGCAATACAAGATATTTTGTCTAAGGTGTTCTTTACAGTTTACTTCTTTTTAATTTTCATGCCTATGTGGAGGGGCTGAGGTAGGGCTGGCCAACAGAAATTTTCTAGTCGGTGAGACGGTCTCTGGAAAAGATGTGTTTTTGCTTTATAGTACGTAAATAGATTTTCAAATTGATGTATTAGAGTGTATAAGATGTAACTTCAGGTGGCTGTGAGCAGGAAGTAACCCAGATAAGCCTCTTGCCCTTTTTTTTTTTTTTGCACAAACCTTTTAAATGCTGGTTTAATGAACAGAGAGGAAAACAGAAGACACACGGCTTCTGAAAATGGTATCTCTAGAATGCCCTCAGTGAGGTCTAGCACAAGGCTGGAAACAGATGGTCACACATCTGAAATGCAGAAAATTGTTAGACTTAATTCAGGGAGCTGGAGAGCGGGATGCGGCAGAGCTAGCTCATGGGTCTGTCAGCCAGACAGTAAGCGCTGGGCCACAAAACCCTCCTGGTTTCTGAGGAAATGCGCTGGCCAAAGGACGAGCAATTCTAGCCATACGTTTTCCACAAAATTGATGCTGCTGTTCTTGTACCTTTCATAATGCCTGTTATTACCCGAGACCTCACCTCATGGTTCCCAAAGAGTGCACATCACTGCCTCTCACTTCTAGAGCAGGAGCGGGAGTTTTGAGGCAGAGTACTGTCTGCAGAGCCTACAGCAAGATTCAGCTCTTCTCCATGTGCTTATGTTATGCTTTTTGGTACTGCTGCTAACCTCACAGCCAGCAGCCCCTTCTTCCTCCTTTGCCCCCTCCAAAATGTTCATTGTCAGCCCCCTGTGCTAACAAGTAAGTGTGTAACGCTGCTGAAAATATCTGCCCGGGGTCTGAATTTGAGAGCCCGTGATCAAACCCCGCTGCTGTGTCACTAATATTGGGGTTACTATTCAACTTGGTAGATACGTTTTTTTAAAGCTGTAGTTCATTTTCTCTTCAACTTAAATTTTGCGTCCTCTTGGAAACCTGTCCCAGAATATTACGAAGATGTAGCTGGGTGATAAGCTGCTGTCTCTCCCATGCCACAGAGCCCGTTCTGATTCACATGCACGGACTTTGCTCTTTAGAAAGGTAGTAGAGATGTGTGGGGCTTTGCATAAAGGGCTACTTCTGCAAACCTGTTTTTATGAAGCGTGTAGGTGAGCTAGTCTAGCAGAAGTAATTGTGCACTATCTTGCTGGTGTAATTCATGAAAAAAGTAACTGTCTTATTTCTTTCCCCAATTCATCTTCAAAAAACATGACCTTATGAGTGAAACAGGGCAGTCCAACACTTAGAAACTTGTTTACATCATTAGCTTTCCTGTGGATTTTTTCGGGGATTTTGGGTGAATCACAGCTGTCAGAGGTCGCCTCTAATCTTAGCTTCCGTATCTCTGTGTCTGTTTCTCCTCTCCCAAAGAATGAAAAGTACATTGAGACTTCAAGGCATGTGTTACAAAAGAAGTCAGTTATGGTTATGAAATAAGATCTTTCCTGCTCGTTTCAAATTTTGAAGGGTGGTGGGGGATACTGGGTGAGTTGAGGTCTCTTTGGGTTCCCTAGATGGGTAGGAAGTTCAGAAGGGTGTAGCCCTGTTGTGGCTGTAGTAGCAGAGTTGGGTGAGGACATCATTTGGTCTTGGTCACGCAGGGGACAAAAGTGGGATGCCAAACTGTAAATCACCCATCCTCTTGATGTCAGTGCAGAAAACTCTTCCAAAAGCTTTGCAAAGTATGTTTGTCCTCTGTGTGAGCCTCCGGGGTCGTCTTGAACAGTGCCCTTCTCTGCAGTTTTTTATGGGGTGATACCTAACTGACTAGTTTGGAGGGAGACAGTTTCTCATTGGCTCAGAAAGCCAGTTCTGGTTGCTTTGATTAAAAGAGAAAATTAACCTTAATTTCCTGTAGGGGTCTGGTGTTCACCATTCAGTATTCCAGAGGCATTTGCGATAGATCAGTGCTACAGAGGCTGGAGCTGTTTTAGTCTTAACTTGAAAACAACAACGACAGTGCATTGATTGCTGGAGACATACTCTTCATAGGGGTTGTGGTGCTCAGGGCCCTGGGCTGGTATTCTACCCAAAGCCTGCTCTCCTTACCTCTGGAAGCCTGTGGAGGAAGTCTGGCGGAGGTTCACCCATGTGCTATTGTTCATCCTGGTGTAACACATCTGAACTTATCTGGGTGCACTGTGATTCAGAGCTCTTTCTCTTGATGAGATGCTGGCTTTTAAGTGAACATTTATATATGCAGACTCTTGGGTTACTGGTTCAGGCACAGCACCACTGAGACTAAGACCTCAGCTAATTTCCATAAGACTTAAAATTGTGGCTACCATTTCTGGGAAAGACTTAATACCTTGGCCACATGAAAGTAAAATTCAAGCTCCTTTGAGAAATGGTAGAGGATTAAGGTAAACATATTTTTTAATTAGTACAAAGTTTTGCTACAACTCATCAGACTGACCTTCTTCACTTATTATTCCCAACTATGGAATCTTAGGAAAACACAGTTATTATTCAGCTATGCAGTGAGCATTAAGATTATGGAGAGCTGTTGGAGGGAAATGGATTGTGAAACATGTATGCTCCCTTGTTTAAGCTTGATAGTTAATAGTTGAGAGGGGAGAGAGAAGAAAATCTTTGTCTGTTTTTCTTGTCAGCGTGTATCTTTTTTCCTCCAGGGAAACAGAGACATAGCAAGACCTACTTTTAGGGACTGCAGGATCTTAGGGAACACGTTACCTTACAAAAGCTGAACAATTTCCTGATGATTATGTTATAAAAATCACTATTGTTACGCCTGCGGCCTTCTCTTAACTTAGGGATTTCATACAAGCAACTTCTCTAATGTCTGTCGGTTGAGTATAGCATGTGTATAATAGAACACACACAACTTCCAAAGCAAGGCTATTGAAAGTTAGAGCAGTCATAACACTCCATTCCCTATTCTTTGTAATTCCTAGAAATCTTCCAAGCACCCTAGACAGTGCTTTTAACTCCTCCTGGCACAGCCAGCCTGCCAAAGCGCAATTTCCCACAAGGAATAAATGAAATGTGGCAGACCCATCCAGAACTGCTACTTTCAGGGAATAGGGCGGCATGGTAACTGGGTGAAGGGGGGGATGATAAGAAGTCTGTCACAATTTTGTGAAAAGAAGGTGCATTTCATTTCATGTTTTTCACTTTGGGCTTTGTTGTAGAGGCTACAAACAGCCATGGTATGTGGGAGGTGTATGTAACCAAACCGGATCCTGAGATGCGGTGGTAGCAAAGGATAGGATGGTTGTGGATAATGAGTGTAGTAGATGATGTTTACAGCTAAGGTGTTGTGCTGCACTTAAACTGTCAGTGCAAGGGAATGAAGTTATCCTTCCTAAGCTGTATTTAGCAAATAAATCCGTATTGTATGACCATGGGTCTAAGAATGTAAGCAACGCTGAGCCAAGGCTTCTCTTTTGGAAACAGCAGATTAGGAGACAGCCTTTTGATTCCTAAATATATTTATTGCTTGTACTGAGTGAAGTACTTACCTTAGAAGAACTCTCAATCTAAAACTGATGGAAATTTTTATTTAAAAAAAAATTAATAGCATATCAATGATGTGTGCTGTTAGTGAGAGATTGATAAAACCGAAAAACTTCCATTTTAAAAGACATTTGAGGATTATATGTGCCAAAGAAAAAATATCTTGCCTTGACAAAAAAAGACGAGCAGAAAAAAATACTTTTGTTTATTATTACTCCATTTCTTTCATGTGATCTGTGTTTAATTCACTCAGATACTGGTCTTTAATCTCTCTTATTTGAAAGTTATTAAAGTAATGCTTTTTTAGTAATTTCCTGTTTAAATTCAGGAAAACTTCCTGAAAACTTCTTATTGATAGTTTTGGAACTGTTTGCATGATAGGACATATAAATGCCATTGGGGACTAGTGATGTGTTGTGGGAGGCCAAGTATGTGTCTGATATAGTTGAAGTCTTTACAAACTTGTTAAAAAAGAGAGTGAGTTGCCTCCACGCTGAGTGCCTTCAGCAGCAAGTTGCTGGCTGAGCATACTAGCCCATTGTGCCACGGAGCAGTTAGTTCGAGATAATTAAAACCAGTATTAAGACTGTAATTGAATTCTGTCCAGGAAAGTGGCTCTTACCTTGGAGCTTTTGTAACTGCAGCAGTATTAAGATCCTGCTGTTACTTCTGTTTATCAGGCAGGATTTAAGGGATCAGTTGGTACAAGTCTTCGGCTATTTATCCAAATGTCAGAGCCTCCTATTGAGTAGGACAAAAGGGTTCCTCTGACCTTACTGCAAACAACAGTGCTTATGAGCCTGACGTGTAAGGGGCTAAGAGCAAGAGCCTAATCCTGACGGTATTTGAATTCGCGAGGTTTTTGCCAGCGGCTTCCCCAGATGCTGCCCATAGTTTATGTAGCTTGGTATTGTGCTGTGCCAAGTCCAGCTCCCCTTTTCTCCAGCTTCCATCAGGGCTGAGTCTAATTACGCTACAGACTGGTCAAGAGGCAAGCATTGCACCAGTTGTGCCGCCATCACTGCCTGACCCTCTCAATGAACTGCAGCTAAATGAAGACCCTTGGGGAAATCTGTTGGAGGCAGCAACAGCTGTAAATGGGGATGACTTTGAGCGGTGCCTTGTCTTTTAATGGGAGTCCCTTTGCCTTGGGACTTACTTTTTGCCCCTGAGGCAAAGATGTTCCCTCAGGAAGTAGAACTGGATCCTTTCCCCTCTCTCAGGGAGAGTTTTTTTATAGGGAAATATAAAGCTAACAGGGCTTGTTTCTTTTAAGCATCTGCAGAGTGGCATACCAGGTGGCACTGAGAGTTTGTGCAGCAAGGGAGGGCAGTTGTCTGGTCACAGAGAGCAAAAAGCGCCTTCACAGAGGAAGGAAACAGCATAGAAAGAACAAACCAGTCATTCAGCAAAGGAAGGCAAAAGCATTCATATGGTGCCAGGAAGATTTTCAGTACCATTACCAAGGCCCATAAATACACAGGCAATTAAGGCAGAGAGAAAAAACAGAAGGTTCTTCTCTCTCCTTTACTGCACATCCACTGCCTGACGCACTCTTCCTAATTGCCAGAGATTTAAAAAAGAGCTGTTCGTGAACAAAGATCTGCTCATATCCTTTTCAGTAGGAGCAAATGTGATGGATGGGAGCAGCTGGGTGATCAGCTAAGATCTACCTCAGCCCACATTCACCTTCCTCAGCCACTGGCCTTCAGCTTAATGTTTAGCACCAAAATTCGCTCAGTTCAGTCAGTGCTACAGTCACTCTTTCTGTCGTGTTACAGATACAGGCAAACAGAGAGCGGCAATGACACAGTTCCATAGGGTTAAAACTACGCACAGATCATTTGTGCACATGGGTAGTTTTTCACTCATCCAGGCATAAAGGCCCTAGACAGTATATGTAAGCCCCAGAAGACTGTTGTATAGGCAAACATATTTGTGAGTGCAGCTGAAAACATCTGTTCCAGTAAAGGTGTTTATTGGATAAAAAGTCTGGTTTAAAATTTCGTACTGGAATGGCTGTGGCCTCCATTGACCTGGTTGTGCAGGCCCTTAAAGACTTGCTGCACTGAAAACAGAAGGAAGCACACAAAGACAGACCTCTTCCCAATGACAGCAGTCACGCACAACTCCAACTCTATTTTTGTTGCTATGGCAAGTTTAACCAGTGTTGACCAAAGTGAATAAACACAGCTCGTCTCAAGGCTGTATTAGAAGCAGGTACAGTTTGCCCAGGGAAGGGCTTGGTAATGGGTTTGAAGTTTTGAGTCATATCTTAAGCATGATGACTGTAATTTGAGTTGGCAGCAGTGTCAATTCCAGATGTAGTGACAGTCGGCTAAACAATGCAATGCAGGAATTGTTCAGGAAGATAAAGCTGTTTCCAAAACAGTAAATAGAGAAAAAACATGACTACCTCTTGTCAAGATGTCAGATTAGCATTCAGAGGTTCTGCAAAAGACAAAGATCTAACAATTAATTAGGAAACAGGACAACCAAACACAGAGCGATGTGCATGTCTATGTCACTGCAAATCTGTGAACTGTCTGCAAATCGAATACAATTTTCGTGCCCACCTCTAGAACAGATGAGCAGAATTAGAGGGGGTCCAAGCCAGAAGGCACAGGCACTAATAGGCATGGAGTGACTTCCCTGGGAGAAGAGATGGAGTTGCCTATGGCTTTTGAGACATGGCCCAGGAAGAACAAGAAATGGCTCTGCAAAATCCCCACTGGGTTGGAGAAGGTGGACACAGAGTGGCTGTTACTTGCTTCCTACAGTATGAGCATGGGTCATCAAAGGATATATTCAGGCAGTAGATTTAAAACAATAAAGTATCCAATGTGTGGTTATTGCGGGGAACTCATTGCCACAGAATGGTGAGGTGATTAGAAATCAAATTTATTTTAGCAAGTCATTTGACAAACTCTCAGGAGGAAGAACCCAGAGGCCGCACACAGAAGGATGCAGGTGTGATGCCTGCCAGAGGAAGTCCCAGAGCCCCAATTTGCTATGGGCTGGGAGAGCAGACAGGGCAAGGTCCGTTGGGCACAGGCTTCTTACCCTTCTTTCTTCAATGTCTGCTGCTGGAGACAGGACACCAAACCAGATAGCTCCTGAATCAATACAGCCATTCTCGTGGCCAGCTAGAAAATGCAGGTAATACGTCTACAAAAGTTTCGGACATGATCTGGGTGCTTTCCACAGAGCTTGACATTCATTTTGAAGTGCTAGAAGCCTGAAAAAAAAAAATGCTTGTGTTTAAATATGCTTTCAAATTTAAAAGGTGTGAATGGGACAACCTAAGTAATTATAGCCTTGTCATTCTGAGATTGTTTTCAGGTAAAATCATAGAAAAACTGATATGGGATTTGATTAATAAAAAATTAAAGAAGCGAAATATAATTAATGCCAATCAAAATGGATTTATGGGAAATAAATCCTGTCAAACTAATCTGGTATCTTTTTGATGTGATTATAAAATTTGTTGGTAAAGGTGGTAGTGCAGATGTGCTTAGACTTTTTAAACCATTTATTGTTGTTACCTCATAGCATCTTGATAAAGAAATTAGGATAGTGTAAAATAACTTGCTCTGTGTAAAATTAGTTAAAAACCAGCTAATGGCACTCTGAAAATACAGCCACAATCTGGAAATAATTACCATGAATGTAGTATCAGAATTCTGCGCAGATTGGTTCTTGCTCCTGTCTTATTTATTATTTTTTATCAATACCAGGGAATAAGATATAAAACCACCCGAAGGAAAGTCTTTTGGTGACAGAAATGATAAAACTCTGCAGACAAACCATGAAAAAGGACAAGGTCACAGATGCACAGCAGTTGCAGGTTCCTTGTTAAACTCAGCTTAAGGAAGCAGTATGCATTTTAACACGGTCAATTATGAAGCACTATGTAAAGGCATACAAAAAGATAGTAGTAGTTAGCCATGCTTTTAACCTAAAGGATCATGTTCTGGGAAGCAGCAGTTGTGAAAAAATGTGCTAGTAGTCAGCTGAAAGTGAATCCCTGTGCAAAACTGTTATGCCAGAAGACATAGTTTGGAGGCCTGGAATTGTAAACTGAGGTGTCTCAAATGGGAGCTAGGGAAGTAATACATGATGTCTGTGCTTGACAGGTGCTCAGCTACTGTAATATTGCCTTCTGTTTTGGTGTCCGCAGTTAAAGAAAGCTACTGCTAAATTGAAGAGGCGTCTCAGAAACGAGACATGCAAATAATGGTAATGTGAGGGGCCATGCTTCACGGGCTGAGATTCCTGGAGAGGAGCCTCTTTAGTTTATCTGTGGGAAACCTAAGGGTTTGCAGTTTGTAAATACTTACTTAGAGAACCAAACTTAAATAAGAGGGCACTTCAAGCTAGCAAACAATGTATAAAAAGATCTAGTGGCTGCAACCTGAAGTCAGGCAATTTCACACTAGAAATGAGGCACAAGTTTTTTCAACAGTGAAAGTAATTAAACATTGGAACAATTTACCATGGGAATGTGGTGGATTCTCTATCACTAGCAATTTTAAAATCAATACTAGCAGTTTCTTCAGAACATATGTTCTATCCAAGCATGAATTAATTCAGTGTAGTCCTATAAGCTGCGTTATTCAGGAGGTTGGAAAAGAAGTTCACTTTTCCTTCTGGCACTTTAATCTCTGTTTTCTTGACTGTTGGGTACTGCCCCTCCCCCCCTTTTTTTTCTTAGATCTTTTAACATTCTTACAGAAATGACCAAAAGTATTTCTCATGCTTGTGTTTTGAACACAAGAACAGGGTTTATTTTCCCCTTGGATGGGGCTGTGTTTTCCACCTCAAAGTTCTGAATATGAGTTTATTCCCGTTGATCTTGGTTTTGGCCATGGTTTGTTGTAGCATCCTGCATATTTCACATGTCACAGTGGTAGCTGCAGTTCTCCTAGGGAGAGGTCTGTATGGCTTCATTCGTGCTACTAAATAAAACAATCAAGGGAACGTCTGCAGGTCCTGCAGCCAACGGGCACTGCACCACTTCTATCGATATGGGTAAACTCTCTTACCCTTCAGAGCTGTGAGGCCACGTACAAACAGCCTGTGGGGAACAGTTCCTCGTCTGCAATAACCTTCAAGCTGCGTCTGGTGTGCTGGCTGGCCCAGGCCAGCACTGCAGCAGTGACCACCATGCTAATATTTTAACAGCACAGATAGTTGGCCAGTGCCTTTGCCTTATGGAGTACAGGTAAAGCCTATGCATCTAATTTTTTTATTGTTAGAGCTTGTTAGAAAAAAGCATTCAGAAGTGTTGTTTTGTTGAAGGCTTTCACAGGAAACAGTAGATTTGGATGAAAATTTTGACAAGTATATGTCCAAATAGTGGATTCAACTTTCTCAATTTGTTTCAGTAATGCAGATCCATTTCTTCAGAGTAGCATAAAAATATTTTGATTAAAATGCTTTGATATATTTTTGTTTGACTTTTCTACTAAATATTATATATTATATTTTGTGTTTCATATTGTAATGCTTTGACATTATCCACATACACCATGCCAATATTGTCAAAATTAAACAATCCATCATCATTCTAATAAAATATTTCATTTAATTCTAATCTTCATTTTGCACAGTTGTTGTTCTGCGGGAACTTCCAAAATTTCATCTTTCAGCTTGGTTTGAAATGAAAATAACGAATTTACAGAACTTCCCTCAAAGAAGATGGCTTTTTTTAGAGGGAGGGAGAAATGTACTACATCTAAGTATACACTGCACATTGCAGTGACTCTCATACCCATGCTTTAACTGTCACTCTGACCTCTCAAAGTAAGTTTGTTCCACTTGTCTACAATCAAGGGTGGGGTTCAGCTTCAGACTGTAGACACCTAAATGCAGATGTCTGTAAGTAAGCCAAGTATCTATGCTTTCATACCTTACCATTTCTTTACTTACTTTGTGTTCAATTGAGTCAGACGCAAAGACAGACTAAGCAGATGCACTAGGTCAGCAAAATTGCTCTCCGGACTCCACTGCTGGTGGTAGACCAGGGGGTTGATTCAGTTGCCTAAATGTAGGTATTTAGAGCTATGTTAGCTGCCCCAAATTGTGAAGAGCTTTGCAGATGACTTGGATGACAATATCACAGAACTTTTGAAAGACTCACACTCTGCTCTCTGCAGGTGATTCCCTCCTGTTATTAAGTGTAAAAAGAAATGTAAAAGCATCATACACAAGATTTATGTAGCTTTTGGTTCCTTTAGCTCTTTCAGCTCTATCTCATCTGCCTTGACAGAACATGAGGCACCCCTCAGTGATAATGAAGAATAGGGTAAAATGAGAAGAAATGCTCATTTTTTTTCTTATGCTACTGTCTTTTATTGTCAGTGCTATATTTTATAAGTGCTACATCCTTAGGGACAATCACAAAAATGATGTGAGCTGCTGCTCAGCTCAGGATAATGCTGCTAATCTGGAGGAAGGAAACACCAGGCCATTGAGTGCTGGTCCAGATCTCTCCTGGGCTTATGCTAAGCTCCCTGGAGAATGACACCTGAAGGGATCAAGTCCAAAGTTGGATACTTGAATGAGGACAGCAGTAAAGAAAATTCCAACCTGGAATTCTTGCTGTTGAATACAAGTCACCTATCAACAAATCTAAGAAATTAATTTCTTCACTCCTACTGTTCCATCAGCTGTATCTGCATCATTGTAGCAAGACCCTAGCCACCATACAGTTTTCAAGGAAATCTTTGTTTAAATCAAGCACCTAAGCACCTAGTGTCCAAAGAAGCTAACCAACCTTAGCAAGAATTCTGAACTCGGGAAAGGACAAATGTCAGAAATTCTGTACTTATATCTATAATAACAATAAAATGTGGCCCAGACTGTAACCTGACACTGAGGCCAGCTGTCATGGAATAGCCCACATTCAGACTGTTAAAATTTCTTATTCTCCAAAACAGATTGACTTTGTCTGAATTGCCTGTTGGTAATGGGTCCCTTGGGAGTGCTAACCCATAGACATGGCTGGGAACTCGTTGGCACAGGCCAAAATTGTGTCAGGAACCACTCTAGCAGTTCAGTAAATGTTGGTGGCTCCAGTGCTGGGGAATGTTTCCAGGTGCTGTTTAATTTACTGGTAGGGGTATAGCTGAGGAAACCAGCCTGGAACTTTGTTATTGCTATTGATCTTACATGAAAGGGTATTTCTGTGATGAACAGCAACATAAGATGAATAGATGGGATGGTATAGAAATAGGTCATGTTTTCATGTGGATTCAATTTTGGATCCTTTAGCACTTTGTGGTGGTGTTTGTATTCTCTCGGTTGGTTGAACCGGCATCAGGACTGACTGCTGTTTTCTGTAGATGTATTGGCAAGGGAGATCTGCCCAGTTCTGTTCTGCAGCTGTTGTTGCTGAAGCTCGATGCATGTATGCCATTTGTTTGCAAAACTTGAGATGGAGGGGGTTCTGCGTTGGAGTTGTATTATAATTAGCCTATTCAGCTGTCAAAGTTGGGCCTTAGCCTTTGCTTCCTTATAGTTGGCCAAGAAGGGTTATGCTATCAGCTGTTTTTGGAGGATTTTCTTTTTCAGGTTTGTGTCTACCCAGTGGATTCTTTATGTCATAAAGCAAAGGGGTTTTTTCTTTCTTTCTTTTGAAAGAATTACTTCTTTCATTTTTAGACTGAAGTTCCTTGTTAGACTGAAGCTCAGTCATTCATTAATTATGAGGCCTCTCTACACGTAGATTAAAGGATATGCAGTGTCTATTCTCTGTAATAACATTTAACTCTGTTTTGGTAGTTTGGGTTCATTTTTTCCAAGTTTGATCTGCAGCTTCTCAGCAGTGGACTATGAAAACCACCCTATATGGATAATTGTATGATAGGAACATCAGCATACTTTGTCGGCACCTTTTTCTGAGTTGATTGGTTGAAACTCAGGGTTTGAAGAGTGTCCAAGGAGGCCGGTAGGTCACAGGTGTCCATGATGCAGAGTGTTCCTCTGAGCCTACCAGAGTGTTTTACTCCCCATGCTCATTTGCAGAGATTTTATTTTTAGCCTTCATCTTTGAATTGCTGTATGAATTTAGTGAGAGACTGTTTTTCTATCAATTTAATTCTGAATGTCAACCTGAGTCAAAAGCCTTTATTTAAGCCTATGCCTCAGAAAAATACCTTTGCAGCTTTTGTGTGATACAGGCTTGTTAATGAGCATCTGCATGGTAATGTGGTTAGCATTTAGTTTCCTAGGGAAGAATCCCATTTGAATTCTCTGGATTATGTTTTTGTTGGCCAGATATGGTAATGCATCTTTCTTGAGGATGATGCTGACTAGATGGCTTATAAAACACCTCTGTGGTACATAGAGCCAAGTGCATTTTGGCTTTTGTGCATTTGGGGTAGTTAGTTCACCTGACCATGCGTTCTCTTGAAGGCAGCTGGGTGGACACCATGTCTCCCAATATTTAGCTTGGAGCAAACTTCAGATAATGTGTGAGAAAGGGAAGACTGCATGATACAGAATGCCAGAAGGGCTGAGGTATGCCAGAACCACAGCAAGCACACAGAAGATGGGGGGAGTGATGTATTTAAACATTTAGCCACAGTTGCGGGGAGGAAATTGCAGACAGGCTAGAGCGGAACGCTTGTTAATTGCTGATTTTCTGGGCATTCTAGCATACAGACACTCGCTCCTGTCTTGTTACTTGTTGAAGAGGGAAAGGGGTTGAAAAGGAAAAACCATTTATTTTTCTGTGTGTGATTCTAATTGCCCCTCTTGAGACAGGCATATTCAATCTGTCCCTTGCAGTTTCTTTTCTGACAGCTGAGGCTCTGTTATCACAATGCACCAGCTACCAAGGGGTGAGGTGAAGGGGCGGCACCACCTGCCACAGGGTCATCCTCGGGCAGATGGGCTCTGTCAGACAGGCTTGGGGTACCTGTAAAGTTGTTGTTAGTCTCTGAGCCAGGAGGAAGAAACTTCTCCCTCTGGTATCAATTTGAAGCGTGACTCCCATCCTAGTGGGTTTCCATGGTTTAATGCCGTGTCTCCCACACAGATCAGCTCATGGCTGTTCTGAGTTTTTCCATTGCAAAGGTAGCGCTGGTAAAAAATACCGTCTTGGCAATTTAGGAGCTGATATTCTCTCCTCTCTCATGGAGAAGAAAAATGATAAGGCAAGTTGTACCAGTCTATTGCTGTTCACCTATCTTCACATGGTGGTGGAGGACAGCTGGATCTCCACTGTCCATTTAGTTTTTTAGGGTCTCCTGCTGGTCGTGCTCTTGTTTTTAAACTTCTTGCCAGTGCTGTAACTACCGTGGTTATAGAGCACAGAGTCTGAGATGAATGTGACCCACTCAAAAGCATTGAGATTACTTCTATGGGCAATTCTCCACTGACGTTTATAGCAGTGATGGCCGGGATGTAGAGATACCCAGTCTCTGTTCAAATTTCCTGGTTTGCATTTTGGCGGCAGCAGCAGGAATGCACTGGGAATTAAATCACTGTGTTCCTCCAGTGTGCTTTGTGGGCCTTGCTGAGCTTTGAGATGCGGTTAGACTTCCATTAGTACCAAAAGATGCTGATTCAGTGTTAGACTGGACTTGCCAGCAGTGCCCTGCTGTGAGTGTATGGCAGTTGGCCACATGTGTTGTCTTACTCTGCTCCGAGCAGAGCTCAGGGAGGCAGTGGTGAACGGTGGCAGCTGTTTTCATTAGCAGTCCCTTCAATGTCGTACGCAAGCTTGAACCACAGATAGCAGCAGTGGGGAAGTGGGAGTGTGTGAAAGAGAAGAAGAGGTGAAACTTTTTACCTCCTAGAGAAAGAAAAGTGAAGGCTGAATATCAGGTACCTCAAAGGAGCTCCTGCCGGGTGGGTTATTGCCCTTTGATTCCTTGGTTCTTGGGAGGAAGTTTGGTTAAACAGATCAAAGGTTTACTAACTCAGACTAAGAGTAGTAATAAATAGGAAAGGTGGTGTCTCACCATCTTTGGGCTCAATATAGGATTTCTGGTGAAAAACAAGCTGTTTACCATACCTGTGCATATTCACTGTTTTCCACGCTATGTTTCCATCGTAAGTAATACACTTTTTCCCCACTCATCTCCTCGACATCTCCCTCTTCCTGTACATAGCTCTAATTCACTGTGTCCTAGTGACTGCTAGGATATTTGTCATGATTGGTCTGGAGTTTGAGGAGCGGATGCTGTATGGCATATAATAAGCTATAGCTGCCAAGAGAATGCGTCTCTTTCTGTGCCTTGGATCTTGGACATCCCTGGCCAGACAATACAAAATTGAAGCAACCAAAACCACAGACTAATTTGGAAACAATTTCCGTAAGGTCTTTGCATTCAGTTTCCTTGCGGGAAAATAGACATGGTTATGCTGTCCCCCTTCACAGTATGGTTGTGGAGCTGTTCATGTTTCTAAATAATTTCAGGGCAATGATTTGTATATTACATTACTAAGGTGTGACTCCATTGGTCCACTGGATGCTCAGACATTGTGTATAAAGCAAGACGCTGGCACTTTAATGAGGAATGTGCTTTGATGGAGTAGATTATACACTTTTCTCTGAGACAGATTCTTTGAAGTTGTCTTGTCAGTAATTGCCACAACAGGAGGGAATGTCTGAACTACATTTATAGGCTTGTTTTCAGGAGTTTGTCAAAACAGAGTTTCATCCCACTTGGAAGTGTTAAAACTTACAAACATCTTTTTTTTTTTCTTCTCCCAAAAGCAGATGGAAAAAAAGATGAAATCCCTATATTTTTTATGAAAGAAATATTTAGGCATATGGAAAGGTTTTCTTTTGACATCATAGAGATGTTTAATTTCAGAGATTCTGAAACATTGCATTTCTTCTTTATCATCTCAACTGCTAAATGACTCAAAATATTTCAGCTTTTAAAATGGAACACAAACTGGTACATATTCTTACCTGACTAAAATTAAACGTGTAAGTGATTCCTGGTAAAAGTGACACTGAAATTGATTCAAATTTCTAGTAAATTATTTGTTACATGGTAGTGTTTTTTGTTTTGCTTGTTTTGTTTGTTTTTTTTTTTAACCTAAAACACTTTATCTGAGGAACTTTTGACATAAATCTTCACAATGTGTTTGGAACTGAAAAAGTTAATAAAAAACACTCCATCTGAAAGGCACTCACACCTTCCAAAACTGGTCCCTTGCCAGACTGTGTTGAGAATATCAGATATTATGGCCTTTGGAATCAGAATGGGGAACTTGCTGGGAGGTATTTGTCATGAATTTCAAATAGTTCATATTTAGACTAAAAAACCTGAAGTACTAGGAAGATGGTAGAGTAGCACACTTTAAAATGTGATGTCAGGGATGAGAAGACAGCCCTGATTTTGCGTTTATCCCATTTTTCCTTCTAGAGGACCCGTACGTACACACATTTTCTCTCTTCGTCTCATTTGAAAATCTTAGGGACATTCAGATGTGTTGTATGTACTCACTAATTTCTACACTGCAAGCTATCATAGCAGTCCAGAAGCGTCTTAGTGCTTAGGCAGTAAGAATATTACTTATCTGACCAATTGCAATTAAGCAGTACCATTTGAATTTGGAATATAGAGTGTGTGTTGAAGCCATTGATGAAAAAATGCGAACAATGTAACAAATGTAACTGGAAAACAAAAATAAACAAAACCAGATTCAAAGCAATGGCCCTCTGGTCATGGAGAGAAGCTGAATTTGTTGGCTGTCTTATCTGGCATGAGTTAGTTGCTCAGCTGTACATACAGACATTGTCCATCAGGATTTGGATTGGGAGCCAGAAACTTGTTACTAGGCCTTCAGCTGGTAATGACCTTCCATCATTAAAGATTTCCCTGATGGAAATTGCTAACATTTAGAGAGCTTTTATGGAATCTTGCTTAGTATTTAATAGTGAATTTGATCTATCCTAGGAGAATCTCTTTCAGTTCTGTATTTGTAGAAAGCCATTGAGTAGACTGCCTGTTAGATTTCTGTAGAACCCTGTTGAGGTTTTCTCCTTTGCAAACTGTAGGGTTGTTCTGAAAGGGCTAGGTTCTAACCTGTCTTCTGAGACAGATCCCTCTTCTCCTCTTAAGCCGGACAAGTTGTTTTGTGTTCCTGGTAGGTCAGATTCAAAGCTGATGCTGATCAACATAGCTTGCATGATTTCCATGAGGCACCAGTGAAGCTATACCTGTTCATAAGAGTGATGGATCTGTCCCAGTGAATTTGTTTCTGTTCCCTCTCTCCCATATCATCCATCAGTATGGAAGCTAACTCCTGTTTACCAATTTCTGCATGGAAATAGACAAATGCATGTAGTGACAATTGGCCTTCAACCTCTTTCCACCCTTGCCAACCATAAGTAGCATTACAGTTATCCCGCATTTTGCAACAGCAGCCTCCAGCACTGGAAGAGGACAACACTGTTTTCTGCAGAGTGCTTGGCAGAGTATGGCCAAAGAGGGGAACCAGAATGTCGGGAAAGAAAGAGAAGCAGCAATAGGATGCAATTAGGGATTTCTGGATGCTTGTGTGGGCCTGTCGCTGTTGTATGTTACTGTCTCTCAGAACTCATCCGCTAGTTGATGAAAGCTAAATGCAGATCACTTTCTTTCCTACTGTTTTTCCTTCCTTCTCCTCTTTTTTTCTTTCTCAACTAAAGGTCTTGGATCACTACACTGACTAGAAGAAGTGATTTGAACTGACTACAGTGTTCTTTGCTAGATGCAGATCTGTCTAGAGAACGTACAGCAGAAGCAGCAAGAAAGAAGTCTCAACTTATTTAGCTTGTTGTGACCCACCTTTGTATGGGCCTCACTGCCTCCCATTTGTACTACTCAAAGAACCCTATGACGGCAGGTATATTGCACTTGAGTAGCAACTGGGAACAAGCCACACATGTCCTTCTAATAAGCTGTTCCTCGTGGTGATCCTACCCAGGAATCAGCTGGGCTCTGCACTTGGGGGAGGTCCCCATGGGGCAGGAGGTAACAAACTAGTCACTGGGCATGAACACCTTGGGAGAAGGGAGGTTGCTGCAGTGTGGTGTACAGAGAACAAGGAGCGGGATGGCCACCAAGGTGCAACAACCCAGAGACCAAGGAAGAGGAGGTGGGTGTGATCTGTAAAACACACACTTGGCTTTTAAGAGAACCTGATTGTGCCTACCCTTTTTCCACTGAGCAGAGCTTCGTGTCCCAGCTTGCCTGGCCCAGCAGTTAATGTAAGGCACCTGGGAAATGCTTGCATCAGTTAGGTATTGAATATTTTAGACCTTTGATTATTGCAGGAACAACATTTTCCTCAGGATTTTCAACAGTGGCAAAATGTCATGTCAATGTACTGAGACCTGACAACACCGGTTAGAACCAGGGAAAGACCCTGTTTGTTCCTGAGGTACTTCTGTGGACTTTAAAATATTTATAACTTGTCTCTGCTTGGAGAGTTTTGCCAAAAATGTGCACTTCTGCTAAGTGTTGAACAAGAACTATTTTAAGAATGTCTCAAAAAACATAAAAGCTTTTCTATGTAGTATGTGCTTATGAAGGTGTGTGGCTACAAGCAGTATCCACTGGAAGTGTTTGCAATAGTGCTCTGCCTCCCCCCCTCATCCTCAAACTGCAGCACCCACGCGCTCCCATCCCTGAGCTCCCCAAACCCAGCTCCACCAGTGCAGCCTCCCTTGCTTCTCCCCCAGGTACGGGTCACCCATGTATCCCATTCTTAGCCTGTGTTAGTCTGGCACTCTCACTCCGATCATCCCTTGTGTGAGATATTAATCCCCCATGTTCAAGAGGATAGGTAAAAGACAGAACATGCTGTTTTTGCTGGTGACATTAGCTAGGTTGTTAATGCTGGGGTACGAGAAGTGTTGACGAGGATGTTGCTACAACCCATGTGTGAGCCACCCAATGTCCCTTTTTTCCTGCAGATGGAGAAAAAACTTTCTGACTTGACAGCATAAAAAGAGGGTTTTTTTCCGGGGGGAAAAATTATATAGAATTATGTCACATCAAGAAAAACACAATGATTAAAATAACTTGCTATGAATATTCATTCTCAGCTTGGCAGATGGATGAAGTGGGCTGAGCATTTGCAGAATATTGCTAACTGAGCTCTCTTCCAGAGAATAACATTTCAAAAGAATTTCCGATTAGGTCTGTTGGCCAAAACTAGAAAGGATTTTTCTCTTCCTTTTTTCTTTCTTTGGCATTCTGAGCTTCCACCTTCCTGCCGAAATGAATTTCTCTCTGATCACAGTTTTGGATACTTTTGAAGCCTCACACTGAGGCCTTCCAGATGGGTTCATTGCAGTGGGAAGAGAAATATTCATTATCATTATTATTATGATTAGTATTGTTATTCTTAACTCTTACGTTACATTGTCACGATTGTCCTGAATGATCCCAACCTGGTTTACAAACAAGTTTCATTTCCTCTGATCACCGAAAAATAGCCAACTCTGAAGAAGGAGCCAGCATTTGTTGAATAGCTTTGTGCTAAGGAAGGGAAAAAAATGCATTGTATGCATTTTAAAGTTTAAAGGTACTTTACTAGAAAGAGTGAAATGACCCAAACTGGAATTTAGCTGTATTTGTATCCAAGGTATTGTGAAAGATTTCGTGGACACAGTAACAAGCAATGGGTAGCAGAGTTGAACCTCCTTTGGATGTCACAGTGCCCCCTAGTAGCAGTTTTGAATTATTATCAGTACTGGCTTTAAAGGAACGTTGGTTTTTATCTGAACACTGATGCTGTTTCAAGTTCTGTCTCAACAAAACACATCAAAAAAAAAAAAAAAAAAAGCTGTTTGC
>Ga0065711_1004323_pt1 | contig 24028 bp, 14 predicted proteins | sample Hoacrofraction12_FD_59098 | JGI IMG/M metagenome (GOLD analysis project Ga0065711, IMG submission 59098) | Hoatzin crop microbial communities from Cojedes, Venezuela - Epithelial fraction 12 v2 (version 2) | ecosystem: Host-associated > Birds > Digestive system > Esophagus > Crop | place... | reverse complement strand
AACCAACTATAAATAAATCTAGCTGGTTTCACCCAGTGTATATATAGCAGGAAGACACTTGGGTATCAGTTGAAGATATAAACCTGGTGTGTTGGCACCTCGGGCAGGCCTGGTGTTTCTGCAGCTAGGTGTGAGGGCGAGGACATGTGAAACGACTGCTACAGCTTCACATCACTGCACTGGGTTTCGTGTGTTTATTAGCAGCCTGTCCCTCTCGTTACGCTGCTGTGCGTCGTCCTGCCATCGCTCTGCCCACCCGAAGCGGCCGGGAAGCTTCAAGCAACTCGCTTACTCTCAGCCTTGCTGCATCCTGCCCACAACGGCCTCGGCTACGGAAACACGCACTGATGGGGATTACGCAAGGGAGCAAAATATCTTCTCAAGTAATAGCCCACCGGGTGTGTGAATAGCATGAGCTTTCACCTTGGCAGGGGAGGAAAAAACGTATTTTGCGAGCACTTGTTGAGATGGTCTATTGCTTGATGTGGATGATCACTGGAAAATCATGTTGGCATCAAAAGACAGCCCTCGATAACTGTCTTCATCCCCCTGGGAGGGTTGTTCCTTATTGTGTTTTCTTTAGATGGACTTTTCTGCTTGACACATTTCATAATGCATTTTTAAAAAAAAAAAAAGTCAAGGCTTAAATAGGTTCACAAAGTACAATCATTCATTCTTTCAACTGATGAATAAATTCAAAAAACTGTACTTGGACTCAAGTGCAAATTGTTTTTCCCTTCACTGCAGATTAACACATGGAAGGGTAGAAGATGGCCTTTAATCAATAGTCAGGCTGGGAGAGAACAAACAATCGGTGTTATCCCCAGGTTTGGGGTGTACAGGAGGAGGCTCGGGAACGCAGAACTCCAAACGTTACATTAGTCCAGTTCTAGTCTCCAGAAAAGCTAAGGACTGCCGCTTGCAAAACACTGGCCTAACCTGGAAGGCAAGCAGCACAACAGCCAGCAGAAAGAGAGAGCGGTTTGTGCTCTGTCCTACTTCTACATCCCACTCCCCATCTCTGATCGCTTCGCAAATTGCCTGTGAATTGCATGCAAGTTCATCACATTATTTATTTACGAGAAAGGTTTTCTTCAGTTCGTATTATCTTGTTTGTAGGCAGAAAGTATAAGAAGGAAGACACAGCTATACTCTTTGGTTGGTTCCCATCACAGACTTGCAGCTAGATTGCCCACCCAGAAACACGACTCGGAGCTGAAACCTGAGGTGCCATTTGGATCTCTGCAACCACTTCAGCCTTTAGGTAACTTTGTCCTCAGGAAAGGAGACAGCAGTCAGCAGCATGGGCACAGATATGCACTGCACAGGTACGTATCACATCTACGATACCGAGTTGTCATCACAGTGCAAAACTGTACCGAGGAGGTTGCTACAGCGTAGAAAGACCCATCCAACACCTTTCAGTGACATTTATTATGTTTTCACCTGGGCGGTAATAATTATATATTGCAACTTTCATGTGTTAATCACTTACTAGAACTCTCCCATAAATTTAAATTATATGTGCAGCTATATCTGCATATCTCTATATAGATACAGAATACATACACATATTTATCTAGATATCTTATCTGTTGGAAAATTGCATACACCAAGAAGCAACAAACATAATTGAGTTTAATTAAATTTCATTAAAATTTATGATGGTTCCTGGTTGGCTAAACACAATTTCAAACAACCCTTGTTAAAAAGCAGAATTCCAATGAAGTTAGTTGTAATAACCTTGTTCTTCAAAATCCATCAAAACTTTCTTGGGACTTAGTATGCAAAATATAGACAATACAGCCATATATTTTCAGCAGTAATATCATTAGAACCGCCTCAGTGTTTTCACTTAAAGTTCCCTGAAGCAGTAACAATTAACTGGCTCTCCCGTGAGGTATTTTTGGACTGAGTATTTGGGGGAAAGAAGTGCTTTAGCTTAAATTTTTTTTTTAAATGGTCTCTAGATTCAAGGATGTGAGGTTTTACCTTTTCAGTTTTCAAGAATAAGTATTTCAAGAGTCTCCCTCTCAACAGTGAAATTGGCTCATTTAAAGATTCGGTTTAAGTTGTATTTTCTGAGTGTTTTTTTTCCTTCTCTAAATTGCTAATTCTAACAGGTGAGAACCCTGGAATAACAAAAACAAACAAACAAACCAACCCCATATTTAATTGAGTCTTTGCTTTCAAAAGAAGATCACATATATTGAAGTTCTTTTCTGGCAGAGCTGTTACTTTTCACATGTTTGGCACAATGATAGCGTGAACTGCTACGTCTTAGTATTTGGAGAGGTGAGGAACGGTGACAGAGGAGGTCCTCAGAAGTTTTAACTGCAGTTAGCATGCAGATTTATGAAATGTATTGCGCTATTTTCTTTCACTTCATCTTAAAATGTTGGGATTTTTTTTAAATTAAATGCATTTTCAGGCAATTGAACTTAGTTATAAATATCCTTGCCATGTTTCATGACACAGTAGAGAGGTTCATCCATACTATGCTTTTTAATTTTCACACAAGAAAAGCAGCAGAAAAACTTTGGCACATTTGATTATACCATGCCCAGGAGGAAGATATCCCCTAGGGGTATCATTAAGAAATTGTTTTTTAAATCATTCTTTAAAATCAGATATATGTTGCTGGTCTCCCATCTGGCCTGTATCATTCCAAAACACGACTATTTTCCACCTCACCATGCAATGGCATTAATGCTCCTTCATTTCAAAAGAGTTAGATGTGACAATGAGACCTGGGGACATGTGAATATAATATCTAATTTTGATTAAAAGAGATCCTTCCTTCTAAATGCACAGTAGTTACTGTACATAGTACCACATAAAAACATTTCATATGTTTTATAGCCCTGGAATGACAACTGCCAATGCTCCAATACCCCAAACAGACCTGGATGTTGCATGCCTCAAAACAGAAATATATTTAAAGTATTTATTTTCAAATGCTCTCCCAGAAACTGTCATGCTAAATAGAACAGAATTCACTTAACTACAGGAACTTGACCAAATACAAGAATCTGGCTGAGCAATCCACAACAAAATATTGAAAATCTTTGTCTAAGATGCACCAGTTCGTAAATGAAGAACCGGCAGCTGCTGAACAATTCATTCCTTATGACCTGGATGAGAACATGCTCCCTCAGAGGTACAATTTGGTTACACTTAAAAAGCTTATGCACTGACCTCTGAAGGCTTACACACTGACCTCTAAATCAAGGGAATTACCAATCCCCACCCAGACAAATAAAAATCCAGAAATTATTTTGGTGCTAAAGAAAGATCAAAAGAACACAAGTTCATCAGCTTATTCACATGAAATCTTTATTACAGGTTTCTTGGGCAGGTTTTCCAAAGAGCTAAAGGTTAAATATATTTTTTCATTAATTTTCATATAATATAAAAAGAACTTTTGAATAAGGAAAAAAATGAAAATAATTTCAATACCTTGCATTCAGTCCCCAAGTTTTTCTTTTGTTTCAGATCCTGAGTATGTGAAACTCCCTACCAAAAGCATCATATTTGCAGATATGTCAACTAAACAGTCAAAGGTCAAGAGGCCATCTAAAACATGAGCCAGACTAGCAGTGCTGACAACTGACACAGTGACAAGTAAGGGACAAACACATAAGATAAGGGACAAGCTACTTGGGCTCTCATTCCTGTGTGTGGAGGAGGCTAAATACAACGTAAAGACGACATGCTATTCATTCCTGACACAGGCCACTCACCGTGCTGCAAACTCCAAACTTCCACGTAGGCTGGGGCAGATGCAGAGATTAACAGGTCACCAGAAACCCTCCTCTTTACTTCCATGAGTTTCAGCTGCAGCTTCTCAGGTTTAATCTAGTCTCCTAAATCTCGCTGCATTTGTGATTGCTATAAACTATTTACAGAGCTTGACATCATGGCAAGAACGTTTTCTTTCAAATATCACAGTCGATTTGTCAAACACAACATATCTTAAGAGAGTTTTAGTGGCACTGTGCATTAATTCCAGGATGAAACACAACAGCATTTAAAGAAGACAGAAGATAGATTAGGTGAGTGGTATTTTAATCTGAATGGTAGAATAATGAGAAGCATTGATGAAGGAGCAATAACATGAAAGAAGTTCTCAAGACATCCTCTCCAAAACAGCCACTACAGAGTATTGATGCTTTCTGGAGAGTATGACTTCAGTTCTGAACACTTAAGAAAAATCCTGGAAAATGGATTACCCAGATCCGTGTTCTCACCTCACTCAAGTTGGAGGGATGTGAATTATGAAACAAAGCTTACAAAAAACAGACAACAGCATCTCCTAAAGACCCAAATTTTGGATTTCAAGTGTAATTCCCAATCTTGCCTGCTTTCAGGCACTCATCCAGTAGCCAGTATGAAAAAGGGCAGTCCGCAGATCAATCTACGCTCTACATCATGTCACAGGGCCCAAGGGGACTCTACCATTATCCAAAATAAGCAGAGTACCAGACACATGCCTATTATTCAAAACAAGTGTCCAAGAGTCATATAGCACAGAGTTACCGTGTTTACTCCACCCTGATGGGGATTCCCTGACCCAAGACAGTTGTCCTGGTAGGCAGTAAATGAAGTTGAATTGCCCCATCCAGCAGTCCCAGTGCAGTAGGCCAAAACTGGTAATGCAGACATGAGGGGTAACCACACCGCCAAACATGAAGGGGAAGGGGGGAAGGTAGAGGGGGAAGAAACCAAGCTATAAAGGTACTGCTATTGAAGAACTGAGAATTGTGATGGAGATACTGCTGGTTTATCGTAATAGTAATTTTGTGTGTATTTTAACATTACATTCACTAACAACAATAAAAAAATTTCAAATTTGCCCACAAAAAAAATCTTACCAAAAGCATAGGTCAGAAAATTGTAAATCTTGTATTTCCTCAGATATCTAGACAGCCAAATAGTCTCATTTCCAACTTCCATCCTCTCTCAAGCACTGCTAAAATACGCAAAGTAAAACTGGTCTTCAGACAAATCCTTCTTATTCTCATGCTTAGCTTTTCCTTGGAAAAAAAAAATCCTGACAGTGTTTTCAACACCTGCCCTTTGACCATCACCACACACCTTTGGCAAACAAGGTGGTGACAACCGAGAGTGCAGTTTTAGCTTCCCTTGTGCTTTCTTCTGTTATCAAACAACGTTACCATGTCTCAGCAGGACTTGCAACCCAGGTATTTGGAGGTCAAAGATTAACAAAGGAAAACAAAATCTGATAACTATATTACAGACAATCTCAGGGCTTGCACCTCAGTCAGTCCCTGCTGTGGTTGCACCCTCGTGAGACTGCTGTGGGGAGGTTACAGGCACCTCTCTTTTGGTTTTAGGCTACTCTGAAACCATACTGAGGAAAATGGTGGTAAAGTTCCTGTTGAATATACTCACTTTGATACCTTTCATACCCGAGATTCAAAAGTCTGCTTTTTGCATTAATAAGCATTCAAAATTAAATGCATAATTTTCTGAGTGTATGAACCCTTATGAAAAAATTTGGTACAAATCACTTGAAAACTTGTTTTCACCACTAAGTTCTGCCCTACCATGTGGAGATAATATTTCAGGGTGCTATACCTCCCAGCTGGAAAAAAAAAACCCAAACCAAAACAGTACAAAGGCCAACACAGTGCATTACAGAGCCTTCAGCCAAGTTTCTCTGACCATGTTACAATAAAAGTTGACTTGAAAGAGGGAAGAAATTTGACTTCATATCACAGGCACGTAGCCCTTTGGCTCAGCTGAAGATTATCCACTTTCTCTCACCTGTCCCACAGTTTCCACCAGCCTTGCTATCTACATTTTCAGCCACTACAAAATGGCATTGCCTATAGGTCACGTTCAGATCTGTGCTAACCACCACCCAATCCTGCATTTTCAATTAATTTTTGAAACTCAGGTTCCTGCTAGTCCTTCAAGCAATAAGGAACACCAAACCTAGAGTGAGATAGTACAGGTATAATGCTTATGTGGCAAAGCCATAGACCCTTGCATCATTACCATAGTCTCTCACAACTTTTATTAACTTGCATTCAAAAAGAATGAAAAGCATTTGCTAGTTTGAGCAGAAGTTCTCTGTAGCTTTTGGTTTAGTGAATACCACCTTAATAAATCACGATTTAAGAGCCAGTGAATACCTCCTGAATATGGTGACAGTAACCTACAAAAGCTCAGAAAAAGGAGAAGGGTGCATAAGAATTTGGTTTTGCCATAAAAGTCACTTAAGGGTTCATTGCTGTTTCATACATCACCAGATGCAGCGTTGCACTGGAAGACAGAGAACTGTTTTCAAGTCCTACTACAGATACCCTGTGTGATCCCAGGTCAGCTAGATAACCTCTTCGCACTTCACGTCCAAACCACAAATCGCTATTTTGAGTCCCTTCTGACAGAACAAATAAACCACATTTCACACATTGCTCAATCTCCTCCTTCATCTCACAGCAGCCTACGTTAACAGCCAACTCCATTACAGACTAAAAACACTTCTGGAGGCTCTGAAAAACCTGGAAAATCCTTTAATACACAAACTTTCTTGATTCATTGAAGCCAGCAAGCCTTTAATGCTGACTTTCAATGGGCAGGATCTTTCTCCATTAGCTGTAACAGGAATAGCCAAGCCCTCAGAATGTCTTTCTTTGCAGACCAGAAACCAAAACCAGTCAACATTTCTTCATTCAGATTCACCGTACAGCACAAACCTGACCAGTTCAGAAACATGTGGAGCAACTACTTAAAATTCTCAAATTTATAGATACAGACGAATACAGTGCATTTACTTGCTGAAGAATGAAGGCTGCGATTTCCCTGGCCACAGAGCTGAGAGTTCGCAAAAAGCCGCGGTGCCTCGCTGAGCCCTGCCAGGGAGAGGCCAGCGCCCAGGAAGGGTGGTAGCACCCAGGTGCCCCAGGGAGCTGCGATTGCAAATTGCAGCTGTGTGAAGAAAAATAGGTTTAATTAGAAGCACATGGGCCTGGATACACTGAAGAGATGAGAAACTAGACTTCTGTGCTTAATTTGGTTTTATTCCCGGTTAGAGCACCTTCTGTTACCGGATGCTCCACCTGTTTCATCGGGTGGTCTGACTCAGAGCTGTGACTCCAGCTACCCACAACAATATCGTTCATGTGCTCTCCAGCAGTGTGTGTAGGCCAAAGCTGCAATTTAGCAAACATTCATCTAATTTAACCTCACACATAATCCTGTTGACATCAGTGAGTACAGTCAAGCAACCCTAAGAGTTCCAGATCAAACTTAGACTTGCCTGAACTGTCCAGCCCAAGCTGAGGCAGCAGATGACTACACCTCCAGCAGTCAACCTGCCTTCACTCTGCCTTTTTTTTCTCTTTTTCCTAGTAGTCTGGCCTGCCTTTTAACCCAGACAATTCCCCTTAAATCCAGTACGTCAATCTTGCCAAGTTTAATCATGGCAAAAATCATAAAGACTGCATCAGTCTATGCAGCAATGGATGTTTCTTCATGTGCCTTGAAAGCCTGGAACAGAATATGGGGGTAGCTTCTGAGAGTAAGCGCACCTCAGGATCACAGAGGATGACCACAAAGGTCATTCCTTCATTAAAAGCGGATCTGGATGGCAAAAAAGAGGAAAGTCCATAAATGTGATGTTCCAGAATTGCTCAGAACATACTGCTTTCTAGCTGAAGTAGCACTTGCCCAGTATCTTTAGTTTTGCATATGTAAGGGAAGTTCTTTAAAGAATTCAAAATAACATTCTTGTTGTAGAAACAGACTTGAAACACATAGATCAATGTCTCTCGTTAAGCCTTCCAAGTAAAACCACATGCAGATTTCAGTTTGTGTGCACTTCCTTGAGCCATTCCAAGGGAAAAAAAAATTATGGGGTAAAGGGAAACTTAAAAACACAAGTCCAGCTGTATAACTCCCAGGAATTATCAACTCAAACGAACTGACCATGTCACAGACTAACCCTCAAGAGGTGCTTAGTCACACTGCTGAAGGAGATGAAATGGAAAATAAAGTAGGGCTGGAAGACACCCAAAGAAAAATGAGAAAGGAGCTATATTCTGAATGTCTGTGGGCCAATAAGCAGATGAAGACATACTGCACTTCACAGAGACAGATGCTTTTCTTGAATTGCTTACAGCTTGATTTAGGCAAATATCTGCAAAAACCAAGACACCAAATTTAAAGCTTGACCTTGTCTAGTTTGTGTGCCCAGCAGTACAGAGGGAGAAGCGTTCAGAAAGAAGGATATTTAACAGCAAGTTTTGAGTGAGGAAAATTGTTCACAAATACACCATTTTTGAGAAATAATTTCACCACAGAAGTCAGAACATTTTGTCCTGAAAAGTGAGGACACTTCATTCTGAAAATGCTGTTTTGAATGAATTTAAATTAAAAAATGGAGAGAGACGTATATTTAAAGAGGTAAAATCATACTGTCAAGATAATGAAATACCTAGTAGCAGGTTAAACAGACATTTAATTGATGAGAACTGAGGCTAAGGGATGAGATCGGGGTCTCCAGGACCTGTCTTTAAGTGTAGCAGTCCAGTACTGCCCCAGGACTAAACAGTGACCTCGGCTTCAAGGCTTGGAGAAATTAGGTTGTGGAGATGTCACTGTCACTTTTCCAGGGTGTCCTCTTCCTGCCACCAGCTACCAAGAGACTGTCCTGGGGAGCACTGATGACCCTGCACAGAGCATGCGGTCCCTCGATGGGGCTCTGGAGACCATGCAAGTAGAAGCACTGGCAGTATGGCGGCTGCTTTTGGGGTGCCAGCAGAGGCTCCACTCCCAGAAGGCAGCAGCAGGACTGGCAGTGCCAATGCCACACGCTGTCACTGCAATGGAAAACAGGCCAAAGCCACTTAATTTGAAAAGACAGACAAATATTTTTCATGCCAGCTTTAGCGTAGGTCATGCTGCTGATGTTCATTCCAAGCACTGCAAGGACGAAGACGGCCACAGGTCCCAAGGGGCTCTGTCTCTGCACTGCTGGCAGAGGAGGAGCACACACCAGAGTGTTTTCTGGCATGTCACAGTGCCAGAGAAGTTCACTCTTTAAACTGATGTCTTCCTGCTGAACATCAGGAGAGCTTAACCATGCCGTAGGTAGTTGAGTGCCATCCGTGTACAAAACCTATGTTAAGCTTAGACCAGACTAGGGCTGGAGGAAGGACAGGAGTGCTGTCTGAAGCCAGAGATGCCGTGCTATAGACGTAGGACAAGCTGGAGCAAGAACCATCAAGAAGCAGGAGCTGGGCAGTCCTCCCTGGTCAGGGTTCAAAGCACCACCCAATAGCCCCAAGCAGCTGGTGGGGTTCTGGTCAGTCGTTGACGGGCAGCCGGCCAGGCTCACAGACCAGCCCTTGTCTTCAGGCAGACCAGCTGTGGTCAGGCTTCTATCTGCTTGCCTCACCGCGATCAGACGAGGTGTGACACCTAGTCACAGATACCAACACGCCGACGCACCGTCCCGAGAGCGCAAAGGCTTAAGGGAAAAACAAGTGGTCAAAGAGCAAGTGCGCACGTGCGAGGCTGGCTGGTCTGAAGGCAGCGGTGGCCGAGGGATGGAGGAATGCTTCGTTCCAAGCCCCGAAAGAGCAAGAGACGGACTACTCCCTTCTCCCTGGATGCTGAGGGAGATGCAGGGTGCCTGAACACTACATGGGCGCTGAGAATTGCATCTCTGAGCTTCAAAGTGTGCGTTGCCAGAACACCCCACGGGGGAATACACAGGCAACCACTAACACCAAAAAGGGGGTTTAACAAACTGGAATAATAACCGATAAGGAAATCGGAAGCTGTTGCAAGCAAAAAGTATAGCATGATAAAAGAGGAAAGGGAAGCACTTTTAGCACAGGAAGATATGCAAAGCACAGGATAAAAGCAAGCAAACCAGCCTTACAGAATTGCAGAGAGCCCCAACAGTGACAGTTTGGGCACAAATTCACAGAGGGACTTCTGCAGGGCAGATCTTAGCAGAGTACACCTACGTCCAGGGCTACGTGGACATAAGGTATTCCCCAGATTCCCCTTATCCAGTCAATCCAGAGAGATACCTGCAATTAAATTCCCTCAAAGCAGGGCAAGCAGGGGCATGTGGAGGGCACTAAGATAGCAAGCAGAAAATGCAGAAGAGAGAAATGTCTCTGAAATAATCTTTCCCAGACTGAGAGCCATAAGTCATCTAGGTGTGAGACCCAGATTATGGCAAGCTCTGAACAGCTGTCTGCACTCAAGTGCCTATGATCTGTACTTGATCGATTAATTTTTTTTTTCTTTTAAAACATGGTTCATATGACAGGCTGATGGTTCGCATATTCCTTCCGAGTGTGGAAAACCAAAGTTACAGGCCCTCTGTTGTTCAGCTCTGCTCCCTGGCAAGTACGTCAGTGGCTGAGTTGCAAGCAGGCACTCTCCTCCCTTGACAGCCTTTCCTCGCAGGGCAATGGGCTCATGCTTGTACCTGTTTCTTCTCCTGCTCTAGGCACGCCCCCTCCAAAGTGTGACTCGGAGAAGAAGGGTTGAGGAACAACTCTACTGCATCTTTCTTTTTGTGTGTAGAACGTACGCTTCTGGGTAATGTGAATTTAAGCCCACACCAGGCTCCTGGGTTAATGCCCTACTCCCTCGGCTGTTATGCAGAGGACAAGCACATTTCAGTTGTGGAGTTTTTTGGCTCACACTCAAGTGTAGTTGCTTGACTTCCTAACCCCAGTATAACTTGCTCCTTATTCTTGATGTAAAACAAGAAGATAGAAAAGCCTCTTCAGAGAAATCACTGGAGCAGCAGGGCAGAAGCCAAGTACAGACGGGACGTAAAAGGGCACCAGAAAAACAGTTGCAGTGGCCAACAGGGAGGTCCAAAGGTGTAGATGACAGAGAGCATTGATGAGGAAAAAAAAAAAGTACAGACACTATGCGCAGCTCATAAGAAAAAAATCAACAGTTTCACAATATTGTTTACGTTATCCCTTTAAAATATGCTCTGTTCCATTTTCATGCTAGATCTGTCAGTCTTTGCCAAACCTCTGCTTCCCATGGGGCTTTCTGCTGGTTGGGTCAGTTTATTTTTCACTCAGATACCTGTGTTACCCAGAGGCAGTGGAGATATCTGGAAATGGTCCTTTTTGCATTTAAAGAAGGAATATAAAAGCTGCTGTTGATTAGTTCACATTCTGACTGCGCATTTTTATACCCAGCTTGATATGTTGAATGTTCTCAGCATGATTCATCCAGAAAAACAGCAATTTAACGTACAAGGGCATGTTGGAGCAGGCAGAAGCATTTCAGGGAAACACAGATTTAGCCAGAGGTTTTAAATATCAACATACAGAAAATTATCTGGCCTTGTCTGGATGAAGAATACTTTTTACAGACTAGGATTCTTAAAAGGACTCAAAGGGAGGTAGGCACCCAAATCCCACCAATTTTTTTCAAAGCTCTTTTTAAAATCCCATCCTGGAATATGACTCTCAGACTAGACTAATGGCTGAGATCCAAACGTGCATAAGTGAGCCTAGCCTCAACGTGGAATCGCGGAAACATAGGGAAAGAAAATACCTCCTGAAGTCATCTAGCTTACCTCCCTGCCCCAGGCAGGATCAGCTATACCTATATCATCCGTGACAGGTGTTTGTCTAATATTTGTCTAACATGTTTTTAAAGACCTCCAAAGACAAAAACTCCAATATTTCATTATCCTCGCTGTTAAAAAGCTTTTCCATATTGTTTAACCTACATCTTTCTTCCCATAGCGTAAGATCGAAACTTCCTAACATACAAAACATGGGCTTTTAGGAAAGACTGTTTCTGTCATTTTTGCAGCTTGATTCTACCTTCTGCATACTTGAGGATTACCCCTGCATTGCCCAAAGTCTTCTCTTCTAAAAGCTCAACCATGTAACTTCATTAGCGCTTACCTCCTTGGTCATATCTGAGACCACCAGTCACGCTCAATGCTCCTCTTTGGGCTATTTCCAACAGGTCCACATCCTCCTGAATCACAACGCCAGAGAACCCAGCTGAGGTTTTTCCAATGCTGATAACAGCAGAAAGATTACTGTATATATCAAGCAGGCTACGTTCCTCCTCGTGCATTTCAGTATTCAGCATTGCACTCCGTCTTTTTCACAAGAATATGACTTTGCTGACTCATTCAGCTCCCAGAAGAAAACCTTTCCCAATTTACTGAGTTCCCTCCCTCCTTTTTATGTCCCACTTTTCTCAGTTGTCCACCTCAAAAAGCAGTTTTTCTTTTATATGATCTCTCACTTCAGATCCTAATTAGGAACTTCCAGTTGACTGATTATGTAAAGCAGATTTAGCGCCTATAGAGCTCGCTCATCTGCCAGTGTGATGCTGTTGAAGAGAACAGTTAGCAGTTATAGTAATGAACCCCTATGTTTCCTTCCAGCCTGTGCAATTTGTTTAAAAAAAAAAAAAACAAAACACAAAAACACTAGACCATAACAATAACCTTAAATAGACTACGTAAAGCATCAGCCAATCTCCTTTGTTCATTGTAAGCAGGACTGGCTTGTAAGGTTTCAGAGAAGATCACATCAACTATTTAGGAAGTTAGCAAGATGTTAAACACATGTAGCTATTATTCTTCATTTGAAAACGTGGTTAGCTGCTGTAAACACAGAAACTGATTTTAGCTGAAAAAACATTGCAATGAAATTCTCCTGATAAATAATCTGCAAAGAGGTATGTTTTCAGCACATGCTATGTTTAAGACCGCCATTCACACTGCCAGCAATCGTGCTCGCAGTGGCTGGTACCACGTATTCACAGCGCTCTGTGAACAGCATGGTGCAGAGAGAGCAGCCCTGCGCACAGCAGTGAACCTGGGACACGCAGGCGCCTGTCAGTATCAATATCCTGCCCGAATCCAAACTGGCTAACCTGCTACGACTGCAACGGGCGCTGTTACACATTCAACAGTTCCAGTTACCAGAACATACCATCTGAGTTTCTGTATAGATTTCCTAGTGGATACAGCTATATAGACATGTATATAGTTTCTGCTTTCTAAATCATAGAACCATAGGTTGGAAAAGACCTCTTAGACCATCAAGTCCAACCATCCACCCAACACCACCATGCCTACTAAACCATATCCCGAAGTGCCACAGCTATGCATTTTTTTAACACCTCCAGGGATGGTGACTCAACCACCTCCCTGGACAGCCTATTTCAATGTTCCACCAGCTGTCAACCAACACCCCAAGATCTTATTCTGCTGGACAGCTTTCCAGCCACTCCTCCCCCAGCCTGTAGCGTTGCATGGGGTTGTTGTGACCAAAGCGCAGCACCCAGCACTTGGCCTTGGCCCATCGATCCAGCCTGTCCAGATCCCTCTGCAGAGCCCTCCTACCCTCAAGCAGATCGACACTCCTGCCCAACCTGATGTCCTCTGCAAACTTACTGAGGTAGCACTCAACTCCCAAAATCTACTCTAAAAGAATACAAAAATGTTATAAAATCAGGCACTCAGAAACTGCAAACTATGAGAAATTTATCTGGGAAGGCCGGAGAAGGTGTCCTTACGCTCGTACATAATAAAAGCAATCACTCAGTTTTTCTGCAGAATATCTGTCCATATTATGGTGGACATTTCTGGGGCTGTTGAATGCAAATTTTTATTTACTTTCAATTATTACACTGCACAAAATACAATTCATGCATGAAAAACATTATTAATTTCCTCACGGACATTTCCAGTGAGCATTCACCACAAGATCGCAAACTTATATTTTGAAGGCATTCGGACACCTAGGTCACCAGGAAACCAAGAGGAGCTAGACTGAAGCACCCATGAGACCTAGGGCACACAGCACTACTGTCCATGAGAAACCAGCAGAGCCCAGATACACCAGATCACACGGGTACCAACTGCCTGCTGCCACTGGGCAGGGGTTGCCTTGAGTACACAAAGCACCGAGCAAAGGACCGGGGAGACTCCAAATCCTCACTGCAGGTCTTCCCATTTTGCATTTGGAGCTTGCCAATAGAAAAGTCATGAATCGTGCTAACTGGGATAGAGCTGGACTAGCATAGCCTTCCGGCATTGCACTGAAGACAGCTGAGCTCTGCCCACTGGTACGGGGGCTTGGCACACACACGAGCCCAGGGACGGTGACATTGCAGGTGGTGGTCAGGGGAGCAGCACTGGGGCCGGCGAGGAGCAGGCACAGAGGCACTGAACACAGCCGGCCATGCTACCCGTCACACACCCCTGCGAGGATGGTGCCACTCCGTACCCTGGGAAAGATTCAGTACCTACACAGACGAGTGGGAACGTATACTGCCAAATATTGCCTTGCTGGAAGTCATGCCAGCAAGTGACCTCACCATCCTAGCTGTCGTGACAGATTTCAACAACGGGGTGGAGACTCGTGAACTTTATTTCCCTAAAGGGTGCATGTTCCCTGCCTATGAGAATATCGTCTGAATATCTGAATTTCCAGCTGCTCAAGCTGTGCTTCCACAGACCAAGGCTAGTTATCAAGCTTAAAAAAAGCCATATGCTCCAGTCAGTTCCAAGCCACCAGGCACATTTATGCAGTGACCACGTTTCAGTAAAGTCCAACCGACCTTGCACGAACCTGGAATTTCAGCTCAGCTGTCCCTCCAGCACTCAGAAGCTAAGCAGGCTTTTGCCCAGCACTTAGGGACACTCCCAGGCCCCTGCCCAGCGTTACGCGTGTGGCACTGCTGGAGCCCTTAGCAACGCTCTCCAGGCAGGATTAGATAAGACGCAAGATTTTGCCTGCATGAGTCAACCACCTCACCCTGTTTCTTTGTTAGCGACTTTGAGACTTTGTCTTTTCTTGAAACATGGACCTATAAAACAATACTGTACATCAGACAGAGTTTAGACTACTGCCGAAATAAAGTTATAGTAGGAAAGCCTTTTTTCTTACCACTTCATCCATGTTTACAAGCATAGCTACAGCATCCTAAGAATCATGCCCCATGACCAGCGTAAAGAAGCCAACATTTCAGTATTGATCAGGTCAATTGCGAGCCCAGGCTGTGAAGCCCAGAGAGACACCTACACAATCATTTGTCTCATTTATATTAACAAGTGTTAATAAAGGTTTACACCCTGTAAGAGAGTCTCTTACTGAGCTTGCAACGTCACTACTAAGTTGACTGATGAGTTACAATCCAATTAGAAAAAACTAATCTCTATTCCTTTCCATTTGGCCCTGACATTACACAGCTAGGGTGGAACACCAAACGTTTTCCAAGTCACGCTTCCAAATTACAGCTACCAGCCCCTTCTGACTTCTTGGAGACCCAGAAGATTTTAAGAAGATTAAAACAATTTGAAGAGGGCTATTTTATTTATTTATTTAGCACTTTTCAGTAGCACTGCCACCAGAGTGTTTCAAAAGTCCAGCTATTGCAATGACTGCAATGTCTGAAAGTCCTGTACATCATTTTTATCTGATCGTATAGTTCAAAATTCAAGAAGTCCTTTTGTGTGCGTGTTCAGGGCACCCATAAAGGAAGGAAGATAAATAGATGTTCCTACGAGTCCCTAGAGATATTCATACTCCACAGGTCCCTATTACCTTATTTGATACTTCTTACAATGGCATGTTGCAGCTTCAAAGTCTGAGTCACAGGAGCCAGAGCTGCATAGGAAGCCTGCAGCTAACCAGAGAGCTAAACACCATCCCCGGAGTCGGGATCTCAAGGCTGCCAGGTGATATTCCTTTCTAAAGCAGCCACCATTTTCCTGCTGTCTTACATTTGCAGGTATTTTGCCTCAGTGTGGCTCGAAGCGGACAAGACATATTGCCCGTTGTGTCACACATCTAGACAAGCATTTTCCTGGTTTTTCTTTGCCTCACTGTGCTCCCTTGCAAAAGATGCGTTGAAAATATCAGTATTCAGATGGTTTCACTGGAAATCTGGCTTTTAATAGGAACATCGCACTTCTTGCGGCTCAATTTTTGATTCAGAAGTGATGTACAGAGCTCCAAGTCTTGAATACATTCCTTTTGTTGTATCTATTTTTCTTTCCCCTAAGACACAGATTTCAGGAATTTGCTACTGCATTATTACAGGTTATTATTACAGACTCACAGCACAATAAATGTTTGAACACCTGAGCAGGAGATTTTTTTAAAAGTTTGTTTTTTTTTTTTTATTTGCCACCAGGAGGTGCCAATGATCTTCTCACCAGCACCACTTCGGTCTTTGTTATAATCACCAGCTATATTCTGAGGCGGAAATGGTTTTCTTTATTTTTTTTTTTTTTTTCCTTTATTGCTATCCTTTATCCTTCCTCCTTGCTTTCAAAGCCCTTACCAAATGTGATTTGCAACCTGCTTTTGAACCAGTCTTCTCTGTGTTGCTGTTGCTGCCGGCAGAAATATTTGGTAGTGCTTACAGAATCACAGAACGGTAGGGGTTGGAAGGGACCTCTGTGGGTCATCTAGTCCAACCCTCCTGCCGAAGAAGGGTCACCTACAGCAGGCTGCAGAGGACCTTGTCCAGGCGGGTCTTGAATATCTCCAGAGAAGGAGACTCCACAAACTCTACACATTGGAAAACTGCATGTACAACACCACGGCATTACTACAGCTGATTTCTGTGGGTGCTTTGTTATCAGCCTTTAAACAGCTTGGCCGAGCTGTACAAGCAGTCTGGATGAGAGCTGCCTGCAAGCCACACTGTGAAAGCCGAGGCAGCACCAAATGCCTGCGCTCCACTTCTCAAAGGAGTGAGCAGCCAGGGAATTAAAAGCAGGAGGAAGGAGAAAGCAAGCCCTGTCCTTCTCACCCTGTGCCGAGGTGAAAGCATTAAGGACGGGTGGGGTTTCTGTCCCACCGTGAACACGTCCAAACCCAAATGTAAATTCAGCCCTCGTGAGAACTGGCATCTGAACCGAACCCAAGTCTAAGAGGAGGCCTATCTTCCATGCGGGAGCTGCCAAGTATGTAAGATATAATCACAGGGTGATGGCAGGCTCTCAAGATTAGGTGGTCTCACTGGACTTCTAGTGAAGATAGCAGAATTTTTAGCAGATGTAACTAGTTTCCACACTTCTAACTGCAGAATCTGATAGCAGCAGCTCAGAGCTGAACCTAGGAAACTCCCTAACACTGTTTACAAACAATTTTCTCTCTTTTACACACACACAAACATGCTATCAACGGGCAGCACGACGATGCTACGGTATGACTGTAAATACCAAGTGTGCAAGACACTCAGCCCTACTGTAGCAGCCGGTTCCAGTGCCCCCAGGAAACACAGCATCCTCAGCATTAACTTGTGCCCCATCCCACCTGAGCCGCCCCACCTCTAACCTCCTCCACTCTTTTCTCCCCACAAAAGTAGGCCAGGTTACCTGGATAGCCTTTCTGCTTTAGGAATAAAGTAGCAGAGAGAAACAGGCCGCACTTCATCCTACCTCCGTGACCATTCCTCGCTCTCCCCAGCTGAGCTGCTGAGCTTATGCTCCCTACGGAAGAGGGGGCACCAGGAGGAGGAGGTCCAAGGTCTGAGGGTCTTGCAAGCCGTGTGCTGCAGCCTCTAGGGTCAGACCCTGGCCACCTCCTGAGCCCAGATCACCTGCAGAGCCCTCTGTTAGACAAATCCCTTCCCATTTACAGACCTCACAGCCCTGTTAAGCTGTTCTCTACCGCTTATTCGCACAATGACATCTTGCTATATTGTGATACCTTCTTTTGTTATCAGCATGATGAAAGACATACCCATCAATAAGACACACACTAATGCCTTTAATTTATAAGTGCAAACATATGTAGGGGTTTTACTGATTTCCAATGGATCAACCTTTAACACCTATTTTAAGCTTGGTCTCTTTTAGAGCCAAGTGGGAGTATTCTTCCCATAGAACTACTGTGAAGCTTTCAGAAATTTCAATCATATTTGCAAATTTGATGTGAGTGTGTGGTAAAGGAAAAAAAAAATATTAGAGTGGTCAGAAGTTTATATGTATTTCTATAGAGAACATAGGGTTAGCTTGCATTTAAAAGACTGCAAGTTTTTGGTTAATTAGTTTGTGGTTTTTTACTTTTTTACTTTTCTTCTTAATTATTCTGAAAAGTCGGGTGCATGTTTTCTCTACAGTTCAGAAGCTGGCCAAGCAAGGCAACATTTAAAATTTCTCTTTTTTTTATCTCTCAGAAGTACCAAACTGAAAAATCCAGGGAAGGTTCTAGGTCTAAATGTGCAGAAGACTTGACCTGGGTTTAAATTACACTATTAAAGCTAGATTTCCACAGCAATTCAGCAGTCTGCTAATAGCTATGCACCTACCAGCCCAGCCTCTAAAAACAGCAACGTACGTAGCCTTGTAGCCAGCAATCTGGTCTTCGTTTCTGAACATGGCATGGTATTTGGTATTCAGGAGGAGAAAGAAGAAGGGAGAATGAAAAGAGAGAGAGAATAAACCAAACATCAGCCAGGTCCTCTGGACTGCGGTAGATGTGAAAACTGTGGAGAGAGTGAGCAAGGAGAAAAGAGGGATCGAGGAGCTCCAAGGGCACATGGCGTGCACAGCCCGGAGGCACGGCAGCGCAGGGAATGCTGAGGGTTTATCGGCTTCACATACACCAATTGCCAAGGCTGAGGACAAACTAGAATATTGCGGACCGACAAAAAGCTTCATTCCCTCTTCATTAACAGGCAAAAACGTTGGCACCAAAGCACGCCCCTCATTATCTCCACAGTTATTTTAGCAGTAAATCTTGAGTTATCAAAAGGAGAGTATGACTGTGTTGTCAAGTCTAAAGAAATCTGAATTCATTTATTTGCACCCTTCAGCAGATTGCAAGTACAAAATTGCAGGATTTTTTTACTAAATGTGACCTCTAATTGAAAAAAGATTATTTTGTAGTGCTAAAATTATTTTCTAGTGCTGAGATTATTGTCTAGTGCTCAGCTGGGAAGGAATTTAATAGGATCTGAAAACCAGCTAATTAGAAGGGCGTGTTGCGGTTAGTGGTTCTGGTTCCTTTATACCCAAGTTTTAAAGCCATAATGTGAATCAGGAACATCAAGAACTGCTTTTGTTACCCAGCGAGCTGTATTCTGCAGTTTTTCTCTTTGACTCCGAGGGTAAATCATATAAGGACATTGGTGTATTCAATTAATATACACGAGTTGCAGAGCATAGGAACACCATGAGCATCATTAAGTAGTGCACAAATAATTTAAATGGATGTCTCATTTCGCTTTCTTTTTGCTTGTTTAAGGGGCATCGTGGAAGCTCCCTAGTCAAAGGGCACAGAAGCATTACAGGAAGGCTACCAGGACACACACCACTGGCTGACCCATAGCTAGGGCAGCCACAGTAATTGAAGTGCTACAGCTGAAATATTAGGATGAATTTATACCTAGCCAGGCTTCTGTCTGAGAAAGTACGGAGACAATAATGTCTAGCAAGAATTTTGATGGTCAGTTAAGATAAATGCAACACAAATGTACATTACGTTTTATTGGGAGAATGAAACAGTATCAAGATTCATCCTTTTAATTCTGGGATCAATCTGCTCATTTACCCAACTGTGGGTAATACACCAGGGACTTTAATTAGCATCCCAAAGGAAACATGAACTCTTAACAAGAGCCAAGGCTAGGCCTCATCTCTGCGTAGAAGAAATGAAACTGAAAAGTGTCTGCCTGGCCATTTTCACTTGCACTCTAACCCTAAGACAGACCGTTGCCTGTAAGCACACCCACCCAGAAGGCCATATGCGACCCTGGCATAATGGTTTACCTGCAGGGGAAGGTCTTTTCCAGACCAGAAACCAAATAAAACCTTGTAAAATCAGTATCCATGTATTCTGGTAGAAGGCAGCAGCAACTTGACAGAAGGTATAACTAGAACTGCTTGTAACTGTACAGATAAAACTAGAAAATACTTAGAAAAGTTTTGTACTGGAAAAAATATCTGTTTAAAGAAGTTTGTGACCACAATGATGGGTGCAGTTTAAAAACCAGAATAGAATACAATAGAGTGCATTTGGCTCTTCTCATAACAAACAGCATGTTTCTAATCACCAGCACCAGAGTCAAGCTAAATATTTCAAACCACACCACCAAAGACAATAAAACTGTATGGGCTGATGTGTCCTACCCAGCAGACTGTATTATTGCTTAATGCCCACCTCGTGCATTGTCACATCAAATTTCTTACTTGTTACCAGCTCCTTTTCTTGTTTGCAACTTTTATTTTAAGCACTCTGTATTTAAAATCACTCAACAACTCACATTTAAATAACTGCTCAGATTTCCTAAAGGATTTTGTTCCCATTAGAGAACTTGGTGAAATTCTGTCATCGTTAACACCAAACAACTCTCTCTGAAATTTCATTTGGGGAAATTCAATTCGAAAACTCTGTACCTAACCAGCTTTCTTCAAGAAGAGGCAGATTAGCGATTTCATTGCATTCCCACCCTTCTTCTTTTTTCTTCAATATACAGCTGGAGAGGATCATGATGAATACCACTGGCTGGCTCTACCATGCCTGTTTGTTTTTCTCATTAAGAAAAATAGAGAGCCTGTTAATCTCAAGAGAAGATGAAACACAAAGCTGCTTCAGTTCGATAGGCTGGTGGTCTGTCTGCCTGCAAAAGCTACTAATTCAGACAACATTTATGGATTGCAATATTAATAATTTATGGGTTCAGTATGCAGTTATAAATAACGCCATGTGTAGAGCAAATGCGCAGGAAATTCTGATAGACGGCTGGCAAAGACTCATCTTGTTGGGTCTCATTAGTGAGGGCCATAAAAACAGCAAGTGAAAATGATTCAGACTGAAAATGTATTAGAGCCTGCCATATTTTCAGTGTTCAATTCAATGCCTTTACAGTAAAGCCACGGAGGAGGCCCTGCAGATGAGGCCCCCGGAGGTCAGTCAGAAATGATGCCTGGCTCTTCCCCAAACGCCCTGTGTGATCTTGTCTAAACAAGTTTATTCCTCCCTACCTCAACCCTCTGTCTAGCTGGAGAATGCACCCTACATCTCTCTTGGCAAAACAAAAGTACTGCGCTTAGGTAGGATTAATCAGCTACACAAATTCAAAATAGGGAGTTATTAGCCAGTGTTAGGCCTGTTATTTTTCATAACAGGTCTTGGAGGCTGTAATGGATCACCAGCTGAGCGCGAATCAACCACGTAATCCGTTACGAAAAAAGCAAACCCCTGACTGGGACACAAAGAGGAGCGGAGCAAAACCTTTTCCAATATCTGTGGTGGCTAGGAAAAGAAACAAAGAGCTAACTGCAATAAGAGAAATTTATGTTAAGCATGATGGAAAAAATTTCACTAACAGAAGGGTAGGAAAGCACTAGAATAAATTGCACTGGGAAGCTGTCGACTGTCCATCCTTGGAGGCCTTCAAGAACGAATTAGACAAACATCTTTCAGAAATAACACTGGGACAGTTAATCTTGCCTTGGGGCAGCAAGATAAACTCTGATCTTTTGAAATCCATTCACCCTGTGGTTCTGTGATAATATCCGTGCAGATGGCATGTGTTTGTACAGCACCTTGCCCATCAGAGCCCTTTTCTTTCTTCCTGAAAGACAAACAGTAATTAGTAACTATAACTAGTTTTATAAACACTGTATTTCAAAACACACAGTCCATGCCACATAGGTATTATCCAGACTATAGCTTCAATTTCAAAAACAGATGTGTTCACCAGTGTCTCTACTGAACTAGACTATTCGTTAGGAGCAACCGTTTATTCTTCAATGCCACATTTACAAAATCAATTTGCGCAGCTTTCACCGGTAGTGGGAAGAGAGATCACTACTGCTTTGCAGATAAGGAGTGCATTTTCACACGCTGTCCTGTGCTGTAAAAAGGAAAACCAAAAAATAAATATAAACCACCTATCTACTCCGCTACTTAAATACTAAAATGCAAAGCAAGACCCAAAACTTCATCTTTGAATATATTTTCACCTTAACCTCAGTTAATCTGAAAATGGTAGGATTATAACTCTGAATCTGACCATTGTCTCATGTGAGATTTGTCATAAAAAAAATATGAAAAGAATAACAGTTCATTCCTTTTATATGTGTATATATATATTTTAACTACTATTTAGATTCATCTTATATATGCAGGTGGCACTGTAATCAGAATTGATCACTTCACAAGTTACAGCCAAAACTTATCTTCTCTGTTCAGGTCTGTTAACGCTGTATTTGCTCTCTTTCCAGCCTCACTTCACGTGCATGTAGAGGTAAATCCCCTAACTGAAGCAAAAATGATTCAACAAAACAGAAGAGCAGTCATGTTGCCAATGGGAAAATTCAATGGCCATACTACTTTCCCCTCACAGATATTACTGGTAGTTTCTATTTAGTTCAGAGCTTCCTTATTAAATTGACACCAAAGCCCCACTGGGCAATAATAAAATTTACCCAATGTTTCATTCGTTGTAGTCTCAGATACACCCTTATGCCTGGCAGCAAAGGATGTGATTCACTTCAGTTCTCATCTTTTAGGATCCTGTACTGCATGTCGATGTCTACCCAATTAATTAAAAATATCAGAGCCCTCCTCTGCTTCAGCGTATATGTGACTTAATGTAATCGAATCCCATCAGGTTTCAAAACTGATACACCACACAGCTTTTAGAAGTAATGCAATTTCACAGAATGACACACCGTTATTGGATGAAGAAGAGTAAGCAAATAGTGTGCCAGCTACAAAATTGTTTCCCAGATATCAAGTTAGCCTACATGTATTTATCTATATTCCTACATCATGTAGAAAATGTTACAAATTCCCCCAATTTTTTTCATGAATATTGATATATTTGATATTTTCAGGCTTGGCTCCTGCATACATTATTAGTTCAGCTTTCATTAAGAAAAAATAATATTTTTCCTATCCTAAAGGATCCAAAGGATATAAAGCAGCATCTGATGTCATGTTAAATACAGTAATAGCCTGAGAAATTCTAAGGAAAAGCCTTGTCCACGAGCCAGTAAGGATGCATTGACAGAGAGTATTGAAAAGACCAAAGTATTTAAAGCTTTTTTATACACTAAAATTCAGAAGGTAAATCATATTTAAATAGCAATTTTAGATAATACTAAGAGGCAAGAACATGGAAAGAACAGGTTAGAGAGCGCTTAGGTACATTAAATACTTTCAACTCAGGCTAAGAGATACAAAAACATGAGGAAGACTGGCAAAATCTCAGAGCCCCCGGCGACTCCTTATCTATGGAAATCTGTGGAGGGTTAATAACATACCAGAAAACTGCAGAAGAGTGAAAATGGTGATTATTCTTACAAAGGAGCAAAAAACACAGCAGCTGGGAATTTGCAGGCCTGACAGCATACTTCATTTATCAAAACAGACTGGCACATACAATTAAACAATCTATTTGCAAGCACTGAAAAGAGCTCCATGAGTGGCAATCAGCGTGAACCTATGCTCAGGGCAAATAATGTCAAACTATTCTAGTTTTAATCTATGATACGGTATCAGGTCTTGTGGATATACAGAAGAGAATATATCACGTAGTTTTAATTTAGTAAAGTTTTTCATATTTTCTTTTAATCATGCCAACCAACCATGTCCTAGATTTAGATGTAACAGGTCAGCTACAAGGCTGGTAGGAAAAGACATTACTTAATATTTAATATAAATGGAAGCTAGGATTCTTCCAGGGATTGCCATGGGATTTTTGCTATCACTAGACGGCCAGGAGTAGGTAACCAGTAGTCAGGAGAGTGGAAGAAAAATGTTATTAATCAATGAATGATATGAAGATCACAGAATCACAGAATGTTCGGGGTCGGAAGGGACCTCTGTGGGTTATCTAGTGCAACCTCCCTGCCGAAGCAGGGTCACCTACAGCAGGCTGCACAGGACCTCGTCCAGGCGGGTCTTGAATATCTTCAGAGAAGGAGACTCCACAACCTCCCTGGGCAGCCTGTTCCAGTGCTCCGTCACCCTCAGAGGGAAGAAGTTCTTCCTCATGTTCAGATGGA
>Ga0065711_1034284_pt1 | contig 24030 bp, 13 predicted proteins | sample Hoacrofraction12_FD_59098 | JGI IMG/M metagenome (GOLD analysis project Ga0065711, IMG submission 59098) | Hoatzin crop microbial communities from Cojedes, Venezuela - Epithelial fraction 12 v2 (version 2) | ecosystem: Host-associated > Birds > Digestive system > Esophagus > Crop | place... | reverse complement strand
GACGGAGCACTGGAACAGGCTGCCCAGGGAGGTTGTGGAGTCTCCTTCTCTGGAGATATTCAAGACCCGCCTGGACAAGGTCCTGTGCAGCCTGCTGTAGGTGACCTTGCTTCGGCAGGGGAGTTGGACTAGATGACCCACAGAGGTCCCTTCCAACCCCTAACATTCTGTTGACTCTGTGACCTTTTTCAGGCATGTAAATAAGCTGAGACATGCCACACTGCCTATCTCGTTGTCAACGGTAAAGGGAATCCAAATCTTTTACTCATATGTAGGTGCTTGCACTGCAGAGGGCTGAATTTACATCGGTCTTTCCCAGCCAAAACATCTGCTTAAGGATGCTTGGGAACAGGGGTTGGAGCAGGAGCTGGGACCCTGGTCTCCCAGAAACCAAAACAGTAGCTCTGACTTTATACCTGTCCATCTCTGCATTGTGTTCCTCATGTTTGTGACACTGATTTCTGTATCCACACTGAAATAGTTTGTTTACACAATTATTTCTAATGGAATACACACTGATAACCAGGTTCAAGTATTCAGAAAAATCACATCTGCATCTTAGCAACAGAAAACATTGCTAAATTGAAAAATGGTCACCAACAGCCTCACCCTGTTGTCCTTCCACTGTCACAGGAGAAGTGAATGTTTTAAAAATCAGTTCAGATTTGTGCAATGGCATAATTTTTTTAATCTATTAACTGCTGATCCAACTTTTTGGATAGCTTGATTTTTATTTTTCATCATATTCCGTCTTGCCATGCTACCTTACAACATTTCTCCTCAACTTGCTGTTGCATGCCTGGCTTTCTTAGTGTGGTCTTTGGGGTTTACCAATCTCTTTCCCAAGAAATGCGTCTTTTGCTGCCTCCCTTCCATTGGGATTACAGGATGTATTTTACAAACTGAGTCCTTGGGTCTTTATACACTCTGTCTGTAACAAAGTCACCCAGAATTCCTCAACTCTTTCTTCTTTTTTTTTTTTTATTTTTAACAACTAACTTCACAGTCCTCATGTCCCATTTTGTCTTCCATCACATAACAATCAACATTTTGATTTCTTCAGTGTATTTGTGTTTCCATGGTGAAGAGAATATAATCATTTTTTCTTGTGGATCACCAGCTTTGAAGGGTATAAACTACAAATTGACTTTTTAAGCTTTTGGCATATTTTTCTGCCTTGAATCCTTTGTATTAAAGTTAAATACAATTTAAAACCAGGTAATTAGTAGATATCTGCACATTGAGGCCAAATAAACTAGTAGTCTGACTTCCAGAAAATTTCACCTAGCTACCCTTAACCTGGGTTCAACATCTTGTATTTGCCTAAAGCATGTCTTCCAGAAAGGCACCTGGGCTTGAGATAAAGGATTCACCTCTTCACGTGGTAGTTTGTGAAAATAATTAATCATTAGCTTAAAACAGTGTGCCTTATTTCTCATTTGAATTTTTCCAGATTTAACTCCCAGATACTGATTCATGTTTGGCTTCTGCTCGATTAAAGTACATAAGGTACTTATAATAAAACACTATTCGATCTTCTCTCTGACAGGCTAAACATATGGAGCTCTTCAAGTCTCTTGCTTGATGCTCTTCCTGAACTGAATCAGGGAAACAAATGATGTTGCCCCTAGTGTGCTGCGGGGGAAACAATGGGACCGTGTTTTGCACAGAAACATTGTGCTTCATCAGGGCTTGGGAGAGAAGGCAAAAGAGGAGGGAAAAGAAGAATAGGCAGGGCAGGAGACAGACAGTTCCTTAGGGCAGCTGCAAAGAAAATCACCTGGGGATGAAACCAGGACTGCACGTGTGCTGCAGCTCTGTAGTTACTTGCCTGCTATTCTGGAGAAGTGGCATGGGGCAGCGACTGCCTACAACTAGTCTCTAGTCCTCTGCGTCTGCTGGGACTTTGACCCTAGAAGGTCCAGAAACTCACCTGACAGGGACAGGATCCAGATTTCACTGCAGACTTGGCCAAGTAATCAGACAAAGGCACTTACTCTTCATCATGATGTGGTTTATCTAGAATAAAGAGAGAGTGCTAGGGAGAAAAATAACACGGTTTTTATTTCTTTCCCTTGAAAAGAATGTTTTGTCAGTTGCGTATCAAAAAGCATCAAACCTATCTGGAAGAGTACGAAACCTCCACCTGTACTCTCATACCAAAACAGTTTTGTTTAAAAAAAATAGTAAGCGGAAAACATTATCTTATTTCTATATATGTTGGCATTTTTCATCTGCTTGGATATTTTGCTGCAGGTTTGGTTTTTTTTTAATATATATTTGGTTTTTTTTTTGTGCTTGAACAGGTAAAAATATTGCTTATTTTTAACTTTTTAAAAATTGTATAGAAAACATAAGATTAAGGACAAGATTCATGCACAGCATACATGCAGTTCCCAAAGATGATTATAAAAGATTGCTCCAAGGAAAGTATATTAGGGTAAGCAGGCCCAGGTTACAGGTTTAAGATTACAATATTAAACTTTTAAATACCACATTGCCTCATCTGAAATAGCCAGCGCGTGGTTACTTCTGTGTCCTTTTAAAATGTTAAAGCAAAACCAAAAATGAGCTTGGTGAGCCCAGACAAATACCTTGAAGCATATGAGATTTTTCCAAGCTGGGCCAACTTGTTTTTTCTGGGTTGTATGGTAAGTCAGCTGCACCACATGAAATGTCTAATTGCGTGGAAAATCACAAATATTGCCAAGACTGTTTGATGTGACTGTTGTGAATACTTCCTATGTATTGCATTTTCTTAAAGTGGACTTTGATATATTCATCGTAAGACCAGTGATTCAGAGCTTGAGAGGTAGAGAGCTCTTTACCCCTATCCATCGATAAAAAAGGGAAAGAACAAGTGTAGGACTGTTTTTTACCTAGCTATGAGCACAAAGATGCTTCAGAGAGGAGCGGTCTCTTGCTATTACGCACCGGTAAACAGGGGAGGACGTGCAGCTCCCATTTCCATAGCCATCCCTCACTGCACCCTAACACGACAGCACAAAAATTCACCAAGTAACGGGGCAATTCCTGCTGGGCCTGCAGTCTGCCATAGGATGTGGCAACAGCTGCTCGAGGATTTTGGAAAAGCGCTGGTAGTTTTGCCTGAGGAGTCTGCTCCACCAAGGGCTCTCCACGTGGGGTATCAAGTAAAAAGCATCAGAGCAGGCTTGACCTTGGGGACTCAGATGACGACACAGTACCTAAGGTGTCAAAGGACCTGGCTGCCAAAGGAGGAAAAATCCCAGACAGATCCCAGACTGTTTTTGTACATTTTGCAGCCAGGAGCTCCAAGGAGAAAAGTGTCCTTTGCTCCCCTTGCTGGTGAATGCAGGGAAAGCCCGAACGCGGAGACTTCACACAGGCAAACCGCAGCAAACTGCAGGCTAATTGGGAAATCATCACAGCTGGAAGTGAGATCCCAATGAACTACAGAGGGGTCCAAAAAAATTCTGAGATGGAGGAGTTTCCTTCTAAGCGATGGGGAGTCCATGCAAGCTTCCTGCACACTCTGAGCACTGGGAAGGCGGATGCGAGTGGCAAAGGGCCTGCTGGGCACTGACATGTGGAAGATGGGAAGATGCACATGGATGATGTGTAGACATTCAGTTCACCTCCTGGGCACCCACACATGGAAAGTGTGAAATTAAGATAGCAGACTGATACTAAAAGTGGCCCAGGGAAGCCTGTTACTCGTTCTTACAGGTAGTGGCTGTGCTTTCCCAAGCTGACGTTGTGTTCCCTTTTCTCCCCCTCTTAAAAGCTTTTTTCTTGCTTCGTGCTCAGGCTTGTGAGAGGGGAAGTGCCGTCTGTCCAGGACACAGCAGGAGGAGCATCTTCTGTCTGCAAGGCTCAGCTGCAAGTACGAAATGTTCTTAGGCAGGACCTTTGTGTTTTACGTGGTCAGGTGCTGCCTCTCGCAACTTGCTGCATGGTTGTGTGCTCCTAGGCATGCGGGACCTTACAGGTGCTCTTCACATTTCTTTTGCATTACCATGTGCTGAGTTTAACAAGAGCTTAACAGATTCCTTATTGCTGGAGAATTTGGACACCAGATCAGATAGATGTCTGTTGGGTGTGGAGAGTCATGCCCTCCGGAAAATAAGAGACCAGTGATTCCTGAGGAATCACACAGCCTTCTTTTCCGCTTTTCTTCACTGACTGCTTCGAGAGCGAAATCTAGAGGAAAATTATGGTAATATTAAATTCTGCCCAGTAAATGTTTGATACAGTGTTTTACAAACATAGCACAGCATTGCTAGATATTCCGCTGCTGCTGTCTGAGGAATTTTAGGATTACTTCATTATTTCAGGCTACTTTTATGTAATACCTCATGTATTATGTTGGAACAAAACTGAATGTTTACATAGCAAAGGTCAGAAATCTGAATGTTGGCATTGACTCCAGCACTTCTCAATACCAAGTGACCCTTAGGATGAAAGCTTATGATTTCATGCTTTGGTTTTTTCATTGTCCCGATGACATGGGGTTCAGTCTCTCTCCTGGTTCATTAAGAAACATGCCAAATCCCTTCTACTTAATTTCATTTTGTCTCTTTTCTCTCCCCTTACAAGAGCAGCCCCTTAAAAAGTGCTGAAATCTAGAAAGCAGAAAAAACATAATATTAAATTTTAAACCGTTCATACCAATCCCTTTACAAACATTTTGCATGTCCAAAGGCATCGATAATTTGCAGCCTTCTGACTAGCGTTCGTTAGCAATTTCAAAGTCTGGCCCTGCTTCCTTTGGCCTGGACTTGAGAAGATATGGTCTGGGCACAAATTTCCTGCATTAACTAAGATATCGCAACTAAACAGGACATCTCGAGTCCCTTGCATCTCTTAATGTTTAAGTCAGCGGATGGCACAAGGGCTTTGTTTTCCATTGCAATCAGAATGGCAGACAGCTGTCTTCCACATAAGGCAATTAAAGAAGTCCTCCTCAAAATACTCATTATTGGATGTCAAAAGACCAGGTGATAAATTCATACCCACCAACATGACTATTAGAGCCAACTGTGTAATGCTCCTTTGGAGGTGACATATGCGTAAGTCACTAAATTCAACAGCTCAAACACCTTCTCCCAGTGCTAGCTCTGCTCTGTTCCAGTTGGCTCCTTCAGTAGGGTTTTGCAATACGCCAGATACTTCATTTACAGCACAGAGGTGTATGCCTGAACATATTTGCAGGCCAGGAGGAGATTTTGGCTGGAGAGATTTTTTTTGGAACAGGGACTTAGAAAAATGTTGTGTGGAGTTGGCAGCGGTGCCTTGGTACGGGTTAAGGTGCCAATTCAGCCCTGCTCAGGCTCTGATGGGTGGCAGGCAAGCACTTTGCTGAGCAGTTTCCTGGGTCACCTCTGAAGTTAGCCCTGCTTGTAAAAAGGCTCTGTATATCCCGGGCAGATTTGGCATATGCATGCAGGCTGGTAAATGTATAAAACAAAGCATCTGATCGAAGTGGAAGTGCCAGCATGAGAAAGGACTGTCTGTGTTTGTCAGGAACAATTTTTCTAGCTGTCCTGGATATTCCTTTTTTTTTTCTTCCCTTTTTTCCTTAAAGCGTATAGAATGTGAGAGAAGAGAACGATGTCTTTTTCACGGATGTTAAGTTCAGTCTGTGGATGAAAAGCTGGCCCAGGATTCAGCTTTTACAGCAGGTTTGAGAAGTCTGTATCCCATGCTATTAAAAGTGACTGAATCTTGGAAGTTTATCTCAATTTCACATAAATTTGAATAACCCAGAATTTTAACTGAAGTTACAACAAAAATTTCAAGAGATTTTTGGATTCATGGGTAGTTCTGTTTATAGATCCTCTTCCAGGCAGATTCCACATGCATTCAAGAAACAGTTTAAAAGTTGTTCAACTGTCATTTTGTAAGTATTTTTAAAGAGATCATTCTCCCCTTGTTCCCTCGATAATAATTGCATTTCCAGTAGAGAGAAGCCCCAGCTGTGGACCCCCAAGTAGAGCAGCAGTATTTGAGGGCATTCAGATCTAGATTTTTGTCCTGGCTCATATACAGAACCGAGACTTGGATTCAGACCTCAAGCAATCCAGAATTCCTGAGGTGCCCATATTTACGGTTTGGATTTGTGCTGAAGTTCAATTTTACAGGAGCAGTAAGTGAACTAAATCATGGAAGTGAATCACTACCAAAATCAACTTACAGTAAGCCATTATTAACTTCTTCAGTGAACAGAGCCAAAAAAAGAGATAATTTAAACTACCACTACTTTCTCCCTACTTTTCTCCATCACATTCCAATATTATTTTCCTATAATCTCTCTAAACTTATAGCCAACTCAAAAAATAATGTTTATAAGCACAGTCATATGCTTTTCATCAATATTTTATTTTGAAACATGGTGAAGAGTTGTGTTGCACGATGAAAAATATCTCTCTCTAAACATCATTTTCTAATGGACTTTTTTATGTCCCATAAAATGTGCTAATTTTTACTTGTCCTCTGCTGTCAATGAAACAAACTATTATTTCTTTCCGCAGAACTAAACTCCAAACAAGAATGTCTGGGATATCAAGAGTAATGACATACAAACTCCCTTCTGGCCCCAGCTTCTATTGAAAAATAATTGGATGAATTGGTGATGCTTACATTTCATCTAGCCTGCCACTGTGAGTAATTCCATGGTGCCTTCTTGGCCAAAGCTCAGCCATTTAAGCACTTGGTGAAAATCTATTTGAATGGACTTGGTGTAGGAATATGTCAGATAGCAGCAGAGTAAGTATGAGAGCTCTTTGGAATAGCATTGCATATGTTGTCACAGCATCGAACGCTCTGCAAACGGCATCCTGATTGTGATTTCAAGTTTCTACCACAGTGTAAATAATAGACGATGGGGATGCTAACCATAAAAGTAAAGCTGGCCTGGTTACAAACTGTAATGGGATGGTGAAGGGAATTCAGATGCTGGAATAGGCCCTTGTGTGGTGTAAATTATCACAGTCCCATGTGATGTCAGTGGAGCTACGATTCAGCCAAAGAACTGAGTCTTTGCCTTGCCAAGAAATCACGATATGGGCTGTCACCTCTCAGAATGGACTAATGAACAAGAACAAAACAGATGCCAGATTGCCAATGCTCTTATAGGGATCACAATTTGCTATAAATTTTTAATAGGAACCAATTAACAGAAAAATTATTTTTTTTTCTTCCAGATCCCTCAAATACTCATTCTAAAACACGTATGTGCTTTTTTTGTCTTTTGGTTCATTTGTTTTCCAGTGACTTTTCCTTCTGTTCCTTTTTCCTGCCTTATCGTTGATGAGTTTTGAAAAGGTTTTTCAGATGTTCTCGGACTTTTAGATCATCAAAGGAGAAAGAGGTCTGGGAGAGGACTGTGAGACAGATGCACCATAGTGGGAACCAGGGTGAGATGAGACCGGGGAGCGGGCCCAGCTGGTGCTGCAAGGTGGGGACTCTGGTGGAGTCCCTGGTGGGATTCCCACGCCACTCTGCACTGCCAGCTCTGGTGCTGATTTTTCTGTAGTCTTGGGAGTGCAGGCTGCAACCTGGGAGGGAGAGAGGGAATCATAAACAAGGAGAGAGAAAAAGTGGAGATTTTACCAGAGCCAGCACTCAAGCAGCAGTTCCCCAGACCTCCCCACTGCATAATGAAGTGAGAGGGCGAACTTCAGAAGGACGAGGCGGCCTACTCCTCCTGCTGTTTTAGAGGTGAAAGTGAAGAACAACATGTTAAGCCGAACCTGCTCATTTCTTTCTCTTGTCTTCTTGCAGGCACTGATTTCCATGTGAATAGTTGCATTTGAACAATTTTTTTTTTTTTGTAGCACAAAGTTTATTTTCTTTTTAACAAACCCTCCTGTCATGAAGTATCACATGGTGACATGTACATCTGTCAGCCAGTGAACTCACCCGTTAAGGGCTGTGAGGCATGAAGCTTTGCCTGTTCATGCCTAAGGTGTGCATGCACAGGCTGACAGACATAGGCTGTGGTATGTGCTATTGCTTATTCAGGGCAGCCAGGAAAGGTGGTGTCTTGATTTCACTCTGGCAGCAGGGTAGCTGCTGAGAGGGAAGCGGTAGGATCGGAAAGGTTAAGTGTCGTCTGGAGTGAAACATTCTCAGACAGCCCCATGACTTCATATGAACTTGTCACATGCCGAGTCATTATTTTGGACAGAAACACAGCCAAGACGAAGCTGTGGTCTGAGCTCTAGACACTACTCCAACAGACGCAAATAGATACATGAACTTTTCTCTCTACTCAAATAAATGAATAGCGGAATAGATCAAAACAAAGCACACACACATAAATTGTGAACCCCAATGATTCACAATGGTTAATGCAGGAACCAGGAGGACCTCAGGTCAGTTTATGGTGCTCCTCATCATGCACATGAATTCAAACAATCTTCCTGTTCTGATAATAAGGAACTTAACATAGAAGACTGCTGTATTCCATATGACTTCAAGTGCAACTACAGTACTTCATGGGTGCTGTCTTTCAGTAATATACTAGATGCTGACTACCTGAGGCTCTGCCCTCTCTTCAAAAAGCATCTCTATTTCCTTTACTTAGTTATAAAAACACTTCCTGGAAAAGGCTCTTTTGCTGCAAGTGGTCTGTGGACACCTTCCAGATACTAATCTGGGAAGTAGCATGGGAGCAGCACAGGATGTCTCTGAGATCTCAGGAGTAGATGGGTTTCTGCAAAGGTTTGAGGGACCGGAGGTGGTCTTTTTATCAGGAGGGGGCAAGACCTTTATCAGAAGAGGGCAGCTGCCATGGGCTGACCTACTTGGTGCTGAGGAGGTGTCCTCCCAGAGTAGAAGACAGTTACACTGTTAGAAGACAGGGTGTAGAAGGACGTGTAAAAGTAGCAGCCAGGTGGGTGAAGTTGTTGTTTACTCTTTGTGCGAGCTGTAAAGAAATGGGGTAGTGTCTCTTGGTCTGGAATGAATAAGGAAGCTGCAAATGTGATTTTGGGGTGGGGAAACAGGTCACAGCGATGACGTAAAAACAACCCCCCAAATGTATCATGAAGTTCAGTGCTGCTTTTTTGTGAAACTAGAGAGAGATACTCTCACAAAAACAAGTGCTTGTTGAGGTTGCTGTTGTATGGAACTGGCGTGTGATGTTTTTCTAGCAGCCTCTCTTCACTGTCATCAGAGTGCAATTTCTCCAGAGTCGCTGTGGGATGCAACAGATTTCTTGGAAAAGAAGTCTGTGTTGACACCCACAGGCTAGTAATGTTTTCACAAGAAGGAACATGACTTTACATTTGACTCTCTTGAAAAGAGATTAGCAACACTGTGATTTATAAGAATTGCCAGGGTTTGAGGTTGTTTTTTCCCCCCTCTCTCTGAATCTAAGCTCCAGCAGGTAGGTGTTAAGTGAGTGAAGCATTTCTGGCAAGATTTATGTGCCCATACAGTAGAATGGGAGTGAAATCTGACAGTCTAAAGGAGGGGGAGCAACTGACAAATAGAGGGGGTGGAAAAGGCAGGTTGGCTTGGATTCTTTCTTTCCTGTTCCTTTGCAGTCAAAACCCTTTGAGACTCTTCACTCTTGGGTGGAAAATTTCATTTGCACAGACATTCCCCTTCCCTGTCCTTTTGTTCTAGCAGCAAACATGGGTCCACAGCATGTATGTGGCTAAGGCTAAATGTTCTTGAAAGAATGTCTTTTTGAGAAACAGATGGCAAACATTTTCACTAGAAATGAGATTTCTTCAATGATGAAGTTCTTTTAGAAGAAAGAAGCCCTTTCCCACTATGGAGTCTCACAGTTAAGTAAACAGTAACAGAAGAAAGTGTGTCCTCATACACTAGGGTACTCCAGTCTCAGTAGCAACCAAAATCTTTGCTTTACAGAAGGATGTACACTATCCTGTTTGGCTGTTTTGACCAAATGAGTGCTTGCAGCCATGCTGGACAGCACATGGTTGCTCTTGTAGGGCTGTGGTGGTTAGCAGTTCCAGGACTTCTTGGCTGTTAGATGGTAGGCAACGTATAGTTTGTAAGATGCCCAGCACCAGCTGAGGAATGCAAACTCACCATTTGATGAATAACAGATTACAAACCCAAAATGAGCGGGAATATTTCCATTAGCTCCATGATTCCTACTGAGCAATACTATAGGAATACAGATAGGTATACAGATGGTAATGGCATTCCTCTTACTGCACAAAGGCACATTTTCAAACAGACAGAAATATAGATGCAGAGTAAGCTACTGAATATATATCTAAATATCAGAATTTGATCTTAAGTAAATATCTCAAGACACTTGTGAAAGACATGCATCCTGAGCCATGGGTAGAAAATAAAGAAGAAAAAGCCACACTCACCAATGGAGTCTTGCTTCTTTAGCCCATGAAAAAAACATAGACAGATGGGTAATGAACCAGGTGTTATATGTGACAAAATCCAAATGTGCAATTGTGCCTATGTTCTAACAAATTTGGAGTGTCCACCAGCCACAGAAACTCATCACCTCACTCATCAGAAATTTAATAAATTTGAGGCATTTCAAAGCAAGCACTATGACTGATGTGGTCTCTTTTCTGATGCAGGTACATCACAGAGAAGTTTCCCACTGGTCCTAAGACAAAAACTGCACCTTGGCTACAGCCTGTGTGTTTGTAAGGTGAACGGAGTGACCTGCTGCTTGGGACTGCTGTTGGTAAAAACAGTAAGTACAACTCATCTGCAATATTTTTTAGTTCCCCTGTTCTGTGAAAACTTTCAAGATTTACAAACACCCTGCTCCTCAGTGGGAACAACCTGACACCTTTTGAAATTTCTTTGGAAAACGAGAAAGACAAAAAATACGGTGGGTCTCCTGAACTGCCAGTTGCCTAGGGATTAAGCACTGATGTGAAACAGAGAAGCTTTCAGGACCAAGTCCTTGTGCCACTGACTGGTCATTTAATAAAACAGCATCAGTGAGAGGCCATGAACTTGCTCCATGCTAAGAGATGATGGTCGTTATGGCACTGTCTAGGATAGGGGAATCAAATTCATGTCTCTCTTTTGCCAAAAAGGCCAGTTTTGCCACATCAGTGACCTAACTGCTAGTGTCTTTGTTAAGCTGAGCTGTTCTTTCTTTTTGGATGCAAGCAATTCTTCTGATGAAAGCCTAAGCAAAACTGGTGTGTTTCTAAAAAAGATTTATGTTTTAACAAATCAACATCTTCCAATAAAAAAAGTGTGTATCATTGGAAAATTCCCAGCTAGCTCTACTAATGAGTAAAGTTTTGCTTTACAGATGGAGTTAATAATAGTTTATAAGCTAAAGTGAAAAGGATTTTGGGTGAGCTTCCTAAAGAGGAAGTGAGTCAGTGTCTCGGCAGGAAAGTGTTCCAGATAGGCAGGGCTGGAAAAGTTACAAAACAACCCCCAACTGTGTGGAGTCACAGGGAGTGGACAAGGGATTATTGCATCCCAGATTGCAGAAAGCTGGTAATCAGTAGGGGGCCTTGTGTACCCCTCAGCCCGTGTGTCTTAAGGTACGGTCTTCTCCCATCTTATAAGCTCAGAGTGGCTAAACTGAGTCATTCCAGGGAAGGCGTAATAGCTGAGGAAGAAGCAGGTGTTGCAGATGGGTGGGTGATTCAGTGGATGGTGTTATTCCTACTGAGTCAATGCTGAAGCAGTTTGTAAGCAGGAAGTTGGGGACACTGTGTGGCTAGAAGATCTGCTTTCTAAATCCAGTGACATTCAAGGAGTCTGCAGTTCCCTCAGTATGCTTTCCACAGGGTGGGTTGCCTTCGGTTGTTCCCGGGCACAGCATTTTCAAAAGCAAAAACTAGAGAGGCATTTTTAAGGTGACTTTCAGTGGGATTTACACTCTTGAGAGTCCAGGTCATTTTTTATCATGGACTGGTATTTCCACATCAGGAAGGCATTTTTGGAAAACAGAAGTCCTATATTCTTGTGACTGACTCACAGCCCTCCCACTGGTTCCTGGGGACTCCGGGTTGAGCCCTTACATGAAATTCTGTTTAGCGAGATCTATGTATTGTTTTGTGTTCTGCAGGGCACAGGAATGCTGCTGGCACTCATCAGGTGTACTTGCTGACCATGAAAAGCAAGTTCTCCATGGCCATCATGTCCTTTGAGATGCTAATGTTGTCTTATAGAAGAAAGGTGGATCTGCTGCATCTTCTCTGACTTGCTTAATTCATTGCAAAAATATGAGCAAATTTTAAAGAACACGTCTTGTAATATCCAGTACCAATTATGTGATTACAACGCCCGTGTTACTTGCCTTCTGCTGTAACAAAGCTCTTCAGTAATTCAACTTTTCAGAGCAGAGATGATCTTTTGCTTTCTCTCTGTATGTGTGTACACACACACAGAGGTCAAAAATGCATACTTTCTACAGCACAGAGGAAGAGGTTTAGATCTTCAAAGCCACTGCTGTTTCACCTATGCTTTTTGCATTTGGGTGGCTCCTTCCTCTTGCTGGAAGCACTACAGGTTTAGAAGGTGGGTTATTTTTCCTTCCATTCTTTGGTAATTCAGCACTCAGAGCCTCTTCTTTTTCCTTTCGCTCCATTAATTTTCCCCTTGGTCCTTTAAACTTCCATAGCATCTTTCCCTCCAGTAAACAAGAGAAGAAATGACAATATAATTTCTGAATCCTGTGAGAAGACCCATAGCCCTGGTCCATACGGTGACTGTGAGGAGGGCAGATACTTCCATGCGTCTCTGCAACGTGATGAAATGGTCCTAAGATTTGGGTTGACAGAGGTGGTCTTCCAACTTCTGGTGCAGGGAGCAATTTCTGGGGAGACCACACTTCCTGGGGACTCATACTTAACTTTGAATGGGCAACAACCATTCCCTCCAGGCTGAGGAAAGTGGACTGGGTGGCTTTCCTTAACTCGTGCTTGCCATTTGCACTTAGTGTTTTCCACCGATTTTTATTGAAAATTGCTCTTGGGTATTATTGGCTGAACTTTTCATCCATTTCTCCTCTGCCACCTCTTCTTCTGCCTTTACTGAGGGTCTGTGTGCCCACACTAGCTCAGTGGAGTAAGATTCAGAGAGCAGATTGCTGGTGGGCTTAATTTCTGAAGTGCAGTAATGACATACACTTACTGCTGTGTTGCTGGTTTTTTTTTTCCTAAATAGCTATTTTATCTCTTAAAGGATTTAATTTTGTTTTTACTAAGAAAAAAATCATCCAAATTGTTATTTGGGGAAAACTCTCATCACAAGAGAACAGGGGAAATCTTGATGTTATGTTTCTTTTAAAAATTATGTAGTTTTAAAAAAACGTACCTTTTCTAAAATTGAAATGCTATAATCTTCACTGTTTAAGCAGTGACCTGAATGAATTTGCCTCACTGCCTTTCTGCTTTGTCTTTGTATAGGTGATTCGCTCAATGTTATGGAGAAAATCTGTGTCAAAGACTGAAATGGAACCAATTCCCCCTGAATGCTGGGCTGGTGCTTTGGCCACAGCACCATCCATCTGCTAAATCACAAACAGCAGCCACATCCAAGGCCAGCTGAGCCCCACAGGATAAAAAACAGTTATGAGAGCAGCTAGTGAAGGGAGGCCTTCAGGATTCAGTCTTCCCTCTACAGCCTCTACATCTTGCTTCATCATTTTTATCACAGTGTTTCTTTCTTAAATAAAGGTAGACCACACTTTTATTTCTAGAGAGGAATTGAAACAAAATCCACTATATTAAATAGAAATTAAGTTCAGTTACATCTTCCTCACCTCTTTATGAGACACAAGTCTAACCTTGGATGGGATGCCATCTTCTTCATTCCTTGACCTCTTTCTAAACTAATTCAGAGTTGAATGACACAGCTTGAATTCATCTCAGTTATCATTCAGAGAATGAAGTGAAGAGTGACAGCATGTACCAATTAATTTTTCCTCATCCACATCCCAGCACTATTTTTCCACAGTGAAATCAATGAATACAATCTCTGCTTTCACAAAGCTGCTCTATGGTAAAAGTATTCCACAACCGCTTCCTATTGAGTTTAGCCCCAGTTTCTTTACTGAACACCTTTACTAGCCAGGCATAGTGAGCAGAGCTTTGACTGAGAATTAGACAGGAAAGTAAACTCTAATCAAGTACTAAATCATTATTTTTAATAACTGTATAAAGGTCCTGATCCTCCCTGATCTGCTTATAATTGTATACATCTTTTTAATATAGGTCAGGAATGAAAAGATTCAGAGAAAATGAAGTCTTTACTATTATTTTTTGCTATATACAAGTCTGCTAGATATGACAACCTGCTTTCTGATGTCCTAGCTTACAAGCCCTTTGAACCACTGGAAACACTCCTGGAGGGTTGGAAGAAAGCAAATAAGGCACTGATTAAAAAAATACAGAAGAACTAGGTTGATCATTACTACAATTTTTACTTTGAACCACAGTGAGACAAACAGTAAACAATAGCCCTATGAATACACCGAGTCTGTAATAAAAAAATGTTAGAAACTGTTGTTCACAGGGCAGGGAACAGCTTTAGGTTTCGGATCTGTATTGTCCAGCACAGTGGGGTTCTGACCCTGATATGCCGCTCCTTAATACTGTGACACTGTACATACAAAAACCTATCTCCTAAACAGGTAACTGTGTCAGGACTGGTGAGAAAGAAATGTCCTCAAAAGAAGGCTCTCTCCCTTGTTCCCATCCCCAGAGCTTTGGTCTGTAACCTTCCTCTTTTACCTGAATTCCTCATGGAGGTTCAAACAAACGGTTCATATTTCCCAGGCCCTAACGCAGCTCCTCGTGGGCAGCCAACTGTTTCCAGAGAAGAGGTTTGGCCCTTGGGATAGCCTCGGCAATAGACACCCATATTTTGGATATCTGGACCGAGCCAGACTCCAAGACCTTTTCTGGAGTGCTGTGTCTGCTCTGGCATCCGCTTCAAAATGAATGTGACCATCCAGAGAGAGTTCAAGGAGGGTGTGCAAAAAGCCTTGGATATGTGGAAAAATATGCATGACAAAGACAGAGTTGAAGCGCCATTTGTTTAGCATACTGATGAAGTCAGCAGATGGCTTGCTCATAGTTTATTAGCTCTTATGTAAAGAGAAGCTATTTGATATTGAAAGGTGATGTAAGCAAGGCTGGACTTTTTTTTTTTTTTTTGAGCAATATTTTTACTTTAAACAGAAGTTACTTGGCTCAGGAGAGTTCATTCACGTAAGAGGGAACAGTAATTCCCTTAGGGGTATTAAAGGATTAAGTGGATGAAATACTGCAGATGTTATGCAGGAGGTTGGAGTAGATGATCATGATGGTAACTCCTGGCCTTGAAACATCACTGTTTCATAAAACTTCTGGGCGGAGGGATCACAACAGAATGTATCACGGGATTTCAGAGATGCTTATAAAATCCTACCTCAGCATTCACTGAATGTGTCTGGAACAAGTACTGTGCTGTCCCACGCATTCAGAATTGGCTAGAGAATGTTAAACTGAACATAAAGCTAAATGACAACGTAGCAGAGAATAGGAGGGATAGCTGTTGATGTGGCATGGGTATTTAAGATCTTTACAAGCAATTGTGAACAGAAGATAAACAACATGCTTTTTCATCACAGTGTGCCACACTCAGCGAGAAGGCAAATGTCATTGTAGAATAACTTGTCATCTGATGGCAGAAAATAACCCTCTTGTACTACTTTCAAAGGTTACTTCAAATCTTGCAATCAGAATGTTATCAGTACCTCAGGTTTCAATATTTGTGTTAAGCCATGTTGTTCAAAAAGACATTTTTAAGGTAGAGTCTGAGCAGGTTTTTTAAGATCCTTATAGGATATAGTACCTGTGGTAGGAGGGGGAAAGGAATGGTGACTCAAGAGATCTTTTCCCATTACGTGCTTCTAAAATTTAATAAATGGATATAAAGAATTATTTTTATGCAAGGGGGCAGAGAGCAGATACAAAGCTGCACCATAATCCAAGCTTTTACAGGACTTGCGGCTAATCTGTGTTCCTGTCTTCTCCATGTCTTTGCACATTCGAGTTACAACTTGTACAGGGAGCAGCGCTGTGATTTCGCAGTGCCCCCTGGTTGAAAGGAGCTCAGAAGAAAGGAGCTCAGAAGGACGGACCCGCTGGCAGTGCAGTGCTGTCACCCGGTTGTGCCTGCGGCTACCCGCCGGACGTCATATTCATCCTTCTTGCTATGCTGAGATCACCGTAACATGCTTGCTCTGAAATAGCATAGAATAATTTGGGTTGGAAGGGCCCCTGCTTCAGAGGGATTGCTAGTGGTCCATGGTCATGTCGCTGACTAGTACTACTGCTGCCAAGCCTTTAATCAAGCGAAAGATGAAAACCTGTGCATTAAGATATACCAACATTTTAAATGAACTCTCAGAATACCACACTAAGTTTTTTTCCACAACTGCCAGAGTTATGAAATTTCTGCTTTGGAGGAAATCTGAAAGTCTTTCCATTTGAAATTTAAACTGTTTCAAATGGCAAAATTCCCTCAACAGGGCAACAGCACTGGCTCAGAGAAAGGGGAAGGCATGTCACATTGAGGAGTGAGACTGACCTTATGCTACTCTCTTGCTGCCATTTTCTTATCTAGACCTGAGGATTTTTGCAAATGAAGGAGACACGGGTCTTCACTACAATGTCCCAGTTCCCCAGTTCTGTATTTGTTAGTCCATGTGCTGCCCAGTGGCTGCATGGAGTATTTCCTTCATCCCAGCAGAAGAGACAATGTTCAGGATCTTACCAGTTTGTTTAACTAGGAGGATGCTGGTTTGACACTGATACTCAGAGACAAATATTTATTTGGGGCAATCCTGTTTATTTATCCTGCGTTGTTTTTCTTCCTGGACCAGTGGGAACAAACAACAGGTTCATTTCCTTGTTGGGAAATCATCGTTGGACTTTTCAGTAAGTTCTCTGCCCAAAAGAAGTTTTGGGTGCTGTTTTCTACCCAGGGACACACTCTTTTTTCCTGTATGATTGCTTTCTCCTTACTTTCACTCTCTGACTGATTTTTAATAGAGCTGCAGCCAAGCAGCACTCCAGTATCTTGATCTGCAACTTATCTCCAAGGAAACCCCTAGGGGCACATCTCAATACATGTGGTCAGTGGCTTGGGGATGGTTTTGATTATTTCAGCCATCATTAAATGGGAGAGATGCTGGGGAGTGCAAAGAAAGAAAATTGTTTCTTTATTGAATGCAGGGTGCTTAGTCCACCATCAGTTTTTACCAGACCTGTGATTTATAGCACTTATTACCAGCCTTTCTTGGTGCATAATGTCTGCATATTGCCTAACCTTTGCCTAACTTCTATGTACTTTTCAGTTACAAAGACCATTGATCAAAATGGTCAAATGTACTATTACCATAAAACATCCGATGCTTTATACTAGAAAGTTGTGATGCTCTTCAGTCTAGACAGAGGCACACGTGTCTGTACAGGCAAAGGAAAGGGCTAAATTTTTTTTTTTTAATGTAAAGCCTGTATTATTCAGGAACCGAACAGAAAAATGTCCAGCAAGATAAGTTACAGTGTAAATAAAGCTGGGAGGGAAAAAAAAGCCATCTTGAAAAAAGCATGATGTTTACATGTCATATTTTGGAAAAGTTCTGTGCCATTTCCAGGTAGTTTTAGTTCCAACAGGACACCTGGTTGTTAAACCATACGGCCGGAAGATGCTTGCAAGGTAGAAAGATCACAGATTATGGCTTTGGCTGCCGTTCAGCATATGAAATCCAGGAGAGGAGGTATTTAACAAGCGCAAGAGTGTTGTCAGAGCGATCACCACGCAGTGGTTAGATTAGCACTGGGAGAACCAGTTGCGCTGCTGCAGCTATGGCACTGGGTTCTGCTACATGCGTAGGCCCTGCAGCGGTCCCTCGATGAAAGCAGCTGTGACTGATTGTGCTTGGTCTGTCCAGAATCCACCAGCACAGCAGCAGTGGGAACGGACACTGGACAAAGCGGTACGTCTGTGGATGAGTAGGGCATTACAGACACTCCAAGGATTTTTGATTTAAGGTCTGCAGTGCCTCAGTGCTTTAGGGAGTGGATTTGACTGTAGACAGAAAAAGTAGCAAAAGAAGAGCTGAGAAAGTGCAAACTAGAATATTTTACTGTTTTACCCCGCCTTTGTTAGAAATTCAAACAAATACCCACCAGCTGAAAAAGTATATTGAATAATTGGACTTCAGATACTGTGCCAACAAAACACACATGGGCCGTGGTGATAAAAGGTTTTCTCCCAGTGGAAAAAATCACTTATCAGGCTATGATACAAAGTAAGGAAACATTTCAGTACAAGTGAACTTTAGCTTCACAATAGCTGCAATAAGGGAAGGCTGACTTTCAGCTGCCTTATTTGGAGGACAACTATCCAGACCTACCCACAATCTTTACTTATCTGCTATTGTGTAATTTTTAGTGTTATATTTGCTTATATGTGCCCCATAATGACTATTTTCCACTAGAGACATGTACAGCTACTATTTTGTGGTCTCACATGTTTCCTTCAAAATTTCTTTTCCCTCTTTTCTCAGCCACTTTGCCTCTCACTTTCTTTTCACATCTTGGCCTTTTCCTCTCTTTCACTCATTTTCATATTATTTCTTCCCTTTCTTTTGTCTCGTTCTTTCCTTTCTCATCTTTCATATTCTGAGTCTGACACAAAGCCCATAGACTGTTATTTTCTCTTTTAGTCCCTATTTCCTCCTCGACAGCGTTTTCACAAAACACTTGAGAAGAGAGAGAGAAATTTGGAAAAGCTTTTTCATTTATCCTGAGATATTTCTTCTTCTTTATGTCTTTTCTTCACCTGAGGACAGAAGCTTGGCCAGGAGAGGTTATTAAAGCTGCATCTGTACTGTGGTTTAGGGTGCCAGAGACTGAAATGAGTCACAGGGAGTGCGATGTAGAGTAGTGACTGACAATGGCACCTCTATTTTTCGTTATCCTAATATGAAAATAAAGTTGACATTCCCCTTAGAATCACACTTAAGATGATTTGAAAAGCATTACTAAAAAAGAAGCTTGTAACAATGACATAACAGGGAGGGAAAGAGAAGTGCGGAGAAGTGTTGAGTCAACTCTCGTGCCATCATCGGCGGAGCCAGGCTGTGACCCAGCACGCAGTGCCCTGACTATCACTGGTCAGATAGTCTTAAAATATGGGTATTTAAACCTCTTGAAAGTGAAAAAAACTGAAAAGGAAAACGAAACAGCCCCCAAATCCCAGAAGGTGATACCACCACACTGGCACTGCTTAGAGACCTTCCTCACTTTTAATCTGTTTTTGTTTGTTTGTTTGTTTTTACAAATACTGGAGAAATCAAGGGAATCCCCAAATTATATCTGAGGAGGACATACTTTTGACGTTCACACGTTTGGAAGACATCCATGACTTAACAGGAGCTAAAGCAATCCCAAATGCACCATCCTGCACTTGTACTAAAGAGACCAGGGGACACTACCTAGCCTAAGCCAAGACTGTTGCAATTTTCTTCTTTCCTCTCCTTAGCAAAGAAAAGGGGTAACAAGGTACCAGGCTACTCCTCCTTGTTGGAGGCAGCAAGTAGTGCCACGTATGACCTTTTGTTACTTTGACACGCTACCTTATAAGTTGGTAGCTTTAAGAAATGCAAGGCAGAAGAATTTAATCTCCTGGAACATGATGTAAAGCCATTTAATTATTTTTAAGACATTCTTTGAGAATGACTGGGTTGCTGCTTAAGGTGGGGTGTGTGCGGGTGAGTAAAGGTTTGCACTTCACCAAAAAAGGCCTCCCGGGTGTCCCAGGGCTGTTAAAGCAGGCTGTTTCCTGGGCTGGCCTGTAAACTCTGGGCACTTGGAGATCCTGGATGCTTTCCAGCCAGGCTGCCAATTTTCAGACAAGCATGGGTAATTCTCAGGCTCACCCACTCCTGCCCACGAGGTGAAGTTTCTATTCCCCTGACAGCACAGTGCTTTTCTTTGGCTGTGCTCCCACCAAGCACCCACAGCAAAACTCCAGCCTTGCCGTCGCAAAAGATACAGGCTCCTGAGTATCAGGGTTGGGCGAGAGCTGGAATTTTTCGGTCTACAGGGAAAGCAATGAGTTTGAAAAATTCTTCTTTCTCAGAATGGAACAAAGGCATAGCATTGTTCTCCCAAATTTCCTACGAGAGCAAACTAAACCCCCCAAAACACCTGTAAAAAACCCTTTTCAAACTGCTCTCAATGTTTCGTGTTGATAAAAGCGCAACGTCTCATTCTTATTCCACTCTGAAAAATATTTTTCTTCCATGTACTATGAAAGTCAAACCTTGGTAAATTGTTTTTTCAAACTGAAAACCTAACATTTGCTTCCAGAAAGTTCAGGTGAGACGCTCTTGGAAGACTTCCTCTAAAAATTTGTTTTTCAAAATGAGTTCTCTTTGAATTTGCTGCACTTGGATAAAACCCTTTGTTTTTAACAAATTAGCATTCTTTTTCTGCTGGGAAAGAAGTTATCATGGAAGCATTCCATGCAGCTCTGTAGTGGGCTGGCCCGTGGAGACACTATGGATGATTTACCACTCAGTGGTAGAAAAGATAAGTGTCTGGACCAAAACTTGAACTAGGGTCTTCCTCGGCCTTCTCTCCTGATTGTGTACCCGCTTCTGCTCCGCATCTCCTAGCACAAGCCTGCCCTACCACTCCCCTAACCTGTAATATAGAACAACTGGGTTAGAGAATAAGGGCTTCAACTGTTAAAAGACACCAAAAAGCTATTCTAATCGAGTATCCAGACCTCCACAGGAATGTGGAGCTGCTTTACAGTGTCTCTGAGATTCAGTGCTCTTCTCCATTGTTGTTACATTTTGATCTAGAAGCAGTATTGTCTCCAAGGGCTGGAGGGATGTAGTTGAAGCCAAGTGAGAAAATCCTTTAGGCTGAATTTTCCCATAATTTTGAAAATCCTGACATTTATTGTTTTTTTAATTTTGAAGGAGGAAAACCTACTAGCTTATTTATCCTCTTTTTTTTACCAATGCCAGTTGTGGTAGTACTGGGTTTTGAACCGAGCTCTAAATCTAAATTACAGCAGTAGAGCTGTAAAAAAGCTGTTCTAATTCTGGGAATACAAACATTCAGTTGTCTCGCAAAGTCTCAGCTAGAATAAAATGCCTAACCTGCACATCTTTTCAAACCACCTCCTCTGCTCTTATCACCAACTCCTCCAACCTCTAGTCCTAAGAGTAAGCTTCATTGCTTTCCTCCTTATATAAAACCTGACCTAAAAGAGAAACAAAGCAGGGTTGCGGCAACAGAAATGTTTCTCCTCCTGTGCTGGGTGGAAGAGTACATAGTGCTGCTTTGTTAGTGACAGAAAGGTTTTCCATCCATTCTCAGCCAAGAGACTGCGTTCACATTTCAGCTGACCAGTCAGGGCTATACGGCTCTCAAAGAGTTTCTGTGGCAATGGATGAAAATATTTGTATCTGGATTTGTCTTCTGCTCTATTTGTCAACACCAGTAAAGGTCAATGTTTTTCCTCGGTCAGGGGAAGATGTTGTCTAGGTTTACAGCAGCATGAAAGCTGAAAGAAGAAAAGCAAGCAGAAGTTCTGGCAAGTGGTAGACCCTTCAGGATCCAGGAACCATTAACTTACTAAAATGAAATTGTTTCTTTTTCTGTCCCCAGGACACTTCAGTCATTCCCATAAGTGCAGATCCTTCCAAGCAACTCGGAGAAAGCCGAGCCTTGCTGTGAAAGGAGTGAGTTAGCAAAGCTCCCCAAAACATTCCTGGTCGTCTCTTCAAGCAGACACTGCAGAGGGAAAGCAAGAGCTGAATCAAGCCATAATATGGAGAAAGAAAAGATGTGAATTACATTAGTTCTCTTTTTCTTTTGCTAGCCCCAGAATTTAACTTCTGGCTTTTAGGCTTCACTAAAATCTAAACATAGCAACATGGCATTGAAAGAGAGCCTTTCTAAATTCTAGGGAATCTCTAGTCTTGCGTTTAAAGTCTAAAGGAAATATAATGCCTTTTCTGCATATCTTCAAAATAAATCAACAACCAAGCATGATTCCTATCCTAATGTTGTTGGAATGAGAAGCTAGATTCATAAAACGTTACACTATGGAAATCTAGAGTAAGAGTACATTAAATCTGAGTCTTGCCCAGGACATGGATATTTTCCTGTCAGATCCCAGTCTGCACAACCTCTTTTTTACAGTATTTTGTTCAAATGTAGCTCCGCGTATTTTGTTCAAATGTAGCTCCGCTACATCTTTCAACTAGAAAATGAATACATGCAAGACCCAGACTGCTTGATTCTGGCAGCATGAAGCAGTAGACATTTAAAAATGCATTTATCATTTCAAGGAAGCCATTCCAGGTTGCTTTTTCAGAGTGTGATTGAAAGTAATTTTGAAAATGTAGAACACTAAAATAAGAGCAAGATGGAGACACGACTATCTGTAGGCTCTCAGATTTGTTCAAGACCAGGATACTCAACAGTGTACAGGAGTAATTTCTACTAAGGGTAGTTTCAAATAAAAATTATTGGTTTTCTTCAACTAATGGAGAAAAAAGTTGTCAGATGGTACATTTTAGGGTTAACAAAGCAACGGCTGTTACTCATGCCCACTATTGCATATAAGTGAATACAGAAATAACTCGGCAATGGTTTGAATTGGCATTGAATTTTTAAATCTGGTGGTTCTGATTTTAATTTAACATATCCTGTGGTGCAGTGTGTGAAATATGTACTTAACCCAGATTGTTGTGAGATGAAAGCAGACTCGTGTTTATTTTACATTATTTGCTGTAGTTTGTTGAAAGCCAACATTCCTGGGCAGTGAATGCAATGGGGATGAATCATTTGAACTAGGTGAGGGGTTAGCATCTGGAAGAAACTGAAAGTTAAATAACTACATTAAATTTGAGTAAAATGGGTTAAAAAATGTAACAGCAGAGAAGCCGATATCTTCATTCTGAGACAAGGAATTATGGCACTTATTTCTACGAGTTATCTACAAGTACTTTTAGTGCCAGCAATGATTAGAGGTAACTAACATCACACATTTCCTACCTTCAGACCTGAGGTGCTGAAGAAAAGTTACACACAAATTGCTGTCAGGAGCTGTGGCAAATGCCTAGAGTGACAGTACAGCTCCAGGGAACTGATCCTAATGATTTACTACTCGTATCACCGTAGTTCATAAGAGTCTTAATCAAGGACCAGGACATCGTCAGACTGAGCACTGTATGGTTAAGGAAAAAAGATGGGCCCTGTGCTAGAGAGCTTAGCACCGAAGCCGAGGCAATGGGAAATTATGAAGCAGGTGAAGAGAAGGGAAAGCAGAGGGAAATGATGGAACAGCAGCGTTTGGCAGATCAGAAGTGAGCTCAGCACAGGGGCAATCAGCAGCAAAGATTTTCTGAGAGCATCCTGGAGGCTTTTAATGACTATTTTGACAGAAGACAAGGGAGCGGCTGCGCCGGCGTTTGTGGTGTGCCCGTCTCATGCCTGAGGAGTGGTGGGAGTGAACGGCCAAAGGTTCTTGTCTAAAAATCTATCAAGTAGGCAAGTGAGGCTTGTATTAAGGGCTAGCTGAAGGCAGAAAATATATCTGGTTAGTGAGTGATGCACTGGTGGGCCTGGAGCGTAGTGGGAAGGGGATTCTGCTGAACGTAGCAGAGCAGTGGAAAGGGGGAAGAGACAGCAGCAGCAGAGCCAAAGCCACCCATGAGGAAAGGATGCTCATAGCAGTGTTCAAGCTGGGTACAAGCTGGATGAGACAGTGTTTGTTGAGGCCAGAAGGAAAAAGAGGTGGGAGTAGCAGAGATTTGAAATGCCATAAGCCTGCACAGGAATTTTAGCTGAAAGGAGATGAAAGGCTACAGCATAAAGATGGTACCCAGAAAAAAATAAAATCACTGAGGATGTGAGCAGAAGTCTGAGCCAAAGATGTCTCCTAGGGGTGCCTGTGGGACAGGCGGCATGCTCTCAAGGCCATGTGGTACGTCCCAGGGCTGTCCGCTGAGCATCTCTTTTTCCACCATGCTGGGCTTCAGGG
>Ga0065711_1008535_pt1 | contig 24030 bp, 21 predicted proteins | sample Hoacrofraction12_FD_59098 | JGI IMG/M metagenome (GOLD analysis project Ga0065711, IMG submission 59098) | Hoatzin crop microbial communities from Cojedes, Venezuela - Epithelial fraction 12 v2 (version 2) | ecosystem: Host-associated > Birds > Digestive system > Esophagus > Crop | place... | reverse complement strand
GACCCTTTGTCACGGTCCACAGCTGGGCCCCAGCTCCAGCAGCAGGGGTTGAGAGCAGAGGTAGCATCCTGCAAACTGCTTGTGTGGTGCTTCCCTTTCACAAGCGTGAGACTGACCACCCGGTCACAGGGACTTCACTGACGCATAACCAGCTCTGCATCCACTGCTGTGTCTTGGAGAGATTTGTTATCAGCAATCAATGTAATTTCTCAGGCAAAAATAGTGTCCAACTTTTTTTTAGTGTACAGCAGGCCAGAAATGAGGGCAGAAAACCCAAACCCTAGCACTTCACAACTCTGTAGTGAGGGTAAATTGCTCCCAGTCTCACTGGAGGCTGGTGTGGGATACAGTTCTCTGGTGCTTGCTACACTTCTGGTGTCTGTGCTGGCTGGTGACCTCCAAGCCCAGGAAAACAGCAATGCTCTGGTCCACCCTACCGCTTGAGCTTTGTTGGAAAGAGCCTCCTAGGTTACTGGATTGGAAGCAAGCATGTTTGACATCTAGATGGGGCATCTTTTAACTAGACCTGGGGTTACATTAGCCTGGGCCAACATTAGCAAGATGAAGTTGACGAGAATTGCTTGAGTGCTAAATCATTGCCTCTGACAAATTGCAGGGGCATTTTCTTCCTGCTGTACTCAGTATGAACCCACCCCTTAAAAGGCCTTAGACAAAAGTTTCTCTAGCTTCAGCACGAAAGTTTTAAGAGTTACCGATCCTGGAGAGAGGAACGCAGGTGGTTTCTGAGTCTTTGGACCTGGATCTTCCATTGGTCTCCTGACTGACTTTGGTCTTCCTGTGCTGCTGCGGTGGCTGAGCTCAGTTTTCTGGATGATTTCTTTGCTAGAGTGTAGACTCACTTTGAGATCTCTGGGTAAAAACTGTATTTCTGTTAGTAATTTTTTGAAAACGTGAAATCATGGGTAAGGACTAAGCTTGTGCTATATACAGAAGGCACCTTCATGGAGAGCTGGAGTCGTCTGCTTTGCAGACCACTTTCAAAGGGTCCTGCCGCATTCCTCCTGTTCTTGGCTGAGCCAGTCAAAGTAGCAGAGAAGACACCCCTCCTTCGCTGCCAGCCTCTGACACAGGAGAAAAATGCCATAATAAGAACCTGACTGGAGAACGGACAGCCCTTTCCCTGTATTAAAAATCTGTCTTTTAACGGCACCTGCCACTTTATCTTCCAGCTATGCAGAGAAAGGGAAACTACATTAAAAAGTAAAGTCACTAAAGAATGATATTTATACTGAGAGGAAAAGAAAATGACTCATTCACTAAAGCCTAAGGGCAAATTCAGTAGCTTCTGCATCTCAAAGGCTCTGCTTGTTGACTTTAAAAGAAAGAACCCTCTTAAACTCCCATTCTCTTTTTCAATACAGTATTTCTCCTATGCTGATTGACTTGTTTCCTGGAAATCTGTGAGCAAATGCAGCTTTCCTGGTGTCATGGATCTAGGACAATTGCATGATGAAAGTGTATTTTACCTGCGCTTCGTGGGGTGGGATAGCTTCTTCATCACCAGCCTTGAATGAGGCTGCAATAACGGGAGAAAATGCTGAAGCTCAAATCTATCTGTGCTGCTCCAGGGAGCAGCAGGTGTTGTTTGTGGCTCTGATTTCAGGTTTTGGGGTAGGCTGGTTTTTTTTGCTTTGTTATTAAAGCTCTCCTACAAACTTTGAGGTTTGCTTCAGAGAGTGGGCTAGAGGTGTGATTGCCCGTGCCCGCTGCCTTGTTCTTGAACTGCACTGTGAGTTGTGCTGATGCCTCACACACAGACTGCCTTTGGGTGAAGAGCTGGAATGACTCCCACAGATTTGAGATGCTGCCAGTATCTCAGTGCCTGGTGGATTGGTACCTTCCGAGCAGTGTTCTTTGTAATGGGGCTGGATGGTGTCATTTTGTCCTGGATGCAAGGAAACACATTCAGTTCAGTGTAAGGAAAGGACTGGGGGCAAACTCGCCCTCTCTCAAGATGACTTGAGCCTCTGTAGCCATGGATCTCCTGCCTCATTTTTCCATCGAAGGTCATTTGCTTGATGGCCAGGCCTGCAATGGATGTGGCAGCAGCTAGTCCCTGTAAGTGTCGAAAAATTAAGTTTATTACATTGGAAGGTCTTAGCTGCATCTGAATTTAGTGGTAGGTTCATGTTTTGGGGGGAAAACAGCTTGGGATCACTTCCATTGTGCAGAGGAGATAAAAGCTACTTGACCCCACAGAGAGAGAAGGCCTGCAGGAGCTCAAGAAGGAATAGTCTGAAAAAAACCAAACTTTTTTTTTTAATATTGAAAAGGGACTCCTTGGAGGAGTAATTCTGTATAATGGTGTTGTAGAGAAACAGAGGCAGGGCTGAAGTGGGAGTTCAGGCTGACATATCACCTCTGCACGCTATCCTATTGACAGTTATTCCTTCCAGAACACAGCCATTCCCCTTCTTGTACTGTCCTGGTTATAGATTGGCGGGAGGCAAGGGAGAGCTATATCACAGGGTCTGAAAGCTCTCAGCAAAAAGCAATTGGTTTCTGATGCAGAGAACAATACAGGATGTTTGGATTTGGGATACGGGTGATCCCTTGTGGTGCAAGATTGCATTTTTGACTGTCACGGTAGCCACGTGGTGACGAAATAACTCCAGTTTGGAGAGGCCTGCTCTCAGCTGGTGTAAATCAGCATGGATTCATCCAAGGCTGCGATGACTGATAACAGCTTAGGTCCTGGCTTATGGTTTGTGTGCTGCTCGCATGTGTACAGGGAAAAAATGGGGAACACGTTTTTTGGAAAAGATGTTCTACAGCCACGCAGAAACCCCTCTTCCAGGGGTTCTCGTGCTGCTGAACAAGAGCAGGTGAGCTGTCTGGGTGAGCTGTTGCCCACCCAACCCGCAGGATGCTGGGTGCCTGTGCCCCCCGCACAGTCCAGCTCGGTGTCCGTTGCCATTGCATCTTGGTCCGTCACCTCCTCTGAGCTGAGGCTGGAGAAGACTAGCCAAGTGGGTTGCTCTTGGGACAGTGCTAAGCAAATGTGAAAGATCAGTAGGACGTGGTGCTTCTTTATTTTGAAAAAACCTTCATTTCACCGCCTGCTTGTAGAAAACCCAAACGTCCCAGCTTGTGCTCTGCTCAAAGTTCCCTTCTGCCTCTCCCCATCCCTGCCCTCATCTCCCTCCCCCTGCTGAGGTGAAGTGACTACACAGTAAATCTATTAAAATATTAATGCAGGAGACTGAAGCCCTCCACTAAAAAGCGTGGCCCAGAGAGAGGTCATTTGTCTGCAGATAGTTAAATCAATACATTGCTGAATCACTCTGCAAATTGAATCGGTTGCTGGGGAGAGGGAACCCTGCCCAGCGTTAGCTGTTGGGCACTCTCAGACTTTGCTGATGCTAATGGCTTGGCCAGGCAGCACCGATGTGCAGCTGGCCGTCCGCTCAAGGGGACACCACACGAGAACGAAAAGCCAGGAGAGCCCCAAGCTCGTGGTCTGTTCCTGGAGCTGCACAACAGCCGATGCCTTGCTCATCTCCAGCTCCTTGCTCTCCTGCAGGAAAGGGAATCCTCCCTCTCTGATGGCTTCATACAGCTACTCAGCCCCTCTGGGACTGTACAAAAGTCGTCCCCATCTCAGCCCTATTGCTTTGCGCCCTGGGTCACACTCTGTCCTGTGAGCACTGCTGCTGCACGCGTGTTCAGTCCTCAGCAGGGCTGAGCCTGGTGTGGCCTCCCCCTGATACACAGCATATTTCATTATCTCCAGGCTTTCAGGTTAACCTCTGGGCAGCCCCACAATGATGGGTCGTCAGATTTTTAGCCCGCAAATATTTCCAGACTGTTATCTCCTTTAATCATAACTTGGCTGAGCAAGCCTTATTGAACTCTGCGAATCCCTCCACGTAAATCAGTCCCTCCAGACCCTGGTTGTGTGTTGTTAATCAGCTTTGAGCTTGCTCTGGTTTGTCAGCCTTTCTGGGAACAGCCTGCCACAAGCGCAATGCAATCCAGATGCAATTACCAGGGCCCTATAGAGAGGGAGGATTGCTTCCCCGCTCTGTGGGCCAGGGTCTGTCTCTGCACAACTGCGCTGACCTTTCGTTTTTCTGCTGTATTGCCTTGCTGTGTGACAGATCCGGGCTAATCCATCAACAACTCATGCTTCATGTGGAGCAGAAGTAATGTTCAGAGGTGGTTCAAAGGGAAGGAGCGCTCTGCCGTGTACAGCTGAGCCGCAGACGGCAGGCAGCAAGGGTGGCCCTGGTTGATGTTGCTGCTTGAAGGTCCCAGTGAGCAAGATTTGGGGCTGCGTTTCTGCGGGTAGTTTGTGCTGCTGCTAGGTACTGATCGTATGAAGGCTAAATTTCCTTTTGAATAAGTGCATTGCATGTGTATGCTTCGGGGTGACGCGTCAGCAGCAAGAACTTGGTTTAATGACTTGGGTGATACACAAGATTTAGCAAGCCCAGGGCTGATATTGTCGGAGACTGGACTGAGACCTAAGCCTGTCTGTAGGGAGCTGTCATGCATATCAGGCAAATGCAACCCTGCTAGAAGGGACGGGTGCAGCAATATGCCTACACATTGCGTGCTTTTATTTTTTTAATAATATTTACAGTTCAGAGGAGCTCCTGAGCCAACAGCCCAAACAGGGCTCATTGCTGCTCCTCATGGAGGGGGTTGCTGGCACACCATCCACCCACAAACCCTAGCACTGCTGCATGTGTGCGGGAGATGCTCTCAGCTCTGCCCTTCCCTTGTGGCCTCCCCATGCATGTGAGCAGAAGCATCTCCACAGGCAGGAGTCAAGGTTTGACCTGTGGAGCTGGTGGAGGAGGAGATGGAGCAATCCTCCCCCCAAGGCAGGACAAGGAGGGAGCACCTGGGTAAATAAATACCTTTTAGGGAGACTGCAAAGGACAGATCAAAGTGACTGGTGCTGGTTAAACAAGGGACCTTGATGAGAGAAGGATGAGACATGCTAGATACCAGCTAAGAAGGTCAGAGGGAGGAAAGAAGGGAGTTTGACAGGATCAAAGAGTTTTTAGGTAGCTTCTGAGGCATAAAAGGGGAAGCAGCTGAGTCAGTTCCAGCATCTCGAGAGAGTGCTGCCTGTATGCAGGCAGCGTGATCTGCTCTTGAGAGCCAGCCAGCACCCTGATACACCTGGGTCCATGATAATTCCGTTGTCTTGCTAAAACAACAGCTCTAGCATGTCCTGTGTGTAGCAAAGCCGAACAGCTCTCCGCCACACACTCAGGTAAGGGTGCCCAGCAAAAAGGTGAGTCTGCTGGAGACACACCAGCCTCTCCAAAACCACCTCATCAGCAGAGATGTCTGAGACAAAACACGAAAAAAAGCAGGCAATGCAGCTACTGAGATGATGAAGGAATATGGGTATTGAAGAAATACAATAGTCCAAGGCAAAAGTCCTCGGAAATGACTGCTTGGAGTGGTTGCTAGGAAAGCAGGTGGAGTGTAACAGCCTCTGTGACTGCTGTCACTGAGCCATGGGGACCATGCTTGTTGAGCTTTAGTAGAGCACTGTGCGTGTGAACTAGGGACAAAAGCGTTGGCACTTGGAAAACAGCTCAGTCCCAGTGTATTTAATGTATGTGCTGGATGGGAGGGAGCATGCTTGTGGAGGGAAGCAGAGCTCCAGGTGACGGCAGCGTAGCTGACCAGGCACAACTTGTGCTTTGAACTCCACTAAACTGGACTGGTGGCAATGAAGGACGTGGGAGTCCCAAACCAGGCAGATGCTTTTCTTCTGTTTCTGAGAAAGGCAACATAAGTACAGCTTCCTAGCATACAATTAATTTTCATTGACTCCCCACAAACAATTATCAGTGGTGCAGAGGGCTGTTGACTTAATCTGTGATCCAAGGCTCGTTGCAGTGCACGTGAGCCTCTTCATTTCCTTCAGCAGGCTGTGGGTCTGGCCATCACGACTGGAGCATGAATTTAGCATCTGGAGCCATGGATCTTCTCACCACGCAACTAGACTTTGTAAATATAACCATTCATCTCTCCCTGTCGTGTTTTGCCCAACTATTTATACTCCGGCTGTCTAAGCTCCTCCATTCCTGTTTCCCGCGGTGCTTTAAAAAGGCATAGATTATCTCCACTGTTTTGTTGCATCAGGGGTTTTATTTCTCTAACCAGTGAGTTTGCTTTCATCCACCCCTCATAACAAGACTCACTGCAGATCTGAAATCCCTCTCTGAAGTCCCAACACTGAAACCTTCCCTGCAGCCAGGCTGCATTTACTCTACAGCTTAGTTCAGGCAGCAAGCCAAAAACCTCAATGAATAGTTTTTTTCAGAAAAATTTCAGCTGTTTTGTTGTCCAGCTCCTGAAAATTCAAGTAAATCCTGTTCCTGACGAAGCTGGGCTTGCCACAGGGTAGCAGAGAGGCATCTTGCATGCTCCTGCTCATGTAAGCACACCAGAGGGGAGGGAAGGACAAGGATCTGGGGGCAGCTTGCAGTGCAGAGCTGATCCAGAGCAAGGAACCTGCTAGGTCCTTCCCAAGCCATGGCTTCTTCGCTGTTGACTCTGGATCAGGGTTTCTCCCTCTCACCCTACAAAACTGGACTGGGTATGTCCAGGAAAAGGCTTTTTCTGGGCTATTAATCTTTCGTAACAGCTGAAAAATTTTGAACCACCTTCTGCAGCCTGGCTTCATGTCTATGCAGAGCCTGGAAGAGCAAAGCAAGATGAATCACTTCAGGACATGGTTTAGCAGGCATGGTGGTGGTGTTGACGGTTGGACTTGATAATCTTAGAGGTCATTTCCAACCTTAATTATTCTATGAAGTTTTTAAAGGGTAATTTGTGTGTGGATTAAAGACCTGGTGTTCTGTGAATCCCTGAACTGAGCCCCGCTGCTGGGGTGGGGAGGCACAGGGGATCTGAGGCATGATTGATGCACTTCATATAGAATCCTTTTAAACTGGACTTTAAAATGTGTGTGCATGTATAGCAGGGCAGGGTTGCGGGGAAAACTGGTTTTAAAGAAAAGAATAACTTGTGTCACCATGAATTTCTAAGCACAAGATAATCTTTTCCAGCCATGCTGGTCTCAGGAAGTACCTAGGCTCCCTTCTGCTTTTGAATGAACCAGAAGCCTTTCTGGGCTGACCTAATGTGAATGAGGAAATCACTTGCCTGCTGCAGGAGGTCACCCCTGGGAAGACAGCATGGGCATCTCCCTTCTCACCTGCCTGGGTATCGTCTGCCTTCCCTGAGCTCAGAAGTGCTCATCCACCACGCAGCCCACTGTGGAGATGCTTCCCTTGCAGGCATGGCCACACTCTCAGGAGGACGCCCATCAGTGTAGGTGTCTTTGCTGTCTCCTCTGATTGAGCAGCTAAGGATGGGAGTTGGACAAAGTCAGCCTGCTCGCCAGAGCAGAGGGGAAAGTGGCATGCAGAGCAGAAGCAAGCTGAGCTTGCTCACGCCTGCTTTCAGGGCTGCAGCTCCCTCGGACGGTCCTGAGCTCTGCATAGCTTGGAGTCCTGTCCCGTGTGGGTCTCCTCAACCTATATCCTGTGAGCAATCAAACCCAGCCCCACCGTGGGGTGCCAAGGCAGTACAGGGGTCTATCGGTCTCTGTGATGGGTTTGCTGCGACCAGCGTGGGCTAGGGGAAGAGGTGGCTGATACCAACAGGGAAAAGCCACTTTGCCAGGGTCTCACACCTTCCTTGTTGCCCTAACAAAGCCTGTGCTCAGGGGAGCACAAACCCACCCTTTCCTGGGGTTGCTTGTAGTTGCTTTCCTCGGTTTGTTCTTTGTTTTTCGTTCCTGAGCTGTAACATAAGCAAGAAAGGAGCCCACACTAGGATCCCTGGAGGCAAGCAAGCTATTGTCCTTAAAACAAAGGAACTTTTCCTCAAATGTACCAGCAACAATGTGAAGTGCCCAAGAGCCTTTACTTCATCCTGGACCAGGCTTCCTGATGTTTTCCAGGATGCTCGTCTGGTCTGACAGCTCTGAAATTTAGGTTCCTAACGCTTGTTGATTCCCCCTAGCAAGGCTCGGAGTGGTTATCTGAGAAAGCCCGTTGGACTGGAAAATGTTTAGCCAGAAAACACGAGGTCCCTTGTCCCCACTCTTCAAAAAAAGCAGTGCTGCTGCATCCAGGATGGAGCAACGAACCAGAGCTGGTGCAGCACATCTCCATTCAACAGGCGAAAAACCGTCACATCTAGAGCGCAGAGTGCACAGCATGTATCGAGCTGGAAGGGGGATCTCTCCTCGCATACTGCATGATTTAGGAACAGAAACACGAGGTGGATTACGGACAAATATTGTAGGACTTCCCCCTACCTTCATCAGCATCTTCAGAAGTCTCTGTATTTCATTTTTTGGGGAGAAAGGCAGAGGGAAAGGAATGCCATAAGTCAGCGGACAGGTTACTACTCCAGCAGAACGTTTTTTCCATGCACTGTCACCTACTTAGCTTGTATCTTTGCTGAAGGTATCGACTCCCCTGTACCTCAGACTGGCCCACGGGGAAAATGGAGATGCTCAGATGTAACATGCAGTTGTCTCATCCATGCTGCACTGCCATGGAGACCCTCTTCACTGGACAATAGAAAGATCTCAGCCTCAGAACTGCTTGAAGCCTCCTGGGACGGTCCAGAATCAGAACTGGAAATGAATGCAGATTCTGCCGCTGCCTTCTCACGTTATCCCAACTATCCCAAACTGAAGAGAGCATTTTTCTCCTAGGAGGTCCTGGCATTCCTCCAAGCACAGGGGGACCAGATGGAACAGTAACACAGTTAAAACTGGGGGGGAGGAGGGGAGCAGATTATCTGCTAAGGAGCTAGCTTGAAAATAAGATCATGTAAAACAGCTGTTTCTTCAAGAAGCAGTTTTGATTTTGATTCTAGAAAAGGACAGTATGGGGGCTGATGTAGAAAATCAGCCCTGAAGACCAGATGTGTTTAGACTGTATTTTAAAAGGTTAGCGGGTCAAATCTAGAGATACCAAGGGGCACATGGTGCGGGGGGGGTGGTGGTGTGGTGTGTCTGTCTGCTGAAAAGCATAACAGCTCACTGCCTGGCTTTCTCACGGACGGTCCTTTGGGCCAGTTCTTGGAGGCTCAGAGAGGCAGTGCCTTCACCTCTGAAGCCTTCAGCGTTCAGGATCGCGAATTTCTCCCAACAAATCTTCCACAACGTGTTACCGGAGCTGACGCTTCTGCACATCAGTTCCCTGTGATGCAGATACAGGAAGACACATCATTAGGTAACCATTTATATAAGTGACCTGACATGGGTTTGCCTTGTGTTGAGATTTCACAGCTGTGAAAGCCCTGATGGCATCTTTGACCAATGGCCACTGACCCAGCCATCTACCGCATTTCCTCAGCCAAGCTGAATAGCCAACAGTGGACATCGTCTTCCTCAGCCCATATCGTTGCCCTGCTGAGATGAGCAGGAGGTCTGCCTCACATTTTCTGGTCAGGTATTTGCTTCTGTGGATTGCTATGGAGATGGAGGCCAGCGTGACAGGCATCGTACAAACCACTTGAGACAGTCCATGTCCTGGGGGAACTCAGTATAAACTCAGTGAGTGCGCGCTCTGAAAGGCATCCTGGGCACAGAATTCCCATTAACACCATCAAACGGTGCTGATGTTTAGTGCTTTGAAAACTGATCTTACTCTTAGGAGCGGTGTTGAGAGGGAGGAGGGAAAAACCTCAGGGGGAGAGCAGGATTCGTGCGTACAGAGAGCCATTGCCACTCATTGAGAACAGGAACCCAAGTGGCCTGGTTACACTCGTACTTGCTGAATTTGTGCCTCAGCTGCTGTTGCAGAAGTGCACGAGAATTTATTTTCCTTTCTGTAATGTGCTGGTATGTTTTATGCAGGGCTTTCTACACAGGTATGAGGAACTTGCGGCAAGAAACTTCAGATTCAAAGTGACTCCTGGCCACAATGCTAGGAGGCATTTCAGCTTAGAGCAGACCTGAAGGATGTTGTTTTCCACTTTGGGTGGTCGTGACAACCCAGCAGATTATGCATACGGTGAGCAAAGCTATAGCTCACAAGCACAACACGTAACTTATGTAATTATGCTGTGATGGCCATTGGCACAGAAGCACGGATTTATGTTCCAGCGAATGTCTAAAACAGCGAGTGTAGGAATTTGGTCTCCTTGGTGACAAAACCAACCAATGGAAAACATAAAAAAAAAGTAGCTAAAACCATCCATGGACCCTGCTTTTATTTTCAGAATGGAGGACAGTGAATTAGCCTGTCTCTTATCTCCTTTTGTATCTGTAGCTGGATAGCAGAGGATGCCTGGCTTAATTGTTTGGCTGTTCACGATGGACAAGTATCCTTCGAAAGAGGGCTCCAGTTTGCCACAGACAAAGGCGATCAAGAAATCCAGGCTGAGGGGACAAGTATGAAGGCAATCCTTCAGCTCTTCGTCACCTGGTTTGTATCTGACAAATGCAGTCAATAGCGGTGGGAAGCTGCTCGATGCCCTAAGTGGAACGAGTTGCCTTTTGCCTTGCAAACAGGTAACTGGTTCCATTGGAGGTTGCACTATGAGTTGACATTAATGGGTAAACTCTTGGAGGTTTTCAGAGCAGATAGTAGACTGAGTGGAAGGACTGACTCCTCAGCTTGGGCCTGGAAAGGTGGCAGCCTGTGGAACAGCTCCTTGCAGCTCCCCAGGGTCTCACCGCCATCACAAGGGGCATCCTCTGGCTACGAGCAGGAGGTAAGCAGGACCGGTACAGCTCCTGCCTTCTCTTGTCTTTCTGTCCTGTGTAGAAGCAACCCAAGTCATCCCAAAACAGTGTCACCTATCTCAGGAGACTCCCTGGAGCAGGGAATTAAAAGAGGATTAAACCGCCAGCTAGCTGTAATGATAGACCTTCCCTCCCATGAGGGGAAAAGACGCCAGCACAGCTGCTGTGCGAGCAAGGAAAATGAACTGCGAAGTGTTCTGCAGGTTCAGCTCCTCTTGGCAGCTCTCTGAGTGACCTTGGGCGCCATCTTTACCGTACGGTCTCCATTTCTAACCTCACAGTAACAATACTGAGTTTTGCTATAAAGTATTTTTTGCCCTTCCTTCAGAACCCTAGATCAAAACCAGCATTCACAAAAATGTAGGCTGCCTATGGTGACACACCAAGCAGGGGAAAATGGCTGCCGTTAGTGTGGGAGCATCCCTCTCCAGAGACACGTGAGCTTATGCTGATCTGCAGAGGAGAGGGAGCTGCTCTCTTATAAAGAATTCTGAACCTGTCAGAGAAGAGACAGATCTTAAGATAGCAGAAGTCATCACCTTCCTAGCATGGTGCAGCCATCTAGGGTCATGCCAGACCTGGAATCAGGCAACTGCAGCAGAGGGTGTGTTTCTAGCATCTTGGACACGGGTTTTCCTTGGATCCGGTGCTCTTAGTTTAGAGGCTGTGAAAGCCAGGACAGCTCTGCTCAGCGCTTCCTGGAGGTGGCTACATCTTCAGACCACTGCTGGGCTGACAGACACCTGCATGCCCAGAGCACAGCACCACGTCCTCAGCACGCCCTCCCGTGAAACAAATGCCTTGACAACGCCAAATCAAAACATGTTTTGCTTCAGCTCAACAGGCCGGAAAGAAAGATTAGGTTTCCCAGGTGGAAAATTTCCCACAGAAAATACTAGAGTCCTGTTTTCTTTCCGATTAATGAATGCTGTGACCCTCTCTCCCCAAGTTATTCTAGTAATGCCCCAGGATACTAATTAAGACTGAGCCTAGCAGCTCTTCCCATGTGTTTGCACAATGCCAAGACTCCAGCCTTTCTCTAGAAAGCTTCTCATCTAATTTGATTTAGGCAAATGCATCCATTGAAACTTTTTTTTTAACTTTTTCAACAGTGCTACAATGGAGGCTTTCATCTCTACCTCTTGTGTGTATTCCAGTGTCATGCCCTCTGCTTTCAAAGGCTTAGGTTTGCCTTTAATTGTGTTGAGCGCCTTTGTCTCTAAGCCTTTAATAATGGATTTTTTCTCCTCTGCCGAAAGAAGAATTTTGTTTCTTTGCTGGCTTTTCTTCTAAAGCTGAAGTGACAGTTCCCTCTTCTCTGTGAGATTTACAAAGCTTATCTTTTAATTTTCAAGAGCCAAACAGCAAGGCGGGGCAGGGGGGGGAGTGAAACGTCATCATGCCTTTTAAACACTGTCGCTAGGAGAAGGCTTAATGATCTAGAAATACATAAACTGCACACTTTCAGGGTTGCTTCAGTTTAGTTACACTGAACTGCTGCTCTTGAGAGAGACCTGCCAAAGGGTGGAGTTGGGGGGGCCATTCAGCACTTTCTTACAAGCCTGGCCCTGCTGCAGCCCGGCTTTGCCGTTCGGAGGGCGGGGGGATGGCTGAGCAGTGCATCCACCCGCCGTCGTGCTGCACCCCTGAACACCCGTGGCAGGTCTCTGCCTGCTGCACGGTGCTGACACCGTCTCTGCTGTCTCAGACTCTGAACGCGGCCGGAGACAGAGCACGAAGTCATGCACTGGCGTTTTCGGAGGGGGGAATTTGAAAGTGCTCAGTGTTGGCTGTAGGTCACAGCCCCATTAGACAGGTTGCTGCTCCCCACGGAGACTCTTAGCTCAGGTGTCTGGGCTGGGGTTGAGCGTGGTCATTGGCAGAGTAAAGCCCTTCCAGGGGTCAGGGCTGTGCTGTGCTTGAGGAGATGCTCTTCAGCAGGGCACAGAGAGCCTCCCCATGCATTTTGTACCAGGGATATCGGTGGCAGTGGCAGGAAACTGGGGCAAGAGGCTGTGAGGTACTTTGCTTCCATGGCAGAAAATAATCTGTGGTCAGCTTGACTGTGGTGTGTGACTTGAGCCCGTCTTCACGTATTTGAAACCAGAAAGCAAAGACAGATCCCATGTTCCTTCTGTTCTGAAGTCCCTGTTTTCACGTTGTGTCTCATGGCTCGGGGCATTTGCCTCAGCATTGGGGATGGCAGTCCTGGGAGTGCAGTCAAGGTTCTGCGGGATGAGGTGGAACAAGGTGCTCTTCCAAGCTATAAGCTCTTCTGCCCGTGTCAGACCGTGCCTGCTGTGCAGGATACACAGGTCTGGAGAGAGAGTCTTTCCACTGAACAATGCAATATGGATTAAATGGTTTCAGAACGATTGAACTCTGCTGATGTACCTTGGCTGAGGACCTGGTGCTGGAGCAGGTCTTCCTCTTGTGCTGGCTCACAGTAGAATTCGCTTGATGAGTTTTGCTTGGAATATGACAACTCAGAGCAGAAGGGAGTCATTTTGCAGCTAGTTCTTGGTCACTACAATGGGAGAGCTAACCTTGAAATGAGTTACAGCAGAGAGGAGCTGCAAAATAGTGTTTTCCAGATGGTAGGAAGCAATGCTGCTCTGAAACTTGGGTTTGGGGCTGTCTCTGACATAAGCAAGGTTTCTGATGAGCAGAAATATCCTCAGCTGCTGACTGCCCCATGTGCCTAGAGACCCTGCAGGATGTCCGTCCCTGCCTTGGCAGAAGTTTGTCAAGTCTGAGCCACCATGCACAAAATGCTTCAGCCTTAACCATACAGCATTTTGTCGTGAAACTCTTTAGTCTGAAACTGTGACGGTCTCTGGAGCACGCTGTGGGGCTAAGTGCAGCACACATCTTCATGCGGGGCGCAGCAAGTGCCTTTTTTAACAGGAACCCACCCGGCACTGCCAGCACTACGCACCCAGAAACCAGATGGGAGGCTGAATCTTCAAAGCCACGGTGTTCCCAGTTCCTCTCCCTGCTTCTAATTTGAAAGAGGCACATGAACTTTCCCTTGAGCTTCCTTCTGCAATGCAAATAAAAGCATTAAAACGTTTCACAGCCCTGGCGATGAAGGACGAAGGATGGGTGGAACAGAGAGCCCCAACCCCCTCTTGAGGGTATTAACCCAGGAAAGGAGTCCTGGGCTGAATGCAGGATCACAGAGGCATCACGCCATGCGCTGCTGGGTGCAACAGAAGGGAAACGGCTGCCTTCCTCCGTGCAGCTTGTTTAACATCACGAGTAGATGGTGAATGTATGTCTCGCTTCCTTCAGCAAGACCTTCCATCCACTCCTGACTCCATCTAGGCTCTGATACTGTGGTGAGCAGCATGGCGTAAATCTTGAATATTGTAACCTCATTTGGTAAACGAGAAAAATAGACTTCTCTGAAGATGCCTTTCACTTTAATTATTAAATAACTAGGAAAACAGCTTTCTGTCTAGCTGAGCTGGCAGCTTAGGAAGAGATCGAAGTGAAGCCAATGCGATCAGCTAGCTGTCAAGTTTCCAGACTGTTTGCTCCTGCTCTGGAGAGAGTTTGGGGGCTCTGCCCTGCCCAGGGGGTAGCAGGAACCAGAGGGACAGGCACTGCTGCTGAGGGCCTTGCTTGTCTTTCGGTGGGCAAAATATGGTCTAGACCCCTCCCGGATTGAGGGGGGGGCGGGTCTGCTGCCCACCATCAGGAGCTGGGGCTTCCTGCTGTCTGGGAGACTGCCTCAGGCACAAGTCACTTTGACTGAGAGTTCATGGAAAATGAACAGAAGACTCGCCTCCACATCCTCCGGCTAGAGGCACTTCATGTCTGGAGCAAACAGGAGGAGAGCTGTCTGCAGGCAGAGGAGACCAGAACTGGGACGCTCAAGGCACGAGCCGTTGCCTTGGCAGGAGCCAGCATGTCGCTGGGAGTTGGCTTTGGGTTGGAAGGGGAGCCAGTGATGACAGACCAGATGGGGGTGCTAGCAAGCCACAGGACGCCTGACACGCCTGCCAAATACTTAATAGCTTTATTAGGGTGAGTTCAACTCTTTATTCCTCTTCTTCCCTTTCCAAGTTAGAAGCATAGGGGAGCTACATGTCAAACCCCGTGCTGTCTCTCTGGCTCCACAGCACTGTAGCCACAGGGCTGTTCTTGCTGAGCTTGGTGTGTTCACACTTCTTGGGGTAGCAAACTGCACCCATGCCTCCAGGGGAGTGGAGATGAGACCCAGGGTGTCTCATCCTCTCAAGCAGTGCCTTGTGCAGTACAATATTCCCTCTGTCCTGAAAAGGCTTCAGATTTTAATCCCCAAACAGGCGTTTCAACAAAATTCCATTTTTTAAAAAACATCTGAAAGATGCTGCTTTCATTTCAGACAGAGGGAACTCATTTTGAAGCCTCAAGGGCTGCCGTGAAATGGGATCGTCATCTGCCAGGGAGCTCCAGTGCCTGCCTGCCTTACAGCAATCGTGACGAGTTCTCATCCCAGCCTGGCACGTGAGTTATGCGGTGCCACTCGTGAATATTGGGAAGTTTGCTGAAACCCTGATTTAGCAGCACAGGCTGCGTTTGCAACTCTGTGATGACTCCGTGGTGGTTTTAGTGCTCAGGCTTGTGACTCTAAAATCAGGCAGCAATGTCTAGCAAAGAACACACACTCCCACCAAGGCTCGGTTTATTTTTTTCTCGTCTTGCTATGCACAAGTACTTTTTGTTTTTGTTTTTTTTTTATTTCCTTCTCCTTACACCCTGTCTCACTTGGCATTTTCCTTCCAGTCCCACGCACACAAAGGCCAGTACAAGACCAGCCAAACCTCCAGTCTTCTCCAGCAGCTGTTCCAGACCTAGACGTTAATACTATCTAAGCAAACGGGTAAGGATTATTCCCCTCCACATGCATACTTTTGGTGGGCTGTGGTAAGCTCGAAGCACCCCCTTTCCACTTGCCTGACCTCCAGACCCCCCTTCTAGCTCAAGTGAGGAGGAGAAGTAAGCTCTCCGCAGCAGCTGGGGCAGGCAGGCAGGCAGCGCGGTGCCTCCCAGAACCAGCACCCTAACTCCTCCTGCCAAGCAGCTGACCAGGCAAAATGTTGCATCTGAGCCAAACAGCTTGTACAAGCACAGGCTTCCAGCTTTGGAAACTATAAAAATCTCACAGAGAATGAAAGGATCAGAAAACTACAGCTGCTGTAATTCATATGCTCTTTGATATGCTCGGCTTCCCACTGTATTATTTGCTCTCTGGGCTCCCAGCGGAGGCTGCAGAGACCAAAGCAGCCTGACCAGCCACTTCCCAAGGAGGGAACTGGGGGACTTCAGGGTAACTGATCCTTTCCCCATTGCCCATCCCTTGTCGACGGTGGTAGACAGCGGAGGAAAGCCCAGAGGAAGACCAGTCAGTCTTCAGGCATGCAGCACGTGTTTCTTGCAAGAGGGCACAGGCTCAAAGCAATGCACAAGGAGTTAGGTGGCACTTTTCGGGGCAGGCATCCTGAAATGCTCGTCTTGTGGGAGGTGCATTTGCCTGCTGCTGAGCTGTTCAGCAGCCCCTGTCCCCTGGAGCAGCACAGCCTGTTCGGAGAGGGAGGTGCGTGACCGCTAGAAAATGCTTGTCGTGCTGGGAGCTGACATAATGCCACAGATTTAATGAAGCGGCATCAGCCGGTGAAAGGAAAAAAGAAATGGAGGGAACTGGAGGTGGGGTACTTTCTCTTTATTCTTTTTTTAAAGGGGAAGAATTATTTCAGCATTTGAATAGTTATTGACAATCAGCACGGTAGAAAAGCAACATCTTAGCAATAGGCTATAAGTTATTCCACCAAATAGGACTCTTTCTCCTGCTATCTCCCTTTCTTCCACCTTTGCAGAGCAGCAAGCTATTCTGACTTCTAGCCCTGCTGTTTTGTCACCATGTGTGCAGCNGACGTGGGCAAGGACATTGCAATTTCATCAGCCNGCTGAACNCTGCACGGAGCAGCGGCTGGTTGTCATTCAGGGACAGANGCTGATGCTCCCTGTGTTGGGCATCNAGGCAGACCCCGATCTGTCAGCGTTGCCGTAGGCTTTTCACCCCAAAACGCAAGGTATNTAATCANCTTTTAGGNAGGACTCAGATCTGAAGCTGGGATCCAGAGCCTTGTTTGAACGTCAGCCCGTATCGCATCAAGTCAGATCAGAAAGCATCAGGCTGGCTTCTGAGGGCAGCACCCCCCTTGGCATCATCCATCCCCCTAGCCCCGCGTATGAATGCGGAGAGGAAATGTTATTTCTGTGGTGACACATCCTTGAGAGCACCTAATCTGGATTTATTGAGGTCATAAAACTGACTTAGCACTGCGGTACCTAGACTGCAGGATAAATAGAAGTCTTCTATTTATAATGCTGCCAATCTGGCACCACTCACAAGCACTAAAAATAAAACTTTTTGCAAAGCAAGGCGAATTAATGGGTGCTCCTTTTGCATTGTCTGTGAACGAGTCACTGATCCTGTGGCTTGCTGCACGCTGTTTGGCAGAAATTCTGCATAACATTGCTGAACCTCTTTGGAGAGCTGGGCAATAGCTTCCCTGCAGCAGTGACTTCTCCTTTCCCTTTGGGTGGTCCGATCGTGTGTCCGCTTGTGGCCCCTCTGCGAGTCTGGGGCAGGAATTATTAGCCCTGATAATCAAACTGTACAAGTGAAGCCCAGGAAAAAGGGAGTTTGCTGTGCTAGAGCTGCCTAGCACACGCTTCTGGTCCCCCTGCGTGGAGCTGGATCGATTCAAGCTAGCACAAGTCGCACCCTCCTCTCCAGCTAAGCTCAGGCGAGCTTGCAGCCAGAGTGTTTTGCACGGCGAATGGCGCCGGAGGCAATTTGTTAGCAGCTGAGCTGGCGTTCAAGCTGCTGTTCTCCTCTCCCCTCTCTGCCAGGTCCAGCCTGGGCCGCTTGTTCTATCAACATGGGCACCAGGGCCGCTTGCTGTGCCGCCGGTGCCGAAGCAGAGGGGGTGCGTCAGACATGGAGGCAGAGCCTGGACTGACATGGCAGCACATCGGAGCCGAGCAACCCTGGTCTCATCAGGCTCGTGCAGTCCACCCTGTATCAGCCATGTAATCAAGGCCTGGGTACCCCAAGAGAGTGGACCTGGATGAACTTGTAAAGGGATCTGTTTATGCTGCAGATAAACCCACCATGGACCCTCCTTCCCAGGACTGAAGTGAGTCTCACCTTCCAACCATATTGAGTTTAATACCAAACATTTTTTTTTAACGTGAAATCTTAGTACTGTCTAACTCACCCATGTAAAATCTCTGTTTCTATGGACACTACTTAGCTTTCCCCTGCTAGCCCTCCAAGCACAGGAGAAGGGTCCCAGACCCTGTTCCCCACTTGGTTTGTAACGCTGAACAACCTCCCATCTTTATTCTCTTTGATACGCTAGCAGAGACCTAGATGTTGTCGTTATCCCTGTTGTGGACAAGATCATAAGGCAGATACCTGAAGTTGTGATTTCACACCTGCCTGGCTTCCCGCACAGTGTTTTCTGGTTTTGCATTCATTTTCAAAGAAGATAGGGCTCTCTTTTCCTGTGGTTTCCAGCTAGTGAGGTCTATGAACATCATCATGTTGGATCCATCTGCTCGTGGCTCTGCTGGAGAGGCAGAATGGGGTATAGGTGCCGAAACTGGTTCTCCACCAGCTCTCCTCTCAACATGCCTGGCTTTAAGAAGAGACCTGAGTGAGAAGAGCAGCTTCTCGCTGACCAGCTGCTAACCAGGGCTACTGGGAACCCTGTGGTCACTTTGATGTCCTCCCGGCGCAGATGAGAGCACGGTGTTCGGCCCACACCAAAACGCTGTGTTACTAATCGGGCTGGCAAGGCTGTGTGGGAACGTCACGGTCACGCTGAGATGGGGATGGGGAGCACTCGGTGGGGAGCTGGGGCCTTGGCACACGGGACAAGCCCTAAGCACCAAAACCTCTCATCTAGCACAGACTTGTGTTCAAGGAGCATTTCTTGCTCCAAGAAGGGACGTGTTCTCAAGTCATGATTTTTTCCCACAGGAAGCCTTTATGGCAGAGCTGGCATGGTTTTAGTTAGGGTGTGGGCATCAGGCGTGATGCAACGTGGTGTGGAAGCAACAGACATTGATGTTCCCCTGAACTCATGATCAGGCTTGTTGGCTTTTTATTTTGGCTTTTTCTACCTGTGACTTCACTCAGTTTGGAGAGAGTAGATGCCAGACAGACACTGGGGAAAAATAATTTCCAAGATTCCTGTCCCAAATTGTACACAAGAAGAAGAAGAAGCATTAAGCATGATGGGGTCTGAGAAGGACGAGGAGCAGCTCGGCCAAAATGCTGCTTTACAGAACAGCTTATGGGTGAGACTGAGGGCTTGGAGGATACCAGCAGCAACACACCTGCCTTCCCGATGGCAGTGTGGAAGGTCACACAAAGTTGGGCTACCCTAAATCCCAGGTGTAGCAGGTCATAAAGGAGCATCAGCACTGTAAAATATTCCTAAGCTTTCCAGCAATGGTTGCTGCCGGCCTGTGACACCATGCACCTTCTGCCCTAGCAGCTACCTGAGCTCCAAGCCACCAGCCTGGCCCGTTAGAAATGAGGTGCGGAGCCCTGGTTCACCCCAAGCAGCACTTCAGCACAAGCATGTGAGATGTTTCCTGGCAGAGCTGCCCAAATTCCCTTCCCCAGTGCCTGTGTCTTCACATCTTAAAGCAATCAGAAAACAGGCATCACAAAACTTGCAGGCTGTACAGCACCAAGTGCAGCTAAAGAGGATTTTAAGAGTTTTTGTAGGGTGCTGTGGCCATATTTATTTGGCTCTGGGTATAGGATCTTCAGGGACACTGGATGAGCCTAAATATTAGTGGGATTAATGCAGACAGGGGCGAGACCAGTGATACCTGAGGTGAGATGAAGGCAGAGCTCTCCGGCTGCAGGCACCCGGGAATGGAGCTGCCCACAGAAGTTTTGAGTCCAGGGAGGGGGACAGCTGTTGCCAGGCAGGCAGGTGGCAGCTTGGTGGCAATTGCACTGTTGGGCAGTCTTGGAGAAGAAAGCCAGAAGGAAAAGTAATTCCAGCACAGTAAGTGCAGTTAAGCACTGCCATATGGCTACTGCTGCAGAGGAAGAAGCACGCAGGGAGCGAACCATCCCGACCACTTTCCTTTAAAATTAACTTTCCAATTCTTCTCCCACAAGTACTGGAAAAAACTTGATGGCCTGTGGGGCTCACACGAGTTGGCAAGGTAATATCAGAGACCCCCGGGAAAATGAGCCACAGGGAATGCAGGAATTCCCTGCGGATATTATCTGGTTTTTCGCTCTGCCCCAACTAAGAGTGGGAGGAGGCTGGTGGCAAAAGGGCAAGGTATTTCTGATGGTGGTGAACCTGAGGTGGATCAGAGAAAAGGCAGAAGAATCTTTATCGAGGGTCTGCCGTGCTAGATGTGGAGGGAGGAAGCAGAAGTGGCTGCTGCTGGCCAAAGAGTGTTTTGACCTGTTAGAAACTATTGCAACCAGAAAAAAATACAGTTGAATAGTTTAATTTCCTGCAAGGTTTTTGATACAAGTTGGGAGGATTTTCCAGAATGGGCAGGAAAGAAAACAGTAGGATTTTCTGCTTCATTTAATAAATGCACTGCTTTTGTCCCCAGTGTTAGCCTGTCTTCACCCTTGCACCTCCACTAACCTCTCTGGCAAGGGGTTACCAACACAAGTGGAAACCTGACTTGCTGACAAAGGTTTGTTTGAGTACATCTCTGCAGAAGGAGAGAAAAATGCAGCCTGCTCAAGGACTGAGTGAAAATAAGTGCCTGGAGAGCAAGAGGTCGGGGAAACGGCAGCTTTTGTAAGTGACTGATCCTCAGAGACCATTTCTTAGCCGAGAGGAGGAGAGTGTTTGGGGGAAGCTCTTTTGGAGGAAGAGCATCCTTTGCTGAAGCAGGCTCAGGAGAAAGGATGGGAGATGTACCAGAGAGACAGCCGGGCGGTGGGAGGAGGAAAGTCGCAGAGCTTTGCAGCAGGGCAGCAAGTAACACTTATGTTTGCAGGCTGGGAATTTTGAGGGCTGAATGATGGAATTTGCTTATTTGTAGCAACCGAGATTTCACTGGCAGAGGAAGATTTCTTCTCCCCCATACCAGGCCCCTTCCAGAATCAAACCCTAGTATTGCTAACAGTCCGTAGCAATAGCTTGTTTTCTGTTTGTTTTTTTCTTAAAACCTCAGCTCTGAAATTGTATAATTGCATGAAAATATCTGCTTTGGTCGTTTCAAAGGGATCTTTTTTAAAAAAGGTTTGGGACCAACCCTCCTGGTCAAGAAGGAAGCTATAAAACTATGAAAGCCCAAAAGACAGAAGGAAACAAACAACTGTGAACAATTAAAAAACCCCTCCAACGAGCCCCCCGTCTTTTTGGGACATTCACGGTGCTTGAACGCACGTGCCTGGCAGGATCACAACTCCAAACCGCAGCTGCTGGAGCTGTTGAAAGGAACGTCACCATCTCAATCACTGCACACGAGCTGTGATAGTTAAAAGCTTGCCTTCAATCCCCTTCTACCTTCTCATTCCAAAATCTGCCGTTCGTGGTGCCTATAAAAATCGCCTTTTTTGTGTGTGTGCACTGGAGGCTGCCAGCAGGCACAGCCTGGCTTCGACAGCCTGTTTGCTGGGGGACAGACCTGCTGCCGATTTGGTGGTGAAGGCCACCAGCAGCTCCTAGAGAGCTCCCACCGCAGCCTCTTCCACTATGTTGGCATGATTAGTGGGGCTGGGTATCTCACAGATCCCGCCCCTCATGGAGGAATGTATTAATTATCCACCTTATGAAAGCCTTGCTAATATTTTTTCTCCTTCTGGGCTTTGCTTTTCTCCTGGCTCGCTGTCGCACACATGACAGGGTTTCATGGAAGCTCATCACTTCTCCATGGCTTGGGCTCTGGGCTGTGCACAGGAGCCATGCAAATACCCATCTATCCAGCTTCCCATCCTCAAGACTCAGCAAATGTACTTTCTTACTTGTGGTACTTTCAAGCAGGCTATGGTGCTGGGGCTATAGTTTTCCAGCTGTAGGTTTAGCTGTCAACTTTCCTAGCCTGGTCAGGGTCTCAGTGCTGACATCGCCACCTCCCAGCATCTCTTCCGTCAGTGCTGTCCCCTGCCAGGTGCCCTTGCACCGCTGCGGCTCTCAAGGCAGGACTGGACCCCCGCACAGGTATTCCCACGCAACCATCTCAGCATCCCTTTGCAACGCGCTTGCGTGCAGCCTCCAAAACATGTAGCTCCTCTGCCACTGAGTCTGTCTTTCCCCTCTGGTATAAAGACGTCTGAACAGCTCCGAGGTGGAGCATCCCCTCCTGCAGCATGGCCAGCGAGCACGAGGGTGCTTTGTGAAGGCGATGCAGCAGGGGAAGGGGGGAGCGTGGCCTCTCACGGCTGGCTGCCGGCAGGAAAGCAGAGACTGCAACCAGGCAGATAACGGAGGCCCAGGCTGAGAGTGACAGGAACGATGATTAATAGGTGGGCAAAGGCTGTGCGAGATCCCAGCTTCAGGCCCAGAAGAAAGACTTTCAAGAAATGACTTACCGGATACTGTAATGGATTTGGTGGGGGGCAGGGGTGAAACCAACCCAGCAGGCTTTAAACCAATATTTGTGCTGCTAATTGTTTTTAAATTCCCACAGCACAACAAACGTGTGCCTTTCCCCCACCCAGCACTCAGCTGAGAATCACTTGCTCAAACGCGCGCGCTCACGGGTGGAATACAAACAGCGTCGCTTGCCCGTGCGCCGACCCACGCAAACACCAGCGTGGTGCTGGCTGCCCGACGCTGCTGGGCACGATGGCCTCTGCCTGCCCCGCAGCCTGCGTACAGCCCCTGCCTCCCTCCCTCTCAGAGATGCTCCCCACCCCGGCAGCTCTTTGCTTGTCTGCTAACACGCTCACCTTGGGCTGGGAGCGTGCCAGGGATCGGTTTCCCTTCTGCCTTCCTGCTTGCGCTGCAGGTGGGGGTTGCTCAGCCCTGTCTAGATCTGCTTTTTGTTGTAGGTTATTTCCACTCTTCTCTCTAACCTGGTGCCTGGCCGCTGCAGCTGCTGTTGCAGTTTGGTAGAGCCTTGGGCTTGTTGGGGATGTTTCCTACACACCGCTGACCACTTGAGCTGATTTCTCCTTTCCTCAGCAGCCCCAGTCTCTCCGTGGCCAGGGTTTTCTTTGGCATCTTTTCCTGGGTTTGCTGGCTCTTGAATCGAGCTGAGCTGGTGCAGAGACTCTCTCTGAAACCGTACCCTGCATACGTGGACTTTTACGGTACTGCCAAAGGACTTGGTGGCTTTCTGTGCCGCTGACAGAGTCAATAGTGGCTATAGTAATTACAGAGGAGTGAACTGTTCAGCTTGAACTTCAGGGGAGGCCTAACTGGATCTAAATTTGTGGCATTGGGCAGGTTTCTTCCTCTTTTAAATTGTCCCTAATGGAGTTTGGTTAAAGCAGTGGGAGAGCTGCAATGAGTGGCACAGTAGCTAGAGCAGGAGGTAGCGTGATGTCTGTGTGTTTATGTCCCTCTCTGCTGGGGATTGACCACCTCTGGTAGGACTCCCGGCAGAGCCCAGCGAGTGTAAATGGTGCTCTTGGTAAGTTGTCTGTCTGCTGGAATATGGTGGAAAAAAGAGCAGATGATGGAAGATAACCTGCGAGTTTCCTGGAAGTGTGTATAACCTGCACATGTTGGCTTGGCCACTTCATGCTGGGGTGAAGCCCAGATCTGTTAAGCCAAGCCAGAGAGGAGCCGGGTGGCTCCAGGGACTGGACTGCTATAGTGAAGGCAGAAGGGCTACCTTTGATTTTAGCACAGCAATATGACGGGAGTGGGGGGCTGTTTCTTTTTCCTCACACCCTGGCTCCAGGCAGTTTTAATGTAGACAGGCACTACATCACCCACTAAGCAAAAAGAAGGGCTTATAAATATCTTAAGGGTGGGTGTCAGGAGGATGGGGCCAGGCTCTTTTCAGTGGTGCCCAGCGACAGGACAAGGGGCAACGGGCACAACTGAAGCACAGGAAGTTCCCTCTGAACGTGAGGAAGAACTTCTTCACTCTGAGGGTGACGGAGCCCTGGCACAGGCTGCCCAGGGAGGTTGTGGAGTCTCCCTCTCTGGAGATATTCAAGACCTGCCTGGACAAGGTCCTGTGCAGCCTGCTGCAGGTGACCCTGCTTCGGCAGGGGGGTTGGACTAGATGACCCACAGAGGTCCCTTCCAACC
>Ga0065711_1006099_pt1 | contig 24031 bp, 13 predicted proteins | sample Hoacrofraction12_FD_59098 | JGI IMG/M metagenome (GOLD analysis project Ga0065711, IMG submission 59098) | Hoatzin crop microbial communities from Cojedes, Venezuela - Epithelial fraction 12 v2 (version 2) | ecosystem: Host-associated > Birds > Digestive system > Esophagus > Crop | place... | reverse complement strand
AGTGGAGGCCCCATCCCTGGAAACATTCAAGACCAGGTTGGACAGGGCTCTGAGCAACCTGATCTAGTTAGTGGTGTCCCTGCTCGCTGCAGGGGGGTTGGACTAGATGACCTCTAGGGGTCCCTTCCAATCCAAAACTTTCTATGATTCTATGTTTTGCCCAAGTTAGGATGGGTTTCCTCTTTACATGTAGCTGCAATGGTTGTGCAAGGGGAACTGTTTGTGCAGAATTTTGAAAGGGTTTTGGAACTACTACTCCTATCAAATTTTCTAAACCAAAAGGAAAGTCTAATGTGCTCACTACTGAGAACACATTTTCCTTTGTACGTCCTATGATGAAAAACAAGGTAACCTGGTTGGTGGTGTAATCGGAACTTCTTTATGTTTACTCATATATTTTTCTCTTCAAGAAATACTCATTCAGCATGATTAGACCTAAGTTTTTCAATGGTACTGTTATATTTTTGATAGGATTTTTTTTGTTTTAAATTCTCCTTTCTTAAAAGATGATCTACTTGATCTACACCTAAACTCTGATCAGTTCTGCTAAACTTGTGTATACCTTGAAAACTGTTGCTTCTATTTCTGATATGAAGAAGGGCTTTTATGCCTGGAACGTTGTCTGGCTTTTGCAGGGATACAAGTTGGCCTAGTGAAAGACAACTTCTTCTGTCTGAGAGAGTTTTCCCGCCTATGCATTTAATTTTTACAGCTGTTGTAAAATATGGTGCAGCAAAAACATTTTGGTTCTGTTGCTACTAGTATCAGTTTACAAACTGGCCACATAATAGGTCATTATTTCTTCAACGGATCTCTGTTTTGATGAAATGCTCTGCCATGTGATAAACCTGAATCCTATATCAGGATCTTGAATGATGGATCTATATGAGTTTTACTGAGTCCACTGATAAAATATTTTTGAGTCACCCCAAAAGTGTTTTGAGCCATGTTCATTTACTGAGCATTCTTTTGGTTTGGTTGTGGTTTCCTGACATCATCCTTCAGGTCTGTCTCTACTTGTGAGTATCTGCCTGACACTGTGACTGTGTACAGCCCTGGAGCAAAGCAGACTCTTTGAAAGAAATGTAAGAAACAACTTTTGAAGTGTGTTTTTTTAGAATAAGAGCAAAGTTGGCTAGTTTTTTTTTTTTTTCTTGACCCTGCAGACCTTGGTGCTAGTTTAACTGTGTAAGGTTGAATGCAGCAAAAGCAGGAGAAACAACAAAAGGAATTTTGCCTGAGGCTAGCAGTCTTTTTAAAGAGGATCTGGGGGCATGCTTAGTCACTTTAGGTAGTGATACTAGTGAAATGAAGAGGTTAGTGGGTCTCCACTAGCTGCTGTATGAAGATGTTTCTTTTGAGTTGTCACAGCTTCAGACAGTTCCTGTTCAGAATCTGTTAGTGAGCTGTAAAACTGTGCTTGACTTCTCAAATTCCAGGATGGAGATGACTTCCCCCTCCCGCCCCCTTCCTTTTTAAGTCGGAGATCTGGATGAGTGGAATACCTCACCCTAATCATAGAATTGAGGGAAAACTTTCAGGGAACAAGGCAATGTTCCCACTCTGCTTTTAACTCTAGGCTAGCCACCATAAGTTACAGTCCTTGTCCCCATGTGCCAAAAGCAACTGAGTGTACTCCTGGTTTAGGACCTCAGATGTCAAGGAAGTGCCACCACTGTTTGCCTGAAATGCAAATTCGTTCTTGCCTGTATCGGTCTTGAGGCAGTGGAACCAGCTAATTTTGCAAAGCACCCAGTAGCAGAAGGGTGCATCTAAGGTAAGACTTATTATTCGCTCTCTTTTTTTCCCTGGCATCTGAAAGAGGTTGTTATATTGTGTCTGCAGCTTATCAGGTCCCCATTCCTGGCTTTGCTGAAAATATATTCAGGGTGCTTCTTCAGGATTGCTTGTGCCGTAGTTTCAGTCCATGTCCTATCAGTGAACTTGGCGAGGCTTTTACTCAGCTGAGTAAGCAAGAGTTTCTTGCAGAACATGCCCTGAAAATGGCAAGGGCAGCATATCAGCCTGTAGAAAGACTTTTAAACTCTGAGTAGGGTATTGAGGAGGGAAAATAGGAGGCTACTGGGAGGATTGTCATTCATTAATTCCGCTTGCAACAGAGAGAGGAAACATTGAGTAAAGGCCTGTCTCCCTTTCTTCCCTCCCTTAACTGCTTCCATACAAATAATAATGAAAAAGCAACTGTTCTCTTGCTCTCTTCTTCATGTTTACTGATGTTGTTTACAGAAAAAAATTACTCACTTCATTATGAAGTCTGCACTTTTATTTCCATATTTCCATTGGATTTATCTGAGATCCTTTTTTTTTTTTTTTTTGCTGCTTAACTGGCAATGTAGAAAATGTAAGACTGCTCTTGTTCCTGCCACTCTGTAAATGATGCATGACAAGTGGGCGTAATACTTAGATTTCTAATATATTTCTCTGAATACATTGCCAGTCCAGACTCTGCTTCTTGTGTTCTTCCTGCTTATTATAAACGACATATTTGCCTCCGGAATCTGTATTCCAACCGTTCTGTGAATTCATTTGGTTATCTGCAAATATTTAATTGTATCAACAGGATCAAAGCATCAATGACTATCACTAAATAAAAAGTGTTGTTACATATAAGAATAGAGAGCAAACATTCCATAAAAAATAGAAATCCCTCTGGCTTTGTTGCATCATAAGATCGTAGAAGAACTCGGATCGGAAGGAACTTCCAGAGGGCTTTAGTCCAGCCTTCTGCTAAAAGTAGAATGGAGACTGCAGAACCTCTCTAGGGAACCTGTTGCAGTGCCTGATTGTCCACAGGGGGGAAATGTCTGAACCTTTCTTGTTCCAAATTCATTGCACTGTGTGATGTAACAAATTACCTCTTTCTTAAACCCGTTTCTTGTTTTTGAAAGTAGCAGTGCTACTAGTTCCTGCTGCATGGGGCAGAGGTATTCACAGTATGAAGTGGGTCTGAATCCAGTTTACAGTTGATTCTTATTGTAAAGAAGTGGAAGGCTGTTGAAACAGTTCTGGTGTTATGGTTACTAGTTATTGTCTTCCTTTGCTTCTGGAAAGATCACATAAATTTATGAGTGTGCCTGATAAACAGTATCGGTGAATTGATCCAGTTCAAAACCAGGGGAGTACTTCACATGATCGGTTTGTTCTGTGGCTAACAGCATTAGAATGCAGGGATAGAGAGGAGGAACTCTAAGTTGACTATGCTATCAGTAAAGGGATAGAAGGATCTTCTAACTACAGGCTGGAGATCTGTAAAGAGTCTAAAGAAAGACAAAAGCTTTGAACGAAGTTTAATGCACAAGATAAAACTGTGGCTGATTGGAGCTCTTAGAATAGCTCAGAGACTGGCTGGCTGACCAATTTTGATTGACAGCCATTTTAGGAATAACTGCATCCTTTGAAAAAGGAACTGGCACTGATGGAGTTTCCATGACCCCACTGAGCAGGTTATTCTCTGAGGCTGTGGTGGAGAAAGCAGTAACATAAAACTGGGGTTTTTTGCAGATATTTACCTGTTACCATGGAACAAATTTACTTCACAGATGAACTCCCATTATGGATTGTGATGAGTCTTCTAATGAGAAAGAAGAACAAATAAGCTGGAGGTAGTACTGTGAAGCTGAGTTAATTATCTCTATCTATGCTTAGTATTCCTGCACGAGACATACCAAGATTTAAATGATGGGGCTCATAAACGAGGGTCAAAACATGAAAAGCTTCAGACCAGGTTCCAAACTTCTCATTCTGTTACCACTGAGCTGAATTTCTGTTGAAAGAGTTTGGTGCCTTTCTGACTACAAGTGAATCGTTACAGATACAATGATCTGAGATAAGACCTAATAACTTCTGCAGTAAGTAAAACTAACAAGAATATATTTCACTTTCTGCTAGGTAGTTATATCAAGGTAAGAAGTTGGTCCTAGAAATCATTTGTTGAAAATATTTGCACAAACCACTGACTACTGTGGTGGAAGATATGTGGCTTATTAAACAGAATAGAAATTTCTTTCCCAAAAAATGGAAAAGAGACCACAGGAAACTGGCAAGCTAGGAGAGAGGAGATGCTGAAAAACAGTCATGGTACAGTCTTGGGTAAGGGGGTTCTGAATTACCAGGCATACTCAATCTGAGAAAGACAAGCAGCTTAATGTTGATATAGTATCAGTATGTGCTGCTGCAGGGTCGTTCGGTGAGCCTCTGTGCATTTCTACAGAAGAACAATCTCTGTTCGCTTCACCTGAAATGCAAGAGGAAGAGTGGTAAGGAAATAGTTTTACTAGAGAAGGATAACAGATGCTATAAATCTAGTGTTGTTTTAGCTGAACAGTACAGCGTCAGCTCCCTGTTGCTCATTGCTTTTATTTTGTTTTTCCTCTTTAGATGCCTGATATCCTAAGAAGTCATAAACATTTTCTATTTCGTTTGAGAGTCAAAATTCTTCTTAGTTATCTACATCAGCTGTGCTGTTCTTATGTTACTTCTGTGCATGAAAGAGCAGAGCACAGGAACTGCTTTTCATTACAGTTCTAGAAGACAGTGCAATCTTGTCACGACTTAAACTAGAATTAGCTTCTGAAACAGCTGTGTACTGTGGGTATGAAATCAGTGCAACATGTGAACTTCTCCATGGCTAATTATTCCAGGACTAATTTACAATGACCATTTTTAGATTATACTAACGACTGCATCAGATAGTGAGAACAATGTACTAGATGGGCATTTAGAAGTCAGTCATGTTACACTTGCTTAATAATGTAATTTTGATAAATTAAATGTAATAATAAAACAGAAGAATCAATTTTAATGCCCCATGATATCAGATGTGTCAGTATTTTTGCCTTAGCTGGCCATACCAGAACTAGGGACTTGCAAGCAGTATGAGCAAGTTTACTGGGAAGCAAAATGTAATTTATATAGGGTCATATATCTGGTCATGTTCATATAATTATAAAAATGAATCTAATGGCTTTGAGAGGCAGTTGGAGACAGAGTCTGCTGTGACATGAATGAGGGGATGCTGTTTGTCTGCATCACATGATGGGGCATGTTGAACTCATGCAGGTTGACATAAGGGCAGATCCACAGCTCAGTGTTTTACTGAGGAGAGGTGCACATTTCTTAGCTACAAGCAGTGCTTCAGCTTCTCATCTGCTGCGGGACCTGATGTGCAAGACTAACACCTGCATCCCATATATTGTGTTACAGAATTGGAGGAAAGCTGCCTTTGGGAATGTATGAGTTAGTGCTGAGGCACAGTGGGAGATGCGGGCTAATGATTCTAAACCCCTGTGCCTCCCACTTTTCATCTGCATCTGATTTTTCTTGGTCCCACTAGTGGCACTAGCAGGTTAGTTGGAAGTGTCTGCTTTACAAATGAGATGCATCTTCCCCGATGCTTTAAGCCATCTGGAATCATAGTGTGACACACAAAAACAAATGAAACACAAGCATACTGAGCCCACTCTGAATCCAGAGCAGCTGTGGGACAACCATCCCTGGGTGAAACAATGAATGTGGTTTCACAGACGAGACTCTAGAATGGGACATGAAGATGCAGCAAAGGAGTAATATGCAAAGAATTGAGTACAGATGAATGAATATCCTGATTATCATATGACCATGTCACATCAAGCTATTAATCATGCAGAACCAAGTCGGGATGCTCAAGTCATTTACAGAGCACTTTGTGTTATGAGGAGCAATAGTCTCACTTTTGACTGCAGAGAGTGATATCAATTACTCTTACCCAGAACGTTGTTTATTTGAGTATTTACCAAGTTGTGAAAGACTTTCTTAAGAAAATTATACTGCAGTAAAACTCAAGGGTTTTCTTTGTCTTTTTACCCAGGAAAGCAGCAGAGTAGCATCTCAAATTCCATCCCCTTCAACTTTTCCCCTCTTCATTTTTCATAAAGTTAAATAATCTCATCAGAGTAGGTCTTAATGAAAGTGTTAGATAAGCAAGTTGATAATAGACCTCATGATATCTTTTCTTTCAGCTCAATTTGCAGTATTATAATGTTTTAATCTCTTGGTTATTTTTTCAAGTGGCTGCAGCATGCATACATGAGTAGGTTTGGGAATATACCGTGTGCTTTCGTCATGTGCATGTTCAGCTGTAACAACTGTACCACTGCTGAGTAGTGGGAATCGAGGATGTCCTTTGTAATTGATAGATCAGGTCACGGATAGTACAAGGAAAATAAACATGCTGGTTGTGTATTTGCTAGACGTGGCCCTTATCCTTTCCTGCCACCATGACAATGTTAGATATGTGGTTTTAGAAATTCTGATGTCAGCAGAGGTGAATCAAGCATAGAATATGGCCACGTGTTTTGATTTAAAGAGAACAAAAGTGTATTTTTTTTTTCCCGCTATATCCCTGGAATGCATTACGTCAGCATATTATCTGTCTCATCAGAGAGCCTGTAAATTGTGACATACATCATAAAACACTCTTCCTTTAACAATTCGTAATGGAACATGCTGTATTAGAGGCAATTCATTTTAAAATTGCCATGAGCCACCAGAATAATTTATACTAGTTTTTACTGTATGAAGAAGGGCAAACCTGCATACATTTTCTAGTGTATAGAACTTATACCAAAGTTCAAAATGTTAATGTGTATTTTTATATTGCAAAATCTATTCAGGTGTTAAGTACACGTTGTACAAGTGGTAAGTAGTGTAAAACTACCTTTGCTGCAGAACAGTTAAAACCATTTCATTCATCATATTCATTTAGGTAGTACTGCATGGGAACTAAGCTAAACATTATGCCTAAGGTTATTCCCTTTTTATATGACAGAAAGGAAAATAAACATACTTTGAATAATGCCATTATTTATTTGTCCAGTCATGCCATGACAGAATATTAGAGAGAGAAACCAAAAGTTTCACTTTCCCCCTCTTTCATCTTGTGTTTCACTGTCGTGACATTGGTTGCTGAGATTTCCTGTCCTGTGACCAGTTCATTATCTTGCAAGGAGAAAGCTGGGTGCGTTCTGCTGACTCACTGTATCTATCCATGCAAACAGGCTAGTCAGGAAGCTTAAGCAGAATTTCATCTTTTGTAGCTGTGTCTGTTAACAGTCATGTTCTGGAAAAATAGAGTAACAATATTTGTTCCTACATTTGGACAGCTTTATTCTGAACTGTTGAGGGAAAGGTAGCTCTTTCGCCACAAACAAAGCAAGTTGTTCTGTATACATTAGCTTTGGTGCAATTGCTTGGAGGCCTCTCTGAACGTTAGGACTGTGTAGATTTGAGGACTAAAGCTCTGGAGGTCATAAAGGAAAGGTAGGGTTTGGAATTTGGGGTCACCTGACAAAAGGTAAAGGCAGTTCACTTTGAAGGAATCCGAGGTTTCAGGAAAAAAGCCATTGCTAGAGCAGTGGGCTTTGGAATGGTAAGAACTCTGTGTAGAATCACTAGTAAATTACTGGACTGCATCAGGAAAAAAAAAAAAGGAAAGAAACTTTGAAGATCCTTGCGCTTCTACTGCAATTTACTGTGTTTTTTGACTTATATCTACTTATAAATGACAACTGGTTATTTAGCCATGCAAATGCTTCCTTCTCTTCTTCCCTTCTACTTACGGCAACTTACTTTCTTGTAGCTTCTTTGAAAGATTGTCAGCTGAGTCTTCTTTAAATATATACTTGCTGACTCCTGCAGAGAATTCTTATAGATTTGTAAGGCGTGACTGCCTTTTACACAACCCATGTTGACCCTTTCCCAATATATCACACCCATCTACATGCTCACACATTGTCTGTATTATAGTTTCTACCAGTTGTCCATCTACAGACATCAGATCTGCTTCCCTCTGTCTCCTGGAACAGGTTTTCAAAATGGGTTTCTCATGTGTGACCTTCTAGGCTTCTTGCAGTTAGGCATTTTTTAGGCAAGAGGTTACACAGTACAGTTAACTGCTCAATTATTTCACTGCAGACTTTATGGAGAAGGCCATAGGTGAATACCACGTGAGCCCAGTGAATTGTTATTGTTTAGAGTGTTCAGAGTAGAAGATTTTTTCTCTTGTTATAGTAGAGCTTCCAGCAGCTCTTTGATTTGGAGGGGGGCAGGGGGAATCCGCTTGTATGCCTTATTCTATGAGTGGGTCCGGTAAAGGAATCTCTTTAAGCTGCGCTACAGTGAAAATTAATTTAAAAAAAGAAATTAATTTTTGTTTAATGCAATAACCTTATCTTCCCTGAGCACTCCTTTTATACCTTCAACAGTAGTTGTTTCTATAGATTCGTAGACATTAATTTCTTGTTTATGTTAGTCCTGTAGTAAATATTAAAAAAAGTCAAAGTGACACTTGGTGGATTTTCATGAAGGACGTCTAGAAAAAAAAATCTCACCAGATCAGCGTGGAAAAGAATATTGTGTTATACAATAACTAATCGAAGGATTTAAAGCAGAAGGTTACGGTATCTGTGGAGAGAACCTTGAATATTTAATAACTTGGTAGGAAAGTCATCTAGCACAGGTGCATACCTTGAACGTATTTTTGAAAAATGCTTCTATTTTTAGTTGAAATGTGATGTTTCTCACAATCCAAAGTGGGACAAAGTTAAATTTTAGTGGCTGAAAATTCATGCAAATATTCTGTTGTCCACAGAATGTGAATTCATACATTACAACATTAAATTATACGTTAATTCAGTTCACTATGAATTTCTCTAATATTCTGGGCTGGATTTTAGTATCTCAGCTACTTGAGATTATAAAGGAGAAGCTTTTCTTGGTTTGTCATATTCATTAAATTTGCAAAGAACTTTCCAGTTTTGTCACTACTGTACTGCCTTTGCTTCATTCCGTGTAATGTTTGTGTGCATGTAAGTTCTCAATACACAGTTTAAATTATGGAAAACTAAGCATTTCTTGCCAGTTCTGCACATAGCTCATTGCTCTGTAAGAACCAGTTTCAGAAGACTGTTTGGTGAAATGACTTGAGAGGAAAGCCCTCACTCCAGACTACGTGAAGCTGATAGGTGTTTGGAGACCTGTTGTAGGAAATGCATATTCCTTCTGTTTCATTCTCTTTTGCTTTGGCCAAAAAGTTGAGTTTGGCAAAAGAGCACTTAAATGCGTATACTCTACAAAGCTGACCAAGAACACTATGAAATATTCTTCACAGTTTTACTGTAAATTATCTTTTTTTTCTAATTTGTGGCAATAATAATGACAACGCTATTCTGCATCTTCTTTAGAGCTGTTCAATATCATGATTTGCAGGTAATGTTCTTTGTCATCTTATATTTACTGATTAAGAATAGATCTAATTTGAAACAGGTCCTTGGGTTCCCTAGCACTCTCAAACAACATGAAGGTAACGCAGTAGTTTGGGAATTTGCTATTCAAGTACAAGTACTTCTCAATCACATGAATTAGATGTTCTTACTTTCATAAAAGATATTTTTGAACTAGTAATGTTGTTTTCCAAATGTTATGTCATTTGACACAAGTATTTTAAACTTTTATTTACGCTATTATTGAATATTACATAATTGTGTGCAAAATCAGTGTAAAACAAATTTGCAACATTATATTTTAAAGTTATTACAGTAATCTCCTATTTTCATGCTCTTTAGCATTAGATGGCACTGTTTTCCAAGCTTACCTTTCATGAGTGGGTCTGAGAAATTGAAAGCTAGAATTGAAATGCCATCAGGTAATGGAAGTTTCAGTGTATTTACCATAAGATAATTTAATGACAATGTGGCAGAGTGAATAGGAAATGTATTGACCACTGTCAGGTTGGAAATATAGAGACTTTCCAAGTTAATGCTGTTACAGTTTTGGATTAATAAAGCACCTCCGCAATACACTAGACTACTTACCACTCTAATACAGCCTAATGATGGGACCTTTGGATTTACCTTCCTGTACTTATGGCTGGTAGAGGTGTGACTGATACTAAACCAGTGAATAGTTCACCTGCATTTTTACCTGGTTCACCTGTTTGTTTTGTTTGGCTGTGTGTTTCTTGCCATCTTTAGGGTCCCCATAGCAGCTTTGCATATTTCAAGTGAAGCTCACCTGCACTGTCATAACATAATTTGCCAGAGAACCACCGTATGAATTGAAATCGAGACAGTTCAGCATGCTCTTATCAGTCAGCACAGCAACAGGAGGAAGAAAGTTTTCCTGCAGCTCTTGCCAAAAAAGCCCTGTGCCTCTGAAGGTGCCCACAAAGCAAATGTCCCTGCTTGTCCTTTGAGGGTCTTCTCATTCCTTTCTCTTTCCTTTTCTGACTGGGCAAAGCAAGGGTGTTTGTTAGCCACAGCAGGTTACTGCCAGGCTGGAATTGGTCTACAGGGGTGGAAGCGTGGAAAAGTTTTTAGAATAAATGTGTTAGGGTCAATACAGGCTGTGCCCAAAGCTCTTGGTGGTTGAAGGAGTGGAGCTGACCAAATATTTTTGAGCTTTCCAACACTGGAATTTGCTCTGAAGGCTTTCTAGAGCCAGATTCCATGTGCTGTCTGTTGCTTAGCAAGGCACAACCAAACCTAAACAAACATGAATGTGAATAGTGTTTTAGCAGTGCAGCACTATCTCCAGCAGAAGGGAGCTATTAGCATCAGGAATGTACATTCTGCTGTCCTGAACCAGGATTTGTTGCCTCCAGAGTGATGCTTTTCTGAGCTCCCCAGGATTTTCTGCTTCGTGGTAGGATTTGGCTGCATCCTCGTATATTGGCCATGCTATCGATATCTTAGGAAACAGAACTGTTTTGTGGATATTTAAAAATAGCATGAGGGATAGTAATGCCAGTGTGTGGCTGAAGTATTTAATATGAAGAATTTGAGTGTTAATACAAATTTAAGTACTAGTGTTTTAAGATCATACGCATTCCGTACCATGAGTTAGTGAAACAATGATTTCTTTTATCAAAAAACAATAATTTTTTCACTGAAGACTCAAGGTTTACCTTTGTAATTATTGATTCATATAATTTTCCTCCTCTTTTGAGGTATCTTTTACTTTCTGATTTAAGTCACAAGAAAACTGTATTTTTATAGTGGCAGATATTGCAAACCTCTAGGAAAAAAAGTCCAGAATACTTGCTGAGATCTTTCTGTGGGCAAATCATTACTTTACTTCTCAAGTGTCAACAGTGTTTAAATTAATCAGTGGAAATACACAGGCATATAAATGGTCTCTTTTACCAGGAACAGCATTACAAGGGTGCCACGCTTAGGAACTAGCTGGAAGTTTAAGGGATTTCCTTCTTCTGAGGCAATAGCCTTTATCCCTCTGCTTTCCCACCATGACTGTCCTCTTATGTCCCTTTGCAGTCATGAAATAGCTTTGGTACAAATTTGGTCAGTATCTTCAGTTCTGATCTCATTTGGGCATAATGACAGAGTTAATTAGCCACCTTTCACAAGATATGGTATTGATTTAGGGCAACAAGCAGTAGAGAGAAAATGAATGTTGAGTCAATAAGCAGTTCACGCATGCTGGCTATTACCCACTACCTGAGTAGTCTCGTTGTGCATATGGGTAGGTAGTACATCACAGACAAATAAAAGCCCATTCTCCACCTGGTCCAAGTTGAAAAAGAGTAGTTTGACTGTAACTGCATGAATACACCCAGCACAGGGGGAGCATGAGAGACATGGTTCATTGATCTTGGGCTAGACTCTTACCTTTGCTCGGCCTTGCATGGCTTTCTCCTGTCCTGGAGCACTGACAAGGTTTACTTGCGTCTGCTTACAAAGCAAAAGCATCTCTTGATACCAGACATTATCAGTTTGTCCTTTTTTCAATCAGTAAGCATCTGCAACAGGGGTGTCCATTAATTCAGATTCTTTTGTGTTTAACTGACTTTCTTTGGTTCAGGAGTTCTGTTTCCCCTCGTAGGGGTAAGAAGTCATCAGTTCTGTCACATGCTTCTGTAATTTATATTAATTAGATTCCACCTTTCCCCTCAGACTCAAGTTTCCATAGAGAATTAACTTTGAGCCACAAGTACAGATAATTGTAATCCTTGCTAGGCTCAATATTTTAAAAAATTGGACAGTGTCTAGGATATCAGACACCTCTCTGTATTTGTAATGTGAATGCTCTAAAGACTCAGATTTCTCTAATACAAATAGTTATCTTAGGGTAATAATGCAGTGTTAAACTTTTCTTTTTTAATAAATTCATTTTCGTTCACTGAAGTACATTTCAACCTTTTTGCAACCTACTCTTTGTATGCATATGTTTTTTATTGTATGCTCAGTAGAAGGTCTCAAAATACACTCAAGTACTGGGAACTGTTTTATAATTCAAGAAAATTCTGTACTGTCCTAGGCTACTTCATGAATGTTAGTTTTACTCGTTGACAGTTAGATACAAAATAAGGTGGGAGGAAATAGTGCTGTTCTGTGTAAACCGCTGCCTGGTAAATACTTGAGTATTGTTAATAGACAATGCCAATACAAGAAAATACCCAAAGACATAGCAAACCGAAAAGCTTTGCAGAGTTTCTCACAGATGTGGAAGTTGCAGCAGAATACAGGTGTTTTCTGATGCATCTGTGATATCCTGAGGAAATAAGACATCTGGAGTCAATCCTATACTTAAAAGGAAACTGTCTATAGTTATGTGAGAAGGCTTTGCTTCCACTACAAAATTATGTTGGTTTCGAAAATGTTTTCCCATCATAGTATGTCAATACACAGAACTATGGTGAAAATATTTAACTGAATATGCTGAGTAAAAGCAAGTAGAATCTGCTGGCCATGAGTTTTGGAAAATTGCAGTTGTGCTAGCAATGACAAGAAGATCAGGGTCCAAAGGTAGTTGCTTCTTAGAGGTCAGAAAAGAAGCTAAACTAAATTTATCACTGTACCTACACATGTAATACTTCCTCCCAGCCCATCTTAGTTGGCGGGTGAGAGAACAGTTGCTGTCGAAGCTGTTATATGACATATGACTACATACATTCTATAACTAGTTATTTGAAGCAACTGAAGGTGGGTCAAAAAAGGATTTGATAGATTCTTCTCTAAAGCCTTCACGTATCAAAATAAATAGAGAATCTCAATTTACAGACAGCTTGGAAGGCAGTTCATTGAGCATCATAAAAACATACTGAGATAGAGGAAAACAAAAGCATGTTAAGGTGCTTTTGTTTTTCTCTTTTATACAGACTGGCAGCTCTCAGTGTGTCTAAAAATGAATGAGAGGTGCAGGTCAAAATTTTGAAACTAGCTTGGGGAAGACTCTACACCTTTCTATGGAACTTCTCTTAAGACTAAACGGCTGATCAGGAAACTTGGATATAGATCTGAACTTTCTTAAAATCTGGATATATTTCACATCTGGTGACTTGACTCTGTCTCACCTAGGATCTTGAAACTCGGTTCTTTTTTTTTCCTTACAGAATCAATGACATTGTCATAACAATACAGATCCTTACTTGGCTTTTAAACAGAAAATTTACACTAAAAATGCTGAAACTTCATTTCGTTGTAAAGGTGATTCTGTTGTCGTCTTATGTACGTTGAGTTAGAAATGTACAGTTCCAAATCAGTAAGCACCCACTTTTTCTTCCATTATTTACTTAATTCTATTCATCTTCCTTGGGAATAAGAACAAAGGTACAATACTTCAAGATATTGAACAGCAGAGGTTTGAAAAATTCTGTAGGAGTATAGTTACTGCTTTGGAAGAAAACCCTGCACACTGAATGAATTGTATTAATGCTCTATTTCTTGATGTATAGTCTTAATAAAGTTGTAAGATAGTCTGCATTGGTGGGCGTATCATAATGACTTAGTTTAACAATGTTTAGGAATTTGTAAATTGCTTTAAAAATCAGTAGAACTGGAATCTAATTTTGGACTATACCAAGGTATTGGTAGCACTGTGGATCAGATCCTCCCTTCAGATATACATGCTAACAAGTCAAATAAAAGTTAATATCTAAGGGTAAAACTACACTTCTTGTGAACACTTATTTTTTTATTTTTCTCACTTCCATTTTTCTTCACAGAGTTAGGCATATTTCTATTGCAAGTATTTTGAGATTAAACTGCATCTGCAGAAAATTGAAGCTGTAATTAACAGTGTTCTGTTGCTTATACAGAGAGTATCTTATCACTTAGGAAACTACTGGTGTGCAGAACAAAGAAAAAACCTCTGAATTTCAAAACTAGTAGAGATGAGTATCTGATCAAAATTTTGTGTTTTAAGTGCAAATGTTCCAGTATTTAAGTAGGTTCTCTACCTTTTCCTGTTGAACTTCATTTTGAGCAGAAGTCACCATTAAATTGATCTAAATGTGGCTAATAGTTTTCATCATGTGCTGTTCATTTTTGTCTTCTTAAATGCAATGATTTTGCTCCTTTTCAGATTACAAAAAAAAAACACTGTAGGATTTTTTGGAATAGTTTATATGCCGCTGTTTGCCTTGATGAAAAAGATGAGATTTTTAATGTTGTGCATTTACTCATACAGTATGAAGTCATTGCTTCCTTGTAAATGAACTGGAGTCCAACAGGGTTTGCAGTCAATAGACTCTAACTTCTGTTGTACTGTAAATTTATTGAACTAAGTAGGGTTAATTCTGCATGAGCTGACCAGGTTTAGAAATTGTGTTTCATTAGTCACGTGCCAGGGTTTTTGTGGATAATTCTGAGATGTTACATCTAATGAGTCTTTGCCTGGCCAGCTCTCAGGAGGTGGTGGTAGTAGTACTTGTCTGTTAACATCCATTTATTTTGGATAAATGCGTTGGAGGAACTTCTCCTAAGATAGTTTTTCATAGAATTCACTGCTGAGCTGTGGAGTTCCTTGCCATAGTATGCTGTGATGATATAATCCCACAAGGCTGCAAGAAATGGTTGGGCAAATTCATGCCAAGAAAATTCACCAAGGGCTTTTAAATACAAACAAACAACTTCTGGCTTAGGATGTCCATGAATTGCAAATTGCAATTGCAGAGTTTCATCTTCCAAGATTCTACCAGAGACAAAGTACTGTGCTGTGTGAACTTTTATTCTGATCAGTTACAACTTTTTTTACAGAACGTACAGATAACATCTTGGAAGATACTTGTACTATATTCTTCCTGCACATAGCTCCAAAAATTCTTCAAGGGTGATGTAAACTCCCTGTGACTAGACAAGAGGTATTTTTGCTAAAACAAAAATGAATCATTTCTGGAGGGGAAAAAAAATTCTTTGTTTTTGTCTAGCCAAAACTTTATTGAAGTCTTTAAAACTTTTCTTGAATAAACCAATAAAAATGTACCATAAATCTATTAGAAGTCATATTAGTATAATTAAACAATGGATTGCTATATAACATGATAAAAACATGAGCCTACTGTAGTTTTGAAAAAAACACTTGTTGAAACCGTGTTTTGTTCTTGTTAATGTTGTGATTTATTTTAATAAAAGTGCTATCATTAATTTTAATAATTGATGTGACTAAAGCTTTATGCTTAGTGACAGTTCATTTCAAAGCAATGCGTAATCTTAACTGTAAGATCACCACATCTCAGCAGAAAAAAACACTTTCTAAATGTTCCTTTATTTAAATTTGAAAATAGAATTTTGAGGATTTCTCAGCCACATCTAGCTGTACCAAAATTCTCTTTTGGGTGAAACAATACATCTTCCTCCCCTCCTTGTCTGTTTTTGTCTCAAAGCTGTTGCTTGGTTTCTTACAGATAAGAACTGTCATTTGTGTATATACAAAATATGTACAATTGGTACAGATGCATAATTGAATTATTACTGCATTCAGAAAACTGTGTTCAGATGTGTTGATTAAGATTTGTTCTTCCCCTTTTTTGAGCATGATCTTGAGAGACAGTTTTAAATAACTGCAATGTCACGGGTGACCAAAACCCAGAATTTGCATTAACAGCCAATATTATAGTCAAAATGGCGTTACAAATTTTAAAAAATAACTTTAAATAAATACAAAACCAGTCGGTGGTTAAACAAATTTAGTAGATTGCTTCCAGTTTGGTTGCAAATAATCAAGAGAATCTAATCATTATATGCAACAATTTAAAGGATCTTAGTCTGAATGTGTACCAACAACATTTTAAACCAGAGCAGTTAATGCATCTTCTTTTTGCCTGTTTCTCATCCTTTATTCTGTACCTTCTCAGGTGTGGGGTTGAAGACCAACTGAGAGTCTAGTGGGGGGATTTTGTGAATATTACTGTTGTATCAATATCAAAAAGTTCATTCCACTTCCTTTTGTTCCACTTTGTTTTAAATGAGTTTTTTCCAAAGTCCAGCAGAGACCTCCTGGTAGAAAAGCAGACAAAAGCAATAGTCACAATAAGAAATATTTCTGGCCTGGGTTGCACTACTGCAGCGACGCATATTACAAGAATAACTGCTCTAATGGTGTAAAATCTCTGGCCATATTAGCTACACTCAGGTGTGGTGGAGAAAGGAACTTTTACCCCTGCACCAGGGTTCAACAACTTCTCTAATGAGATATGAGGAGAAACAACAAAATATGCTACAGGTAAATGACATGCATCAGCTGTTGCTATGTTGCTTTTTCTAGAAATTTACTGCACATGAGATGTGCACAAATGTGCTGTTTTTAACTGTTGCTCTTGGGTGAAACAAACCCTGAAGTGTGGCAAAATGCTGTTTTCTAAGTTCATTGGCAGCTGGATGCTCTCCTCCCTCCCCCCAAGAAGGGGAGGCAGCAAGGATGGCAACCAGTTACAGAAAGCAGCAATAGTAAAGAAGCCGTAACTCAGAGTGTCTGTGCACATGTCAGTCTGTGTCTTTCAAGCAGTGTCCTTAGTGACTAAGCAGAACATGATCACTGCCTTCTGTTGTGGAAGTTGAGGGCTGAGGAGAAGAGGAGATGTTAAGTGGTTTTTGATGATTAGTCAAAAATGCAATAAGTGCAGTTTCCATAAGAATTCTCAGTGAATTCACGTGGTAGTTAGGTATGCTTATTGCTTTCTCTAGGAAAGGCCTATGGATAAATAGATATAGGCTGGAGAAATGGAGAAAGGGAGAATTGGCTGCATCTACTATATGCCGGTACATTCCAGGCAAGAACCATGAACACGTTTTCAGAAAGTTGTAAAAAAACCCCCCAAAAAGGTATTAAAAAAACCTAAATATGTATTGAAAAAGAACAACCCCAGGGGATCTTGTAATAAAAAATCTTGTACGAAAATTTAGAGGTACATTGAAAACCACAGATAATGAAAATATCTGACTAATTCCAGTGGTATGATTCAACATGTAGAAGTGATGATATACAAGTCTGTCTTAGAGAAGGCAGGCTGCTGAACTGAAATTAAAACTGATTAATCTTTTTGTTTTCTAATTGAATGATTTGCCTGTACTGTGGCATACCTAGCTGTACGTACTGTAAGGAAATCTGTTGAAGCACTGTGACATATGCTAGTTGTCACATGCTGAAGAAAACCTGTTCTGTTACTGTGTATGGAGATGCTAATCTTCAAACTTCTCAGTCTTAAAAGCTTACAGTGAATTTAACCTTAATTTCCAGCATAAACCAACACGCATCTTTCCGAAATATCTTTGGAAGAATCTGGTAGCACTGGGCATCCTAGGATCTCATACCTCTGGTTTCTGAGTACAAGCCTTTGGTAGTGCTGACCATGTGAACTAACTGTTGCCAAAAATGAACTGGCATTGCAGGAATCTAGTGTAGTTTAATTGCCAAAATGTTTTGAAAATACATAATAGAAATATTAAATAATTTAGTTTAGGATTAATATTTATACTTGCCACTAGAGATTTGGTGTGGTTCTACCTTAAGGAGGATCAAATTCAAAGCTTAACAGCTTGATTCATATTTGTTCTTCTGTGTTCCTCCTGTGTGCAAGTTCAGTCTCTTGAATATCAAGTCGTTATGTTACCAAATGCTTTTAGCTGCAAAGCGTTCCAGCATACTGCATTGATGTTTCCATCTAATAGCTTAACCTGCTTCTTTCCACACACTGCAAAAACAACCAGATGGTTCCATAATGTACATCAATACCCAGGCATAAAACTCACTTCAGCAGCGCTCTACAGTTTCACGTTGACGGATCCCAGTGCAGTGTTTTCAGAATAGTGATTACTTCAAAGGAAGCTAGTTTGACAGAATGTGTTTCATGAAGGTGGTTATAGCTTTGTTGATGGATACACATAAAATTTTAAGGCTGTTTTCCTCTTTCTTTTTGTATGAGAAAACAGGTCAGTTAGACTTCTCACTTAACAAGAATCCCACTCTAAATGTTCCTTGTTCCCCCCAAGAGCTTTAGCTATGATGGTTCTAGTGCTCTGGTTTAACCAGTGTTACACATACGTGCACAGACAGACACATTTGGATGGATGGATGGTGTGAACTCAGGGTAGAGGTTCCAGGTAGATGTTCCTGTTGCAGAGTTGAATAATAGGTTTCGGTACTTGGGGTAGGAAAGATGGGAGGAGGGTGGTTATAATGATTGAGCAAATATCCAAGTCAGTGGCTGGTTGGAGTGCTATGTAGCGAGCATGTACAAGGTTTATCATCATGGGAGACAAGGCTTTTCCAAGGAACTCTGCTCCAAGAGCATAGTGGGAACACTGGGCACTGAAATGTTTGTGAGGTACAACATTAGTATTTCTCCTAATCAAAATATTCCTCCCCCCAGTAAAAGACTTTCTTCCTGCCTTTAAAAAGTTGAAATTTAAAGTGCGTTGAACACCTTTGGAGGCAGTTATAAATAGAAAATCTGATTTTAAAATAGATATGACTTAGATGTATTTAGTAACAGCAATTGAAGTATGGAATATGTTTCCAACTTGCCTTCTCTAAGTTCCTGTGCATCCATCTGCCTAAGAAATAGGGAAGAAGACATTTGTAAAATGCATCAAATAGTTAAGAAAGTTGATCTAGCAAAACTATCCAATGTATTTTTTTATTAAGTCTATGAAAAGGTGATTTTTTTGTTGTGTGGTGCTTAACTGTAAAGCTTAAATTAAGAAAAACACCTCTAACTTATGATGGGCCCTTGCTGATCTGGTAACAAAGGCAAGCGAACAGATTAAAATGGAGCGAGTAAGTCAGCTTGCCCCTTGGCTATGGTATTGCTCGTATCATCACTGTGCCTGCCCAGCGTCCTGCTTTCTCTTCCCTCTCCCCGCTATGCGTAAAGGAAATGAGAAAATGTTTCCATGAATCTTAGTTGTCCTTATTGAGTGAATGTCTGAAAAGCACCAGTAATTCAGTAATACAGTGCTCCTGAGAGCTGGGTGAATCAATAATAATAAAATACCTCTTTAAATGGCAATATAACTTTTTAGGCAGTTTCAAATATACTATGCCTTTTTTATCTATACAGACAGAATAAGGGTTCTAAATTAAATGACAAAATACCCTGTATTGTCAAGAACTACACATCATAGACATTTTGAATCTGATCTTACATTGTGCTTTTTTTGTACTGCTAGCTTGACTTGGGAAAATATTTAGATCTGGGTGTTTTTGTGATCATCAGCTAATGGCTTCTGATATGTTACCTGAAGGAATAAAGGAGCGAAATTTAGGCCATTGTAACCTGAACTTGGGAAATTAAGCGATTTCCAGAGCTTGGATTCTAATCACAAATTGCATTAGTCTATACTAGTGTTTTCGGGCTTAGGAGGGAAGGAATTAAATTTTTACAAGGGAAACATCTTGGGATGGGGGAACATGACAGAGTCCTGTTATGGAAACTCTACTGTGGTTATATTGTAAAGCAGCTAAGGCAGAAGTGAGAAAAGGCCTAGAATTTGAAAAACATCTGAAAGGCCTATCTCTAGGAGCTTCTTTAGATACCCCAAATAGGTATTTTGGGTAAGAAAGAGCACTCAGTAGTTGCCACTGACAGCACCCAGTAGCTCTAATTCCAAATTGTAAAGTCAGGGTGTGTCCTGCTTTGACAGCTCTCTGTGGATTTACTAGCCTAATTTTAATTCTAACTTATTTTTTAACAGTTTGTGTTGAACTAAGAGTTTTACTGTGTGAATTTAGAATTATAAGGCCGTTTATTGACTGAACACAAGCTGCCAGCTGTGAAATGAATGGTCAATTAAAAGGTTTATTTTTATGTTTCTAGTGCAGATCATAACATAAAACAATAGCAGTGATGTGAACAAAACAGAACCTCAAAACAGAGGTGTGTAGCACTGTTGTGGTTTAGCTCTGGCCAGCAACAAAGAACCACATGGCTGCTCTATTGCCCCCCCCTCCCTGGTGGGGTGGGGAGGAGAATGGGAGGAAAATAGTAAAACTCATGGGTCAGAGTAAGGGCAGTTTAATGGAACAGCAAAGGAAACAAACAATAAGAACAATAACACTGATAAGAAGAATATGCAAAAAGTCAAGGGAACACACAGAGTAGCGCTCTCACCACCCAAAGCCCAACATGCTCCCGAGCCATGATTCACCTCTCCCCGGGCAGGTCCCCCCCTCGGCACTGAGCATGACGGCATGTGGTATCAAATACACTGTTTGTTTGGCCAGTTTGGATCCGCCAGCCCAGCTGTGTCCCCTCATGCTTTCTTTTGAAAACTAACCCTATCCCAGCCAAACCCAGCACTAGCACAGGCTACTAACAGATTTTCACAAGCCTGATATTTATGGGCTTTGTTCTGTCTTCCCATAGACTTGCTCCACCTTTTTTGTCAATTCAAAGCTTTGGTGACTTCTTTCCGAAGTAGCCCCACATGAGGACTCGGAAATATTGGCCCCTTTGTGGGATTAATATCAGTATTTAATCTTTGGCAGGTTCTTCAAGGAACTTGCAGCAGTCTGCAGTCTTTTGCATCCTTTACAAGCAGAAGTACCTTTCCGGCATTAGTACAAAATGATAGGTCTTGGTATATGACATTCCAGTAAAACATGTTTTTCCTGAGGCTGGGTCCTAAATTTGCTCCTCAAACAACATTGTGTCCTTTTCTGGCTTAAATTTGGGGAGTATTTTATGTTCTGCTGGAAGATAAGCTCTTCAAGCATCTTTGTAGCACTAGATTACAGTTCCTATGACGCTTCAATGTGGTCCTTGCTATATACTGGAGAATATGACAGCTTGTGCCTCTTACCTGAATGGAGTGGTGTACAACCATCCAAATGAGAATACTGTCTATACATAGTAATTAGTCTATTATTTTTCTAAATTAAAAAAAAGAATCCCTACATAAATAAAACCACCCTTGCTAAATGAGACGAGATGGAGCAGTTATTCCTTTAATCCCTGAACTGAAGCCAAAGTTTTAAGTTTGTGCAGAGCACATCTTCCACTATGTAACAACCAGCACAGGTGTAAGGACTGACTGCTCCATTGCAGTTTCTAGTATAGAAAATTCTAGACAGACCAAAAAACACCACACAAAGTCTTGTATATAGCATAAATACTTTATTGCTTACACTGTTTTCTAAGTGTTTTCTGTCTCCTTTCTACTAACAGCACAAATTGTAACTCATTACAGAGCGGGGACTTCTAGACTGAGCCCACATCATCAAGACACAGTCAACTGAGCTGCTTAATTAAGGAGTAGTATTGACAGAGTCTCCTATTAGTGCCAGGAGAAAGAAAGAAGCAACTGTGTTTCAGTTCAGAACATTGTCTGGTTCAACTTCAAAATCATTTGGCACCAGATTAATCAAGATTTTAAAGTTAACGTTCCTTCTTCTTAAATTATGTCTTCTTTTTAATAACAAGATCAGGAAGTTTTTCTCTCAATGGCATTGTGTTCTGCAGCTAACACCTGGTGAAGACATTAGTTCAGGAACATATTCATTAAATGATCTCTGCTTAGAGGAGGGAGAAGGCAACTTCTTAAAACGCAACTCTCCTTTGAGCCTGTAGACAAGTACAGGCCATGTTCCACAGTATTAGGTTTCTGTTTAGTCATGCTGATTTAACTTAGGGTAGTTGATGAGGCAATTTCTCTTCAAGAAACATGAATCCATAGAACTGAATACATATCAAGTTTAGCTGATACTTACAAATCTCTCATGTTTCCTAAAAATGTATAGTGAAAGCGCATTCCCCATAAAAGAATACATAATCTATCTTTTCAGTAGGAGAAAGTAGTAGTTAAATTATCCAGATAGTTTTAAAATCTGTGGTCACACACTTTGACACAACCATTCAGCCTTTCCTTTCTCTGTTCTTTCTTTTCTGTAATGGGAAATATATTGTTGGTAGTATGCAGCTGATTTTATGTATTGCTTATTAAATTTGCAATAGAAATTCTGAAAGGAATATAGTGCTAGGGTACATTAAGTTGGAGTCTTCAAAGTTCTCTTAAAGAATGAAGTTTTGGTGGAATAAAATGACGTTTTTATTAAGAAGATGAACAATTGCTCTCTGCTGTTCAAATGATGGTTATGTACTACTGAAGACTTATTCATGTTTATGTATCCGTGCAACTTCTGTGTTTGTCACAGTTTTACTATATTGAGAAATAACTAATAAGCATAGGACTTTTCAGTGGGTAATGCCGCACTGTAGTATATTTGAAATTGAATGTGTGAGTAGGAGAGATAATGTTGTAGTATCTTAAGAAATTATTTTATTCTATTTTGGCCTGTTTTAAGAAAGGAGAATTGGTTCTGGACATCAAGGGCTGTGATCTATGAAAAAGGACTACCTCCCCTGGAAAGACTTATGGACATGTACAGATGTCCTAAACTCTGTGGTTTAAAAGAAGCTGTGATATAAGATTCAAATCTCAGTCTCTTAAACTTTACTTAACGAGCTTTTCATTGCAGAGTATTCTTACTGATGTTAAATGAGTTCTAGGAAAAAATTAAGTTGGACTGTTTTGTGTGAGGTCTATTGGGACCCATAGCCTGGAGTATAGAGGAAAGCTGTCAGTATTGTCACCTTCCTATTGCCAGAGTGTTGCATAGGCACATACTGAAAGATTTTTTTTTTTGTGACTGTGCTATGCAGTATAACCACACTCTCAACGCTGTACTGTCCAAACACAGACTGAAAACTGTGTCTGTCTTGTATATGAACTTAGTGGAATAGGATATAAAAGTAGTGAAACAGACTAAGTGTTCTGACTACTTTCTGCTTCTCAATTTAACATGCTAAGATAATAAGCAGTGTATTGGGAGGATCAGTTCTCATTCTGAAACCAGGGAAGTGTGGTATGAAAATCAAGATTAAATCTCAAATCTTCTCATTTACAGCATTGTTTCTACTGATACACAGTTATTTTCCAAGGCTTTATTGTTTCTTTTAATATTTGAAGTAGTACTAAATAAAGGTGATGTTTGGTGCGTTTAGTGAAACTTAAATGATTTCCTTCACCTTTCTCAGGCCTTGACATGCAATAAGCAAACTAGTTGCTGCAACGCTTAAGGTAGCTGATGGGGGATGGGGAGCAAATTCTTACTGCTGTTAATAGAAGTTTCTGGACACTTATAATGATGACTTCTATCTCATCATGAGGCAATCAAATAATATGACATTCAGTATTACTTTTAATGGCTTATGAATACGGAAATCTGTGTGTGTTTCTTGTTAGATAAACGAAGGCAAAATTATTTATCATTTGTGTTCCTAAAACTACCCTTGAGATACCTTTTTGTATCAGATGCAGACAGACAATGCTAGCAATATCAGTAATGAGGCATTAAGAAGAAAAGTAATTTCCCCATTACAATGCTTTTGCATTATCTTTAATGTTGCACAGAAATTTTTTGAGATGACAGCCAAATACAATATTAGGGATGAAGATGAATGACTTCCAGGAATGACTTCCAGGAGATATTCTAGCCATGGTTACCACCCGTGGTAAAGCTGTTGCTCGAAGGAGTGTGGGGACCCAGACGGAGGCCCCACGCAAGAACGCGGATGTCCAGGTCTCTGGCTGCAGGGAGTGCCTGAGCCTGGCGCTCGTACCGGAGGGCAGCAGAGACAACTGCTGTGTTCGGTGCGAGCAGGTGAATGACCTGCTCAGCCTGGTGGCAGAGCTGAAGGAGGAAGTGGAGAGGCTGAGGAGCATCCGGGAGTGTGAGAGGG
>Ga0065711_1009946_pt1 | contig 24034 bp, 21 predicted proteins | sample Hoacrofraction12_FD_59098 | JGI IMG/M metagenome (GOLD analysis project Ga0065711, IMG submission 59098) | Hoatzin crop microbial communities from Cojedes, Venezuela - Epithelial fraction 12 v2 (version 2) | ecosystem: Host-associated > Birds > Digestive system > Esophagus > Crop | place... | reverse complement strand
GGGGGGGGGGGGAACCCATTTTCTCTTCAGCTTCTGAAGCCTGACAGACTGTGGCAAGTGATAGTAAAGACGAATGGCTCCAGATCCACTGGAGTTTAAGAAAGGGGGAAAACAAATAAGGGATAGTTTTGATTCACAAGACTGCTCCTCCAGGAGCTCTTCAGGCAGGATGGAGATTTCTGCCTCTGCATCCCACCGTAAGAGCTCAGGAAGTGAATTACTAGAGGAACATTTCCCCCCAGCACAGAAGAATTCCTCGTAACCTCACCTCTCTGTTTGAAAGACTGCAGCATCTCCTTCATAACTGTCTTTAATAGAGAGGCCAGGTACTGTTCTTGGCAATGGTAATGTAAGTCTGGGGTAGCACCATCGATTTCTGAGCGTGACTCATGCTTTCCTTGGGTGCAAATGATAAGAGACTCAAGCAACTAATTTCTGCTTCCCACAGTACCCCCCTACAAAAGATCAATCTTTCCTGAGTAAAATGGAGAGCTGCAAGGGCTTGAATTTAATTCAGGCAGACAGCATGCTCCTCTCTGCAAACAGTGCCAGGGCTCTGGCATCTGCAAAGGTTCTGTGTGACGCAGAAAACCTGAGTCAGGCCCACAAAGACACAATCGATGAGGGCAGGAACTGGGAGGCAGGGCACATCTGGCAGACAACACGGGCCTAGCGTGTCCTGTGTTGCTCTCATGTCAGCACAAGGTGGAGGGGATGTGATGTGGTTTGACACGAGTAGCATCAATACAACTTGCCTCCTTATAAAACAGCAAGTTTCCAACTCATCACCTGTTCTCAATACAGCCAGTGAATCACCAAATAGCTTTATACTTAGACTGGCCTCCTATCAAACTAGGTTTAGGTGATCAGGGTGTGTGCACATTCACATGTGTGCATCTATATCCTTTCCCTTCTTCCTTATCCCCCTGTAGTTTTGAACCCACTGGCCAATCCAAGTCCAATCTGACAGAGGCTGAGGTCTCAAAGAGGCTAAAAGCCAAGAGATATGGCAAAAATATGTATTTGATCAGGAGTGGCAGACATTACAATGAAGAGAAAATCTGAAGTGTCAGCTCAACCCTTAGTACACACCCGAGATGACACCCCAGAAGGGACTGAGCCAGAGAGAGCCTTGCAAGCAGGCTTTCCCCGAGCCACATGGGGACAAGACGCTTCAAGCTCTGCTTCAGGTTTACTTCCCGAGTTGCCTCCCCCCAGCACCCTGCTGTCTCCAGAGCTGCTTTCAGCTCCATCAAAGCTGCCAGGGTAAACTGTTCATTATGGCCCCACTGGTCTCAAACAGGCATCCTCAACCTTGGGAGAACTATGGCACATACCAGCATCTCTTCCAAAGATCCAGTGACACCTAACACAAATGTGCCTATTTATTGATGTACGTAAATTTGGCTTGACCTGTACCAACACATGAGCCTGAAGTCATAAGTCTGCAGTAGAATTAGGACTGAGTTTGCAACTGCTCTCTCCTAAATCCAGACCTTATCGTTATCTTATCACCCCACTCCGATCCGTGGGCCGAGGCCCTGTACAAACACAACCATCGCAGGCTGCCTCGTCTTGCTCACCATCAGCTCAGACAACAACTTCAGCAGGAATTTGCCTGACCCTCTGCATTATGCCAAGACTTCACCTTTTCTCAGCAATTATCTCCTGCAAGGGGAAAAGCAGCTCGGTGTTCAGCTGTCAATACACGTGAGCAAGCCTTGAACCCCCTCTCTTCCTTCCCACTCTGGGAAGATTAGCACCAGCTGCTGCAGGTGTTGCCAGGGCTCCTGGGGAAAGAGTACAACAAAAATCCTCTGTTGAAGGTCACCAGACACAAAGTACCACGCGAAAGAGCGGGCAGAGCACACCAAAGATTAATGGCACTTCAAGGTTTAGATCTCTCTGTGCTGGGAGGGTCTGTGGAGAGAGCCAATAAAGGCTAATATGATTTTACATACAAATGAATCATTTCAAGGAATGAAATGCCCCGAACAAGCCTGTACCTGGCCATGCTCTTGTCTGAGGAGCAGGGGGAGGTATTCCCTGCTGATTTGCAGAGAGCGCAATTAAGGACTAAGAATCACTTTTTTTGTAGGCTGAGCCTGTGGGTTTTTGCAGTCCTTTGCTCAGGCAATAATGCCAATGTCAAGAGCATGACTGGGGCAGCGTGGTCCCTGGGCACAGCGCAGGGCCGGGTAGCCCAGGCTCTCACCCTTGCTCTGACATAGGAGGCTGTGTGGCCTTGAAAAATTTATGCCTCCTCTCAGGGCCCCTTTTAAAATAAGGATGCCGACACAGTCTTCCTTTGCAAAATGCCCTCAGAGCTAGCAAAGAGCAGTACTGCATCACAGAGAGTTATTGCTCCAACTAATTCCTTCCCCTGCCCTCCTCGAGGTAATATCTGAGCATCTTCTGGACCTGCATAAAGTGATATGACTCATGTCTGTCATACACGACTCCTCTATGATCCCCAAAGGGAAAATTAGATATGTGGTGGCGTGTTTTGTTGTGGCAGGGTTGTTTCATGTCTGGGCTCTGTTTCTGGACGCAGGGCTCCCTGTGTGTGTGTTGCTTTTTTTAGCCAGCTACAGCGCTCTGTGTCTATGCAAGAGAAGTGAGGGTGATAAGCTGCTTGGAAACCAGGCAACAGGCAGCCATTTCACAGTTTGGGGTCATTCAGCTCTGACATTTAGAGGCAAAATATGCTTGGAAGAGGCAGTTTCACTAACCCCAGTGGCACCAGGCTAGGGGAAGCTGGATTAGGACTGGGCCTTCGTCTGCTAAAATCCTCCTGGACTCTTATTTCCACCTTACGTCTTAACATCTGTCCCCCTCCTGAGATTCAGCAGAGAGGGAAGAAATAGGCATTGAAAGCTCTCCTTTCCTCTGCTCCCCCTCCCAGCTGAGGCACTGACCTCTCTCCCCTGGGGAAGGGCACAGGCCCACACCACCGGCTGCACAGTTCCTCCAACCATCCAAAGGGAATTGGTCCTGGCAGTGCTGCCCAGTGCTCCTCAGCTAGGTGAGGGCAGGTAGGATGAGCCAGGTAACCACCTCCTGCTGAAGGCTTCATCTTTAATGCACTGGGCTTGAGAACACATGCAATTCCTCCTGGTCACGCAGCAGGAGCATTGCTGAGCATCAGGAACTTTGATCTCTTTAAGCCTCCAAGGCAGGAGAAGGTGAGCATGGTCCTCATCACCACGTGCAGCTGCTTTCCTGCAGAACCAGCTGTGTAAGCAACCTCCGATGTGGATTCACAGGCCATAGCTGGTGTCTGGAGCATGGTCAGCCCAGTGCCTCCTGTGCTTTCTGTCAGCAGAGGTGCCCGAGAGAAGGGGAACACAGCATATTGTCCTCAAAAAATGTTTGGGACTTTTAAATTCTTTTTCCTAAGAAACAATTTTTTTTTCCCTTTCTTTTTGGAATGCACTTTTGCAAACGTCCCATGATCAGACAAGTTTTTCATTTCAGGAACATTTGGCTTTAGGACCTTTCTGAAATGCCCAAACAAAAGCTGAGTGCTCTGGACACAACTTTTCAATACTTTGAAATGAGAATTTCCCCCAACCTTCATTCTCCCTGTCATAAAAGATCTATTTCATGGCCCATTTGGAAAATACGACTTTTTGATTTTTTTCCTTCAAGTTCAGAACAAATCCCACATTTCTACAACCTCAGTATTCCCTCTCCTCAGTGCGGGCTGTGCCGAGACCTCCTTGTTTTCCTGCGAGGCACCGACTCGGCCAGCATCAGGGTTGGATGGAGCCTGCAGTGCAACAGTTAACTTGGTAATACTCCGAGGATTTTGTTTAGAGTTTTATAGCATTACATACCAGCCTTATTGGATTTAAATGGCTTAAATTAACTGGGTTATTTAATGGATTGTCCAGATTAGGGAAGAATCTGCAAAGGCTGTTACTTCAAGAAGAGCAGCTGTGTTAGAAGAAAAGATCTCCAAGTAACATTAATATCCTGGAGGCTCACAAGTCCTGACAGGCCACTCCTGTCCTTTATTGACATTCTCTCATATGCATTTAGCCAGGTTTGTGTTTAGTTTAATAATCTCCTGAAAGTTTAATTGTTGCTTTATTCATCCATGACCTTTCCTTCTCATCTGGAGACATATTATTGCTAATCTACAAATTTCAAGAACCAGATTTATTTGCAAAACCAATTATTCTGCTATGCAAATCTTCTCTCTTCCTGCAGCCTGCTTGAACAGGGCTTTTTTTACAGCAGCCATAAGATATAGACACTATTCAAATATTTAAATGTAAAATTTATCTATATTTCTTTTCAAGCATGCCCAGGTTCTATGTGGTGCAAAGTTAATTAAAATCTTTAGAATCAAAAGCAGGTTTCCTGACCTTGATCTAGACCTGACAGACTTTAACCTCCAAAGTCCTCGCTTAACCACAGGGGAACTGGAACTACCAGCAAAGCGGAAATCACTTCACTATCAGTAAACTTCTAATGGAGCAACACGTCCTCTCCATTAGTGTCAGACATGACAACACCAGTTCAGTCCCACAGACACAGGTTTCCTGAGCTGTCTGCAGATGCCTGACCTGAAGGAGGTGCAGAAAAATGCTCTGAATGAGAGTCTTTACTGCAGATCTTTACGCCAAAACATCCTCGGTGCACTTTCCCCATCTGTCCCCAGAGTGATGCCTCCCCTCAGCCGTGGGATTTAAAATCCTGCTGGCACAGAGTGGGAGACAGAACACTTAATTTGAATGTGGGGCTGCTCCAAGCCTCTGCAGGTCCAAGACTTGAGCCCTCTTCCTGAATCACCAGTGACCACAGTACGTAACGTTAACTTTAGCTGTTTGCGGCCTCAATTTCCCCGCCTCTAGCAATGGCAGGAACATTACCTGTTCGTGTTCACTCAGGTTTTGAAGCGGTGAAGTGCCACCTACTATAATCCTCCTGCCCAAAAGTACAGCCAGTGTCCTATGATTACAGAGCATCATTACCACAATTACAGGCAACCAAGAAATCAACATTTTATACTAAGCCTCATGTCAGTGAACAGCATTATCAGGGAAGCTTGCACAATTAAACCATAATTCAGTGGATGGATGTTAAGTACTTTACAGATGAGCAAATTAAGAAAGCATTAGCCACAGGATTCAAGGGAGAGGCAACGTGGGTGCCAGCCAGTGAACAGAGACGTTCTGCTTGTGCTCCCAGCGCTTACCTTGGCAGCATGCCTGCTCACCCAGCAGCCCCCCGGCTCCTCTGCAGCCCACCTCATGGCTGCGGGGGGTGTTGGACCCCCCCCGCCCCGGGTCTGGGCTCCCCCAGCCCTGGGGGCCCCAGGGCAGCCAGCGCCTGTGGCTCAGCTGTCACCAGGTGGCTGCAGAGAAGCCAGGATCCACTGGTCCTCTCCTGGATAGTTTTGTAGATGTGGGGAAGGAAGCAGAAACTTGGAGGAGGAGATTTTGAGCCAGAGGCTCTATAGACAATGCAGGATTATGTTTGCTGAGAAAGAGTCTTTATTCTTGCCCCAGCAGGCGAAATGTTTGCAGTCCTAGGCCTGGAAAAAACAACCAAAGCAGCATGAGCTACAGATGGATCCCACAGGGACAGAAAAGTACCCCAGACTGCCAGGAGATGCCATGGTTCACTCCACCACGTACTCACTGGGACCTGGGAAACAACCACTCCCTATTGTTTTGCCTCAAGTTGATAAAACAGAAATAGTTCCATATCTCACTAATAAATGACCACCATCAGATTGACGGATGGAGAACAACTCCAGCAGTCTTTCATTGAAATGGAATTACTTGCGCACACGAAAAAGACTGAAAATATGTGTTGTTGGAACAGCCATCTCCTGTCCAATGTAGTGCAGCAAAGGAAGGAAGGAGGATGGGGATAGTTTGTTTCCTTCAGATGTAATGGAGTGAGAGCTCTGCTTTAGACATGCAACAGAGATGAGTCTTATGTACTTGTGTCTGGAGCAGCGCCTTTTCCCTGGATACCAGCAGAGCTTAGAGATGGGAAAAGGTCGTCTCCTGGCAGCCAAAACCAGTGAAGTCAAGCACACCACTGGCTTCAGTAAGCTCTAGCTCAAGCTTTATACATTTCAGATATGGGTGGCTTTAAGCTGTTTTCCACAGTCTGGGGATTGTTTCTCTTGCTCAAATAATTTAGCTTTAACCTGAGGCTGTGGGCTCAATCCTTGCTGTCAAAACCCAGTGTGTAGCTTTGCACGCAGCTCCTGAGGGTATGGGGGAATACAGCATGAATCTCTCTGACTCCTTCAAAGTCTAGCAGAGCTGCTTTATGTTTGTAGAAATCGACATAAATAAAAATAAATCTGACAGGCTTTAGTCTATGCTTCTGCAGTATATCCTTGTCTGCACTGGATTTACCTGAGTTGGTTTATATCAAACAGCTTCAATAAGGATATGTTTACAGTGAGACAGACCCCAATAAATATTAGCAAGGATAAGGGTTCACTCTCACAAGTACACCCAATCAAAGCCACTTGTGGGCACGGGTGAAAGTAGTCACCCATGAGCAATCCCAGGCTGGGTCTCCCCGCTGGCCCCCAGCCCATCTCTGCTGCCACAGTGCACACAGGCTCTAGTTGGGGTACTTCAGCCCCACGCGCACGACAAACCAGGCTGCCTTAATTACCACTACAAATGTAAGTTACAATGCAGATTGCTTTGTTTTCACTGCTATTTTAACTTGAGTTAAGAACTACTTTTTGTTCTTCTTAGTACAGGCAAACAAGACTCATAAAACACTGTAATAGTGTCCAATTACACTTGGAGCTGGAAACCTTAAGGGTTCCAGTGAGAAAAGAGGCCACGTTCCCCTGCTGCTGCATGCACTGTGTCGTGGGCATAAATGAAATGTGAATTACACCACTTTTACCAGCGTAAATGATTACAGAGAAGCTGCAATCTAAGGTGAAGCTGAGCCTTTACTAGGTTTATTTTAAGCTCAGACACCATTAAGTATGACAGAAACATGAAAGAAACTTCCCCTCAGTGACATCTGGATGACAATGTGACTGATTTTCTGGTGCCCTGCAGCTGGACTCTGGCACCTGCACCGGGCTGGCCACAGGAACTTGGTGTTGGCATAAATGTCTCCACAAAGGGCACGACAGTGTTTGCAATAACAGGCCACTCAGTTTGTTGGAGTTGTTTGATATTTTTAGCTTTTCATCACAAACTGACTCTCATCTTGCCTTGCAAAGCTGCTAGCGAGGCAGCACTCCACTGAAACCCAAGCTCTAATCTAAGTACACGTCTAATCCATTAACACCGACCCCACTGAAAAGCAGTGGGTAGCATCGCTCTGGTCTGATGCACATTCAGCTGAGCCCAAGGCAATAAGAGAACCAGGCTGTGGTTTCGCCCAGTGTAACTTTCAGTGGCAATTTCAGCCGATTGCGTCACCGCTGTTCTCTTCATTCCTGCCCTTGTGATATCCTGCATGGCCCCTCCACTGCGCTGACACAACCAGCTGTCTGGACAGGCTGAGAAATGGGCTGGGAGAGTGGATCAGCTTAAAAGAGAAGAGAATTTTTTTTTGCTGGGTTGATGCTCCACCAGATCAGTTCTACAATCCGCTTTACACACAGCCAGCTCAGCGCAGCACACAACGCGTGTCCTTGGGGATGAGATGGATCAGTAAGAAGCAGGGATACCTTAAGTCTGTTCCTGTCCTTATGGACTTTCTTGCATGATGCCACATGCTCCAGACCTGTCTTTCCAAAATAGGCATCAGCCTCTTCGCTTCCCAAAGCCGCAACGAGCAACAGCAGCCTTTTAACTGACATCAGCGCTCAGCTCCTCTGCCAAAATCTTGGGACACAAGATTCTTCATCTCTAGATTACACTCACCTTTTCCACTTCTTCAAATATGATGAATCTTATAATTTGTCACATAAGTGGTGGTTTCCAAACATCATTTACCCAGTGGAGGCTGGGAGGGGGATGCTATTCTTCAGGTCAATTTGTGACTCATTCGGCTTGCCAGTCAACCAAGTTTCACTCACTTGGAGACAATATATCTGAGCTATAAACCTGACCCTCGAAACATAACTCACCAAATTTAGTGAGTAGCCTGTCATCACTGAGAGCAATGATCCTTAACCCCTTATCTAGCTCTGGGGAATCGTTATCTGCAGTTGTTAATTCAAGCTTGCTTTAAGTAATAAAAAAAGTATTTCTTTCTGCTAAAAATGTGTCACTAATTCTAATACTGCTTCATTATTCAGTTTCATACTATGAATTATATTTATTGATTTCTCACCAAATTGACATTCAGCTAAATATCATACGTACTAGCCAATTAACATAGTTACTGGCCAACTTTTCAAATATTTTCACTAGCCAGGCAAGGGCTGCAGAAGCCCCTGAAAACAACGACGCAGAGTTTAATCCACCCCTGTTGAGCTGTGCACATACGAATTGTCATCCCAGCCATTGCAGGGGGCACCAGGGAGGGAATGCCAGGCTGCATGGGACACAGGTGGGACTCTGGGATGGAGCATGGCACTGCCCTCACCTCCTCCGTAGTCATCTTCCTCCTTTTAGCACAGTGTCTCCAGCTTCATCCTTCAAATTCACTTTGTTTTGCACCAATCTATGTACATCTATGTACAAAATAAAAACTTTCAGGTGCAGTGGTGCAGAACCTAGCAGGTTTCAGCTCCTATTCACGCATCCATTTGTCAGTAAGTTGCAGTGAAGGTTGGGGTCAGGTCCTCAGGCTAAGTAGCATCAGCCAGGAAGGGGCTCCAAAAGTACAACTCAACTCATAGATAACAGTAATATTCCCTCACAGCTGTGGGCTCCAGTAGCATGAAAACAGTCAGGCTGAAGGCTGGACATCAGTCAGTAATATTTAGAGTGGAAAAAGAAAAGTCCCAGAAAACAACAAAAGCAAGCTGACTAGGTTGGGAATACAGTCATCCACAAACTTCTAAGGCTAGCACAATGACCACAAAACCCTCAAGCAATCCATCTGTCAGCTGGGAAGGTGTAATTCAGACAGTGAATGCAGTCACACTGGTGGACAGCTCTATGGGAACCAATTTACTTGAAGAAGGAAGAGAGTAATCAGTCAGGGTTCAAAAGGCGTGTAACTCATGTCAGAGGAGAGCAAAACTGATTGTACACTCATCACAGGTGAACAAAAGATCAGGGAAGACAAAACAATTACAAGCAGATAATGAAATGGGTAGTCAGTAGCACAGACAGAGCTTCTAAAGGTGTAAATCCAAGCTAACCACATCTGTAACAGCAAGGAGTGCAGGAGGAAGGAGAAGCAGGGGCTGCTGAGCGGGCAGCAGTACTGTTCTCCATCTGCCCAGGTGCTGGAGTCCTTGGTCCACCCCAAAAGAGGCAACAGTCCAGATCTAACGCTCCCCTGAAGATGGTGTGGCTCGCGAGCCAGTGCTTCTCCAGCACCTCTTTTGTGGCTTGTGCTGTAACCGCCAAAATGTGGAGGAAACAAACCCATTTCCAATTCCTCAGTTCAAAATCACCAGCAGTTTTAGGATGGCTGCTCCTCTCCTTCCTGCTCTGCTGGAGACCTGACACTTGCTTTGTGGGGATATGAACTATTGTTCACCAAAAGATCAGCTCTGAAGAAATAATTGCCCCAGGGAGCCCTAAGATGCAGTCATGGGGAGAGGTGGATTAGAAGAATCAATCTCATTTTCCACTGGAACAGCTGGAAATGTGCACATACTGTGGGCGACTATGTCTCAACTGAGATAGGTTACAAGCAGCTGATGGAAAGGAATGTCTCAGACTGCTCCATTGCCTGCAACTGCCCAACTACTCCATGTGCTGAGACCCAGACATCCAGCAGGATGCTTGCTCTGCTCTTCCAGCACTTCGTGGAGCAGGGAAATACAGAGGTGGCTCTTCCACCCTCCCTCCCTCCCTTTTACCAGTGGGGCTGATGATGCCAACTATCCTCCACACAAGGCGGGTGGTCTCCAACCACACATGGTACTTGGGATCCCGGAGCCAGAGGCTGCAGGGGCTGTGCAAAGCCCCAAGCGGCCCAGGCTGAGCAGGAGGGCATCAACTGCACACACACAAAGCGCGAGACTGCAGCTCTCCGCAGGGTTGCAGAGAACTGGGCACTAAGTCCCCTGCTGCTGCTTTGCTGCGCCAAGGACATCAGCGGCAGCTCAAATGGCCTCTGGGATGGGGGCCTGTGTGAGCAGAGCACTGTGGAGAGCAGGAGATAATTATCTCCTTGGAAGCAACCAGGCTGGTTTCTTAAAGAACAGTTCTTATCTTCTCATCTCGCCTGATGATCCCTTATCATTACCCAATCCTCCTGGGCTTTGCAGACATTAGCTAATCTTGTGATAAGAGATTAAGAGAAAAGACAAGACACGTTCCCAACCCTTAATGGCAATTCTCCCAAAGCCTGAGTGTGTGACGCAGAGACCTGGAGATGCCTTACAGGCCTTGCTCCGTTTGAAAGATGCAGGCAGAAACCTGATTATTCCCGACTGGCCTGCTGGGTACTTAGTCATGGTCGTTCAAGTTGTTTTAAGATGAGAAAAATATTATCATTAGGAGGAGCTGTGCTAGAGCAGTATAGAAATGATAGGTGGTGCTTTGATAATGCCCGTAGAGAGGTAAGCGTGCCAGAGGGTAAAGCAGCATTCTGGCAACACTCCTTGCATGCAAAGCAGAGCCATCTCGAACGAGAAGGTCAGACTCTTACTGTAGGTTGGGATAAGCTACACTGAAACTGGTACGTCCTTAACTGTTACTCCTCGATAAAATAACTGCAGTTAAGCGCATGCATCTACTGAAAACAGAAAGGAAACACAAAGCTGCCCTGGGCATGAATGCTTTGAGAAGGGGGATTCCTGGTTTAATTTGGAGGAGGAGTTAGAAAAGGGGCAGAGAAGGAAGTCAAACACAACCATTTGTTTCTTGTGGGGAGGCAGAGACATGGAACTAGTTTCTGAGATGTTTTCATGTACGAAAGATTTAGAGCTGTTAGACGCTGTGTGGTTTCTCCCCTGCTCTAAAAAACAGGCCTTTGTACATCCATGTAAAGAAAATTGCCTCAAATATTCTTGACTTCAGCACCAGTTTTCTTCCCAACAAGAACAATGTCTCCTACTGTGGTCAAGAAGCTGGATCATCGAGCAGCAAAATGCAGAACTCCCCACCCTAGGAGACCACCCGACTCATTTAGTGGAGGATGGTGACTAAGTTTCATGGCATCGCTGCCTGTCTTGGGAACCACTTTTGGGAAACTGCTCTACGTCCAGAACTTATTGCACTACCTCAGCACCAATACAGGATCCTAACAACAGCTGCAGTTTCCAATACTTTCAGTGCCATGCATACTTTTCTGCGCACAAACAGCATGTTCCTTTACCCAAATTACTTTTGTTTTCAAAGGAAGACATACCAAAGAAGACAGAACAAAAATAACATCTCTTGGCCAGGACAACACACTGTATGTGTTTTCTGGCTCATTTTCCACAATGGCAACGGTTTTTGAAGACAAAAATACCCCAGAAATAGCCTATAGTGTACAGAGCAACATTCGATACAAGGACCACAAACCAGATGATGCTTTTGCTGCAGAATCAGAGGGCATTAGGGAGAGCACCTTTCTGAGACACATCCTGCTCCACTGACTGCAAAAATAGCAAAGAAAACCTCTCTCCCAGAACACATTTCATTCTGCATTAAATGTTATGGTTTCTGAGCGCTGCTCCCGTGCAAAACCAACACCGTTACTTATGAAACAATGCATCAAACCCACAGATGGGAATTGGCTCTCCTGGTAGCACAGCCAAAAAAAAAATCTCTCTCTTTTTCCCCTCCTGTAACAAATGGCCTCTTTCCCCAGTCATCTGTGTAACATTTAAAGATTAATGTCTTATGTGGCATGACACAGAGTCATTTGCTTCCTTTTAAAAAAGCTTAAAGCTCTTTAGAGACCGAGTTCTACTTTCAGAGTTATCTGTCTACAGAGCAAACACACTTCAGATGTTCAACCAGTTTCTTTAAAGAACAGGTTAGCTAAATGAAGGGTTACCAAGTATGATCCTAATGGATTTTGCTTAGTTGCTGATTGGCTTGCATCTATATTTTTTGTCCATTCTTTAAATTTGCAAACGACTTGGACCATGAACAGAGCCTCTGACTGAAAGACAATTTGCAGGCAGCAAGGAGGGCTGTGTTGTTTAATGGACAAGGAACTGGCCTGCGACTCGGGAAGCCTGATGTGCATCACAGCTCTGCCACTCCCCAGTCTACTGCCTGTCACTTCTCTAGCTGGCTTGCATCTATAAAATGAGGGTAAAGATAGAGTTCCGAGGAACCTCACATACCAAATCACTCTGGATAAGCAGCATCAAGTTTTCGGCCTAAGCAACTCCAGGCATCCACTTGCTCTCTGTTCTCCAAAACACTATTCACCCCCCATGACATAGGACAGCTGTACTCTGGGAGTTTGTATCTCTTACCTTTGCTGACAAGGAAAGCCTGGACAAGCAGTTTAGGTTAAAATTCTTAACCCTCAGCTCACTTCTGATTACCTTCATCACCTGCCATTCCTTTGTCTCCCTTGTCCTGCTGAGATGGCATGCAGCTGCCACTAACATTGGTAAAACACCTGTAGGATTCCTAGACAGAAGTTACTTCAGGGAAATATTAAGTGTTATTCTGACTATTCTATCAGAATGTCATTCTGCCCATCCTGTCAAAGTCAAGTGTCAGGCCACTGCCTGTTAGAGTCACTCTGCGGAGACCAGTGGTGAAGCAGAGCAAATGTACCAGGAAATTCCTCGGAGATTTTTAGATGTTAAACAAGAAAGAAAAATAATGGAGGAGGCCACAAGACTCTGGCTGGTTTTAAATGGAACTGCCTGATTACTTCAAAACCTTTTTCTGGCTGGTGCTGGCATTTTCCCTTCCACAGGATGTTTTGAAATTTATACCTTTGTTTTGAAAGAGACCACAGCTCTTCCCCTTGGGATTCCCCATGGAGCAGAGGCTCCTGTGGCAGACTAAGGCCTTCTGTCAGCCCTGTCTGAGCCAGGGAGCTCTCCCGAGCAAGCGAAGCTGGCAGGGGACATTTTTCAATCCTTTCAAGACCCTTTGTAGGCTGCCAGAGTGAAGCAGAGGGGCCTTGGTGTAATGGAAACCCCATCCCCAGAGAGGAAATGTGAGCAGAATCCTGCCCTGTCTTGAGGCCCTGGGCTTCTGGGGGGAAAAGGTGACTTACTCTGTTTGTACAGTTGCAGTTACAGAAACGGCTTTGCAAAAGACTAAAATAAAAGCAAAGGCATTTCTCCTCACAGCTCCCTCTTTGTCTTGTGAGCATTATTTGCTGAGACAGCCAAGTTTTGCTGATGTTAGCACTATGAAGTGGCTGCAGCTCCTGGAGTGGGAGAAAGGGTCTGCTCTGCGTTATATGGGGACAGGGACATGCAGGGGCAAGCCCCCTGCACAGAAACACCAGCAGAGCCCCTGGCCCATACAACAGACCAGAACCTGACTGGTTTGATTCTCACAGACCCAGTACCGAGTCTCAATCTGATTCTGCTGGTTTTAGAGGGGTCTCTCCTGATTAGCATCAGCAGAGCGTAACAGCCTGGCCCTTCTCCTACCACAGCTTTGGCACTTACTACAGCAGAGGCAATATCAGACCCTGAACAAGAGCAGAATTAGGCCTTCTGAGGCTCTGTCTAGATGAAGGCTGCAGGATTTGGCTGTTTTGTCAGCACTTGGGCCAGTGGTGTGGCTGCCTTTTTTTTTAAAAAAAAAAACACAACAACATTGCCTTTTTCCATCTGAGAGAATAACACTTTGGCAAGTCAATGATAAAATGGTTTAATGTAATAAACATGAATCTGTCAGACTCAAGTGCCCTAAAATATTCCAGGCTGCAAATGCAGGACCAACAGTGAGCTTGTTGATACAGCCTCAAGCCAGAACTAATCAGACATAGACACCATTTGCTTTCAATAGAAATTATATTCAAGAGGGCTGCTTCCGGCTTGCAGGGAGAGATGGGAGGCGAAACAGAGTGATGTGGCACACTGAAAGCGAAGAGTTCTCACCCGTCAGGCTAAACATGACGGGGTTTCAATGTCTTGCAGGGAAAGAGGCTCGCTGTTTGACTAGGGATCCTGCTGACTCAGCTCACTTCTGAAGATCTTCCCGAGGAGCAAAAGCATACAAATAAATAAAATAGACCTTTTTGTGTTCAGGGTTGTAAATAACAGGGAACGCAAGCAGAATCAGCAGCCAACAGGCTGGGGCTGTAAAAGTGCACATGTTGGTGCTGCATCAGGACAAGAAAACGGTCCTTTACCTCCTTGATCTGGCACAGAGATAACATTAATTAGCCTTTCAAGTGGCCCTTTGATGCCTCGGAGAGCCAATGTCACTCTGTTCTGGAGTCTCTGCAGGCAGACTCGGAAAAGAACTGGCAGGAATTCAGTGCAGATGCTTTCCAACCTCTGTTACCCTGGGTGTAAATCCAGCCCAGCTCTGCTGACAGGAGAGGACTTGTGATTTACATCAGTGAAAACGAGAGCAAAATTCATTGGAATTAGCCCTCTGAGATAATTTGATCTGATCATTAGGGATGGGTAATTAGAAGCACTTGAGACTGCAGCCACATACACACACACAAAGAACTCTCCCCGAGCAAAGTAGAAATCTAACTTCAGCTCACCATTTTCACAACATTATTATTTTGCAGTTCTACTTTGCTGAGCTCCTTCCAGGACCCCTTCTCTACCACCGCCCCCCTCGCCCCCCGCACACATTATGACACTTTTCCTTTGAGAATTGTAGGTCCCGGGAGTATTAAACCCCAAGACCTGTTCCTACAAGATCAGCAGCTCTGCTTTGCAAATTCAAGGACTTCAGAAAACTTGGAGTGGATCCAGGTTCAAGGGAACGTAACATACATGTGACAAGGGCTCCCTGGTGCTACAGTAATAAATAATAACTAATAATAATTCATCACTTAATGACGAGGTTCCCTGATCAGTCGTGATCACAATTTCATGGCTGATATCACCATGCTTTGAGACAGATATGGCAGGCTTGACCTTTCCTCCTTATCAGCTTTAGGCTGTTATAATTTTGTTAAGCCAAACCCTCAGCCTGTGTAAATCTGCACAGCTAGAGTGACTTCTGATTTATGCCAGTACAGGAAGAGAATCACATCCTCTACATATTTCACGAGCCTAAGAACCTAACACATAGCAAGGCAGAGAGTCAAATACAGAGTAGGACTCTCTTCCTTAAACTGCTGTCTCTCACCTGCAGAGAGGAAAATAAAATCAGCTACCAGGTAAGATTGCTTCAGTGTCAGGAAGGGGAAACTCATTCTGTCTCCCCTCCCATGCAGTCAGTATTCTCCTCCTTCAACACATCACATGGCAGCTGAATTAGGGCTACGCTGCCTAATTACATTTAATCACCTCTGAAACATCACATTTCAGCCAGTAAAAGTAGAACTGTGTATTTGTAGCTGCAGCCCAAATCCTACCTGGCTTTCTCGGGGAAAAAGAATAGGAGAGAAACACTCCTCCCACCCCCAGAAGATCTTTTAATATTCCTTTCTTCCTCCTCCTGTGGCTCTTTTCACTTTTCCAGAGGCTGCAGAAGACTGCCTCCCTGATTGAAGCGAACTCCCTCTCAAGGCTTTATCTCTCTAACCGACTCACGGTGTTCTGGCCCAGTGCTCTGCTGTGTGGGCACCCTCCCCCTCCTGATGTTCTTATTTTCCTCGTTGTCATCGGCCTGAGTCATTTTGTGCCCCTTTTGTTATGCTCCCTAGAACGGCCTGTGATAAAGACACTTCCAGCATTGTTATTGCTTTTGCAAAGTTCTTTTTATTTCTTCTACAGCCAAACAATATTCTAAGGAGCCATATTGGAGGCAACGTATTAGAAAGTGCCTGCTTTATTATCAGCACAATATAGGCCTGTAATCTGATAATGATAAAAATCTGCCCCTTTGCTTTGGCTCTTATCAGTTAATTGGAGCAAAGGAGCACATTCGTTTGTTAATAATTTTATAATTGGTGCTATCTGCCGAGACCCATCAAAGGAACTGTGCGCAACAACCACTTTCAGTATAAACCATCTCCCTGATAAAATGAGCTTTATGGCATTTCAATGTTCCTGTTCTTGTTCATAGTGCAAGGGTGCCTTCAGGGCACACAGCACCTATAGCACCTACAGCTCGGTGCTAACCCCCACCTTTGCATGCTCCCTCAGCTCCCAGCCTACACACGGACCCTGTGCTGTTACCAGGGGAGCTGGTGGCTTTTGCAGTCCCTTCTGTTCTGGTTTAACTACATATCCCAATATTTTGACAACGCAAGGATGTGTCTCTTCACACTTGTGTCTCCATGCGGCTCCCAGCCCGACTCACCTGAGGCATCTCCTCTCTCGCTCCGCCATCTGCTTGTGAGCAGAGAGAACACAGAGACAGCTGGATCCACACAGGGTGTGAAGGGAAACACACGCCAAAGGGTTTGTTTCCCCCAGCAATGAAAACACTAAAGATGTGTCTACACTGACAGTCAAGCAGGAGCCAAGTTTGTTCTTAAATCCAGACCCACAGTGTTCACACTGGGGCTTAGCCCCATCGCTGGGCTCTGTGGAGGCGAGGCGCAGCTCAGTGCCAAGGCAAATGCAGTGGATTAGCCCCGAGTCGCTACAGCCCAATCCACCAAGAGCTGGTCTACGCTTGGCAGCTCTTCCCTGCAGCATGGGCACTTTGGCTGCAGCTATAAATATAGCAAAGCAAAACAAACAGGCCACAGATTGGTCTTTCGCCTGAGAGTAAATAGCATAGTTTGGCTAGTTTCCATATAGCTGAACTCTTCCTCTTTCTCCCCAAAAGCCCTCACCATTGCCACAGCCAGTGTGCCTACTGGGATGAGTCCCTGTACCCTGCCCACGTGTCATCTGGGACAGTGGTACTTGGACTAGCCAAAACTACACGAGGGAGTGAGCTAGCAATGAAATACTCCGGACAAGTGAAGACACTGGGCACCCTGCACTGACCACCAGGTCTCTGGAGCCATCTCAGCTGCAGGGTGGACGCTCCCCTGTTGGTACGCTCCAGCAGCATGACACATGGTGGCGAACCTGCTGCAAATATCCCTAATGCAAACACGTTCTAATAAGCTGTTGCTCTTGTAGTGCTGTTTGCATAAAGGCACAGACAGCAGGCATTTTAACAATTACATATTTGTTTAAATAGCAGCTAACATAACAGTAACCAGAGCCTAATGAGAGTGGCTCCTGTCTTGAGCTGCCCTTGGTGAGGCAGGGGCCATTCCTGCCTCTCTCCTCCAGGTCTTGCACCCAGTGTAGCACACCTCTGCGAACCATCTCCTGCCCAAATGGAAGCAATGGGAATGGCCAGTAAAGCAAAAACTAGGAAAAGAACAAACATAATAAAAGAAAAAGCTGAGGCTGATGCATTCACTTCACTCCAGACATAAGCATTGAAGAAAACCAACCAAACTTGTCAAATAAACAAGAGGTATTAACCCTGCATCAGCCACGCTACCGTAGCACCTGAACAGCAGCACAGGGCACAGCTCTGCAGCAGAGCTTGCTCTGCCGATGGGTAGGAAATGATGGCAGTGAGTGCTGCGTCCTGGAGCATCGCACTGCTGTTGAAGACATTATCATTTCACCAGAAGTCTGGTTACAAGTCCTGCCCACACCACCATTTCACTGACATTTATGAACCCAGAAATTGTCACTGTGACCAAATGACTAAGCAATACTTCAAAATACCATCACCCTCCCACACTACGACTTCTCTTTACCAAGCAGAACTGAAGCAAGCAGAAATCAGGGCTAATCTTTTTAAAATGAGTTACAAATAGCAGACACGTGCATTTCTGCAAGGTCCGTCTTGAAACAAACCCCCTCTTCACCTCCCAAAAGAGGAAGGGCACAAGGTAGCTGCAGAGCTGGGGGCAGGATGCACGAATCTTTGACAACAGGCTCTTTTTCCAGACTTGTTTTAGGGCAAGATCTGATGCTGTGCTGTGGAAGACTTGTAGGAATTTTCTAGTGCTTTCCAAGAATTCCTGGGTCTAGAAGCTCTCAAGGATTTCCCAACTGAGAATCTTCCCAGCACCTTCTCTGAATTTTCTAGTGTTTTATAGGAATTTCTTGATCAAGAAGTATTCCAGGCCCATGATTTCCTGGAAAGCTCTGGAGCCCCACAGTTCAGCAGCCTGTCATTAGAATGATTTGGACAGAAGCTGAGAGAAGAATTTATCACAGGCTCCCCCACTGCCGGCACCTTCCCAACACACTGGTGTGTTTATGCGTCACCCAGGAATTTAAATTTGACCTTATCACGTCTGGATGGGTCTATTAAGGCATCAATCAAAGGGAGAACAACAAAAAAACCCCCTTGATCTTTAATAACCCTTAACAACAGCTCTGTATCTACCACCTGTGCTTGCACAGATGGCAGCATGCAGGGAAAGGAGGAAAAAACCCACAAGCTTCATCTGCCAGATGCCAAGAGGCTGCCAGTGCCTGGAGGGGACGTCAGGCCTCCTTGTGCTGCCTTTGGTTGGGGCTGGCTTGGGACTTGCCACACAGTTCTTGTTTCCAGACCAGGTCTATCCCAGGCACAGAGGTGCTCCTGACCCTGCTCTGCTCCTTGGGAGCACACATGAGGCTGTAGCAGTTGAGGGTGCAAGCCCTTCCATGGCAGAGTTCTCTGCCCTTTCTCCATTGCACCTATGTGAAATAGGGAGAGAAACTCTGGTCTATCTGTGCTAGAAAGCCCCAAGCAAGTCCAGAGAAGCCACAGCCCAGGAACCATTCGGGTCCATAGAGTTGTTCATCTGACTCCTCCATCCCTCAGCCCTGTCAGGAGACTCAGACTTTTTGTGTGTCCCAGAATAAGCAGTGGTTTGATATGAGCAATGATGATCATTTGATATAGCAAGGGTGAGAGACTAATTAAAACCCAGAGCTTTATGATTTCATTCGGCTCCTGCAAGATCTGGCTGTCTAGGTTTATTTATGTGAGTTTTAAGTGTTTTATGCAAATTCTAGCACTTGTGAAAAGCCCTGGATTCCCCAGCGTGGAGGGGAAAGTATTCTGTTTATTCACAGGGCTGCCACAAGCAGCAGAGGGTCTGGCCCAAGCCCTGGAGGGATTCCCGAGGATTCAACTGGGCTGTTAAAGGTGCTGCTGTTTTGACACCGATTTCCATCCGCATCAATGCACTGGGGCTATACACAGAGACCAAATGAGGTCCCTGGAACTCACATGCATTTAGCTAAAGCAACTGAAAAACTTATTGCTCCCACCTGCAGGGTCTGGAAGCTCTTCGCCAGGAACCCTCAAAGCCAGCAGGGCACACAATGTGATGCCCTGCATGGGAATCAGAGCTGTGCCTGCACCAGGGGTTTCCATTGGCTTTACTCTATCAGTCAAAAGCCTGACAAATTAAAACTAAGGCCCAGACCAGATTTTTGTAATTTCATCTGCTTTCTCAGTGATGTGACAAAAATGGGAGATAACACAATGATACCTGGGAAGAAGCAGAGACGCTGTGCACGAGGCAACAGCCTTTGGAGCAGAGAGGGTCTTTTCAGCCAGTGGTGATAACACACCAGGGGCTCTCCCTAGGGCACAGACCAAACTGAGCTGGATTCCTTCACCATCAAACCATTGTATTTGGCTTTGGTGTCCGGAGGGATAGCCCCAGCTCCTGTTCTTAGCTCCCCTAAGTGTTACACAGAGCTTAGTCATGTATTAGCAGCCTTCTTGCACCTGCGTGGCACTGAATGCACCCGCAGTGCCCTGCCATGCCTGTTGGCCAGAACAAAGCACCTGCAGGGGACAGGCAGCCTCCTGCCAGGGACATCTCCCTTTTCTGAATGCAGATCCAGTAGCAGGGAATTCCTTAACAAACCAATAGGGACTTGCACTGAATCAGTCATTCTGCACCTTCTGGAGTGGAGCCCAAAGGTGCAGATGCCCCCCCTCCCAGTGCTGGACTCAAAAGCTGGGCCCTGCCCACCAAACCTCCCTATAAATGTCCAAGACAAATGAAGAAGCAGCATTAACCCACAAGCTCCAAACTCCACCTAATAAATTACTCACAACTGTTTCCTTTCTTTAAAAAATAGACAAAATATTTCCTTTCCTCCCTCCTTCCGAGGGCAGTTCAGAGGATTAATTAATATTGGATACACGTTTGGGTCTGACACACTTTATAAACAGTTAGTATTAATCAGATTGGAATTGATCAGCTCTGGCTTAGCGCAGCCCTTGTCAGCCACTCTCACATCTCCGTGCTGATTGCCAATGCTGTGATACACAACTGCGCTGAGTCTCATCCCAGGAATGACCATCAGGACAATCTACCACTACCTCTTAGACCACCATAGGATTTCCCTACCTCTCCACACCATGGGGTACGCACAAACCCATGGGAAATGCACCCCTGAGATCATCCACCCTAAGCAGAAAAAAGGGAGGGCAGAGGACTTATATGAAATATTGCATGTGACGCAGGAGTGAATACCTGTGTGACCAGCCTTGTGTCCACGCCTGACATTCAGCCCTGTTCTCCATGCCAATCTTCATCCAGTTTTGCCTTCTGTCATCTGTTTCCCATCTGTACCACAGTCTGCAGCCCACCCTTTGCCTCTCTTTCTTCACTATGCCTAAACCCTGGGATCAAGAAACAGGAGTACTGGAGGGATCGCAAATAAATTTGGAGCTTGCAGTCAAGCACTGTCCAGAGCAGACCCCTCTCACAGATGAGAGAAGTGTCGGCCTGTTGCTCACCTCCTGTTCTTTGCTGTTCAACACATGGTGTCAATCAGTCTTCAACTTCAGATGTCAATACAAGCTGCTTTTCTGACTGCGAGGTCCCTACTAAGCATGGCTTTTGGGACTGGAGAAGCTGTTCAGCAGGGCATGCATGTCTTGTTTACCCCTCGGGTGATGTAACACAACAGGCTCCTCTGAAAGGCAACTCTACAACTGTTTTGCATTTTGAGGATACACTGAAGAATCCCCTGTCTGGGACACAGTAGTACAATGATCTCATGCTACACGGGTCAGCAGGGAGCACTCCAAGGAGCAGCTCATTTGCTATCACACCAAGCAGTTCACAACAGTGCTCTGAATCATGGCTCCCTCTGCAGTCAAGGGAGAGCAGGATCAGCCCCTCCGAGGACAAATGAACTCGACACAAGGCCAGTGTTCAGTGCAGAAGGACACTCATCTGACTTCTCTCTACGCTGGAGGGACCTCGACGGGATGCCTTGCTTGCAGAGGACTGATGCCATTTTGGTCTGTGTGCTGACAGGGATCATGTAAAAGTCTTGGCAGTTCTGTTGTGCAGTTCATCTTGCAACAAGTTAGTAACAGGAAAAAGTAACACCATGTGAAGTGCCAAACTGGTGAGGTAGGAACTCGGACCTATTTACCCCATTTTCCTCTGCAATAAGACAGAACAAGCTGACTTTCCCCAGCTATAGATAGACCAAGGCATGTCCTATATCCTGCCTGCAGAGCCAAGTGATGCTGGCTCAGCATTAGCCTGGCCATCCTCCAAAATTGGATTTCCAATTAATAGCGTCGACTCATCATGGAGAAGAGGCAGCTCAGGTCTTAGTTGAAGGTCAAGGAACTTCAGGCAGCACAGGACAGATTTACACACCACCTAAGTTTCCAAATCACCTGCGGCATACAAGGGAGGGGCCAGGCCCAATGCACAAGCCTCTTGTTCAGCAAGGGTGACAGGAGGCTTTTAGATGAGCTCAGGGTGGCTGATCCTAAGCCCAGTAGCACTGCAGAGTGTGGGAGAGGCAGAAAGAGATGGAGAGCTTTTCCCCTACGCTGGCAGCCACTGGGATGGAAGAATATTTTTACCCTCAGCCAACAAAAGCACACACCACCTGGTTTGTGGGTGAAGAGGCTTAGGAGCATTTAGATAAGCTTAAGGAGACTCAGCTCACACTAAACCTTCTCTCCCTCCATGCTGAAGCGTTAAGACCACCCAGCTGTCCTCAAGCCATTCCCTGTATGGGTTGGGGTCCTTGGTAACAGGGGCATAGCACAAAACAGCACCTTATAGCCACTGTTTGCATTGTGAAGCATTTCCCATTCACCTGCTTGGGCAAAGATTTGAGGTTGGAGGGGAGAAGGGGGAGGAAAAGATATTTTATTTATAACTGCACATTCATTTGATTAAAAGATGTTTCTGAAAGGTTTGCCTGAAACAATACAAAGGGAAGGGGTGGGGCAGCAGGGGAGAGAAATCATGCTCTACAGTTTAATCCAAGAAGCACTGCAGAGGGTTGGGAAATGGCTGGCACTCTCCACGCAGACCCTTCTGAAGCAGCTGAGCAGAGGTCATTTCCAACTAAAAGAGACAGCAGTTCCTGGAAGATGCTTTCTTTCCACTCACCCTTGGAGTAAAGAGTCTCTGTTCTGGACAGATGGGATCCCTTAAATACCAGTTTCATTCCAGGAAAGGAAAAGGGTTAAAGTTCTCAATGAAAGGACTGAAAATCCATCTCTTTAGACTCACTGGACCACTTCCTCCTCTCCCCAAGGGTGCTGCAGCCTGACAGGACAGTATAATCACCTTATCAGTATCTTCCCATCATATAAATTCATACATAAAAAAATCAATTAACTACCAGTGTTGTTGATTATAAATCAACTATTTACATAATTAATTACTATATCTTTAATAAATGTTATGCAGGAGAGGAAGCTGGCAAAATATAGCCATTCTTTTGGCACCATCAATTATTTGGAAGGGAAGGCAATTACACTAAATCTTTCTTCCACCTAGCTCTCTTGTCAAGGGAAATATCTCCCCCTCCTTCATCCGATTCAGAGCCTGGAACTGGGCCTTCAACATCACATTACTAAATTGCTTAAGCAGCATTTTAAATAACAAAAAGGGATATCATTTAATTTTTTTTGAAACATGAAAATCAATAAGCTGTCCTTCAGTCTCCCTGAGTGATTGGCCAGGGCTGCCTCTCTGAGCTAATTCAATTTTCAGCCTTATTCGGAACAACCAAGGTTTCAAAAAATAATCAGGCTGATCTTATGGGCCCATGTGGGACTTCATCGAGGAATTCCTTTCATTGAATTAGATATCCTGGCCTTTTTGAAAGCAGATGCATTCCTGTCATTCTTTGGAGACAGACCCTGATCAATAATCCTTGCTGATATTTATGGCTGCACTATGGGTTACAGTTCCTTGCCTGTACATGTACAGTGACAGGGAAAGCAGCTATTGAATTCGGAGTCCATTGACTTGGACTGCATGGGCAATGATCTCTCCAAGGGTGGGTGCTCAAAAAGCATCAGCAGATGGTTTCTACCTGGAAACTCTTGACCCCCATGTGCATGGGAGGGGGGAGTTCACAATGCTGAGCACCTTTTATCAAGGGCATGAGTCCAGTCTAGGAGCCTGGTTGAGTCAGGGTCTTGCAAGCAAGGAAGGCTGGTCCGTGGTGGGAGGAAAGAACACCAGCTGGGAGGCAGGACTGCAGCCTGCTCTGTTGAAGGCTCTGTAGGTGATTTCCAGCAGGATGCCTGGTCTGGAAAGATGTCTTCTCCTTAATGGAGCTGCATACATGAAGTCACCAACTGCTGCCCATGTGCAGAGATTTTCAGCTACACGACTCCGCCAGAAGAAGGGAATGCCTGAGTGCTCCCTCATACTAGAAAGCTCACGTCACCTTGCTCAGCACATCAGCGAAGGCACAGAGCTGTGAGCTGGGGCAGCAGAGGCAGCAGAGGCATGGACAGACACCCCGATCAGCCTCCTTTGCTTTTGTGGGAAGTCCTATCACAGCCAAAAGTCTCTTCCCTATAAAACTGGTAAAGATCATCCTTCCTCTATAGGCTGCTCTCACAGTTTCTGAGCTGGTAATTGCATCTCCCCCAGTGTCTGTAAAGCACCTAGCACACCTCCAAATGCCATTGTATTATCAGAGATTAAT
>Ga0065711_1034282_pt1 | contig 24036 bp, 12 predicted proteins | sample Hoacrofraction12_FD_59098 | JGI IMG/M metagenome (GOLD analysis project Ga0065711, IMG submission 59098) | Hoatzin crop microbial communities from Cojedes, Venezuela - Epithelial fraction 12 v2 (version 2) | ecosystem: Host-associated > Birds > Digestive system > Esophagus > Crop | place... | reverse complement strand
GGGGGGTGTGTTATAAATCAAGTTTCCAGATTTTTTTATTTTTATTAGAACACCAGATACAGGTCATAAAACTACCAAGAATCTGTTCGATTGATCTTGTGCTCCTATGAGGGAATATGCATTGCCTTTAAGGAATGAGGCATTCTGTAAGCACTTGGGTTACACAGATAACGATTAAATTCCTCTTTAATATGTATGTCGAACGAATTGGGAGAATTGGGATAGTCGCCTTGCATTCCTCCCAAGATAAGGTATTCCACATATACAGGGGAAACCTAAACACAAAAAATTACTAGCGACAGCTAAATAAAATTTAAAAATCCAAAAAGCAACAATTCATCTGTTGGAATGCAGACAAAGCAATGAAGAGACAGTGTTACTAACATGTTTCATCCTCCTTGGCCATCTTTAATCTCATTCCACCTTTCCTCATCCCTTACTGGGAAAAAAAAGCTAACAGCATTTATATTTTTTTTACACCAAAGTAACTGGTGCTTTGCTTCTCTTGTAGGAAGCTGTATAACTCACCTACTATTCCCTGACACATTCCCAAAATTCTTAGTCAACTTCATTTCTAAGCAAGTACAAAACTGCAGAAACACCTTCTGAAGTTATTATGTATTCGCACGGATTAATTTTTATTATTAGCTTACAAAGGTTAAGAGACAGCAATATGCTTTAGCACGTGTTGGTGGTGGAGAAGCAGTTAGTAAGCCTCCTGTTCGCAAACTACCAATGTGCCAGCTCACATACAGCGTTTTAAATTTGTAGGTCCATCAAGAAGACAATCTAAAACATTATTGAGGCTTTGGACAAAAACGTGTTAGAACTTTATTTCTGTGCCACTCCATAATGTCATTGTTTAACTAAGTTAATGAAGATAATACAACTAAGGAAAGAGAAAGCTTTGCTTATTATTTAATGGAAAAATTTGCTGTTCCACTTCTGGAATAAAGCAAGTATCAGCCTTTCAGTGGCAACTCTTTGTAAAATAGTAAGTTTCAGTAAACTCAATTGTGAGCACTAAGGAAGTAGCACTAATATCAAACTATCCACAATGAGCCGAAACCCAGAGAGGCCAATTTTTAATTCATTAAATATACTTTTGGCACCTTTTAAAAAAATTACTTTTTAACTGTGCAAAAGAGAATGCAGTCCTCATCAGATACATACATACACACAGACATCCAGTCACAGAGACTTACTCCACAGGTTACTAAGCTGTATGACTGGAGTAACAGAACAACTCTTCCAAGTTTTATTTGAGAAATTTTTATATATTTCACATGAAACTTGAAATCTACCAGGAAGAGCCAGCCTCAAACAGTTGAGTAGGAATAAGAGAAAAAAAGAACGTATGTATGTATGTATAATTTGTTCAGACAGGACTTCACTACTCAAGCAATGTTTAAGTGCTAAAACTGTAAGACAAATACAAGTCTGGTATCAACTAAGGCTCACTTTGAAAAACGGGTAACTTGACTGAAGTCTTTCATTTCTTTCTAATGTAGAAACCAAAGTTATTTTTTGTAAGAATCCCTAAATTTAAATGTAAACCTCAAACCACAAAAGCGTAAATTTGACCTTAAAGTTAAGCTTTCATGTATCATAATGCGGTAAAAGACAACAAACATGAACTTCCCTAGCTGACAGAAATTTACAGTTTTCTAGAATTACTATATATAGACATCATTATTCAACCTTTAAAATTTCATGCTAGAATTAAAAGTATTTAAGAGCAAGACAGGATAACACCATGAATAAAATCACGGTCTTAAAAAGCTTGAACATATGCAAAAGCTAAGTCAAGAATGACTTTCAGTCTTATTCGTGCATTAGCTAGAGAAAATATTACAGAAGATTTAAATCAAGTTTCTGGAAGGCTGTAGATTTTCCCTGTCAAGTATTCTATTCCCACATGTTTTCACTGGGATTGGTCAAAAAAACTCTCCTCCCTCTTCACTTTGCAAAACTTTTGAAGAAGTTACAATTGATGGGCTGACGGTTGGACCTGATGATCTTAGAGGTCTTTTCCAACCTTAACGATTCTATGATTCTAGGATTGCAAGATTTCCGTAACTGGAGTAAGGACACACACAGAGAGCAAACTCCCAAATCAGTACTACATTCTGAATAAAATACCTACTAGGATATTGCCCTCCTTTCCCGTGAAACTAATCATTACTATCCTCTAAATTGACCCCGCGCTGGATTAAAATTTAGAATTACATTTTATTAGTCAGACTGAGTTCTGCCATTCAAAAGAATCTTTATTGAATACACCATTCCAGATTACCAATGACCTGAGTGTAAGCAAATGGTCTAGGTACACAGGGTCCTGCCCTAAAGCAAAGAACATAATTTCTGAGGTTCATTTTGAAACCATGTGTTTAACACCTATATTTAAAACTCCAGAAAATGGTATCTCAAAGCTTAATATACTTGACAAACTGCTGTAAGTAGATACTAATGAGACATTCTACTATTCTTCTCTAATGAGCTTCAAAAATATGTCTTAAGAAACAGGACATGTCACTGTACAGCTTCCTTGCACTGAGGTTTCATAAGATCTTCTTCAGCAACATCACCAAGTAGTCAATGTACTCCACACTGCGCTCCTGCTTACTCGTTCCCAGCCCCACTCTGCCATCCCACTGTGCTGACAAAACTGTTTGCATTACCATGAAAATAAAAAAGAAAAAGAAAAAAGAAGAAGAAACTGATCTGCATGATCTCCTGGGAAAAAAAGTTCTTTTTCAGTTGGACCAGTTCCTGATACGGTTTGTATGGCTCCAGACATACAAACAACCGTGCCTCTGCAATTGAAGACGTAACAAATGACTAAGGGCTACTTATAGCATTCTCAATCACTGTGTGCTCTTTATCCTTTGAAGATACTGTATGCACTAAGTAGCCATCATTGAGGCTTAACATCTATATATATATACGCACTACCTCTCATTAAATAGTTTAAACAAGTCCTTAGCCCAAGTCCCACGCAGCCCTTCTCAACTGAAAACACTCAGAGCCCAATACGAGGGAAGGTATGGCTAAAATGAATATTGCACCACTCCTCCTCTTATTGCAGATCAGTATCTTCAATGCATGGAAAACATTCAGAAGTTTACAAGATTATACTCCAAACATACCAGAAGGCAATGCATACATCCAAAGAACAGCAGTGGTGTCTATTACTACGGCTCATAGTTTGTCAGAGCTAGCTTAATCTACACAGGAAAAAGTCAAATGAACTCTCTCCTCTTGCAATACTTTAAAACATTTTTTAAGACTACTCCAGAGTTTCAACTAGATACTCCCAAAATGTAACATAACAGAAGATAAGCTTTCCCAGTGGTTAACAGCACAGATCACAAGTACAACAGACGTGTTAGCGTTGCCATATTTAAGATGCAGCATGCACAACGAAACATCAATGTAATAACTTGCAGTATCCCTTTTCTCAACGTCATACTATTTCACGAGCATACTTTCTCTTGTTAATAAATTCTGACATACAGCACTCATAGTGCTGCATGTATAGCATATCTTGAACACAGACTGCTACAGAATGTTTTCTTAAAAAACTTTTTAATTGCCCAGAGCACTGCATTAGCAGATCGATCATTTGCAAAACAGCTCTGGAACGTAAGAGGGTTAGATGTTTCTTCCAATCACTAGAAAAACCTATCTTCGACGTTTATTTATAAACTAATATTTGAACCCTGAAGGCTTTTCCTTCAGAAAAAGTGTGCAATTTGATGACAGTCATAGAGTTCAATAAGCATTCTCTCAGAGTAATAAGCAGCTAATGAAACAAAGTAAAATTAGAGAGTCGAATTTTCTCATTGGATTAAAATTGAGAAACTGAGTTGGGTCATTCCTGATAGCCCACACAGTATTCCTATATCAAAATATAATTTAACTAAAAATTAATTCAATATCTTTTCAAAATTATTGCATCAGCATTTGCAAAAGTCAAGAAACAACATATTAGTAGATGTTCAAATACTGAGATGAGTTTGCTCTTAAGAATAAAAGCTAGATCAACAAAAGTTTAATCATTACATCAGTGTTTGCTTATTCAGAAAAGGGATAGTGCATCTTTAACACATACGTAGCCTTGAATAAATACAAACCCTGATAAAAGGAAAGCAGCATGCCAGATATCTCTGAAGACAGCGCCAATACTGCAAGAGGTGCTTGTACCGTAGCTCTGCACTGTTCCCTCCTGCGTGTTATCTGTGGTACTAGAGCCATCTCCTTCCCTATGTACTTCCAAATGTGCTGCTTTCCTTAATTTCCTTCATCAGAAGAGATTAAAATTGGAAGGTAGCTTTATAAGTGCAATCTACTAGTTCTATAATGTGTTCAGCAGTTTAAGCATGCAAAACCAAGCAAGATTTCAAAATCTTCTGCTAAAGCTCTATTACATCAACTTAATAAACTCCATTTAATAAAACTAAGCATAACACTTATCATCATAACACCTAAATGCAAAATATATTTCGTCTCATCATCAGAGGCTTAGACCTGCCAAATTCACTACTGCAGGTTTTCTCATTTTAATGGGACAATTCACTGTAGCAAACCACACCCAGTGAAGTGCTGGAAGACTGAAGTTCTACACTTCCAATAGCACCTCCTTTACTGTCTGTTTCCCACAGAGATCATTAGTCAGTATTGCTAAGACTGAATTTGCAGCAATATGAATACTGTTCAGTATTCAGACACAAACTGTTTTGAGGCAAAATGTCAGATTCAATGTATTAAAATTCAAATAAAACAATCCATATAATTAGCCAACGCATAAAAGTTAAAGAGCACCAACTAAGCACCCATTTTAATATTTCAGACAAAAAACAGAGCACCAATTTCTCATCTCTTGCAAAGCAGAGACTGTAAACCCCTACATTTTTTCCCACGTGTTCTTTAGAATAGTTTAACAATCCAAAACGATAAGTACTTTAACAAAGACTATACCTTCTTCTTTTACCCCCTGTGCTGGGAGGTGGCTTAGGAGTTCGTGTTGAAACAATCTGACAATGCACAGTTCCAAGTAGCAACATTAGCCATATTGGCCCAATTACTTCAGTCAGAGGTATATTATGTGGGCTTTGGGCTGTATAGAATAACACTACAGCAGCAACTGGAAAAGAAGGGAAATGAAATTGAGTTCAATAACTGAAATGTCTGAAATGGCCAACTCATTCTATGGCTTTTGTTAAGGAGAAAGTCAGATGTAGTCCTTTACCTGCATTTTAAACCAATCCACGTAATTCTGAGAGAAAGGAATTATAATTGCACTGAAATAGGCGGTAATAAAGATGTAGACAGTTGCCTATTGTCTTAATATCCACCTCTTCTTTACAAATGTGATATTATAGCTATTGCTCAAAAAAAGGTGGCAGAATAGGGGGGGGGGAAAGCATTTGGAAAGCTAGATCCATCATGAAACAACTTTAAATTGAGGCGAAACTTCAACAGGGGACAAAAAAAGCAAGTGTCACCCTTAAAGCAGCCCATATAAATTTAATTCTGTATCACCTATAACAACACAGCACAATCCAACAAGTCAGGTGAATGTAGGACTCGCCAAACCAGGAGCAGGTTGTCCAGACAGGCTGAAGTCTCTCCCATCCTTGGAGATACTCAAACCCTGACCGCACACGGCCCTGAGTAACCTGTTCCAGCTGCCCCTGCTTTGAGCAGTGGTTCGGAGTAGACGATCTCCAGAGGTCCCTGTCCACCTCAACTAGCCTGTGATTCTGTGGAAACATACATCTATTTCGACACTGTAAGGACCAACAGACTTGAGCCTAGAAACTCTTTATAGAAGAATGCATTTTAAAGTCCATATTCAAGTCAAAGGAAAAAATTGTCCACATGGATAGACAGAGAGGCGTAAGTGCAACCCTATGTACATTTTGCATTTACTTTTGTGTATGTTTTCTAGTAACGAGGAAAGATCAAAGACAAATCATGCAAACTATGGGGTAGTCCAGCTCAAGTGACCACATCTCCAACTAGCACTTGTGGTTGGAAAAGGGACAGCTTTCAGTTCCGTAGTTAACTGTTCATTTTGTAACCCTATAACCAGATTTTCATATAAAGCCAACACCCACGCAGCTCTTCTTACTCCTGTACCCAGACCCAAACCACTTCTCCTACTCAGAAATGTATTTACAGGCTTCAGGTCAATCTAAACAGATTCAATAGGCATGGGGCAGACAGAAGACGTAATCCCTTGCTTTCCTCTGCTTATTGTATGTTCTTGTTGCTCTGCCTCTTTGGCTTGAAATGCTGTCTTCCAAAATTCAGCTGAGAGAAGTTATCAAGCAAAAAAACCCAGAAACTCCAAGAACCAATTCGACACAGGGGGATAATTCTCTGTGCCTAACAGCCGCACATCCCATGAGAACTTAGCTTTGTTTTCGTACCACGAAGAAGTGAAAGTCCTGTAACTTAGACCTACTCCTAGCACAAGAAATACATAGTACAACAGCTTTCACCAGTTCTCTACTAAAATTAACTGAAAAAAATACAGCCACATTCAAATTTGTGTGCCACATTCAAACACCTAATATACACGTGTCTAACACAGCAGATACCTGGATACAATGTTTTCCACTAAAAAGAGATCAGACGTGTTTTTCATGAAACAACCTTCAGCAAGGTAACCAGTATTAGAACCACAGTGCACGTACAGAAAAATAGAATTATTTTTTATTATGGTCATCTATTTCTAATTTCTCATCAGCCCTTTTCCTAAATTAAAGCACAGAAGTCTTACTCAGAACACCTGCGGTATCTTTTCTTACTACATGTGGACTAAGTCTTTGCCGTATGAGGTTTCTCAGAAAGACTGTATTCATCAATCAGAAATCCAACTTATTAAAAAATAAACAATAAAGGTACAAACACTAAAAGGTACAGATAATACAACCTCCTTCTAAACAGCTTATCTGAGTTTCTCACATGTACAATTAGCTTCGTAAGGTATAAAGTGTAAATAAGTAGTCCATTTTGACCCCTATCATACATTTGGATAAACATACACTTCGGGGAACACAAAGCTCCACAGCTCCAAGTAGAACTTCACTTCAAGATTTTTTCTGCTACTTAAAAAACATTTAGCTAAATACAGTGATCTAGAAGGAATAATCTTCTTCCAGAAGATACAAATCTGTAGATTGCAGATTCCCGCCATGAAGTTTCACACAGATTTAAGAAAATGCTACTAATGTCCTGATCTTTTCAGTAGGATGGGAAGGAAATCCAAGAACTTCTTTTGGTACAGTGTGCCAACACGATGTAGTTCAGATTATCTTTGAATTGCTCCTACCAACAGCTAGGACTTGGAACAGAATTTTTCACACCACTTTTATTTATTTCTTTACTTATTTATAGCATTTGGACTTGTACTTTCCTAAATTACAATGGTTTATTTTGTGAAACAGACAAAAATGAAATTATAATCACATAGAGCAAAAAGCTGTATCAAAGAAAGCAACTGTACATGTCAAAGACGAACAAGCATTTATTTTTATAGCATTTAAAGCTTTGAAATATTTGTATTACCAAGTTTCAAAATGCATACACACATACATCTCACCACAATAAACAATCATTATATCACTATTAAAGTTTCTTGTTTCAAACTTAAGAAATACACAATACAAATACACACTGTAATTTCACACTTCATTTTCCTATTAGAATATAGAAACATTTTTAATGTAAAAATGAGGTAATGCTGTAAACTAAACTGATAAGGAGTCAGAAGAAAAAGGTTTTACTTCTACCTTAATTCATCAGCCTGTTCCATGACCTTGGATAAAAAACGTTTCTCTGCAGTTCTCTTTTCACACATTTTGCTAATCATACTTTACACTAAAGGAAACCAATGGAAATAAAATCTTGAGCTTCAATCTATAGTCAAGGAAAGAATTCTCTTCTGTAGACTTACACAAATGCTAGCAAGTATCCTGCTAAAGCAAATCAATTTCAAAGCAATAATTCCAAGTAATGCAGTTCAGAAAACTATAGAAAATACTTCACAATTAAATAAAATCATTTAACTAAACATATATCAACAGAATAAATTCAGACCATTTTACAACAGTGTCAGTGAGAATCTGTCATGATGACAGAAAGTCCGAGCTACAATACAAAATTCATATTCAGGACAGGAATATGGCCATTCGAAATTCAAGTGTTTTGTTGTTAAGTTTTCATAATAGATTCTTGACATTTTGGGGTGCTGCCTTACCAATTTTGTACAAAATGAGTAACTGAGCACACCTTTCAGTAAAATATAAGCCAAACTTACATAGAAGTGCTAGCAGGAGAGGCTGGAGGTTGTTTTAAATAGTTTCCAAAAGAGAAATTTATCAATTTAATTTCATTTACATGTACATTATAAGTCTTTCAATTTATTTCAAAAACCATCAAAAAACTCTGCAGTTAATTCAACACAATTTAAATTATGTGTTTCAAATAGTTGGATTATAGTGTAATATGGAACACTATTAATTCTTTTCCAGTATTTGTTAATTCACAACTTCAGAAATATCAGAAATATTTTGCCACCTTGCAAACTATATTGATTAGGGAAATGATGCATTCCAACCATAAGTTTAGTAAATCATAGAGCCCTAGAAATCTGAGTGGAAAAAAAAAGTTAATTACAAGATAGTTCTGTAATTAATGTCCTAAAAAATTTGCTTGCACTCAGAATCTGCATCATCTTACTATTTTGCTGCTTTAGAGTCTCACGAAGGCTTCACAAATTAAGTGTGGGTATATTTTTTAAATAAATTTAAGAATGGGAACATAAAAAATTACTGTAATGGTGTTTCTCAAACTAAGCCACCTATGAACATGGTAACAAAAGAACTATAACTTATGTATTTTACTACCTATATTACCATAAATGAGATCAAAATTATTAACACTATGGGATCGCTTACCACAGTATACACAAATGCTAATGTACATAACAATACTTCTTAAGCATCCATCTTGGAAACAGGGATAAGGCGAAGTTTTGATAGGAGACCACACGAGTATTTGTCAGTATTTCAAGTTTTGGGGCACTGGCACTGTGAAATTCATTTTATACCTGCCAACAACAGGCACTTTCGTCTTTTTTTTTAAACTTCATTTCTTGTTTTAAATACAATTTCCAAATGATACAGTGAGTCTCAACTGCAAGGACAGATGGCAAAACTGAAAAAGTAATACTGTGTTTTAATTGGATTTCAGTGGAAAACTTATCAGTCATTTAACTTCTCAGGGTACTTCAATTGCTCCCAAGTTTCATTAACCTTCTGTTCCACTTCTGCTGTACACACTTCTGATACACTTATTGTTTTGGTGACTTTCACACTGTTAGATACTGACTCACTACATTACGTTCTTCCCTCTCTAATTTTCCTCTTATATAGTACATATAATTAAGAAAAGCACAAAGTAAGATTACTAGAACTCGAGACTGAACATCCCGAATGCTGTGAATTGCCTTCTGTTTGTTAACAGATGCCCAAAAGTCCTTCTATAATCTAAGAAATAGAAGATTAAGATGCATAGTCTCCTCACTGCAATGGAAAAAACAGCAGAAGCACATAGGACAACAGGCACCCCATTTGCCAGTCATTGAGGAGCACGGCTGAGGTCTGACTGAAGTATAACCTAGAAGTTCATTGCCTCTGATGTGACAATATAACCCATGGAAGGACAATGGGAACTGGTCAAACAAACCACCCCACCAGGCTGCACCAGCTGCACACACCTTGGCAGGTTTGGCCTTGCTTGCTTCTTGATCTGCACAAGTACCAGAAAGACTAAAAGCCCAAGTCAAAATACACAGCCTAAGCCAAAGGTTTCTTTGATATTGCTCAGTCCGGAACTAAATTAGATAGTCCTGGAAACCTAAATTATATAGAGACGACAAACTAACATGTGTGCTAAATGTTGAAGAAAGCCTGTGAGGAAATCCTTACATTTTCCGTATGCCCCTTGTATACATGTAAAAGAAATGTTAAGCAAAAGACATATGCTTGGGGCTGTGTCATTCCAATAGTTCAGAAAATACTGGAATGAAACTTAACTGCATAAAGTGAATCAAGTAACATACAACAGCTTCCATATGGTTAAAATTAGGTATTCAGTTGAAGCTGACCCTGTAATCCAACTCTACCTTGAAGAAGGTAAAGAACAAGAAGCCAGAAAAAGATGACCCTGGATGTCACTTGTAGCCACCACCTGTAGAAGAATGGGAAGAAAACAACTCTCACGATTCCTTTGCGGGTCAGAGATGTCCAAGGACTTTCAGGTTTTGCTTTAGCAAAAGCCGATCCTTTAAAAAAAGAAAAGAAACTTTGATGTATTTCACTGTTATGGCTAATAATTTTAGTTGTTCAATAGCAGAGTAGTTAAGATAGTTATTTGAAGGAACAATTATTAAACAGAATTATTTTAATATATCTCGTACTTCCACCATTTCATTATCTCCTCAATCCACAATTTGAGTAAATTATTGGTGCCCTCTTGACTGCCATTACCAAGAACTTCTACAAATACCTAGACTTTCAAATGCGTGAATAACAAAAAAAATCCATCATTTCTTACTATGCCAAAATTATTTTAAAATAAATTATTGAAAATTATTCTGTTTCACTGAGGTATCAGAAACTTGATATGAAGCAACAGGAAGTCATATGCAAACTCCACATGCCCGTGCAGGCACAGCAGAGCCCGTCCCCGACACAGCAAAGGGATATAAAACATCAACACCTGTAAACTGCTCCAGCCATGTCATTCAGCAAAATGGAGTAAGGCTGAGAAGTACAGAGGATTACCTGTCCAGCTGAGGACTAGCCCCAGGAGCAGGGAAGCCGCTCACAGAAGAATTCATCTTTGTCACTCCTTCTACATCATTTTTCACTTCACTCATTCAAACGTCCTTTCTCTCTCGTATCCCTCCATTTCTTTTTCTTCCTGCAAATTCCCACTTCTCTGGCAGCTAGTGAACTGAGTAACATTTACTTACTGGGAGTGTGACTTAAGTTACGCCAAGGTTAGCCTTTGGAAAGGGCAACTACTGCGTGCTGCTATGCCATCTCCACCTTGTTTACAAGCATACCTGGCATTAGTGAGCTCTGTGCTGGCACATGTAAAACACGGCCAGTCCGGGAACTACTTTAATGCCAGCTGAGATATCCATGCAGAGCAGTCATTTAAATGCTATTCACGTATATCATTATACTGAAGGGGTCTACTGCTGTTCTTTAATTCCTACAAGCATTTAGTTTTTCAGTTCTTTTTCTTTAAAGTCCCTGTGTTATTTGATGTTATTTCTTTCTCTCACATTCCCATTTTTACAAAATTATATTTTTAGGTGATGTGATAAAAGCTCATCGGCACACCTGCAGAGGAGCTCAAAGAGACAATGGCAGGAGGGGGACCCCAAATACTACCCTGCCGGGGTTCTTCCAGACCCAGCACTGGGGCCACCAGACCACTGGAGGCCCACCTCCATGAGCCCAGAGCCGGGCAGACGCTCACGGGCAGGCGGGGATCCAGACAAAGGCAGGAACACCTTGACCAGGCCGCTCCCAGGGCCGTGCCAGCAGAGCCACCAGCCCCGCTCCATGTCCAGGCATGAAGCTGTCACCACGAGCCACCGGGAGCAGCTCTTCAGACCACCCTTCAGCAGACCCTGCTGCCCAGGGGTGAGGGACTCATTGTGGGATGCAGGACAAAAGGAGCTCAGATTGCACACAGGGCTTACTATGGATGTTTAGGCAAGAAAACCAAGGGTGGTTTAGGTGATTTGGGGAGGAACAGTGTGGGGAAATTGAGGGGTAAGGGGATAAGAAGGACTGGCCACATATAAATAGCTGCTGCTCATATCATCTGACCTTCTTCTGCTGTTTTGTTATTTAAAACAGGTAAGAAATATTCAAGGCCTATAAAATTATTGCTCTCCAGAAAGTTCAACATAACCTTTCCTCTAGCTGTCATCAGATTTGGAAGAAGTCTGAATGCATGGAATTAGGAGATTTCTGAACTAATAACTCTAAAACTTCAATCCATGACAATCCACGTGTTTCTTTTTTTCAAAATATAGGCTACACAATCAAGTTTTTAAGCCTTCAGTTTAATCTAGAGGTTATCTTTTAACATTTCCTATCCATCTTCTTTAGAGTAGAGTTACATAGGGTTGTTTTTTTTTTCTCTTTTTTTAAATACTTACTAACACACTCTTGTTACAAGACACAGGATGGCAGTTATTTTTATATTGAGAAATTCAGCTTTTTCTAGCTCAGGACCTACCTCTTACAAGATCAACATCTATGAGGTCTGGTTTCACATGTCCTGTTTTCTTTGGTTTGTTTCTCAAACCCTGCAATAGGCAAATACAATCAAAACACATTCATGTGGATGACAGACATTACAAAAGAAAAAATATTGATGTGGTCAGTAATTGTACTTAACCTCTACTGCTATTGAAAATTCAGACAAAAATGTCAACTTCATAGATTTAAAGTACTATAAAATAAACATTCCAAAGAGCAAGGTACAGTAAGTGCCTTTTACATACTTTACAATCTAAACAAAACCCAATCAATTACTGACCCATTAGATAATCTTTCAAACATCGTTAAATGCTTAGCACTCATCTCCCACAGCTTGGGGTTATGCAAACAACATATGCACACACTTGCAAGAATTAGTAATGCATTTATATTAGGTTTTCAGAACTTTTGCAACAAATTGCTTTCCTGAATCTAGTGGCTTTCTATGATGGCGTGACTACGTTCATGGACAAGGGAAAGCAACAGATTTCATCTGTCTGGACTTCTGTAAAGCACTCAACATGGTCCCCTACAACATCCTTCTCTCTAAATCGGAGACTGGACTGTTCAGCAGTTAAGGAACTGGTTAGAAGGTCACAGCCAGAAGGTAGTGGTGAACAGCTCGATGTCCAAATGGACGCTGGCAACAAGTGATGTCCCTCAGGGGTCCGTACTGGGAACAGTGCTGTTTAACATTTTCATCAATGACATAGACAGCGAGATCGAGTGCACCCTCAGCAAGTCTGCTGACAACAAGTTGAGCGGTGCATTTGACACACCAGAAAGACAGGATGCCATCCAGAGGGACCTGGACAAGCTGGAGAGGTGGCCTGTTTGAACCTCATGAGGTTCAACAAGGCCAAGGGCAAGGTCCTGCATCTGGGTCAGGGCAATCCCCACTACCAGTACAGGCTGCGGGATGAAGTGATCGAGAGCAGCCCTGCGGAGAAGGACTTGGCAGTACTGGTGGATGAAAAGCTGGACATGAGCGCACCAATGTGCACTCGCAGCCAAGAAGGCCAACTGTACCCTGGGCTACATCCCCAGCAGCGTGGCCAGCAGGGCGAGGGAGGGGATTCTGCCCCTCTGCTCTGCTCTGGTGAGACCCCACCAGGAGTCCTACGGCCAGCTCTGGAGCCCTCAGAACACGAAGGACATGGACCTGTTGGAGCAGGTCCAGAAGAGGCCACAAAAGTGAACTGAGGGCTGGAACACCTCTCCTAGGAGGACAGGCTGAGACAGTTGGGGCTGTTCAGCCTGGAGAAGAGAAGGCAGAGGGGACACCTTACCATGGCCTTCCAGTACTTAAAGGGGGCCTCTAGGAAAGAGGGGGACAATCTTTTTAGCAAGGCCTGTTGTGACAGGACAAGGAGTAATGGCTTTAAACTAAAAGAGGGGAGATTCAGACTAGATATAAGGAAGAAATTTTTTACAATAAGGGTGGTGAAACACTGGCACAGGTTGCCCAGAGAGGTGGTTGATGCCTCATCCCTGGAAACTGGAAACATTCAAGACCAGGTTGGACAGGGCTCTGAGCAACCTGGTCTAGTGGTAGATGTCCCTGCTCACTGCAGGGGGGCTGGGCTAGATAACCTCTAAAGGTCCCTTCCAACCCAAACTATTCTACGATTCTGTGATTATTAGAAGCAGGTTAATTCTCTTCTGCTGTACAGAAGCACATATTTCAGCTATAATTGGAGAAAAAGTCTAAAAATTTTACTTTTGCGGACCAGTAAGTATCTATACTCTGCAGCTAGTAAGGGACAGTGATACTCTCTTACAGGTTTCATTGCAGTAACAAGCAATAAATTAACAAGTGTATTACTGTAGATAGCAGCTCTCAGAGTGTCCAGCCATGGGACTGGTCTGCCAGTAAAGCAGGCAGGGCTCTCACCTAGGGTCTGGACTGAACTGTATTGAATTAAACTGAAGGTTCTGAATGAAACACACTGGTAGAACAACCTGGAAATGTATAGAGTTCTTTTGCTGAAACTTCTTCTCCTCAGGGAAAACTGAGACAAATCAAGCTTGTCATGCCTAAGAGCTGGGTTAAGGCATTGAGCCAGAAATCTGAAATAAAAGATTGAAAAGTTTTTCCTCAGAAACGCTCTCCAGGAGAAAACGGCTTAGCTACAGACACTGTACAGAGACTTCAGTCCAGCGCAACTGAGTCATCTCCTAAACTGTAAGCCCACTGAAGTATTTGTCATCATTGATCTATGAATCACGGTGCGCTGAAGAAAACAAGCTTAAAATATCCACACAGTCAAAAAACCACAAACATTAAACCTTGTTTTGCTTTGGATGAAGCCTCTTGGTTTGCTGTTCATACCTGTTTATATGTCCTCTCTGCTACACATAGCAGAAAAAAGAAAATCCACACCAGAGACACACGGACCACAAAACTTATAATAACCATTGAGAGAACCAGAATGTCTCCATTTGATCCAAAAGCAGTCACACAAAGTTCAGTGGCAGAATGTGTAGCTAGTTGTTCCAAATCTTTAGCTTGGGAAAGTCGAAAGACAAATGGCATTAAACCCAAGATTAAAGATATGACGTTTCCAAAAATCTGATAACCAATTCCTGGTATATAGCTGTTCACCTAAAAACAAAAGAAAACAAGGCCTATTTTCAATTTTGGAATTGATTTGGAATTAGATCAATACATAAATTATTAACGTTACTGTCTTACTATCACAAAGAACATTTTATAATCTGCTAAGTTATATGAAACCTTCAACCAAGCATCTTCACAATTTACTATTAAGAAAAACAAAGTCCTCAAAGAGCACTTAATGCACAGGAACCAAATATGACAAGGCATTTAAAAACCCAACCACATAACATTGCAGTTAAAAGACTCCAGTGCATATTCTATGAAAAATCTCATTCAACGCTGAATTAGCAAAGTGCGCCGATCAGACTGTGTTGCTTACATCCTGTATATTACTCCTATTTGTGTTTCGCTTTTAGGTTACGCTTTTTAAAGGAATCCAAGTGTTTATAGTGCAGACAGGACTGGAGTTCTATCGTGCTGGCTATGGATTTGTTAAGTTTACTTCTGCTGTGGATTGTATCATCTCCGAGTCAGGTACAGACATCTGATCCAAGTTTGTGAATACATTGCTGTTTAACAAGTTGGAGATGGTAAGTACAAACTTGTCAGAATTAGTGATAGTTCTCTTAAACTAAGGTAGGATTTTATGTTCAGCTCTACAAACTGCCTACGTTGTTTCCATTGAAATAGACTTCAATATCAGTTAAATGCTTTTCCAACTGTTTCCTGAAGAGGTGTACTAGGAAAAAGAAGAGAGGACTAGTGAGACATCCCACTCATCTTCTTAGATGTTTGTTTCCTAACAAGGAAAGCTTTCTTTTCCAATCTTAACTTTAGCAACCAAACACTCAGATCTGTATATTCCTAACACAGCATATTAGTTGTTCATCAGAATCAAGGAGATAAATAAGAATATTCACAGCATATACTACTTTGGAACAATAAAACAGAGGTTGGCTATAACAGTAAGCACCTAACAATGCAAACACATTAAGTGTTACTTAAGATTCGGTAGCTCTTTTATCTGTTAGTAACAAGTAAATCACAGTGACTCATGGAACAATAATGTCAATTATCGATACCTTAAAAAACAAACAAAACCCCATAATTCTTATTGTTAGTGTTTAAACTCCTAAACACAGTATTTCCATAAAGTAAAAGAATACTCACTCTGTTCATTATCATACCACTGATTTCGAGCACAGACATATCTGCTTTCTTGCAGTCATTACCCTCCCATACAATTGCACTTATTTTTTCTAGTCCTGGATTCAAACTGTGGATCCAAGGCAAATGACTCTTGGGAAGACAAGGAATATATTCCATCAGAGATAAAAATCTGTTGTCATGTCAATACGCCTTTGTCAGCAAAATGTTGACAAAACAGTGCTTTAGACTGACACAGTATATAGCATTTACTTCTACTATATGTTAACCACATTCCTCAAAATCACCCACTTCTTTTCCAAGAAATAGCTGTGAGCACAGTTAGAGATCTCTCCTCCCCCATACTTCATTTTCTAACAGTGTTGAAGTATTGTGGTTGAGGATTAATTGGCTTCTTTTTTGCTCAGACTTTTCAAAGAGAGAGGTATGAAAACAAAAGGTCTACTTGTAAGCCATCTTTAACTTTGCCACATGTTTAATGGAATATTTTATTTTTCTTCTTACTATTTTTCCCCCCTAACATTCTGAAAGGCATTCTTCTCAGGTTTAGCCTACGGCCAACTTTTTTTTTTATTTGCTTTTAATGATATTTGTGTACATCGCAATCCTTGCTGTCGATGAAGGTCCCCCGATGCTAAGTGTATCTGGTAAGACTCAGAGAGTGGTAGGAGTCTAATCAATACACGCTGCTCCAAGATCCAAGCAATCCCAGCCTAATGGACTGAATGCACTTGTGGCTGAGGCACCCCTACCCTAAACAGAGCGCCAAGTGAGAACTGAAGGAACAATGTCAAGGCAACAAGCTCTGCTGCGGACATTTCTTGATTTCCCTCAGCCCTGTCTTATTCCTCTCCCACTCAGGTGATTAAAATTGCTCTCAATTCTGCCTGGGCACCTAGCACTATGTTCGTCATACTACTGGAAGTGGTGGTGCTGGGAGGGGCAGGGAGGGGGGCGATACTCTTTTTAAAATGCAATTTATCATTGATTAAAAGTAAAGCTTTTTATTTTACTACTTGATTAATCTGTATCTGAAATCTTTGTTTTGTGCTAAGTACTCGATTATCTCCATTTTTTTCCTCATTAGATAAAAAAAAATTATTTATATTATTAAAAGGCAAATATTAGTTGCAGGACTTTCTTAATCACAGATTTCCAAGGTCTCCCTCTAGAGGGAGCATCAACACCAGGAGCTGAAACTCAAAAATTCACAATCTACAATCAAACAGAAAAACAATGTCAATGCATATACTGCAATTCAACTCCCTATTGTAAGGCTTATGTTCTAGTGTTTATATGGAATGTAAGCAAGAAGAACTAAAAATCAAATTGCTGTCTCTTTGGGGGGCAGGGAGGGTTGGAGGGGAGGCTGGCGGGGTGCTTAAAATCAACAAATAACTCATTTTCAGTCCTGGTTATGAACAAAAAGCTTGTCTTTTGAAATTTTTTTCCTTAGCTAGTACTAACAGCATCTCTTGCATGGCATTCCTTAGTACTGATGATCCCCTACCAACACATGACGTGTTTACCCAGAAGAACATTTCACATCCTCATCTCTTTACTTGAATGGTTCAAATTAGCAATGCAATTAACATGCAGTTTAAACTTGTGCTACAAATATAACTGGCAGCTGGCACTGTGACATCTGAATGGATTTTATCAAAGGAAGACTAATACTTGATTGTTAATGATCATGCATTAACAATGGATTCTGTCCAACATTAACCTAAGTCAGGCTGCAACTGAAGTGTTGCCCAACCAACGCTAACATTTTCAGAAATTATTGCCTATATGTTGCTACAGAATAGCATGAAGGAAAGGAAATAAAATTACTAGCTTTAAGGTAAAAATAAAGATACCGTATCTAGATAGAATTTAGATATATATAATACACATGTAACATCATATATATACACATATATAACACTAGATACTATGTATGTTATCTGTTTGCTTTTTAAAATACACATTTATATATAAACAGAAAGATGTCCGATATGTGCTCACAAAAAAAGTAATTCCACTAGAGAAAAAAAAAACACCAAACCCAACAAACCAGAACCATCTTTCACAGAGGAAACCTTGTCCTGAAGCAGAACTAGGATTCAAACACTCAAATATTCTTTAGTCTATTACAGTATATTGTCATATCCTCTTCGACAAATTAATGACTGAGTAGCAGAAATAAAATTTTCCTAATTTTAATTCTGTCAAATCACTTTGGCTTTGCTACTTTCATTTTATAGAAAGTTCATTGTCCCAGGCCTCCTGAAATATGATAATGTTGACAATACTGAACTTGTGTGTAGTGCAAAAAAATCAAAACTAGTGGATACCAACCTGATGAAACGGGTCATCTCTGTATTCTTTCTTCACACACGGATTCACTTGAGGGCTTTCTACATCTGTCTCACTGCTACAGGAGGAGTGGCACTCTGCACAGTGCAAGAGGTCCTCCCACAGCACATCTTCAGTTTCCGATTCTGGCCTCGTGCTCTCAGAATCTTGTCTGGAGCTTGAACACCGAGAGCTGCAGCTCGTACCCGATTTAGGTACATCCTGAAATTAAAATATGCGTTGGAATTAATGCAGCTTTTTTATTCTACATTGTTTCCTGACAGAATAGTTATAAGGTTCAAATTAGTTAATCCGCATTTATCTGTTTTTTACACCTCAATCCATTATCTTTCTCATTAGAATTACATGTTTATTGAAGGAGTGTCTACGAGGTTCTGCATTTTTAGACACTGTACAAACAAGTAACAGGCCATGGTCCCTGCTTTGTGCAGGAGGGCGTCACATAATGAAGAATCAAATCATATTAACTATTAAAAGGAAATAACTATTTTACAGATTTTTATAACTCATTAATTTAGAATTTAACAGCAGTTATCAAGCCACAGACTCCAACTATCTCTCAAACTTCTGATTTTACAAGCTATAAACTAAGCGTCTTTTAAAACACTTTACAGCTTAATTATTTTAGTGAAAATGTGAAAGACAGAAGTGAGGCTTAAAGCCACATACAACGGACTGAAACTGTAATACAGAAATGCGACTGAGAGCAAGAAAAGCATAATTCACAAAGTATCATAAATTAATTTGACATTTTGATTCTGTGTCTCTAGTTGTTTGATCTGAAGTACTTTAGCTACTTATTAACTTCTCCATACAGCACGGAAATCTTTCTTTATAAAGGGCAAGGCCCTGGAAGCAGAAGGGACAGATACTTCTAGTCAGTCAAGACCTGAGGTATTCAAACAGCCTTTGAAGGAAGCAGCGTGGACACAATTTACCCAGTTTTAAAAGAAAGCTTGGTATGTTCCAGAAGTACATTTCTAAATGTAAGAGTCTGTAATAAAAGAGAAACTGGATCAAAGTCCCCCACAAATCACATTCCCCCGTTATTACTACTACAATACCCTCTCAAAGAGCTTGTTTTAAGACAGTTATGCATCAGGTGTAAAGAGGAAAAATAAGCAAGAGTATACATAGCTAATGCTAGGTATATGTGTAATCTACACAGTCACATGTAAAATTTTAATTATTTTAAACAAACTGTATTTGAGAAACAAGCATCCCTTATTATGTTCAAATTTTACCTATATCTTAGATAAAGAAAGAAAAATATTAAGCTTGGGACATTCAAATCTCCCCATGCATACATTTTAATCAACCTAATTTTGTCTTCAGGACAATAATACAGACTTTTAAACTAATTTCTTCAGTAAGCAGAATCTATTTTCTGCAAGACAAGCAGGTAGTCTTAAAAGCAGTACCATCCTACTAGTTGCCATACACAAACTCTTTTTATTTCTACTAGGGAAAAAAAAAATATTATTTCTAGAAGACAGTCATTACTGGGTAGTCCTGAAGCTGAGTCCTGAAGTTAATAAAGAACATTAAAAAAGCTTGATCAAACAACAATTAAGTTGACAAGTAAACATGAAGATAAAAGCAAATGTAGGACAGAAGCTGAGAGTATATCCACTGACTTCACTAATGTATTTTTTTTAAATACAAAGAAAGCTTTCATAGATTTGAAAACTATTGTTTCATTTCCTTTGTAATCATGTGGGGGAGGCGAGCTGGTAACACCAAAGAAAGGCTTCCTCTTTCATGGCATCAGTCAGATAAGTAAATGGGGAACAAGCGTAAAATATTACTGCCTAAGCTACACATGGAGTAAATTTAGTCTCCGGTTTCTGAAGATACCGACACAGTCTTCCCTAGCTCTGCAGCACTCTGTGCAAGAGAAAATATACTGAAGCTGAAAAAAAGAAAACCCAACTGTAAGCATGTCTTTCTGCTTCCTCTCGCCAAGCACGACCAGCTGCACGAGTATACAGTTAAGAGACATCTTCCGTAATATGAAACAAAGAGTTCCAAATATCGACCTGTTCAGTTACCCTAAACCAAACATGCATAAGGCATCAAACACTCAAAACAATTAGCCTTCTGGATCTTTTTAACTGAAGTACGTGAGAAATAAATGAAATAACAGAAGATTGTCTAATAATGTTTTTATGCAAGGTATCAACTTCAAGGCTTTGCAAGTGTTACCAGAGAAAGCAATATCTGAACCCTTCTGATGAGACGTTTCTTATAACAAGTAGAAAGCTTACCCATGAGGCTTTGTCTGCTAAACCCATCTGTAAGTGGACATTTATCAGAGCTGAAATTACTCGTTACACTCATTTCTCATAGTCCTAGTGAGAAAACGGCCTTCAAAAAAATGTTCTATATATCTGTTAAGTTGCATAGTATTGGCAAAAAAGAGTGTAATTTCTTTAAAATTACAAATAAATAAATAAAAACAGGGTAACATATCCCTTTCTCTTTCAACTTCTGAGTCCCTTACGACTAAGGACTCTGCTAATATGGAATCTACGAATTCTCCTCTTCTAAGCTATGATGTCATCAAGTCACTTAAAATGTTAGCATTTTTATGCATTAACAATTTTTTTTGAGATTTCATGACAATATTTTAAATGATTGTTTCAATAAACATGAGGGAATGAAAACTCAGAGGTAAAGTCAGTCTGACTTCTTCACAAGCAGGCTAGTGAATCCAAAATTCTAACTAAATGGAGAGAAACAGCAGCACTCGCATGACGAAAACTTGCATATTGCCAGTTACTACTGTTTCTGTAACCAGTCAAGTTTCCAGAGGATATAGCTGGTGTCAAAAGACAGCAACGGAGTTGGCCATAATCTCATTAAAGATCTACAGAATGTATTTTAGGCTCCATACAACCAATTGAAATATAGGATGAAGCTCAAACTGAACAAAAAGCTCTTAATTTCAAAACGCTGTCACTAAAAAAAAAAAAGAAATCCCACTAGCATGACTTCCAACGAACAGCCTCCTAAAATCTAATCTAGCAGAAAAAAAGTTTGAGGAAAATGTATCTACTCAATAAGAAACCAAGAGGTTTTAACAATTTGCAGAGAAGCAGCAATGGAAAAGAACATACCTCCAGAGGATAGTGTTTCTTATAATGGTGAGATTTCCTGTTTCGAAGTGTACAATCACTAGAAGCGCGTTCTACATTGTGACGTACAGAATATCCAGTTTCAGGCCCTTCCTCGCTAGAAACTTCATCTGATAAATTTGTCACAGTCCTCTGAGTATCCTAGTGCGAGAATATAACATTATTAAATATAGGCAACACCTCCTTCATTCTGTCAAAAACTTTAAAATAACTTTTTCTTAAAAACGTCTGAATTGTTGAATTTCATCAAGAATGCAAAATGCTGGGAATTGATAATGACAGCTGATCCTCAGCTGCTATCACTGCTGAGAGAATACCTCCTGCAGAGCAACAGAGTGAGGTTTCTGCCTTGAGATGAACCTCCATCACCTTCATTCTGACTTAATGATACGGATCTTTAAGCAGTTGTTAAATAATTTGGCCATGAAATCCACAAAGAATGTCTTTCCTTTATAAAAATGTGTACTTGTAGACTTCCAGTATAACAACCTTTCCCTTTGACATTATAATGGAAAAACCCTTGCTATGATTGATCATTGACTGTAAATACTGGTGATATGAGTCAAGTATAAGAGCTGTCATGGCAGTCAATATACGTTCAAATGCCAATGATAAGAGAGCCAGGAAAAATGTTTTGGAAAAGTAAGATGAAAATAGGACATCCACGAGATAATCAGACCCAGCCAAATTAAAAGTTCTGCTTTCTTTCATGATCACTTCCGACGCTTCCATCTCATCTCTATTCATCACTACAGAGAGTCCTGCCTATGTCATTGAGAGGAAAATTGTGCTTTCCTCATCTTCTAGTGAAATCAATTTAAAAAAAAAAAAAAAGGAAGATGATTCACAGGCAAATGCTCAGAATGACCTCAAAATTACAAATTGTCAGTAATCCAAAATTTGTTCCATTTTAGCATAGAGGCAGACCTGTGCCCAGAGTATCAGAGAGGCAGAGTACAGTGTGTTTAGCTGGTCTGGAAAAAAACACAGATAAAAGACAGCACACAAATTTGTGCACTGAAATCCAGAACGGCAAAGAACGTTTAGATGTCAGTAAGGATCCTCCTACAAGAAGAAGGAAAGGCTAGGAATCTGAGGATGAAATAACCAAGACTTCACATAACTTTTGGCCTCAGGACCCTAAGCCTAATTTCATTTTAAAAACATTTTTAAGGACAAAGTAGATAAGAACACATCAAAAGCATCATAAAAGTACACCTCTTGTATCATTTGACAAATTAATAATCCTGCTTTGAAAGCAACGAAGGACACTTACTTTGTGATGACTGTGATTGCTGAAGGCATCTCTCACTGTTGCAGTGCTCCACCCCGACTCTTCTGGCTTAATCACTTGGCATCGACGTTCATGGACCTGCACACATTCTTCACCGCTTTTACCTGTCTTTTTCCCATCAAGGGACACGTAGCCATTATCAGTCTCAGTGGATTTATCTATCGAGTTTTTTGCTTTCTTAGATCTACATTTGAGAAAAAATCTATGTATTAAATTAATGATTCTCTTTTTTTCTTCACAGTCTAAATCCTGCTAATCCCTCTCAACCCATGTTTTAGTTTTGCTACTAAGATGACCACAAACTAATAACACTAACATTTGATGCAATACTTGTAACTATTTCATCTTCTAAACAATACCCACTATCCTTTCCTAAAATTGTTACAAAAGAAACTGTCAGTGTCTGAAAGAAAACAGTATCATTAGCTACTGAACGAAAAGGAAACCTATGTTTTAAAACTACAACTTCACAGCACCTTTGGCAATAGAAGAACCACAAGCCTCAAATGTAAATGAGAAACTTCTCCATTCTAGCTTAACAAAGAGAGGTACGCTAAAAGTTTCTTTAAGTGTTACTAACTCACAGCAAGTATGCCATTTCCCGAAGCTGCAAACAAACATGCTGCTTAGCATATCTGTACGCAGGTATTTGTTGTTGTTCTTGCTTATTGACAACTCTACTGAACACGTGTTGATTTACCCTTTTCCATATTATCCAGTTACACTCCAGCAACGTATTCTGATATATATTACAAACACACTAATTAAGCCTGTTTCCAAATCACAAAATAAGTTTATGAATTATGCTTCAGTATTATTATTCTTAAGACTATCAATATTGATGAATAGTCTTCCATAACACTCTCTAGACATCAAGGCCCTTATCTAGTCACTAGATGCAGCAGCAAGACTATCTAATGCCAGAAAAAGGCTTTCTCAAAGCACATGCCTGGATGATCACACTTCCAAATTAGAAAGCGCAGTTGATGAAGGAATGAAAAGGAACAGCAGCTTGCTACATTATCAATAGAGACTACTGTAAGTCTTCGCTTAAGCTTCTGTATTCTCAAAGTAAATGACATGAAAAAAAAGAAGAAATGCTTGTCTTTATTGATTTTCTTTGTTAGATTTCCACTAACACTTGGGGGGGGGGGGGGGGGT
>Ga0065711_1004421_pt1 | contig 24036 bp, 15 predicted proteins | sample Hoacrofraction12_FD_59098 | JGI IMG/M metagenome (GOLD analysis project Ga0065711, IMG submission 59098) | Hoatzin crop microbial communities from Cojedes, Venezuela - Epithelial fraction 12 v2 (version 2) | ecosystem: Host-associated > Birds > Digestive system > Esophagus > Crop | place... | reverse complement strand
AGAGGGGCAGAATCACCTCTCTCGACCTGCTGGCCACGCTTCTCCTGATGCAGCCCAGGACACGGTTGGCCCTCTGGGCTGCCAGCACACATTGCCGGCTCATGTCCAGCCTTTCATCTATCAGTACCCCCAAGTCCCTCTCGGCAGGGCACAGCCTGCCGAAACCCAGTAGGTGGTAGAGGAGAGGAGCTTTCAGTTATTTAGCTTGAGGGATTTCAAGTTGGATAAAGCCCTGAGCAACCTGCTCTGGCCTCGAGAAGCTACACATGTGCATGTACTATCACACAACGTCTTCTGCCTTCAACAATGACTACTGTGGGTTTTATGGGTTTGCATTTCTATGCGTTCTCCAACAATAAGAATAGAAAGGGTGTAACAAATTTCACACCGAATCCACTTCAAAAGTTTGAGAGCAGCGCTAGAATAAATTGCAATTCAGATTACACTGACCTGAGACCCACTGCTGCGTACCCAGCACTTCTGACCTCCGACGTGTGGCTTTACACCCTTTCAGATGACAGCAGCTTAGACAAGAAACGAAACCACATCTCACAAGGGATCTAAAAGCTTCACTGCAGAAATGGGCACTTCACTAAGCCCTGAGACAAATTCAGTGCAACCGAAGAAAGGCAAAGTGCTCACAACACTAGGCAACAAATTTAAAACGCTGTCCTTTGCTTTAGGGTTAGCTTTATTTATGAAAATTGGGTATTTATAGAACATCCAAGCATATATCAATAACAGGCAAGGGTCTGGAAGGGGTAGAAACTGTTGCATTGCAGGGCTCACAAACCATGCCAGGTTTGCCCTGGTCTTTCCATTCTACCTACCATGGTATTTTAATGTCTTCTTTTGAAATTTCTGGGGCTGGCTTAGGCCGATAAACCTGACAGGCTGTGTTAGGAGGGGATACACCGCTCACAGGAACCAGCCTCCCAGCACGCACGTGAAGCCCGCTCCCAGGGGCTCCCCTTCAATGGGGGCAACAGGGGGGCTGAAGCCCTTTCTGTGCCACCTGGTAAACACCAGCCTGCGATTTTTATTTCAAATATCAACCCCCGTGCTGTTACAAACCCTAAAATACATTGCCAGCAAATATACATGCACAGCAAATGTAAAACCACGTCTGGCAACAGGCTCGGGCGTAAATGTGGGGTTTTTATAGGATCAATGATTGTGTTTAAAAAAAAACCAACACACTGATGAAAAAAGATGGCATTATCACTGAAGTGTTCATATTCAATTTAAAATGGATTAGAGAGCACTCTGAGTGTAAGTGCTGCACTTTAAGTAGCAATGATATTTCAACTATGTATACAGCGCATTACATTTCAACTCTTTGTACTTCTTATGAAGGCTTCACTGCAGCTTCTGGTATCTACACTGTTATTAAAGCTTTGCCTTGTAATAAATTGAAGTGTGTAAATGCTCTTTTATATTAATCCTTCACATGCTGTCCCTTTCTTTGCCTCTTCAACAACCTTCAAGAGTGCAGATGTAACCAGAGACAGAAGAGTGCTCCAGCAGAGAAACCAAAATGTATGCAGCTAGAGTGGGTATCTACAAAAACTAGTAGATGACTTCGGCAAACTAAGTTATTTGGCAACTTGGAGAAGCAAAACTCATCTCGCAGATCTTTCTGCTGGATGACATAGGCTGGAAGCCCACACGGCATCACCGCAAGCAGCACCGGCTGCAGGATGCGCACACCAGCCCCTCTGCGTGGGACATGCCCATCCACTTCACAAGAACTTCAGTCTGAGTGCTGCAACCTTCACAAAGAAATCTGTGTGTGTAGTAAACCCAGCAGGCTGCTTTGCTCAAATCACAAAACAGATACTCTGGTCACTGTTGTCCACACGGTAATAATCTCTCTAAACCAATTGTACAACAAATTCCCATAAAAGCTGCATATTGCATATTGATTTCCCTATTCATATTTTATTACAGCAAGTTCTTTCTGAAGCCGTACCACAGCTGTTTGCTCCTTACATAGTAATATTCTGTGAAGCTGCAAGCTGTAATTTAGTTTTCCTTCACATAATCATGTGTATATACAGACAGTCAGACACATTTCTTACATAAAATATCATCGATTCGAGGTGGAGAAAATGGATACCCAAATTTCCACAGTTCACGGATGACAATATAGCAGGCTCTTTCACAGAACAAATCTCATTAATCCACTCAAAGGCAGCAATACTGGCTTCGCCACCTAATGCATGCAGTTACTTAATTCATCATCTCCATCGTATCTACTTCCATGTTTTTTCTAAGAGCGTGTAGGTGCCCTTGAACTAAGGAGGTCATGTTAGATCTGGAACTGATAAGCCACCATAAGGCTGGACTGTGTTGTTTTACTTATTTTGTTACCACTGGGAGAATAAAGTTGTCTTCATGCAGTTATTCTTGCCATATGGACATATCAACCTGACTTGCACTAGCTCACAAACCACCCTTCGTTTCGCCGTGTGTGCACGCACCGCATAGCTCTGTATCTTAACGGGACCATCTCCACCTTACCCAGAGACAGAGGAAATGGAAACTGCATTGATTTTCCAGAATATTACATACTATATAAACGCACTCTGAAATAACGAGTGTACAAAATCAAACAGCAATTATCAGGAATAACAAACCAAGCTTTGTTTGCGGCCCATGATTTTTGTCTGGCGTTTACTGATCTTTAAGAAGCGTGATCTCTTCAGTGTGTTTCCATCTAATAACACTAAATTAGTAACTGCTACTCTATTGCAGCTTAATTGTCAAAAGAAAGTAGCATAAAAGTTTAGAAATAGCAAGCGAGGAAGATAAATGGAAATTAAATTATATGCTGAAAATAGGACTGTGAGATTTAGTTTTACTTTAAATTATCAAACTGGGATCAATAACATAAAGTAGACATATTTTACTGACTTTTGACTGACAGTTTCCAAGTGGGTTGAGTTCCAAGCACCTTAAGAAGTAACTCAACGATGCAGTCACCTGACTGCTCCAGTCAATACATCCCTTTACCAGACAAAATTGTATGTTAAGTTCTAAAAATAATAATAATAATAAAAAAATTGCATAGCGAAAAGAAAAATATCATTCTTATAATAGATTTGTTTCAGGCATCCCCCTGCCCTAAGGAGAAAATCATTTTTCTCCTTATGTGTTACAGTGATCAATTCTAAAGAACCATGTCTTTCCAGAAAGCCTCAGATGTTTGAAATTCCTATGGTTTTGTTTGAAAATGTTTGGTGCAAAATGGTAGCTGGCCTCCAATTGCCTCTTTTTTTAATAAAAAGAAAAATCAGAAATCAGAAATCATGTTCTTTTTTTGTCTTTCAACTTTTATAAGTGGAACTAAGAATACTTTTACCTCCCATATTAAACAATTTAAACATCGTTACTCAACCATTTCTCAGCTGTGCTTTGTAAAATGTGTCATTAGACGATTATAGTGACTGAAATATTTTTTCAAGGAAAGAGTATTTTCTGCTTTTCTATGGTAGAACAGCAAATACCTTAATGAACAGTGAAAACCGCAGCAGACATCACAGCAATCAGCTCCAGGTATGGGGAGTGCCTGCGGCAGGGTTTTTCATGGAAAGCTGGATGAAAAGAAAGGAATATCATTGGGAAATGGAAGAATCTTCTCACTGAGCAGACCTGCCATGGCTTGGGCGCCTCCTTTTGCTTCCTCACAGCCCGTTCTTGGCCACAGTGGTGAAATAAACTGCTCCGAAGAGCAGCTGCCAGTGCATGATAAACGTGCATTTGGGGAGGTCATATATGCTAAAATACATTTAAGAAATGTGTTTACCTTGCTAAGCAGATTTGTTGAGAAAATAATTTACTCGCTACAAGAACGACAAATATCACCATTAGCATGTAAATCACAGCTACCAGCACCAGCAATAATGTCCTTATATCAATGCAATATTTTTTTACACACCCCTGTCTCTTCCACGCAATAATCTACACTACTGACAGCTCCAATCTTTTATTTAATTTGTTCCTGACCTTCCAGATAATGCTGCCTGTTATCTGCTTGTATTTACTCCTTGACTATAATAGCAACATTGTCCTGAAAAATTGCATTTGACCCTCTCAGAGGTGTGAATATTGAATTCAGGCACAACTCCTACAAGGTATTTTCCTAGAAACGATGAGGCTACATATCTGTGGTTACATATTTCTGCATTAAACTCTGAAACATGACTTTCATCCAAGAAAACCCAGACTTAACAGCAGGCAAATATTTCCCCAAAAATTCTCTTTTTTGTTCCATTACATAATTCCTGTTAAGACATCTCAGGTACTAGTTCAGTCAGTGTAACGACACAGAATTCTATGAACTGTGATTATTTTCTTGTCTGAGTCCTTCTTTGTATCCATACCAACAAATGTGACTATAATTTCAAGGTCACTAAAAATCAGGTATGATTTTTTCTTTATATTATTATACCAACAAGTAAATATAGCTATTCCAGTTTTATAAATATATGAAAAATGCCACTTAAAAATTTGAAAAGTCATTCGTTTAGCATGTACAGAGGGTGTGGAAAGGATATTTTAACACAATCAGAGGAGATGGAAAGAATGGCAGACTGCAAAAAAAAAGCACTATTTCCATAACACATCTAAATCACCCATTTTTAATTGGCTGCTCTTGTGAGATTTTTGTCATTTATTTTTCAAGCATCATAAGGATCAAATCTGAAGAACAGCACCTAGAAGAAGTCTTCTGGGTGGAACATAGATGAAAGAGAAATAAAAATTTACCTGGATACACTTGAAGTAGCACTTAAGAAAAGGAGTCATTTCATTCCTAACTAGAGAAAAACCAGAACAATTCTGAAATATTCAAAACTTATTTTGAGTTCTTTGAATTATTTCTGTTTTGACAGAATTGTTTGCCCGTTTAGAGGCCCCTTAAATATTGCGTCACAGTATATCCTATAAAACCCATCTATGGGGAAAAAAAAAAAAATCATTGCACTATTTTGTTTCCATAAATTATCATTAGAGGTCATGAACCTCAGAACACAATTTACAAAAGATGGGAAACTTCAATGTTCTTAAACCTACTTGCAGATACATTAGTTCTTATTTTTTTTAACAAAACAAAACCCATACCAGAAGAAAAAGAGTAAGTTCTTCAAATTCACTAATGCTTTAATTTGTTTTTTGGTTTTTTTTTTAACAGGACTGGAAAATATGCCCCATTTCATGAAGTACATATAAAGTACTCAACTAAAAATTTCATAATGGTCTCCAAAAACCATAGATAGGAAGAAAAAAAAAATCTAAATTCTACAGCTTATCTAGATATTTTTACTGCTATTTATAAAGAATGTATTTTACAATTTGCCCAATGCACCAGGATGTTGATATTCATTATTTAAATGTCCTTGCATTTTGTGCATATTTAGATATCATGCAAATGCTTACATGCTCCAAAATACAGTAAAAAAAAAATAAAAATCGAAAGCAAGAGAACTGAGACACTAAATTTTCAATGCAATTCAGTAGCTTTCATGATTAAGAACCTGGCTTAGAATACTGTACTCAATAAAATTTCAATTTATATTTTACAGGTGTACGATCTCTATTTTCTTCCTTCACTGTGTAGCTGACAAGCCTCGTGTTACATTAACACAGAATTTACGATCAGAATTTGTCTGAAACACCTGATGAAACACCAGTTAATAACCTGCACAGGATTCTTCAGCAGCAGAGATTTCTGCTAATGCTATACCAATTAGGCAACAAATCAATTAACTAGAAGATGACTAAATTGAGAATATTACCTAATTACATATGCCTGGATTAAGTATGGCAACAGCGTACTGTATATTCACAGTAAGGCAGGAGAAAGAATTACTTCTGGCAACACAAGGAAGGTACACGTTGAATTCCTTTTCTTGAAGGCTCTCTTGTTTGAAATATATATTTTTTTTTAATAATGTAATGAACACACAAATTTAAAAGACTAGTTACTGGGGTTTTTTCATATTAAAAATCAAACCTCTGAAAGCAATATTAGCAATATTGAAATAGAAATATTTTCAAGATCAAGGCTTTTTGACTAAAACCACCTGGTAGCAGTGACAGGCGTAACAAGTGATCTTCATCCCATTTAATTTGAGAAGGGAGATTTCAGAAAAAAATATCAAACTGCTATAGCAGCCCATAGAGACTGTATAATCACATTAGGAAAAAAAATATCTAGCTGCCATCAGCAGTGCATAACCACTAGCGTGTATGTAGTTCTTTAGTTTTGGAAAATGGGCTAAAATCCTTTGTTCCACTGTAACTGCTCCCCATGCATTCCAGAGGCAATTACCATTTTCTCTTGAAGCTAATTCCCCTCTTATGGAAGTGGAGTGTGAAAACGTTCACTTTGATCTCACCCCGGCACTGCTTTATCGTAGCCAAACCGATTTGCCTTTCCCTGCTTCTACATGTGTCGTTAACGTAAGACTGACCCAGGCTCCTCATTTCTCAGAGCGCCTGTATCCCCCGCACCAAAGCGTCGAGGAGAGTCCAGTAAACCAGCAGCAACGCGATTCTGTGTTAAATGCAACACTTCAGGGCTAGGTCCTACGAACTAGGTACCATCTCACATACAATAAAGCAGTAACTCAAACTTCTTAACAGGTGGGTTTTTTCCCTTGCCTCTTCCAGTTGTTCACAGAATCACAGAATGTTCGGGGTTGGATGGGACCTCTGTGGGTCACCCAGAGCAGGCTGCACAGGACCTTGTCCAGGCAGTTCTTGAATATCTCCAAAGAAGGAGACTCCACAACCTCCCTGGGCAGCCGGTTCCAGTGCTCCATCACCCTCAGAGTGAAAAAGTTCTTCCTCATATTCAGACGGAACCTCCTATGTTCCCCATTTCTGAAATATTTTATAATTCATTGAGTGTTTTTTCTTATCAATATTCTAGGCTTCAAATATTTTGAGGATTCATTAAAAAAAATCTTGTTTGCTTGCTTGTATGTCAGCTTTGCTTTAAGGTTCCTCAAAATCAGAGAGGACAAAAGGGCTCAAAGCATAGGACTTTCCGCCTGGACAAGGTCCTCTACAGCCTACTGTAGGTGACCCTGCTTCGGCACGAGGGTTGGACTAGATGAACCACAGAGGTCCCTTCCAACCCCTACCATTCTGTGATTCTGTGACTTCTTTGAATAAAGTTATACTTCAAATCAGACTTGATAATTAAATTTGTCCTATTACCTCCATATCTTTAATACTGTTAAATAACGAGGTCTTCCAAGGAAGATGCTACCCATTGCACTGGATTTTTCTTGTGGGACACACCATCCTCACACAAATGGATGATTACTAGTCAACAGCCTGGAAAATAATGAACTCTCCAGGTGCTTGCCAAAAGCTGTAGGAGAAAGTGTTTTCTGGAGTGAGTTGCTTTACATTGGGTCAGCTCAGGTGTCTTGGGCGTTTCAAAGCTAGCATGGTTCTGTATCATAAAGAATAAAACACAGTATTCTCAAAACTGCCTTCATCTTAAGGAATTAATAACAAATAGGCACATAGATCCTGAGCCTATATACAGATACTGGTGAACCAAAGGAACCAATTTAACAGCATAAATTGGAGCAGTAACTTTTGACGACGATCAAATGAGCTCTCAGAACAACTCCTCAAACACAAATTCTCTCCAAAACATGGGATTCTCCAAAACTCCTTCTTACTATCTCTTCCGCACGTTCACTAGGACTGCGTGTTGTAGTATGAGGGATCTATGTTATAGACAGCAGTCCACACATTACACAGTGGGGTAAACCACATTTTGACAGAAGTCAATAATTGAATTTTCTTTCCAAAAGAAAGACAATAAAGTTAAGTATTTAGAAGGAGAGAAGATTCAAACAAAAAGTTATTTCTGTCAATTAAAAAGTAAGTAGATTGTATTTTCCAGGCCATTCCTAATAGTAATTTAGTCTTTTTATTTGTCATTAACTGTTCAGAGCACAATTCTAAGGTTGTGTTCCCTTGGTTATACTTCATGGGCCAGCACTCTGCACCACACACATCTGACAAGGGAGAATTTTATTTCACTTCTTAACAGTCATCAGAACATAAGACTCTCAGATTGACTAAAGGCAATTTTTTTTTTTTTAACTTGTGGTCTCTAGAGAACCAGTGACCTTTATCGCTGCTCTACAACTCCAGTTTAGTGATGTTTCCTGTGCATATTGCAAAGTGCTGTTTACTCTTGTAAGTCATTATTGCTGGCATTTACAGTATTTAGCTGGAAAGAAAATAAGCAAGATGGACAGGGGTTTAGGGAAATGTAAAACTCAGATCATTGTATTAACCACTGCACATTTTAAGTGTCCTTCATTAGCTTGTCTAGAGCGGGTAAAACTGACACCTCGTTGTATTTTAGTGCAGATTGTGCTCAGGAGTAACACATTACATACAAAAATTTGGACTCAGAAGTATTACATCTGCCAGACTTTGTCCTTGATTACATTCGGTTTAAATTATTTCCACAGTCCTCTGCCTGGCTGAAGTTTTAGCCCATGCGGATGGCTTGGCTAAAAGTGCTGGAGAGGGGGGATACATCTTTAAACCTGACGACGAGTCAGTGCCTTTGATTTGCAATTTAGCATTCAGCATAGGGAAACAATTTTAAGTCTGAAGAAGTCCCCAGCTGGAGGCATCGAACTATTTATGTACGAGTGGATAGGGAAACTATTTACTTACTAGGGACTGCAACTCCAACTAATTTATGAGCATTGCGGTACTTGCATAGACAATTGACAAAACCAGACACTGTGTCTATCTAATATTGTCATATCAAAAGCTACACATCCTATTTTATAAGTCACAATAGTCGAATTTAGTACTAAGCAGCACTGTCAAGACTACGACTGCCCACACATTTCTCAGCAAGCAATTCAAAATTTTCTATTTAATAAACGTGGAATTGCAGCCGCCTTGCTCTGAAGCTGGGTACCTGGTCAAGTCCTGGCTTTGACCGACGCTTTCAGAGTTTGGGGGATTGAGACACAGTAGGAAAAAACCCCAAGAGTGTCAACAGAAAGGGACTTCATTAATTTTGCCCCTGGCCTGGTTGGATCAGTGTTGGCAATTCTAATACTGCTAATAATTTTTGAGTAGTGTCACAGTAAGTATTTATTGCAGGTTTCCTTCCTCCTACTCAGCACTGCTTATGTAGGACTCCTGGCATTCTCAGACTACGAAACCAGAGAAGCAAGCCCCAGCCCCACACAGTCCCACACACCATGGCATGAACACTTTGCTTCAGCCATCCTCAGTGAGAAGTCAGCAGCACAAGCCCCGACACAGTTTGTTCGCTCAGAATTGGAAAAAGCACCAATTTAAAAAAAGCTGACTCCTCTCTCTGGCTTCTGACGTTGCGTTTTCCCCCACAGTAAGTAAAGGGAAATCTTAAGGAGGGCAGAAAGATAACAACTACATCTTGACCCCTTTAATAGCTGTCCAGAGGTCCGAGATAAGTATTATTATTGGGTAAAAAACCCAAGCAACAAATCCAAACACTCCACAAAAAATGCCAGCACACACCCATACTACATCTGCCCCGGTCCCCGTGTTAAGTGTTCTGTGTACCCTAAGAGCAGAGCTTCCTGCTTGCTCCTCCCGTTATAACTGGGGCTGGAGAGCCAAGATGCTGTGCATCCGTTCCAGCTGCAGAGAGGACTTTGGCACTTTTTAGGTTTGGACTCCTTCTCACCGGCTACCCACTAGCTTTACACGGACACATTTGCACTGCCAGTGCTTGTAGAGATTTATGTGACTACGATAAATGACGGTTAGATGAAATTCTTGTTCATAAATTATGTTCAATAGCACTAACTCCTGCTTTCCCAGCAGAAAGCAAGAAGGGGCACTACGTGCTGGCAGAACCTAAAGCCTTCCTACCCAGGGCTCGGTGCTTGTGCGTCCGCGAGCATCTTCTTGGGTTTAATTGCTATTAGCTACCTACTGTGCTGCTTGTGCTCAGCCGTGTCACCCTGCCACGTGAGTACGGCTCAGAGGATAAACCGACCGCAGGGCAGCTCCCAAACCCACTTACACCATGTTCCCTCCAAAAAGATTAAAGAAAAAAACAACCTATTTTTTTAAAAAACAGAATTTTTCTTTCTTCCTTGCATGGACACTTTCCTCCCGTTTCTCCCAAATGCCTGGAACGCCTTCTCAGACCTTGAAGCTTTGCCTAGGCTGCACTGCCTGGAGAACTTGGTGCATCAGAGACCAGGACTGAGTGATTGTCACCGTGACACCTATTCTGCACTGAAAAGCACTTTCTTGAATATTATGAACTCCTCCTACAACTCTTAACTCCGAACAAAACACTCAAGATAGTGTAGTTCAATGCCTGAAAGCTTTGGTCTTACATTTGGTCCAATATTTATGCTAAACATGGACTGAAAACACATAAGCCAGCTAAATCAATAAGTATCTACAAATTAAAGAATATCTTTAGGAAGTAAATACCTACAAAGAATGATTTCAGCCTCTTACAGCTGGATCGCTGCAATCCACGCTTCCCGCGGGTGCTCCACAAATCCTCCTTCTGTTGACAGCCACGCACGCTCCGCGCAACGCGACGACGTTCGCACTCATCTCAACAGTTCTCCCCAGAGTGAATGCAAAGTTAGACTTCCCACGGGCTTCATAGTTTTAAATTTTCTTGCGTAAGTCCTCAATCATCTCACTCTCTCCTTGCTTACTCTATTTCAATACATGCCACCTGTAACTCAATTTCCCTTTCTTCAAAATCTGCTGATTTCCTCAACATGAGCATCTCTGCAACTGCCTGAAATTTCAGCTCAATTTGGGGCATTTTAAGCTCAACATTTTACCTTCGAAATGATGCCAAAATTCCGCCAAAATATGCACTGCTTGCCACTCCTGCCACTTCTAGCAATCATCTTTTTTTTTAATTTGCTTTTTTTTTCCTAGCTTCTTATTTCGTATACAGTGAGAAAAGAGAACTGAGGGAACGTAAACTACCCTGTCCATAGCTGAAGCTGTGAACCACATTACGCAGAAGAAAAGCTCTTTGAATGCATACAAACATATTTGGTGCTACAGCAGTAATAACGGTAGAGCCTTAAGAAGGGCAGCGACTGCGGAGACACACCAGGAGAGAGAAATCTTCCCCGCCACGCGTCGTGTTTTAACATCTACGCTGCTTACATTCACTATACTATTTCTTTACGAGACGACTCGTGGGTCAGTCTGCAGAGATGGGGATACTGCCCTTCCTATTTTCTTTCGTCTTCTCCAGAGAGCAGCGATACAATAGAGCACGGTGAACAAAGGCAGAAGTTTTGCTTCCAGGAAGCCCTCACCGGGTGCTTCTCTCTTCAATAACGGTCCTTTCCCTGGTCAGCTTTAATTAAAATCTTCTACAGATACAAAAGAGGGGTCAGGATTTACTTAAGAAAGCAGAAATATTCACCTGAAAGGGACTTCAGAATGAAAAATGTATTAAAAAGTTGGGCACGAAACATCAAACAGACTTCTTTACTCCTTTCATTCCCCCTCCTTCTCCTGAAAGTACATTATAGAAGTTTTGTCCAGATTATTTTTTATAGCTTTCTTCAGAAGAGTATTTCACTGAACTGTCTGAGCAGCCAAACTTTTCTGATAGAAAATGGAATTATTTTCACTTCTACTGCTTTCTAAAGGTAAAGCTGGTCTTTTATATTTTCCCCCTAGAAATATCTGAGAATCAAAAAACTCATTAAAACAATTAAAAGTTTTCAGAACTGTTTTCTACTGAACTTGTTCAAACGATGAATAAAGGAGCTAGAGAAATGGATTTATATTTTTCACTTTGTTTTTTCTGTCCACCCATTACATATTTAGGGTTCTTTGGACTGTGGAGGGTGGGATAAGAAGGCTGGTCACTGGTTTGTGCCCCAGTGATGATGGTGAAGTCTTTCTGCCCAAGCCTTCATCCCTTTGCGGTATCTGCTCCCTTCTGACCAACACCACCCGAGTCACTCCCTCCGGGGCGCTCTGCAATGCCACCCAATGAAAGCCATGTATAAGGGGCACCAGAGAGGACACGCATGCATACGCATACATACGCACACACTTCTTCAACAAAATTCTGAACGTCCAGGAACTGTGACCTGTGAACAGCTTGACATATCCAGCAAAAAGTCTATCAGCATTGAGTCTGGCTAGCAAAGTTCATTTATTTTTTAGTAATTATATACCACCAGTATTATTTAATGAAAAAGGGCTCAGACTTAAACTTCCAATTGTAAATTTCAGAAATACATGCCAGAAAGAGAGAAAAATATATATATGATACAGCTTAAATGTAAAGCTGAAAAACTCTGATGACTCTGAAAACCAGCTTCCCCCACTCCAGCTTAAATGTTTGTTCTACCAAGACAGACAGAAGTCTCCAGGATATCAGCTCTCATTAGCGGGATCACCATTAAAGAAACTTTGTGGAGGATAAAGATGCAGATCAATCAAACCATGGATTTAGAAATGAAAATTAACCAGTTTGAAAAGGATTACCACAATGGACCAGCTGATGAAGGCCGAACACGGCTCTGAAAAGTAAAAATGTGCCTGATTTGCATCTATATTGTTGTGCTTTTCTGCAATTGTTTTTATATTCCTCCTCAATTCTTCCTGGGCTGTGTTTTGTTACTCTAAATAAAGAAATAATAAAATATGGCGACTACTCTATATTTAAAAAATTAAGAGAAAGATGCAGGGTCTGATAACAAAGTCTGTTTGCTTAAAGACCCGAGGAGCTAAATAAAGTCTTAGAACTGAAAATAATCCCTGGTAGCTTCACAGCATCTCCAAGTACTTGCATAGATTGGGATCGTGGGAAAACAAAACTGAATTCCAACAGAGCAGAACAAAACAAATGGGGTTTATTCTGAACAAAAGTACTCTCCTGGTCGCTCCAGGGATGCTACGGCTTTGCTGAGGGAGACGTGCCAGGGTGACCCTGCCACCCCTGCATGCTGAACAGCCACCGATGCCCCGCTGCACCAGGGCCATGCTGCAGGCACTGCACAGGCAGGAGTAATTTCATTTCATACAAGAGAGATATCTTAAGCATGTAACCATGAAATATTCCTGACCACCTTCTCTTCCTTATCAGGCTCTTGTTGCCCCTCGCCACCAGGCAGCTCCTGCCCTGCCTTTGGGACGCACAGGCAGCTGTACCGATGCCTGCAAGGGGACAGTTTCTGCTGGAACAAAACACAGACGAGACTAAATCTGCCTCAGAGGAAGCAGTATCAGCTCTCTCACAGGATACCAACTCGCAGGTACTCAAACTATTGGGTCACTTAAAAACCCTACTGCCATCAGCCACCCCATCCTCTGTTACGGAGTGAGCGAGGTGCAGAACCCCTAAACTCTCCAAACGCAGCTGCTGCGTCTTTGTCACTGAAGTCTTCACACCGAAGAGAGAGGAGGGCTCGTAGGTTTGCTCTGTCCTCCTCAGCATAGAATCATAAATTGGAAAAGACCTCTAAGATCATCAAGTCCAACTATCCACCCAACACCATCATGTCTGCTAAACCATATCCTGAAGTACCTCATCTAGACGTTTATTAAACCCCTCCAGGGATGGGGACTCCACCACCTCCCTGGGCAGCCTGGTCCAATGTCTGACTACTCTCTCAGTAAAGAAATTTCTCCTGATATCCAACCTAAACCTCTCCTGACACAACTTGAGGCCATTGCCTCTCATTCCATCGCTAGTTACTTGGGAGAAGAGACCAGTCCTCCCCTCACTACAACCTCCTTTCAGATAGTTGTAGAGAGCAATAAGGTCCCCCCTCAGCCTCGTCTTCTCCAGACTAAACAGCCCCAGCTCCCTCAGCCGCTCCTCAGCAGACTTGTTCTCCAGAGCCCTCCCCAGCCTCGCTGCCCTTCTCTGGACACGGTCCAGCCCCTCAGTGTCCTTCTTGTAGTGAGGGGCCCAAAGCTGAGCACAGTACTCCAGGTGCAGCCTCACTGGTGCCGAGTACAGGGGCACGATCACCTCCCTAGCATCTCTCAATATAAATGCAAATTATTTTTTTCCCTTTCTGTCTTTTCTGAGAATATCTTCATAGACTTTTTTTGGGGGGAGAGAAAAAAACATCCCTTAAGTTCTAGAAAGAGATACCAATTTAAGCTATAAATTGTACACTTTTGATTTTTTTATTTATTTATTTTCCAGAGTCCTATAAGTCAAATAAGGTTTCCAGTAAAATGGAAAAACAGACCCATCTCGATGGCTCAGCTGCAATTTGGTATTTGTATTGGATTCAAGTGAGCTCTGCTGCTGAACAGCTCTCGCAGCCTCTTGGTAACTTCTATTTTAATACCCAAGGTATTGCTAAGTAAGGTACGACTTGATATAAACCTTATGTGCTTATGCTTTGAATTCAATATTTCATGGCTTGTTTTCAAGGGAGAAAGTATTTATCTACAAGACTGAAAAAATAAGATTTTCAACCTTGTTTTCTTCTGTCACACTTAAGCACTTTGATGGCGTTAACCATCATAAATGCTTAAAAACAAATCTCCTGCTGCCAATAACACAAGTGTTCAATAAAGCTGGAATTTACTATGCTGGCTCAATATATACATATATAAAAAAACCAGTATGGTAAAAACATTGGAAAACATTTAGAAAAAGCAGCTTATGTCATAGCACAAGAAAATATATACAGGCCTAAATCCTTCGAGAAAAAAATGCATATGTACGAGTACTCTGTGACCAAGCTAGTTATCTACATAACATCTTTTATTTTTTAAATAAAAAAAAAAATCCAGCAAACTTCAGGTAAGGCAATAGTTACATGCTGAAGACTGAATTTTGTTATTTTGTCACTAAAAAGACTAAAAAAACTGTGCACACAGAGTTAGCTGTCAAAGCAAAGCAGCGCATCATGATTTCTCATTTTTACACACTCATGTAGTTTATAACCATATAAAAGAAAAAAACTGGACATCATTTTAGCTAAACTAACTAGTGCCAACGCTTAGCCACATCCTTTTGAGGGACAAAATTAGATACTCCAGTGTGGTTCTGTACTTCAGTGACTTCAATTTATTTTACTCCCCTACACTAGCAAGTCTTTCACTGCATTTTGTTCCTTTCAGGCCAACATATGTCACGTCTGCAGAATCCATCCCTGTTTCGAAAAGATGCTGCTTGCACACCCAGGGAGATGCTACTCTTTCTTCTAAACGAGCAGAGACTGCAGCAAGGTACAACGTGTTATCAGCGCACGCATTTAGTTTACAAGCCACTGTATGAGTGATAACATTTAACTCTGCATGAAATGAGATAAAGTTACAAACTTTTACAGGTTGAATGAAAGATGAAATAACCTGTCTACAAATGTGACTGAATTTCAGGCAGCAGGGTGGAGGGAGGGGAAGAGCTCTCTCATCCCTCCTGTGCTCCAGACTGGGGGATGCTGCTTGGCAGAGCTGAAACCCAGCGAATGAGTTCCTGCACCTGGAAACCATGGTTTGGTTCCTATTCACCTGGACTTACAGAGGATCAGGTTTGTTTCGTAATATAAACGCACCCTCCAATATCTAAAATATTATTTCTGAATTACCAAAACAAGCTTCCGTTATTTTTAACTGAAGCCAATTGAGTCTGGATTACTGTTTTATTATTATTATTATTTAATGAGAGTGCACAGTGCTGGAGTTACTTGGAATATTGTTCCATGAAAGCTCCTTCACAGCAATGTCTCATTTTATTTAAGTTGGGATACTTCACATGGACTAAGTTTTTGAAGGGAAGTTTTATGAATGAAAAAAAACCAAAACCCTGAAATCCCCAGAAAACCAAAAACCCACAAAAAACCCCAGAAAATTTAATAACTTCACACAATTACATTTAGCTATTTGAGTCAGAGAAAATGTAATTTCAGAAACGCTAATAATACACATTTCTGAAGTGAAATTATTGTCTTCAACCTTGCAGTTGCCCACTAGGATGTCTGTCATCTTCACTAAGACCAAGCCTCCAATTCACAGAAAGTATAAAAAAAAAATAAAATCAGAGCATCACACGTTCCACAAAAACGCATTTCAGAACAAAAAGCCTGCAGGACCCTTTGAAACAAAGTTTACTCAATAAACCTTCTGACTACTTTCCTGATAATGAGTGTTGTACATTACAGCAAAATACATCTAATGACTACTACAAGCGTATCAGCCAAACAGTTTTATAAACCCAGGAAATTCAGGAAAACTTAAGACGACGACCTGCTAATAACGTGAAAGGAGGAGGTAGGAAAGCCAATAAATTTAACGACCTGTTGAGCAGACATATGCAATAAACACACGAGCACAAGATGTTTGTAATTCCAGATTGTGTTCTTGTATAATTAGCACAACATTCTGAGCATGTGTAGCTGTCCTAACATTAAAATACATTTATTCATAGCATTGTATGCATGATCCACTTTTACGACCCAGTATGGAAACTTTTTGCCATACATTAAACATTGCGTATTTTAAGTCCAGTATAGAAAACAATGTCTTCATAAAAATCATAATCACATCTTTCTGTCTAGAAGCAAATCAAACACAAAGTTAATTTGGAGCCATTGCCATGCATTTAGTCTTTTCCTGGCCCCTGATGAGTTACAAAGTCTGATCACCAGCAGACTTCTCTGGGTAGCGAGAGCCTGGAAGGAAAGAATTTTGGTGACAAAGATGACAAATCTGCCTAATTGTAGGCAAAAGCTTCGCATTTATAACAGCAGCATGTCAACGGAGTCAGAGATTGAATCTAAACAATGGTATTTTCTGTATTCATATTGAAGCAGATTGTCTTTTTTTTAAATTTTTTTTTCTTTTGTGGGGACGTGAATGGAACATCAAGGATATTCTGTCAACAAGAGCACCTTTTTTTTGTACAGACAACAATTAAGGTATCTTTGATAGGAGAATATTAAATGCCTCAATCTACAAATTTTTGCATTATTGTTGCAAAACATTCTCACATATATAATATTGAGTTTTAGAAACAGATTTTGGTCAGCCGTTGGACAACACATACTGGTCGTGGCTTTGCAGCTAGCTCAAGGCATCAGACCAATGCACACCAATATCTCCGTTTCATCTTGATGGTTTGGGCATACAAAGTATATTAAGAAGGGACTTCACCTCTTTATACCAGAACTGAGAAATAAACCCCTGTCATCCACATTCAAGTCTCATGTCCCCATCTGCTCTGCTTAACTTCCGAACACATCAGCAACCTGGAGCAGACTGCGTTTAAAGGCAATGAAAAAAGCAGAAGCTGATTAGGAAAATTAGTGAACACCATTAACACAGGGCTTTGATATCAACCATTAGATCTGCAAGCGCACCCCAAGCACAATGTGGAATTAAAAAAAAAAATAACACTGAAAGTACTTTCCTGTAGATTCGCTCCTTCTGCCTGCAAGCTGCGGTACATTCAGATCACGAAGCTGAGCTGAATAACCTCACGTTGAACTGATTTTTAGGCAGTGACTAATTGCTGCTACCATTCTGCCCGCTGTACAGCTGTCCTCAGCGCTGCATCCAGGGGAAGAGCTCAGATCTGTCTCAGGGACCGCGCACGCTAAAGACGATGCACAAAAATCCAGTGAACACCTACACGCGCAGCAGCGGTTTTAAATAAAGTCTTCCTATCAACTACCTCTCAACCCCAGCCCACAGCATCGCTGGTTCCTCGAACAACAGCCATCCAAGGTTACTCCAAGCCAACTTCAGGTCCACCAAAGCCTGTTGCTTGAAGGTGTTGCACACTGCGCGACACCGCAGGTCCCACGGGCAGGTAGGAGTCACAATCCGCTGAAGTTACACTGACGGAACGGCCTGAACTTCCGCAGCTGAAGATAACGGGAGGTTTCTGAATGTTTATAAAGCCAACGAGCAACTCTGCTACAGGTCCGGATTTTCCACTTCAAATTTGTCAAGTGGCCTAATTTTCTTGGAAAGATTTGTGGTGATAGACATTCAGCAAGATATATATTATTTGCTGAGCCTGAGCTAAAAGAGAAAAGGTCAGAGCTCGGCCAAAGCTCCGACTTACTGGCATTTTCTAATGTAAGCACAGAGAAGAGATGCTAAACCCCCTCTCAGGAGATTTCTCTGCGACGGAGCTCACAAAATTTCAGGTGAATCTAGCCGGAGCCTGACCTGTCATAGTTTTATTACAGAACCACACATCTGCGAGTTTATGGAAGGCTCTCAATTATTAAGGCCTGATAATGACCACTCGTTATTTGTATTGCAAAAGAGTTTGAGGAGTGCCCTCTGCCAGGGGCTATATGAAGGGGTAGGAAAACGCCGCGGCAGCAAGGAGATCCGGCAATATAATTACCGCTCTTAGAACACCTCTTGCACAGTATTGTTCACAAATTAGCTTGATAGCCCAAACTTTTTTAATGACCTTTTAACTTGTGTGGGAATAATTTCTGCAGCAGCCCTTTTTAGTTGCTGTAATTAAAGTCACTTAAAAGTTTTAACTGGAAAGTACACTCAAGGCACACAAACTGATAAAGGGAAACGTAGCTTCAAGAGCTCTTTTTTCCCCTCCTATGCAGAGCTCCCACTGTGTCAGAAAATTACAGAATGTCCATCTTTCAATTTGGCTCAGCAACAAAGGACTTCCACCTACTCGCTCTATGCTTTTCATATTAAATCTGGATGCTTTAATGGAAAACAAAATATGCTGCTATGAGTATGTGCCAGTATTAAATGGGAAGAGAGAACTGGGAGCAAGTTTGGAGTATAAGGAAGCCAAGAAACCGTACAGGGCCATTCCCTCAGTTCAAGTGCTGAAGCGTTTGTGTGCTCCAACTTTGGTTGTTTTTTTTCTTTTGAGTATTATGTTTCTCTAACCAGTTTTTAAGGATGCTATATTTCCTATGCCCATTTTTACATTGATTTGGGTATTGATTGCTTCCCATATAAAGATGATTGCTTTCCATTGAAAGATGCATGTATAAGTTCAACTGCAAATCTTTCTTTGGAATGGGTCAATTAGAACGTGTAAAGAACCAGGTTCTAAAGATACTGAAGCAATGAAAAAGAAAGGCAACAGTCAGTAGCAATTTTCAAAGTCTAATTCTTTATACACACCGTGGGAATTAGGTTCTCTTGTATCATGACATTGGTACAGAGGCCATGCAGCCTAAACATCTTTACAGAAGTGCCCTGAAGAGGTGAATTTTGATTTTTCTATGATGCTCGCTGTTGATGCTGACTGACATCCAAATGATGTAGATGAATTCGAACCAGAAACCATTCTGAAATGTTTTTAAGCCACGATTTAACTTCATAAATATGAAAAGCATCTATATTCAAAAGGAATTTTAGCACTTGGTAGGACAATTGAAACATATAAATTCAAACTCAAAAAATTTAATAGTATAAATCATTATAAAAGAATAAACCCATGACATTCTACTATGATCTACCTAAAACATGTAGACAGTTAGAATTTCCAAGAAGGGCAAAAGGTGAGACTGGGCTTAGTTTTTGGCTTTTAAATGTATGTCTATGAATACCCCTTCCAGTTTCAATATTCTGGAAGTGAAAAGCTACCAGGCATATTGTTTATAATAAAACATTGTATTGTAAATCATGCAACATTCATATATACAAGAAAAAAAAAAAAATAAACCCACAAAAAACTTCCCAAAAAGAAGTGTTCCAAAAGCCAAAGAGGCCATAAAAACTATTCTAAAAAAAAAAAACAAAAACAAAAACAAAAACCAAATCAAAAACCACCCCACTGTACCAAACACTGCATGTGTTTGACCCATGGTTCACTGAACCAAAGTTTAATACATTACATAAAGCACAGTGTCATAAAGCTCCGTTTCAGAAGATGGCTGAAGCGCAGTCGTGCTGTTTGGTCTGTGCCTTTCCAACTTCAGAAATTATTCTGCGCTTTAACTAACAATTACACAGCCTCACCATATACATAATTAAACAGCATTCAGTATGAGATTATTAGCCTATTAAAGCCATCAACCTCTCACTGATAAATAATCAGTATAACTATGTGCACTTGCCTTGTGGTTATAATTAAATAACGGTAGATAGTTTATTATTGCACATCAGCATCTCTGGAGTTGGTGGTGACCATTAACAGGGTTAATGAAGATATCCTTTCATTGGTTTGATGCAATAACCTGTATTAACAAATATCAGGCAGGATGGTATTTGGCCTCACACTCAGAATTTTGGCCATTTCACTTCTGATTCAAAAAAAAAAATCAATACTGAGACTTACCCTAGGCTGGCAGAGGCATAACTGTATGAAAGGCTGCCTTACGGAGGGCACAGAAGCAGACCCTGTATGGAAAGGAGTGTACCGAACGCTTCAGAAATGAGAGGAAGGCAGGACCTTGGAAGAACGCACTACCTAAGAAACATGATGTACCTACACGCCAGTACTATGCAAGAAATCCTCCATGGTTCAGCTCAGATTTTGCAGAAATGTGCAGAAAAGCTCTGCTGTTAAACATTATAATTGATTCTCACAACCCTGCTCATGCACGCTCAGTGAGAGAGGCGAGAACACTGTCATTCTGCTTGCACGAGGCCATAGCAAATAACTGCAGCTGGGGAAGGCAGAGCTGAGCTACACGAAGAAGAGATACATGGGTTTCACATTTGTTCACTTTAGTAGAAATAAAATCTTTCATTATTTCCTCAAAAAGCTTAAGGGGGGAAAAAAACCCAGACTGCAAAATACTAGTTCACGGCACTCACTTGATCGGGAACTGAACTCTATTTTCAAGTACCTTGTGCTTCCACTAGACATGTTCAACTTGGTATAAATAATTATGTATCCACGGAACTTTTTTCCTTCTTTTCTCTACTTGAAGATAACAGCAGACTGAAAAAAACAAGTGGCACTCCTTTTAATTTGAATGTATCAGACAGTATAATGTATCAGTCACCAAAAACTGCTATACCAATTGACGTTCTGTCTTCTAAATCACTTCATATAAAACACAGTAGAAAGAACTCCTTATCTTCGTGTTGCTCTGAACTTCTAAAATTCCAATTTTATGTGCTAAAACTAATTCAGAAATGTATATTTAACCTCAGGGTACATTTAATTCCAGGTGTGCATTCTACCTTCTCTTTTTCCTGTAAGCCCATGGCATTGATGAACTTTGACTGCAAAGGGGCTCAGGAAAGGTAGCACAGGGACTTTCAGAAAGGTGGGTCCGATCCCTCACAAACACTACCGGCTTGGCCCTCCACGTGAAATTAATTTCCGTGCAGAAAGCCAACATACCGCTTACATCCTACCTAAACCTTGCTTTGGCTGGCACAGTGGGATTGAAATGGATCATGTGCATTGCAATTTGCCCCCCTTGGGGAGCACTGGAGCCTGATCTTGTCAAGAAGATGCTCAGAGTATCACCAAGGGGCCATATTAACCAGACATAAATAAGAAAAAAAAAAAAAAGAAAAAGATAAAACTTCTGGTATTCACGTTCCCTAAGAAGGTCCCGGGGGGGTTTCAGTGCCAGAGGCACAGCCCCCTCCCATGCCAACCCTATAGAGGTACCACGGGGCACGGCAGGGCCGCCCAGCTCTGGGCTTCCCCCTCGCACGGAGACGACGGACCCCCTGCAGCCACGTGCTGGGAGCTCCCCACAGCCCCACATCGGACGCACGAGATGACGAGATGAGCAACCTCAAAAGATGTTGTGTCAGATTTTCTGCCATTCACCCACAGAAAATAAAACAACTCCTACAGAATGGGAACACTTCATTTAAGCACAGTGATTAAACTGGAGAATGCCAGTCTATTAGCTAAATTAAAGAAAAAGATACAGAAGTAGAATATTAATCCCAGCCCACCTGTTCCTAATCACTGATTTTTAAATCTCACATTCTTCTACTTTGAGAAGATAAGAAGCTTTCAGGTAATACAGTAATTATTGGTCAAATGAAAGAAAGAAGCAATCACATCCATTTGTTACTTTGCCATGTTAATCTGCTTTGTTTCATGCCTGTTTCACCATGGTAACACTTCAGCCAATCGCCAATTTTTAAGAATACAGATAAACACATCAAATAATTCATGCAGAGCTATAAGTCTGGTAATACTGGTTTTTGAGCTTACACAGAATGTCTGTATCATTTCTAAACAGGAGTTTCGTGCTGCTTTTCTTCCGAGGCACTGGAAAGCTACACGGAGCCTTAAGCAATGACACCAGTTTTCTAAACTTAGAAATAGTGGTTTTGCCATTACATTAGAAACACACAACGGAGCTGGAAATCTAGAAAACATTTCCTAGCCTCTTTATTACAATAAAATACTGTGGCCAGATAAGCTGAAGCAGCATAGCAACATCTGGTAAAAGCTATAAATGATGACTGATCACTAACATTCAACCTTGCATGCTGGTCGAACTGGAAAGAGCTAATTACCCATTTTGTATTATAGAAATTGAACATTCTGGTCTAACAAAAGAGAAAAAAATTATCATGATGCACTTGTCATCGACACTGAAAACATATCTTAGGGTTTTTGTTTCGATGACGGGATTCTGTAAAAACATGATAAACTTTATTTAGTGAAACAGTGACCACATGGCTACTTGAAAACTAAAAATAGATTTTCAGGATTACACCTCATGTTTTCAGGTGCAGGCTGTAGGCACAGACCCACTCGTTGGAGCTGCAGCCCCCACATCCCACACTCCCTAGCTATCAAGCTCAACATATTCCCACCCCACTTGTTCACTGTGGGATTTTTGTTATGTCCATGGAATACCTCTTTATACACCTACCACATTTACAACTCAACTTGTTCCTTAAATTCCTGTTAAAACAACAAACATGTCAAAAGAAAGTACCTGCACAGAAGAAACAGAGATTAGTCTGCCAAAAAGACAGCCTTCAAAGCCTATTTCTTTTTGATTGACTAGTTTTTCCACCCAAACAAAATGCATCATTCTTTTTGAGTGATATCTCTGCGTTGGCCAATTTTGCTTTTTGATCATCCATAATATTGGTAGAGTCATAGCACAGAAGGAAAGCTAAAAGGTCCCAAAAGCTTTTAATCGCTCCCTTTCCCAGCCGTCTTGTACTAATCTTTCTGTACCATGCCAGACCCAAATCTTTTCTGTTCTTCCAGGACATTGTTTATGAGACTTCTCATATTTATTGCTCAAATTATCACACCCAGTAAATGGAGACGATGCAGAAACTCAGAAAGTAACTAAAATAAAACTTCCTGATAAGTTCACCCCTTTCCAGAATCGCCATCTCCATTTCTAAAGTAGCTCCTCTGTCACCATCTATAGAGATCTTTAGGTGGCAGAACAGGTATTCTCACATAGGCTTTTGGTATGAGTTACCGCCTAAGTCAACACCCAAGAAAAGGAAAACACAGAACATCAATATTTATAGTACTTGAAAGGCCACTGACAGGTTTTTATGTCTTAGTTTGATGCATGTTAGAGAAAATAATAAGCAAGAGACTAAAGCAATAAAGAAAAGGAGAAGTTAAAGTGCTTAGAGAGATTAATTCTCAAAGGAAGACAATGAAGTGGATGGAGCACAGAGCTAAACTGGTGGCAAATCTCTCTGAGAACCTAGTGGACAGATGGATTGGGCAATCATTTGATACGCATCAGTTTATAACAAAGATAAAACAGAAAAGGAGAAAGGGAAAGAGATATTTCATGTCTGAAAACAGCAGGTTCAGGAACAGGGAGGTACCAGCTGACTCTGCTAAAACAACTGCTATCGAATTAATACAAGAGAGTGACATGCTTGAACGGGCAGGACAAGCGACACAAGAAATGAAATTCAGAAGATGCAAGAGAAATCAATGCCCTGCCGCGTGGCAAACCATTTAAAAGGCAAACAAGATGCAAAGAGGAGCGAGTGGTGGAAGAGCTGACGCGTGAGCAGGGGAACCAGCAGAAAAATGGGAAATAAAAAGAGTGATAGACTTCACACCTAGACAAAAAAAAAAAAAAAAAAAAAAAA
>Ga0065711_1034281_pt1 | contig 24037 bp, 16 predicted proteins | sample Hoacrofraction12_FD_59098 | JGI IMG/M metagenome (GOLD analysis project Ga0065711, IMG submission 59098) | Hoatzin crop microbial communities from Cojedes, Venezuela - Epithelial fraction 12 v2 (version 2) | ecosystem: Host-associated > Birds > Digestive system > Esophagus > Crop | place... | reverse complement strand
CTCGCGCGGGTGCGGTGTGTCGGGTTTTGCCGGGCATCTCTTGCCTTCTCGGCGTCGCGACAGTAACCGCGCATGTTTGTGTCCGCGGCGGAGTCTTTTCTCCGCCTGGAGACAGGGAGACAGGCTCCGGGCGCAGTGACGGACGCGGGAAGCCTCACGCTTCGAAGCGCCGGCCAGGGAAGGAGCAGCACCCCCGCACCGCTGGGTCGTGTCCCCCGCACCCCGCCCCGGCGCAGGGTCGGCTCCTTGGGTGCCCAGCGTGGCTCTGCCGCTTTCTCTGGAAGATCTTTCTGCGGTCTTACTGGAGGACGAGGAATTAAAATAAGAAAAAGCCCCCCGGTGGTTAGGTGAGACATTCCCCAGCCGCGCTGTCTGGCTGAAGTGCCGCTGCCTGCACCGCTGCCAGGGTTCGTGCGGGGCACACGCCTGGCCCTGCGCCGCTCCGTGCTCTGCCCGCGTCCTTCCCGCAGGAATGTCGCCAGCCGGTACCGCCGGTCAGGGGCTTTGTGCTGCCGTGAACTGGGACCGCCGCTGTCTTGAGAAGTGCTGTCACTCATACGGTGCCCGTTAGATGACAGGGCAGGAACAAAATACAACTACTCTTGCCTTTTAAGTCTAAAAGGCGGGCAACAGAAAGAGGGAAATAACTTTTTAGAAATCTAAATATGCTGTCTGCAACATACTGGTTTTCTAATTGGGTCTGCAGCTTTCTTCCTCCTGCTTGCATCACCTCTGTACTTAGAGATTCACATCTTTCCATTTTTTCCTTTCACCTGGAAGCCAGGCCCGTTGCTGGATAACAAAGAAATTCACTTTGAAACAAGCAGAGAAAAACTACTAAAGAGTCAGAGGTGTTAATCAAAGCCATAGTCTTTCAAAGCAAGAGATAATAGTTCATCCTGGGAATATTCCAAACTAAACTGGAGGAATCCCTGGGATGAGATAACAAGGCACAATCCCTCAGAAGCCCCCAGGGAACAGATAAAAATACCTAATTGGTTTTTTTGATCTCAGACATCTAAATTATCTAACTGCATTGTGCAAGCATATTCAGCAGATTGCTAACTGATCAGCCATGAAACCCTGCTGCACTTTGCATTGTGCTCCAAAACTGAACAACCCGCTGAAATTAATGAGACGATTCTCATCTCACATGAGGTCAAACCAATTACACAGGCATAGCCAGCGGGTACTGTCTGTAGTGGAAAAAACCAAAACAAAACAGTGCCTATCAAGTTAGAGTTACACAACCAAGTGCTTGTCTAGGCTGCTGGCAAGGCCCCGGTACCATTAGCTGTTATTAACTGTCTTGTGAGAAGGCATCAGCTCTCCCAGGAGCCCAGTGAGTGCTGAAGTGGTTACAGAATCACCAAGAAGTGGTTACTTCAGTTGTTTGGTGGTAGACAAATTTTGAGGTGGCCTTGAAAAGTTGTTCCTTTAGCAGGCTCGGGGCTCAAGAACACGACACAGTAAGAGCTCACATTGTGAAGACTTTATTTGCAACTAAAAGGTCAAACTCTGAAGAAAGTAATGGGCTCAAAGCAGCGCCAGGGCAGCTTTCCAGTTGGGTCCAGCTCACTTACATCCTTGCCAAGGGCAGAAGTTGTTAATGCCCAGAGATAAGACCCTCGTCACAATATTGTTTAATTACATAAGGCTTCTAGTGAGCCTGAGATAAGAACAGGAATTTGTCAGCAGTCCAGCTGGGTGCGGCTGCTTAGATCATGGTGTGTGTTAGAATGGGAACTAAAAGCATGGGTTTATGTGAGGTGGTTGTCACATCGTTAGAACTGGAATGAGTAAGCTGATACTGACAACTGATTTAAAAGTTAACTCTCGTGAGCAGTAAACTAACATTCTCCTGACAAGAGTAGCCCTAAAACTATCTATTGTTTCTCTTTAAATTGCATTAGTAACATCAATTGAGCCAAATTGCTACTCTGAAATCAGTAAGTAAATATTTTCAGAACTCTTTTATCAATGAAGAAACTGAAGCAGAGGGACGAATTGACTCACTTAAGACTACAGAATAAGATCAGCTTCAGCTCTAAAACTAGCAAATTCATTCCTAATTCTGTGTTCATAATTCTTCTTGCAAAAAAAGGAATATTTTCCTCATTACAGTTCACTTTCTTATAGATAAATCAGATCATTGATGACTCTATCTGGATTCCTAACTAATGCCTCACTGCAACAAAACTGGTACCTCCTTCCTGTTAAAAAAAGTAACCAAAAAGTGCTTTATTTGAATCGTCTTCCTGGATATTTACTCCATAAATTCATTGTTTCTTCAGGTTTCCTAGCTATTCCTAATTTCTAGATGATGTGCTATTCTTTACTTTTAACTTCACATTCATATCATAGAATCATAGGTTGGAAAAGACCTCTAAGACCATCAAGTCCAACCATCAATACAGTTTATATTATCCCTTGATAATTTTGATTGTCTCTGTTTTGTAATCTCAAAGTTTCCTCCTTCCCCAAAAAGTGTGACTTTGATCCTTACCCATTCAGCGTGGGTCTGGGTAAGATAACCTCCTGTAACACTCACGTATGATTTCCTCTTTCGTTTTGTTTGTGATTCCTGACACATGGCTGAGTTTTCTGTTAGCCTCTGGCTTGTGCTGCGGCTTTTGCACTGGGAATGTATTGTGAGTGCTGTGACTGGGTCATGAGCAGCATTGTTTGCTAAAGGTAAAGCTGGATACGTACAGTCATTGCTTGGGTCATTTAGATTTCGTTCATGAATTGGGAATGTGCAGTGACTGTTAAGGAAGGTGCAGTGCTTATTCACGTATGCCCCTTCTGCTGCTGAGGGGTTTGCTCCCAGCTGAAGTGTAGCTTTGTGTTTGGGATGGTGTGTGGCAGGGTATGCACCGCGAGATTTTACCCCTGTGCATTTATTCACAGGATATGCTTGTCGCACTCGTGTCAGGGTGGGCTGGGGACTGAAGTGAGCGCATTGCTTTGCAGGGCGTGTTTACTTGATTGTGTGTTGTATTCTGCAGGGTGTGTCGCTGACTGCATGAAGCATTAAACACAACTGCCGTTCAGGAAAAGGAAAAAACATTTTAGAGAATGAAGAGAAAATGTTATAAAGCATTTAAAAATATAAATAACAGCGTGTGAGGAAATCTTTCTGAAGGAACAGGATGCGCATGTAGGTGAAGAATTCAAATAGAAGTGCTGTGCTAAGTATAATCAGTAATGAAAGCTCAGCCCTTCCTCTTAGGATTTTAGTAAGCTACATGTTGACAATACTTTCCAAATACCAGGGAACAAAATACCAAGCTTTAAGTCTTGTTGCAGTGTGGTATGTGTTTATCATTGTCACATACATTATGCTGTCCATCTATTATTGTGAGACTGGATTTTAAATGGACAGTAGAATAAATTAGTGTCTACTCAACTTACTACATAAGGTCCTTCTTTATTCAGTATCTGAGCTTTTTCCTTAAGAAGTCATAACAACCACCTCTCTTCTTCGTGCTCAACATGTGGAAGAAATAATCTGATTGTTTGATAGATCATGAGGCTGGGTACAGCTGCCATGTGTATGTTTGAGAATGGAGAAGGGGGTCTGTGCAGCCACGCAGCCTCTTCCTTGTCCTGTGCCCGTGGGCACACACATCATTGGGCAATGCTGAGGGGAACCTACTGCTCTTGAAGTTGCTAGGAAATTTGCCTATTTTTAATACTGTTTGTTTGCTTGTTTGCTTTACTTTAGGGTTCCAGGAATTTCCTATGGGAAAATCACAGTGAGCAGAACATTTTTGTATTTGTTTTCTTTTACCACTGTGGAAATGAGCTCCACAAAGAAGTTTCAGCGCCTGTCACAGGCTTACCTTATGCTTTCGCAGCGTCCTTATATTGATTAATGTTTAGTGTCCTTCAGGAGACTGCAAACACTCGTCAACGGTCAAGGCCAAAGGGAGATGCAAGTTAACAGTTAACTAGAGTGAAGTGCGGTAATAGAGGACTTTGAACATGAAAACAGAGGGCCAGGTCTCAAAGAGATTTGGGATTAGCAGCAAAGAAGAATTGAGGATTAGCACCTGGTTCTCAAAGGAGGAATGCTCTATAGTGAGTTAAATGCCTAAATTCTCTGCACACTGGAGTGGAATAGTTAGGAACCTAAGGACTTGAAGTGCCCTTAGCTAGTACACTGAATGTCAAGGTGCTTACGTCAGCCAGTAGGAAATACTTAAGAGAAGGGAACATCTGAATTTCTCACTGTGACACTCTGATACAGGACCAAAAAGTGTTTGCTTATGGGTTTAAATAACACATTTGGCATGGACACTTGAATCAATCTTCTCAGTGAGAATACGCCAGGGAGATGTGCCACCTCCTCTACTTTAAATACTCACCAAGCGCTGAAGAGCACTGCCCTGAAAGTCGGTTCCGGACCTTTGAATAGCGGTTGCTGTGAGAAACTGTAAGGCGTTCAGGGGAAGGGAGGAAAATGTGCTCTACCCACTTTCTGAAACCTGAGCCACGGTGTAACCAGGAGCGCAATACTTCTTGTGTCGGAATAGGGTGCCTGGTTAGGGCTCTTAGCTGGGAAACAGTGGCGATACTGGGACTGGGATACTGGTGAAGGGGTCCGTGACTTCCTAATGTTAAATACCTATAAGCACATAAACACTGCTGAGAGTTGCCTTCTGCTATGCACTTTGAGTCCTACTCAGTCACAGCATGCCTAGGAAATTGGGTCCTTGAGACCTTACTGGCAAAACCCCCCCACCTGATCTTTGGATGGACTTGGGCAAGAAGCAGCTGACAGAATTCAGCTCACACTGGGACAGTGGGGCTGCTGGGCACAAAAAGGCGCCAGACGTTTTGGCACCTAAAGAAGCTTTCACCAGAAACCGTAGGCACTTACAGCATCTGACATAGCTGAGGAGGGGAGGCAGAGCTTTCCTGGGTTGCTCTCATGAGCACAGGCGCCAGCAGTCTGCGTAAGTTGCACTTTGGTGCCTGAGTGCTGTTTTGGATCTCTCCCAGAGACCTTGCACCGGCATGCTCTCAGTGGGGAGTCTGCACGAAAGCTCAGCAGGGACTGGGGATGCTAAGTGCCTGACTTGCTGCATCAAGAAAGACCTTCTCAGAATGGGTCGCTTCTTCCGAGGTGTGAACTGTGGAAGCCAGCTCGGGCATCCACATGCAAGGTCAGGCTGCGCTCGGGTCTTTGTTTAGCAGGAGGGAATGCTATCCTGTGGCCAGCAACACATGGAAACCAGCATTTTTCAACAGAATGAGTATGTGAGGATTCAGTAGCCCTGGGACATCACAAAGGCCTTCAGGCAGTAAACAAGTGAACCAAACCAAATCCTTGGCAAAGAGGAATTTTCCAAAGAAGGCACTGGAAGCTTTGTTGGAAGATTTGGCAAATCCTACTGCAGCACTCTGTGGGCAGCCAGTCGTGCTACTGCAGCTTAGCAGGTTCTCACCCATCATTTGACCCGCTGGAATCGGCCGTGGTGTGAGATGTTGAATAGCACTTCACTGACTTTTGACATGCTCATCTGTGCTGCCTCTGCTTTCTCAGTGGTTTCCTCTGGATATTGTGTAGTGTTCAGAGAGCAGAGTAAGCCCAGTGGGACATTTCAGACAAGAGATACATACTCTTTTTTCGTCTTTTCACCATAAGGATATGGGTGTTTCGTTGCTCCTTCGGTGATTTGCTAGCCAGGCTGCCTCTTCTGCGAATGACACTTGTGTTTTTTTCATTCTCGCTTGGTTGCTTGGCAGTCCTATGATGGTCAGTGGATTGCGGAGGCTTTCTCAGTGCTAAAGAATCTGTTGCAGAAGTCAGGGCATGGCTAGAGAAAATCTTTTGTACAGAGGTTTTATTAACCCTCTAATGAATGAAGCCAGAGATCGTTGCCTCTCGACCTGGTTTCATCTGGAGCCCATGGACTCAGCATTTCTGAAGTGTCATTGTTAGGGTATGATTTTTCAGTATCTGGCCTCTGATTTGGAGTGGGGTTAGTTTTGTGTGGCCAATTTCAGATGACTTGTGATCCATTCTAGCATCTAACCTTGTTGCTGACTTCAGCGATCTGTGATTTGGCCAAACAGAGACTCCAAACGGGTGCTTCTCTCAAAGTGTTGGCTCTAGCATACAGGAGATGGAGACAAGAGAATGCTGTAAATACACAAAGCACGCAAAGAAGTGTGGAAAGACATGAAGGAATGAAGAGAGAAACTGCTTGAGAAGTGAATGCCTAGCAGAAGGGAATTGGGAAGAAATGAAAGCAGACATGTTGGCAGACTTGTGCCAGAACTTTGAGGTGAGGATAAGGAGTTTCAGCCTGTAGCAGAAGCTGAGGAGATGTATCTGGGGAGCTGATTCATCAGAAACAAAGCTCAAGTGAAAGGTCCCTTTCAAAAGACTATGTGCATAATCAGAAATCATTAAACCAAAGTGACTTGAACAAAGCAACAGATAAGCACTTACAGAAAACTCCCCCTGCCTTTAGAGGAAGCCAGGCCTAGCAGTCTCCAGACTTCACCCTGGCCGAAGAAGACCCCTTTCACCCTGTCTCCTATGAGGCCACTTCATGGTTTCTTGCTCAAGCTTCTCACAGAAGACAGAGCAAAATACTGCCCTCCTCATGCCGTGATGACAAGCCTGCAGTGGAGTTAGCCGGCGTTTATTTTAATTGGACTTTTAAACTTTTTTCCTGGCACTTTAAAGTTTATGAACGGAAAGGATCAGTCTGACTCAGAGACTGGGCTACTTCCAAACATTAATCTTAGCTGCCATATGTTAATGTAGTTTGGCTCTGCTGCATCCTATGGTGTAAAGTCAGATGTCTGTACCCTTCCATCTCCGGTGTCAGAGGCTACTAAAGGGAATATGTCAGAGACATGGGCAGATTGTGATTGCCTGACGTGCAATCTACAGGCATTTGACAAGATTCTGTGAGTAAGAAGGCCTAGAAAACATCCATATTCTGTTCTGAAATTCATATTTTATCATTCTGCAATATTGGTTGCCAAAATTATAATGTTCAGGGCAGTTCTTTGACTTGTTGCTGACTGAAATCTGTACACAGGTTTTGGTTTTCACAGTATTGAGCCCAAGGTAATAAACATTGGCATATAGGTTGGGTTAAGTGGTACAACATTTAGCCCCTTCCCTTTTGGTTTGCTTCGTAGTATGGGTATAACAAAAACATAACCAAAGATGACTGTCCTGCTCATCATGATTTTTCCAGCACTGAACATGAGTCTTTCATCATTTGTGTTTCAATTTCCTCCATTCTCTCTCCCAAATGTTTCCATTCTACTGTAACTATTTTCAAATTTCATCCAGTCTTTGAGAGTGTACACTCAAAGTATTTGGTGTTTCCCTGCCCCTTCCTCATCTTCTTACTCACACACTCTCTTCCCTGAAGTCATCATGGGAACAACCCTATGTGAAAAAAGAGAAGTTTCCAATTCTACTTATTTAAATGGAATGTCCCCGCTGCCATTTTTCCATATCAGTGGATGTTTTTTTGCTAGCAACAGTAGTGTGAACAGCATCAGGAAGATGAAAATTTCATTACAAGGGCATTCGCAAAGGCTAACATTAGCCTAATGAAACTAATTTTCCTAGATTCCCTCTCAAGCCTATGTGCAGGGAAAGGTTTCCTCCAGAAGCAATTCAAAGCGGTAACCTCATTCCATGGAGAACATAGGGCGCCCAGAGAGATTAACTCCTTAAGCCTAAAAGCTTGAAAAGACTGAAATCCATTCTCGTCTTCAGGGGAGTTACAGCAGACATATACCTAGTCCCGCTGCTGTAGATGTGTTGTCCTTTCGTGCAGCCATGGAAAAAGATGTTCTCAATTGAGTAACCACTGGTTTATTATACAGGACAACATCCCTCAGTTCTCTTCCCAGCTCTGCAGCCAATTTTCTAAGCAGTTCTGTTCAGGGAGCCCTCTGGCCTTAGTTTTCTGCATAGGAAATTATGTAAGTCAATATGTTAATTAATATAAGACTTTTCTCCAGGAGGACAGAGTTTTGATGGACAGCTGACGGACATTCAGCTATAGCTAGTAAAGGCTTAAAGTTGAGATGTTGGCTTATGATAATGTGGGTTAACAATTAATGAATAGATCCCTTCCGCTGCACGAGAAGCTAGACACACAACTCCCCACACTGCGGGGAAATTTTATGGACACATTTTACATTTTTCTGTTTCCCCACCGCAGGCGCTGAAACAGTCAGGCCGACGTTTGTGAGCATGTGACTGACGAATGGTACAGTACGTTTGCTTGCTGTCCGGAGACTCGTCAGAGTGACAAGTCGGAGCTGTAGAAGACAGAGATGACTCATGACTGGAGCCTTATGTAAATGAGGAACCTCTTCTGTTGCGTTGTGTTTTACCAATGAGGCCACGTAAAGTTCACGTCAGTGACGTTACGTTCCCATGTCCCCTCTGTGTTTGAGGCAGGGTAGGGAAATGGGGTAAGGTAGGTGTGGTTCCCCCAGAGAGGGCAATAGGTCAAAACTGGTAGTGAATCTGAATGTGAAACCCCTGGAACATCAGGCTGAAGATTCCTTCCCAGCAGCAATGTTTGGAGAGAGTTTGCTGCTGCTTTTTGCTGTCCGTTGCAAAAGTGATTGAGCCTCTTGCCACTGACTGTAAGTTTTGAGAGGGAGCCAGATAAGGGGGAAGTAGTGAATTTAGGCGAAGTGTTATCTCCCAGGAAAATTAATCACTTTTAGTAAGATCTGTGGGTCATCTGTGACATAGCTAATAAACTCATTTAGCTTATCCAAAGCACAAGAAAAAGTCCTGCTGCTAAGTGGCATAATACTGCGTGTCCTCTCCTAACGGCCTCGTGTAGGCAGTGTATCCTAGACAAGAGCAATGAGGAGGAGTGGAAGCGTGAAAAAGCAGTGCAGTTGAATTGTGTCTATCCAAAGCCACAGATAATATTATTCCAGGTAGAGGGCCAAATTCTCTGACTCACCCACACAGAAATCATGCTGAAGTTTACTGAAGACGATGGAATTAATCTAGCATAAAACTAATACAAGAGAGAAGAATGCCAACCTCCAAAATGCTGACCTCCTTAGCTGTCTTATTTCTAGGGTGCCATGACTCCTGTGTATGTATATTGCTAGCAGATATAGCGTAGTTCAACTACTGCAGATGACTGCAGAGACCCAAAAGGTATGAAAAAGTCAATAAACTAGAAAGGATTAGTCTTGCATTAGGTATGTTGTTTAAAATCAGAAGGAAGATTTAATTGACTCCAGTGGGAATTTTGCTTGAGCAAGGACTTAGGAGCTGAAATTGAGAGATGAAAAAAAAAATCTGCCTTGCTAGCCCAGAGCTCACAGAATAGTGACTCCCTCTACTTGCTCTGCATAATTCTATTCAGACAGATGCAAGTAACTTCCCTCAAGTTGTTTCAGAGCCCATATCACTTATTCTCAGTGTTCAGCACATTTCTTCTTATATATGATTCTGTTTCTTCGTCTGTGGGTATTATCTGACTGAAACGCTATACAAAATTTTTCTCATTCATTACAGTCATCCTGGTTTGATAGTTCTCAGTACATTTGGTTTATTTACCTTTGTCTCATTTTCTCCTTTTCTAATTGATTCAGACATCCATCTGTGGCAACCAGTCCTACCTGTTTTAACTCTACTCTTGTTAGTGTTGCAGCTACAGAATTAACGTGTGCTTTGACTTCCAGAGAAGGCTGCAGTAAACTTCCCAGACAGGTGATGAATTGATTCAACTCTCCTTTCTCACTGAGTTTAAAGACCAGTCTTATGATGCTAAGAGTTCCTCCATGTGCTAAGTCCTTCATGTGTTTTTGCTCTTTTCATGCCTGTTCTCCACTCTGTCCTACAATGTAATGGCTGCTAATTATGCTCTTTTCAATGGTGTATCTCCTGGTCCATTGAAGGTAGGACTTTTTTCTCAGCAGAAAGCTGACTCATAAGGTATGCTGCCTTCTATCCTTAGAAAAAGTGAGTCACTAATGGATTTTTCATTATACATTCAAGTACCATATAGACTGAAATTTTGTCCTACCAGCCTAGTCCTGAGGTAGTGTTTGGAAGTCTTTTTGATTTGGTATTTCAGTCATGTCTCAGTGAAGGTCTGTGAGATGCGATAGATGCTGTACGAGGAGCTGTTTTGTATTACATGCTAGGAGTATTCCCATTAACTGCAGTAGTGCCATGGTTTCACTCTTCATGTGCTGTGTGCTTCCCTAGCTAAAAAAACACAAAATTCCATTTCCACCTGCATCTTGACTTGCTCAGCATCTGTTTTCACCCAACACAAATAGTTCACAGTTGTTTTTTCAGAGCTGTGTCAAAGCTGAGGAGGCTGGAACATAACTAAAATAATATGAATCCCATTGATACTATTGCATTAGCAGAAATGGTCCTTTTGTTCGGGCAACACTAATTTGGTGATCTTTCAGACACTCAGTGAAGATTCACGAGTTCTCATGATGGCCTGTGACAGCAGGCAAAAGGCTATTGTTTCTGTTTTACAAACAAGGGAATTAAGGTTGGGAGGGATTAAATTGTGACAGGGAGGCAATGGAAGTATTGTGGATGGAACCCAGGAGTCCTATACTTTTTTTTTTTTTTCCCAAAGCAACAATATTTTGTATCAAAGATTTTACTGTATTTACAGTCACTGCTATTTAACTTTGAGTGATGTCAACGTGAATGAGCATCTGGCAGAATCTGTGTAGAGCTGCAGTGTAGTCTGCAATTCACAGGAGGGTACCAGCTTTTGCCTATCCATGTTGTGTTTTGTTAAACTAGCTTTGGAGGGTATTTTGAAGGGAGAGGTCTGAATCTCTCTGATACTGACAGGAGCTGTTATTTAAAACTGTGTGATGAAGATGCAAAAGGGATGCTGTTAGGCTGGTTGCTTTGTTCTTCATTACACAAAACTGGATATGCTGCAATGACAAGTTTGTAAATCACGGTCAGTTCCGTTCTCACACCACCCAATAACCTCACAATCTCTCTGTCAACTTCCTGAAGACCTTGGGAAGCTATAATTGGTGATAAAAATGGGAGTTAAAACGTTACGTGTATATCAAAGCTGAAAATTTGTGGCTGGCTGACCTTTTCATTTTGAGCAAATGCACTCATTTCCCTTACGTCGCTTACTGTTTCCCTCTGAAGCTCGGCATAATAGGAAATTCTCTGTGATTGTTCTCCTTAATCAGTGGCTCCATGGTGCCGGCTTCTGCTCCTTTCAGTGAGCAGTGCAGAGGATCTCACCATGCTCCTGTTGGGGCATTGCTCTCTGTGCTGTCAAGCATCAGTGCCCCAGAAACTTAGATGTTTCAGTTCAGCTGCCATGGATGAGAGAGTACCACAAGCAGTTTATGCTAAATTCAGTATGCTGTCAGAATAAGGAAACAGCCCCCTGATTTTTAGTTTAGAAAAAAGAAAAAACAAACACTCACTGAATTTTAAAGTAGTGTTTCCCAGTGTTTGTGATTAGGCTTAGATGAATAATGAAAATGAAAAGTTTGTAAATTTAGATTTTGCTTCATTTCCATATGTGGGGTAGTCATTTGTTGTCACGTCACTGCTAATATTTGCATAGTCATCTGTCAGTTATAAAGAAGGCATATGAATCTTGAGGACAAGTAACTCTCCAGAAATGTATTCTGAAATGCCTACTAATTATGACTAGCACGTAATTTTTCATTTTCTGATTTATTTCTCTTTGTCATCCAGTCAAAGGACAGACGTTCTATGTTGTGACCATATACCACAAACTGCAGGTGCTGTACTCTGTGTATACATGCCTCTTGCTAAAAATTAGGCAAGTATTTAGAAATAAAAGGTGTATTGGCAATAGCTTAAAACAGTTTGTGAACTAAAATAAAGGCTAAAGTTGCCAAAAAGATTATTTGTGTTGGTAACCTCTACTTCGTAAAGCATAACATAAACAAAAACCTAGTGACGGGCTGCTGTTCAGGAAGAGCTGATGGTCACCAAGTCTTATCTTTTGCTTCCTGTTGCGGCACAGTGATGGTGACATAGTGTTCCTGCACATGCAATGTGTAAAAGGCTCAGGGTTTGTAATTCAGTGTTGGCACAAATAAACAATTTTTGCTTGTTGCTATTGATTTTCTGCTGTGCTGGTTTTCTCCAATAAAATTGATGTCTGCGAGGAGCCAGGTAGTCAGTCAGTCTCTGTAGACATTTTGCAGTACATCCAGTTTTTTGCTTTCCTAACATATGGCTTTCAAGTGCAGCTTTCAATAAAAAAGATAGAGCAGTGTCCAGAGGACTGTATTCAGTGTGGAACCCATTCTTTACGCATAAAGTTCCCAGAGCAGATTGAGGGGGTTTGTATAACAGTATGGTTAGCAAAAATGGTCTTAACAACCCCAGGATATGGCTTCATGCATTTATACTGGAGTCAAATCTCTAGGGAAATGAAGTTAGTGGCGGTGATGATGATAATAATAAATAATGCATACTCCTCTTGGATCTTGGCTGACTATCAAGACAGACTTCCTGATGATGAGATGCATATGCCTGTCTCCAGTCCCTTCAAGGTATCTGCAAGGCACCATTTTTTGCAATTACAAAGGACTGCAGATGAGAACATGTACTGTAAGAAGCAATCCAGGAGCATTTGTCCCAGACTTCTGTCCCTGATTTCCATAATCGTTCTCATCTCAACTTCTCAGACATTAGCAAGCCAAATCTCAGAACAGCTCTGTCAAGTGCTGACAGCGGTGGCAGTGGCAACCCAGAAGCCTGCTGTTCCTTGTTTGCATGAGGATGAGACGACAGGGAGAGGTCCCTGTCACATCATGCTAGTGATAGATGGCATCACTGAATATATCTCCTTTGCTTCCAGTAGGGACTGAGACTGTGCAAGAGCACGTTACCAAGGGATTCTTCATGAAGACTGCAGAAAGCACCTGCCCCAAACTGCACAACCGTTGTCTGGGGAAGTGGCTTTCTGCCAATTGCGAAATGTAACTTAAGCAAGGCCGCAGCGATGTTTGTGGTTTTTCTGTTGGCCTTGTTGCTGGCAACGCCATGCTGCTTCAGGTAGAAAAAGGGAAGGGCAGCCCTTGGTGGGGAGCACTGGTTTGATTGCAAAAAGGCTGGTCTCACCCAGACCACTGCTCTCTTCCACAGTCGTTCATCTTCCGCTGGCTCTGTTTCTCCCCTGTAAAGTAGGGCCAGCTGCACTCCCGTTCCTCCCAGGTGCTAACGACCCATTCTGGTTTCTAAGAGAAGAACAAAAAGCATCTCAGTGCACTGGCATATCTACAGGAAGACCTTCTTTGCCGTTGCAGGGGACACCAAGTTTAATTCTTGTTAGTCATTAAACAAAGATAAATAGTCTTTGGCAATAGCAGGACAGACCTTCCCTCAACACAGGGACCTATAAGAGCAAACAAAATTCAGCACATCTCAGTGCACTCAGGTATCACCCAAAAATATTTCTTCATCTCCTAAAAAGCAAATGGAAGTTGGTATTTGCCCTGATTTGGTATTAGAACATCTGTACATTCCTGTCTAATCCCATACTCACCTGAGGGTGGACTGAATGTTTGTTTTGGTTTATTCTTCACATATTTGACAATGAAGAAAAAAATGCTGCTTGGCCCATCCTCTCTGGCTCTTGGGCTGATTTTCTGTTGCTGATTTTTGTAATTTTATCATTCATCTCATGATGTCGAGCTGTTCAGGTTTAGTCATAGATGCATTTATCATTCTATATGACCTGTTTAAATAATGTACAAATGAAAATAGCCTTTGTTCAAGGCATTTGGTATTGGATTATTTTTTTCATAAGCTGCTAGTAATCAGTGTTGTAAAATGGGTTGACTTTTCATGACACTAATGCTAGAGATTTGTTCTAGATCCATTCCCTATGAATTGCTTTGTCCCAGCTACACTAAGAAACGAGCACAGCTTGCCCCTCCAGTCTCGCCTAGGTGGGAAGGTTTCTTGAGCACATAGAGCGCTAGCAAGGCAGCATGCATGAAGCCTGGATCGGTAGATCACTCTCAAGTGAAATTTTAAAGGAGCTTTTTTACCTAATTCCTGTTGATAACACCTGAAAACCTTGGCGATCTCATCCTTAGACTCCATTGAACTGTCAAATAGAAACAGCAGATGATATCTTAGAAAGTCCCAGTGAAAGTGGCAGCTCCCCAAGCCTGCGAGATGCTTGGGGCTGTGACAGCGAGTGCTGCTTAGGTGGCCTGGGGCAGAGCCCTCTGTTCTGCCTTCAGGAGCATTTGAAAGAAGAAGGGGGGAGGAGTGCTGGGGGGCATCTCCAAGGTAGCCCTCTCCCGTGGTGGGAAATGGCCTGGCAGGTAGAGCAGCTTTAGGACTCCACTGGATATGTCTGTCAGTTCATCTCTCTCTCTACCTACACATAATGCCCTGGCACTGTGATTGCCACATAAACCATCAGGCATCACTTTTGCCAGAAGATTTTTTTTTTCAGCCTTTGAAAACAAGGCTAAATTTAACTACCCTTCTTCTACAGACAGAGAAACTGAGGCACGGAGAATCTGAGGGGCTTGTACAAGGTTACGTAGCAAGTCAGAGGCAGTAAATGACCAGGTGTCCTGATTTCCTCTCACCCATATGAATCCGTAGAACTCACTATCTCTTGTAATAAAGCTTAGCTCAGAGACTTATTTTGAGAGGTAATTAATATGCAAAGTGCTTTGATCCCCTTTGATGAAAGACTCTATGTAATTTGCTATCATACTTTAAAGTAATACCTCTAATTTTTATGCAACAGTAAAATGAAATACAGATAATTAATTTGATATTTTTAGGGAAAGAACCAAGTATTTTACTCCAGCAGTTTTAGGTTACAGTCATTTTCGAGAGAAGAGCTGTGAGATTTCTGCTGCTGTTGAAACATTTAGAAAGTGAGGATTAGCAAACAAACAGTGTGTTCTGGGATACTGGCCTTGCAAGGGTGAGTTCCCCCAAGAGGATGACTAACAGCAGGATGTGGGACATAATTTGCATGTTCTCTGACTCTGCTGCAATCATTTTTGTGTTGGATACTTGAATTATACATTACACAGGTCGCCCACTTGCCAAGCTGACAGCCCTGCTGAACGGTGCATAGACTTGGATGGGGGATGAGGGAGGAGAGCTGATGTTATTTCAAGAAATGGTTACTGGTGGGTTCAAAAAGGAATAGCTCTGTGTAAGAGAGGACTTGGAATTTGTCACTGAATACTTTGGAGCTTTATTTACTCATTCTCATACACCTCTCTCCTGTTAGCTCCAACTTTCAGTTTTTTTGCATCTGCTTCTGTTCTTTTCCTGTGGTGAATTTGATGCTGTTGATAGGTGCCCTAAATCATCCCTACACGCTCAAATGCTTTCTCTGTACAGGAGGTTCAGTGTGGACAGTGGCAGATTTCCCCTGCTCTGCCTGCTAAAGCTGCCTCTGGTTTTCCTTAGGGAGACAGAAGAGTTCCCTGCTCTCGTTGCACTCTACTTGAACTAGGTTTCTTCACTGGCAGGAAGACACCAGGGAGTACTTTTTCTACTATCCTTAGAAAGAAAGACTAATAAAGACCCACAAACTCTTTTTTGGAGATCACTGGCCCAGGAGGAAAGGTCTGAACAGCAGCTCCCGTAGCAGCTAGCCGCTCTCAGAAATCATCTTCCACATTAAAGTTTCAATGAAAGAAGTACTGATCAAATATTTCCCCTCTGAAACATTATTTTTTCTGACAGTACTGACCGTAAAAAAAAACAGCAAAAAAAAGGAAATGATTCAAAGCTAACGGACAGAGTGCACTCATCATCTGATTAGGTTTCTTGTGGATTGTCACACTACCTCGCCGTACCTTGGCTTAAAAGTCAAGGTCTTGTGGCAATGATTGTGTTTTACTGGCTCGTATTTGTACAGATCCTCGGTGATACCCTAACTCAGATAAAAATGCCATTGGCAGGTCATGCTTTGTGAGCTGCCTGCAGTGTGCAAACTCTGAAAGTTGCTGGCTTTTTGGAGAAGGTTTGTGAGCCATCAGGTTGTAGTCAAGGTGTCCAGGCTCCTGTGGGAGCACCTCTGCTGGTGCTGCATGCTCAGGCACCCTCACGAATTCTCTTTCCCAACCAAAAATGTTGGCTTTATTGATGAGTTCCAGTAAGCTGAACTCATTCATGTCGCTTTCTTCTGCTTACAGTTTGTTACCACTGGAAGACCAATGACAGTGAGAACCATTTTATCAAATGTGTGCTTCCAAAACCTGGTTTTCATTTCGAGTCCATAGGAAAGATATGAACAATTTTCTTCAGTATTTCCACTGAGAGCTCAAATCTTTTAGTTAAGAACTGTTCATTACATCAGATTCACATTTTCCCTTCCCTTCCTTTCCCTTTTTCCTTGCATTGGGCTAAACCCATGCTGAGAAAGCAAAGCAGAAATATGTTTTACCATTGGAAAGGCAATACACTGACAAGAAAAGTGTGTAAAAGGAAACCAAACCTATCTATTCAGTGACGTCTCCCTCTGTGACAGTAAATACTGAAGTTTCCTTAAAGAAGAAGTAACATGGTTGGTTGGAAAGATTTTCCTTTAATTTCCACCCCAGGGAAAAGTAATGGAATCACACAGAATCACAGAATGTTCGGGGTTGGAAGGGACCTCTGGGGATCATCTAGGCCAACCCCCCTGCCGAAGCAGGGTCACCCAGAGCAGGCTGCACAGGACCTTGTCCAGGCAGGTTTTGAATATCTCCAGAGAAGGAGACTCCACAGCCCCCCTGGGCAGCCTGTTCCAGGGCTCCGTCACCCTCAGAGTGAAGAAGTTCTTCCTCATGTACAGAAGTCAAAAGTTAGACTACAGTCTAATTACAGTTAGACTACAGAAGTCAGCAGTTAGGAAACTCGTGGCACCTATTGTTGTTCTGGATGTGCCCACTTTGAGCTTCTACAGAGAGAAGGGGTTGTGATCGATCTCCAAATCATGTATTACTGCTGGTCACAGCTTAGGGGGCTGCGGAGTTGATTGGACTTTTCCAGCTCCATTTGCTCTAGATTCAGGCACCTCAATTCCCCGTACTACTGGGGCATTCAGCACAGAGGTGTGAGGAGGAGAAAGGAGGGTGAGGAGTGGAGGAATGGACCTGGAGTCCACCTCCACTTGCTTTGCAGACCATGGACACGTTTCTTCAGTAAGCTGCATGCCCTCAATAGCAGAGCTAAGGCAGCAGTGAGGAACATGCACAGGACTTTCAAATGGGCGCAGTCAAGACAACACTTCTCTGCTTGTACTTCTTGCATTATTATTGTGGCTCACGGTGCTTCTATCATCTACCCCCACGTCACACTTCTCACCAAACCATGCATTAGGTTTCAGACATGACAGGTGCCACCTTTGCCCTAACAAGGAGAAGACAGATTTGATTTCAAACTCTGAATTGAAGCTGCAGAACCCCAGGTGCCAGTGAGAACCCTTGAACCTTTCCCTATGGAATGATATTTTTCTCTCCTTGTGCTCTGGACAGAGCTGGAGACTGCTGGCTGACCATCAGGGCTTTCAACAGAAAATATATTACGATGGGTAACGCTAGATCTGCATTTCTTATTTAACTCCTGAATGCCTCCAAGGCTGGTGTGTTTCTGGGTAGATGACCATGTGCCTCATAAGCAACGCCAGTAGAAATCAGAACCTCTCACCTCCACTGACAGTTACAAAGGTGCGGATCTGTTGATGTAGTTGCCTGATGTCCTTCTTACCGAGCCAGACTCCTGCCTGGTGTAAATCAACGTTCTTCCATTGGCTCTAATCCACTATTCTCAAAGAGATTTACCAGGATGACTACAGCACTCCACTCCCAGCCTTCCCCAGGTGCACTGCTTGGTGCGGCACGTGCTGCCAGTCTGGCGCTGGGGCAGGGGCTCTGTGGTCCCCGCGGTCCCACGGTGGCTCACGCTGGTGGATTCCGGGGGAGCTGCACACGTTTACGCCACGCAAGAGGCTGGCCCAGAGCAGTAATTCAGGTGTTTTGTCACTGACACTTTATAAACAAAAGTCATCGGTTTCAGCGTAATGTGCCATCCTCCTGTTTCTAAGTAAAAGATACATCAGAAAGTCCTCAGGGGAAAAGGCTGTGAGTAATAGCAATGGCACAGAGCCTGTAACCCAAGCAGCATGCCAAGCAATATTCCAAGAAAATATTTCTAAGTTACAGAAATTGCGTAAGAATGATTATTATTTTTAAAGTACAGAAAACGAAGTCCAGTTTCTAAAAAAGCAAATACATATTTTTAGCCTTGCTGGTCTCTTGATCTTACACTAATGGGAACCATCTGCGCTGGGACTGGCTGACATTCCTGGTAAATAACCTTTCGCTGCAACATTCCAGATGTTTCAAAGGCTTCTTTGAGAAGAAGCGTTTGCCTCCCTGGCTGTCACTCTCCCTTTCTGCCTTTCCTGTCCATGTTTACTTGAGGAACATACATAATTTTATTGAAACAACTTTTGTTAAGGATAGCTTGTCAGGATTTAGGCTAATCTTCATCATGATTCTTGCTTGCTAGCAGTGAATGAAAGCTTTCATTCCTTAGTGCTGAAAGACTAAATTGGAGATCTGAGAAGGAAGCTAAAAGTTTTAGACAAAAAACACATACAAAAAAAATCAGGTGGAGATGGATTTCTATTTAATTTTGATCCCTCTGAGGATTCCAGCTACAGAACAGACACATTTATGTTGGTACTGAGCATTTTTAATGTGACAAGCTTGTGTGGAATATACAGATGTACTTTACAGAAACAAGATGTTCACCACAAAATCTTTTCAATTCATTATGTAAAAGAGTCGTGTGGTTTGCTTTGCTGCCTCTGCTGCGCTATATCCTGTCGGTGACTGCCTCTCCTATGTGAAGGAAAACATCCCTGGACACATGGGTCACTTCTTTGCCCCAGCTAAGCTAAGCTGAGCCAGAATGGTGGAAGGAAAATAACGGGATTTTAAACCATCTTTTAGCCTGTTTGTTATCTCCACCTCGAGTCTGCCTGAAATCTGATGTGTTACAGCTTCGTTAATGCTGTAAATTGGGCTCAGGTACAATTAGATAAGAAAAGCTGTGCTTCCTGTGTCAAACCTCCTACTCAGGTCTCCAACACGACGTCTGTATCATCAGCTAAAGGTATGAACCCTTTGACGTGTACTCTCCAGTGGGTAATTCCTTTGTTTTAAAAAAACTTCATGTCACTGCTGAACTGTAAAAGCTCTAGAAGGTAAAGGACAGTCTGTCTTTTGGTTTCTGAAGGATTTGGGGTTGTAAGCCTTCGCAGTGCTCTGCTGTGGCTAGGGCATTGCGATTGCCGTTGCAGCAAACCCCAGTTCTCCAAGGGTTCTGCAGGCTGGGACATTCAGCAGAGCTGAGTGAGTACAGGGTTTTTAGAAAGCTGTCCCTTTGTTCTTTTGTTACCCGTTATCAAATTTGTTTCATAACAAAGGCTTCCTGAGCTTGGGGGTTTTGTGTGTGTTAATACTGGTAATATGATTTAAATATTCTGATGATTCATTTTCAGTCCGGAGAGCTGAATCAGCCGTGTAGAACATAACTTGCTTCTCCCAAACTGCTACCTTTTCCATACTTTCTTGTCATTTCTATAAGAGGATGATTCATGCTCCTCTTGTATTTACTATCTGACAATGTGCCCAATTCCTTTAGATAATTTCACTTCTTGTTCCTCTTTTTCAAAAAAAAAAAGAGCGCTGAGGAAAGCAAAGTGGTTGCTGATCGATGTGACATATCCCACTGGTGGACCCAGCATCTGAACTAAGCCTCAACTGGACAGAGAAAGAAAAGAGAGGAAGAAATACCTTGAATTATTAAATTGATCAGAGCCCAAACTGTGGCACTCAGCCCCTGGCTCACATGTCACATGTTTTCAAATTCGAAGTGTTCAAGTGACGGGTTGTGTTCAAATATAACTCCAGTATAATGAGTTTATTATTATTTTTGCTTGTTTAAAGTAAGTCCATTATTTTATTTAGTTATTCAGTTCTAATTTGTTTTCCCTGAAGCCTGATTATGCTTGTGACAGGCCCAACCAATTAACTGGGGGGTGGGGTTAATTATTGATTTACCTGATTACATGCAAGAGCTGTCTGTTCTCAGAGATGGACATAAGATATACAAGAACATAAGGAAATCTTTATGGCAGGCCTTGGGAAAACACCTGGACTCTTGTCCCCACTTTCTGTCTGAGACACTGTGCTTCTCCACATAACCTTGCGGTAATCAGCTGAGTTTTAAAATCAGAGCGCGCCTCTGCCTTCCCTCTGTCGTGGCCAGCGCAGCCCCTCGCCAGACCCAGAGCTCCCTGGCTGCTGCCCCGGGCCGGGGCTCGGCAGGGTCCCCGTCCACGCAAAGCTGTGGCCGTGGTGGGGCTGTCCAGCTGCTCGTGCCATCCAGGAGCTGCCATGCCTGATAGAAAGTCTCCCCCAACTTTCAATACCTTCCATTTTAGGGCTCCCCTCAGCCTGCTGCTTTTATGGGAAGCCTTCTCCCTTCATTGGGAAGGGAGTTTTTTACACCACAGCAGCTGTAAAAAAATACTCTCTAAGAAGCGTATTCATGCAAACGTCCCTTTGGCTGGGCCTCTGTCTAAACAGAGCTCAGCATTTTGTGCCTCGGCCGAGGTGAAATCACAGTTTGTGATGGGCTCCAAGAGCCACAAGGTGTCTGGCCACGCGTGTGGCCACCCCCCGGCAGAAACAGCCCATGTTTGGGCAAATTCATTTGAGCCAATGCTGCTGTGTGACTTCACTCCTCATTCATCCCCTTCAAGAAACATTTTGTCCAACACTTCGGAGAAGGACGACACGAACACTTGTGGGACTCACCTGGAGGTTTCACAGCAAGGCAATGAGATCAGCCCAGCACTGAGTTTTATCAGGTCAAATGGGGCATGAGCAATGCAGGCAAGTCACGGGTGGCTGTGACAAGGCATTTCATGGACAAAGAAATGGGTCCTTAGGTCCCTCTCCTGGGTATCGTGCCCTGTCCCACTCGAGGTGACACTCAGAGGACACTACACTGTGAGTCACTCTGCCCTGTATGTTCTCATATACTTCTGAAAACAACACAGTGGGCCAAAGTTTGGCTTTTTCCACAGCCTAAAGGTTTTCATATTCAAAACAGTCAAGTGTTATTCTCTCCTATGACTAATACTGTGTTTTCACTAACCGCTATTACACGCAAACATCACCTCACTCCATCACATGAGAGAATCATGTCATATTGCAAACATTTTAACAAACTAGATAGCTGAAAATGAATAAGCAGTTCTGTATTTACCAATATGGGGATATTTTTTTAAAGTTATGATTTAAATATAAAGATGTCTATAAACACCTTCGAAACTTATACTAGGGAAGCACAGAAAAAGGTAGATGAATAACAAGGGACTCCGATGGAGCACATGCAGTGTAATGTCCACTGGAATGTCTGTGTGCTTTCCTTCCCTTACAAGTTTCTGTATTTTTTTGCATCCTCTTATGAAGTGTCACTCTTGGGTCTCCACATCGGGTTACTCCATAGTCCAAGAATGCGGGAATTGTGGCTTTCGATAACAGAAACCTCACATTATTTCAGACAGTTTACAGTTGCTTTTGCTGTTACATCCTCCCCTTCCGCCCCCTCAGCAAACAACCCCTTTCAATGCCGTTAGATAGCGAGACAAATGTAGACCTGGCGGACGGTGGAAATGGCGCAGATGAGCAGCATGCGTACACTAGGAGGGCTGGGCTCCTGGGTCCTCGACTGCTGCACTGAGCACTGGACTGCAGGAGGAGGCAGAAGTACCTTTCCATCACCTCTGCAGCTTTCAGCCCTGACAGTCCTAAATTATTCCAAGCTGCCTACATCCACCCAAAGTTATTCTTGAGTTGGGAGCGGTTAGTATGTGCAGGGACTCTGAGCATGAAACTCTTCCCCAGACAGGGTCTTTTCACTGAGGAAATCCCACGGTAGCCGGTTGCACTGGCTTTACAGACCCTCGCACTGGGGAGCTGGTGGGAAGAGATGGAGCTGTAGCTAATGGAGAGCAGGTTCATGCTCCCTCCAGGACAGGTTAAAAGATGCCAAACTCCAGCTGTATCCCTTCCAGCTCTGCTCCATCCTGGTGGGGCACAAGCCAGAGTAATCCCAGGCTCAAAATCAGCCCCTCTACCTTTCTGTCAGTTACTATGTGACATGTACCTTTATGCAGCCTTCATCTCTGTAAAGATAAGAAGAACAGAAGAACAGCCTGCCAATGGCGATGCCTCGGCAGCTCTTATCTCAGTCTTTATGAGAGCTGATGGTTCTGGGAATGGGAAGCTCATACACAGTCACTGCGCCCACAAACACTGACATCACATGACTAGCAATAAACCTGGCTCTCATGTTTCTGGACAGGAGAGCACGCCTCTCCCTGCTTCTTGGTGCAAGGTACGTCATCTGTTTTCTATTCAAATTCACCCTCCTCCCACGGAAGCCTTGCCTTACCACACTAGCCATTAGAGGCTGTTATGGAGAAAATAGATGTTCAGGCAGTAGAAAGAATAATTTCCCATTAGTATATTTTATTATATATCTAATACCTTTCATCCTGAAATATAAGAACTTTACAAATACAGTAAATTATTATTGAATAAATACCCTTATGCTTAGTGCATGGCATGATTCATAGCAGATTACTAGAGGTGATTAAATGTAAGATTAAATTGCCTAAACCATTTTCCCTACTAAGCTGATCCCGGTGCTGTGAACTGTACTGGTGCCACTAATTCCCAGAGATTTTCCTTTGGAGGCAGGTATTTAATGATTTTGAGTATCAAATCCATGGTATCCCAGACTGGTTGTCTAATGCCTTTAATCATGTTAAAAAGCAGCACTAAGCAACCTGCCCGAGGCAGCTTGGTGAGTCACTGGAAGAGAAAGCAGAACTCCTGACTTGCGTTGGCTGCTCAAACAGCCGTGGAGCCACTTGCAACATTACGATGGGGGACCGTCCGCGCTGCAGACTTCTCAAACGTCTTGGGTTTCAGGCCATGAGATGCCGCGTGTCGGGCCCTGCGACAGGCACGCACACATGTTCGGGGTCATACGGTGCCAGGCGCGCTGTCTGGGTGCCTCGAGATGTGCAACCAAGCCGCCGATGCGGACCTGACGGCAAGCCCCTGGCTGCAGCGCAGGGCTGGCTCCTGGGGCATCGCGGAGCAGCGGGGAGCTCACGGCTCTGCAACAAAAATAGAGCAGAGAAAAGCTCGTGGTGAGGAGTCGGGAGCCCAAGGAGTGACCACCAGGGTCCAGACATGTGCAGGAAAGGCACCCACTGTTGCCAGTTCCTGCTGTCCCCCCGCCTCTGCCCAGGGCCCGGGGAGAGTGGGCAGCGAGCAGTGAGCTGAGATTTCCTGAGACAGGGCTGGGAGAAAGGGGCTTTCCTTATTCCTACCTTCTACATCTGTATCCAAATGTGTCCTCAGTCGAAATACCCAAGCCACTACACCAACTACGCCGAGTAGTTTCCACTCAGCAAGAAATAATTACGCATTGGACATGGCACACAGAATAAGGCCATACCAGTTTTTCCACCCTGTCTCTCCAGGAGTGAGACCCCAGCCCAGAGCTGGTTTTCATGCGGTCAGCACTGACCCTGCTGCCTCCTCCTTCCTCCACCTCATTACCTTCAACATGAAGAATCTAAAGCAGTCTGAGCTCAACCAAACCCTTGCAAAAGGATTAAATCTCAGGATTTAAATGCGTAAAAAATAATGTTTTCATTGTAGTATGACTCATCAGTAATTCTATATTGTTCACATTCTGTTTATTGTAAGCTTTCGTTGCTGAATCCTTTTCTTTGTCTCCTTCCTTCCTTCTTTCCTTTTTCTTTCTCTCTTTCTTTCTTTCTTTCTTTCTTTCTCTCTTTCTTTCTTTCTTTCTTTCTTTCTTTCTTTCTTTCTTTCTTTCTTTCTTTCTTTCTTTCTTTCTTTCTTTCTTTCTTTCTTTCTTTCTTTCTTTCTT
>Ga0065711_1006804_pt1 | contig 24038 bp, 11 predicted proteins | sample Hoacrofraction12_FD_59098 | JGI IMG/M metagenome (GOLD analysis project Ga0065711, IMG submission 59098) | Hoatzin crop microbial communities from Cojedes, Venezuela - Epithelial fraction 12 v2 (version 2) | ecosystem: Host-associated > Birds > Digestive system > Esophagus > Crop | place... | reverse complement strand
AAAAAAAAAAAATATATATATATATATATATATGGTTTTCTTTTTTAAAGACAGCCTTTTATCACTCAGACCTGATTTTCTTTGTGGTAGTTATTTTTCTTAATATTACGCCACTGAAAGAGGCTGATGTCTTTGAACATACCTGGATTAATCATACAAAAAAATAAAGATTAATTAAAAAGGTTTCATGTAATGAAAATGTGTATTATCCTTTTTTGGATAAGTTGGTCAAAGCTTACTCTTTAAAAGCTTTGTTTTCCAGATTTAACTAGTCTAGTGTACCTTAAAACAAACAAGCAGTGAAAAGAAAGAAGACAGACATGGGAATGGTTCTTGGTGCCTCGTGTTTTGGTACAGGAAGCAATCAATCCAAGACCAACAGCAGGTATTGCTCTAGAGCTCATATGGATATTTTTTCCATCAGGTTGCACTGGGAATAGGAATGAAGAAGATGCTGTGATAGTCTGGAAGGTTGGTATCTGAATGTTTAGGTATTAAAGGTGTCTTAAAATTGTTTGGGTCAGATATACACACATGGGACAGACAAGTCTCCTGAAAATTCCTCTGAATATTGCGTTGTTGGAAGCAGTGCCTTTTCAACTGTTTATTCTACTTCTCCTTGGGCGATTCATGCAGTTGTGGGTGGAGAAGGAGGTTAAAGGATTTTTGCAGATGTTTTGTCTCAAATGTATACTCTATGACTGAAACTCCTTTTCTGTTCCCTGTGGTTAAAAGAGGCAGAGGGCTCTCTAACTGAGCAAGCTTAATTTCATCTTCACAGTGTCAGAGCTCAAGCTATACTGACCCTCATAGTAGTCTCCAGATATGTGCCAGGTATCTTGGATAACAGAACTAAAGCAACAGATCTAGGCCTGCAGCTTTCCCCAGAAAAATTAAGTAGACCACAACATATATTCTGTACAGAATGGATAAATTTATTTTATATAGATGGATATGTGCACTATTATATCAAAGACAAACTCATCAGCTGTCAAGAAGCAGATCAACATTCTTCCTACAACTGTGATGACTGTTAGGTAAAGGAATGGGAAACACAATCTTTTCTATGAATCAGACTGACAATCAGCAGAGTTTTGTTACAAATACAGATTCAATTATTATATTAAATACTTCATACCCACACCAAAAAAAGTTTTCCATCAATAGCAGCTAAGTACTACAAGCCTAGTAAAAATACTAACAAGAAGGACAAGTAATTCCTAGCTCTTACGAAGTGCAGATGCTCAAGGGTGTACTGAAATGTCACTTATCATCTTTTGTTACTGCTTTATGGTCAGAGTTGTACCACAACAGGATCAGAGGAAAAGGAAGTTGTGGGCAATCTTACTCTATTTTATATGATATGACCATTTTAAAATTAGATACAGAAGCGTAGTCTACATTGGGAAATGGAGAAAATTCTTATTCTTTCTGAAGAAGTTTTCGGTGTCTGGTATTGGACCAGCATGTGTTAGTGAAGCACAGACTAATGTCAGTTAGACTTTTAATTAATTAATAGTAACATACGTATTTCATATCTCTGGCATGAAGAAGTCAGTTTAATTTTTTAGAATAAGTTATTACTATAGCAGGGCTGAGGAAAAATCTCAATATTTACGTATCCACCGATCATTGCTCAGTTATCCTGAAATAAAGCCTAGTATGTTAGATGGTTACAGAATTTTAGAAGTATTTGCTGTAGAGCACTTTTGACCTCAGACCGCAGAGCAGCTTTTAACACGCTCAGTTGCTGTACTGCCTGCTCAGTATGATGTGTGAGACTGTGTCGATAACATAGGTATGTTCTTACTGGAAGATGGAAAAAAATTATTATCAATAGGGAGGATGCTCTTTTAGGAATACACTGTTGGATGGCAGCCCTATGAAGAGGAAATTACAATTTAGTTCTTGATATATTCTACCATGAATGGATCCTGGTTACAAAAGTAAAATAAATAAATAAACTGATATTTATTCAGTATCTTTATATTTGTATCTATGGCTTGGAGCTAAATAATAGCAACAAAGAGAATGAAGAAATTAGGTAGGAACACTTCATAGAAGGACATCAATATCTGAGGACTGCAACAGACTATTTTTATGGTTCTTGTTTGGAAAGCATTTTAAGGAAGGAAGAAAAAGAAGGCAGTGCATACAAAGGAGTAAGAAGGAACAATATATGAAGGTATGACAGCAATGTAAATATCATCTAGGGTTATCCATGTCCAGATTATATGTACTTGGTTTTATGGTTGGTTGTTGTTTGTTTTGGTTTGTTTTTTTTGTTTTTATTTTTCCAAACATGCATAGGATTTGCTGAAATTAACTGGTTGACTTGGAATCTACTTTGGATATAAACTGAAACATTTTCAGAACATGGATTTGATTTGTTGGGTTATGAAAAAGCAACTCTATTCAGCCTTTTCTAACACAGGAGGAGTGAAGGAGATAAAAAGGAGGGGGAACTGTGGGAACAAATGAGGGCTTATGGGTCCAGGTTTTGCATTCAGTCCTAATAAATACACAAGTCTGAAGCCCAAACAGTGATATTTTTAGCATTCCAGGTATTCAGAGCCTTCTAGGCATCTTAAATTGATATACCAACTTGAAAATGGTGATATCACTGTGACAGATATTATTTGGAGATGAGCTTAGGATATTTTTTGATTTACTTTTTCAATTTATCTTTATTGCTTTAAAACAATAACAAACTCAAAAAAAGCAATTTTCTGAGACATATGTAACTGTCCACCTGGAGAAAAACGTAATTTGTCCTTTAATTCTTTCTGCAGTATTACTCATAGATTGATTCTCTCTCTTTGTATAAACCTTTGTTGATGGTGTTGGTTCCCTTATAATACACTTTACAGGAGTACTTGATATTGCTTTTATCAGGTAAATTTGGCCTGAAATCAGAATTGTGCTACAGTCTGTAAGCTGATCTAGCGACAGTGGTATAAGCATCATTTATGATGCATTTAACGGAAAGTAAATCCAGCTTATGTTTACTGCAGTTTAATTTTCTGCATTTCTTTCCATTTTCAGGTATTTGATTCCACCTCCTATTATTGATGTTTTCGGTTTGTTTTTTTTAAATATTTCTGCAATATCCAGAGGCCAAGGTCATGCTCTGTGCATGTTCCTGTACAAACATAGAGTTGATTGCTAAACTTTCTGGAGCAGGAACTGTCTCTGTCTGAAGAGTCTGTTATAGATGGATGAGGAGAATGGGGTCCACAAAGGTAAAACAAGTTGTGCATTTCCTTTGCCTGACAATTTCAAACTTTCTTCCCCCATTCTCTGGAAGACTGAATTCCACTCAGCTTTCCTTTGTGCTTGCTTCTCCCTTTTTCTTGAACATCCTCTGTCTCACTGGACCTCAGTGAACCTCATGCCCATAACCTCCATCGGCACAGTCTGTGAGCTACGTTGCCTTCCCTTTCTTGTCAAGGCTTGCTCCGCTGGCTGGGTGCCTCTCTTCCTATCAAACAACCTTTTTCTCATTTTTGGCTCTGTCCAGAGGATTGGATTACTGGATGCATGCACTTACTTTCATTCATCTAGCTGCATTTATGGCTGTGCAGTGGTAACCTCTGCATGTTTTTAGGTTAAATGTTCTTCTTGGGTAGTGGCGGGGGACAGAGGAAGAAGGATTGTTCATTTGCTGTGTCTCAAGAGTGCACAGATAGTTACTTGGGACAAAACAATCCCTCTCTCTGGTAATCTTACTAAACGGTTGGATATGCATCGTTATCAACCTTCTAATACCATGACTGGCAGGTACAATCATTTCCAGACAGTATGGTTCATTCAGTACTTTACTGGAACATTTTTTGTACACCGTGGCTGATATGAGTAGCATGGTGGATAAAGGCAATTATTATTGCAGCACAAGATGAATCTCAGGGTTTTTTTCCTTTCAGTTTCATTTTAAGTAAAAGCATTTCTGGCTCCCTATTAGACTGTCCATGTCAGGAAAAGTTGAGTGTTACACCTTCTCATCTTGTTTCCTGGTTTGCTAGAGTGTTATAATGAAATATCTCACAAATTAATGTAGGACTTAAACCTGTGACACTATTCAGAGTCCAAAAAGTAATAAAGAATTATGTTCCAGTGGGTGTCATCAGTTATCAACAGCACAGTGAAAATTTTACAAGAATAGCGACACTATCCATGTATCTTGCACTTTGCTTCAGCTGGTTTGAGTTACTTTGAACACTTATGTAAGAGATTTAATAGCTGAAAGCATTTTGCTGCTTGTGGTATTTGTTAGAAGTGTAATCTGAACTGCTGCAGTGGAGGAACACCTGATCAAATTTTCAGTGACAAGAGACTGACTGTTTCGGTTTTGAAATCAGCCTTAGCTTTTCAGCATGAGAAAACAAAGACAAAATAATCCCTTGTTGGGTGTTCACAAAACAGCAGGGTGTAGCTTTCTAAACAGTGTTGAGGCAATGTGATGCGACGCTTGAGAGGACATGGTCTGTGGCCATGTGAGATGTGCAGTGTTTTGAAGCGGGGCTGTGTGAATTTCCACACCAAAAGGCTGCAAAGCATTTTTTTCTCAGAGGTACACATAAGGCAACAGATGACATAAATATTGTACATGTCATCTGACAATAATTAAGGGAACATATTCACTTTTTTTCTCTCAAGGTTTTTCAAGATTTGACTGCTGTCCATTGCTTTGTTTGCATTTGTCGTGTGGAGTTGATCCATTTTCCTGCAAATGGCAAAAATGTGTTGTGTAAAGGAACTTTCTTGACTGGTTTTAGCCAGCTACACTTGCATTTGAAGTATAATCTGGTGGCTGGTAGTAAGATTTAAAAGGCATATGCAACATTGTCTTTCTCCTTTATGCACCTTCTGCAGTACTTTTTGTGGAACATGATGAATTTCTGGTACATTAAGTACAGTGTGTATGAGGAAAGGAGAAAACAAAAAAAGAGCTGGAGTGCTTTCTGAAGAAAAGCAATAATTACGTCAAGTTTCACAATATAAGGGGGGTGATGCTCCTTGCATTTGGAGTAGCACATGTGGGAACAGTCATGTCTAAACATTATTTTATTATACATGTGCTTCTGTAACAAATCTTATCATTTACTGTGTCAGTGTCCATGCATAATGTGTACCTGGGAAAACACGTACCTTTACTGGACAGCAATACCCACTGGAGATTTTTCAATCCGACTTTAATCTTTTCCTTGCACATAAACAAGAGTGTTTCTTGTTGCTGTGTATAAATATTATCATTCTTGATATTTTTATTTGGAAATACATAACAGGTTAGTGGTGGAACAAAATATTTTGCATCATGCAAATGACTGGCAAGATCAGACATATTCATGGAAATTACTAGTTTTGGTTTACTGCCACAAAAAGTTCATGATGATGTATAAATCCTGTACTCCTCAGTGGTTTAAGCATTGGTTATTGGTTGGAAAGTGCCTTGATTTAAATTCTTGCAGCACCTGTAGTCACAAGACACCTGAAATCAACAGTGGTATTAGTGTTCCTTTTGTAACTCTACTGATGCAGCTTGTGAAAGGCCATGGGAATGTATTGTCTGGATTAATGCAAGTTGGCATATGGAACAGTTGTATCAAGCAGGGTGAAAGCTTCTCACTCATGGTTAGGGAAAATTGAGTTTTGTCATCCCAAGTTTTAGGGGCCAGAATCAGACCTCTGCAGCTTCCGAAAAGCAGGGTAAAAATAGAAAAAAAGAAACAGAGGGCCAGGTGGATCAGAGCCTTTGAGAATTTTGTTTCTTTCCGTTACAGGAGGGAGAACACATATAAATCTCTGTGTTACGTTATGGAAGGAAAGTACATGCTGTGTTTCTTCTCATCTTTATGTTGTAACAAAATATGTATGGAAGACTTGTATAGGTTTGGGCAATAAGCTAAACCATCTTTGATGATGGGACAGTTCTAATCGTTGTTCTGCCAAACAGAGCTAGACCCTTGCACCTGATGATCGCTTTCCTGGGTGATTATGCTGGAAAAAATGGGTGGATATGTTATGTTTGCCTCCTGTAAGGGTTTTTTGGGAAAAAAAAAAAGGTACTGCTGTGTCAACATGTGGGCCAGATGGCATGCAGCACAGTCGTTGTCTATGTCAATTCATTGATGCACTGAAGTTCGTATACAGAGGTTTACATACTGCAGCAAACCATAGGCTCAGACATTGCATAGCAACACAGCAGACATTAGTGTTCTGACTTGAACTTGGAATGATGTGTTTCATCTCCACAGTCCATCTGCATATCTCACATGCGTCTTGTTCATTTGGTCTTTATTCAAGAGTTCTTCATGTGGGCATATTGTCTACATGGATTTCACATCTGAAGGCCCATTTTGTAGTAGAGAGGGTACTCCATGTGTCTTAGTACTTAGGCGAGATAGTTATAACAGAAGATGTGGATTTGCAGTGCACCAGCATTTGGGAACAAAGTGATTGCATGGTTGTGCTTCTCTTACTTTAGTACTAGCCACCAGACTACTTCCTCATGACAGTATTTTTCATATCTTGTGAGCAGGTTTACAGAACAATGAAATTCCATGTTCCGCTGACACCGTGAGGAAGATTAGGGTGCTGTCTTGCCAGTAGAAACCGTTTTATTTCTCAACAAAGACTATACAAAATCTTACCACCATGGAATTCCTGCTAATAACTCTTGTTGAGTTCCCCTTGTCTTCCTGAGCATTCAAAGTATGGTGTTCATTGAATCCTTATTGCCTGATGGATTTTTGTCTGTTCCTTTCCTTTTCTAGCTACCTCCAGAATGATTGTTGCTAAATATTTCTTGCCTGACAGACATATACTGAAGATTGCTCCTTTTTGATTTTTTGTTTTATGCTAAATTGCAAACTGTTGCTTTAGGTAGGGGTAGAAATAGAAATAGGTAGAAGGGCCCTAGCCCTTCCTAACACAAAGAAACCCTGTTGTGTAAGGCTTTTATCAAAGTCCTAACTTGAAACTAAATCACAGGGTATTGAAAAGGATACAAGTAACACAAATTTGTTCCTGAATTTGCTGAATTTTTATGGGTTTCCTCATATTTTTTCCTAAGAAGTTAGAAAAATCTGAATGTTATAATTGATGGAAAATGAAACTAAAGCCAAATGTGTTAAGTTCTCTGGTGTTTTTGCTCACTTGAATGTTTGGGGTGGGCTGACGCTTGAAGAGCACAGTGCACATAATTCTGTGCCTGCATTTTTCCCATCTGTACAGTGATGGCATGAAGTGACATGTCAAATAGACTTGAGAGCCCAGCAGGACAGGCAGCACTGCCATCATATCAGAACCTCTATCCTGCCACTGCTTCTCTTTAAACCTTTTATTAAACTCCCTGGCTGAAGACATAGGGGTAAAGACAAATTCAGAGCAGTTATGTCCTTCTACCAACACTGAGATGCATGTTTTCAAAGCATTGTATGGCTAAATCCCTAAACAACCCCCACTGATACTAATGGGAATCCCACAACGAAATCCCTGAATGATTCCTTGAGCATGTATTCATTAAGACTTCCTCTCCTGCCCTCTATCTCCCACATCAGTTTTCAAGTAAAGGGCCAAGAGGTCTGTTTTGAAGCAAAACAATTGAAAAAGGAAGCAGTTAATACAGGCTTTTTGTTCTGAGTGACCTCTCTATGCAGTTATGAAAGTCCTTATGGTATGTAACATCTTTCATTTGATGTGGGAATGTATATGTTAAAAGATACACTTTGCTATGACAAAGAAAGCTAATGGTGTCAGGAGCATTTCCCACTTACAGTCCATGGGAGAGGAGCAGTCTGTTCTTTCTCCATGCCTCAAATCCAGGAGCCAAATATTGTGCAGAGAAAAAAAAAAGGCATTTTGTAGACTGTAGGATTAGCCCTCCTTTCATATATAGTTTTAGTGATTGCATACAATGAATTTTGATATTTGAAAATAAATTCTGGATAATAGGAAACCTTATTGGAGAATAATGTTTTGTCAGCTTGCTACAAGAGTTGTGTGCATGCTTACAAGCTTGGGGATTTAGATAATTTACCTACTCAGATTCTTCTTCTTTGCTTTCTCATTAGTACTTACTGTAGCTGCAGGTGAATTAACATCTGTATTTTTTTCTTATATACATAATAAGTTCCATATCTGTTGTATTGCATACAATTATAATGAAAGCTAATAAAAATTTAAAGTGTTTTAAGTTGGACTAACACTGAATAGCATTATCAAGTGCTATTTATCTAATTCTAATGTAGTGTAGATCAGGCTGTTTTTTTCTTTCTCTACATCTATTCACAGGAAGGCGAATTTAGGAGATGAATGTTTTATTTCTAGTCGCTGCCTATTTAGCTTTGTATCTCTGAAATTAAAGTCCTATCTGAAAAATTACAAAGGTAACAGCTATACCTTTCATGAGTATTTTGAGGATAACTGCATTAATAGTGGTGTAATACTCAAATAAATGTGCCAAGATATATTATTTACCCAAGTAACAGTTGTGGGGAACAGGAGAGAATCCTGACTTTTACAGCACATGTTGCTGGTGCCAGAACCTCCGATGAGGCAGAGACTCCTGTGACTTCCTGCCCAGTCCCCAGGACACAGGGAATCTTGAGCTCTTTCGAAGCAACCCTTGACCTTTTCCTTCAGGAGACCAGGGTGAGCAGCTCAGCCACGTGTCTCTAGAGCAGGGATTTCCTAGCCCTCTGTAAGGAAGCCTGCCTCCTACAAGAATCAGACCACCTTTTGAGAGTTCAAGAGCAGCATCCCTCTGCTGGGAGGGACAGTGGGAGCCACACAGAACCGCTGTCTTAGTTTTGTCTTCCCTTGTGCGTTTCTTAAGTCACATGCCTTGTGCATTACATCCGAGGGTGATCATGTACTAATTTTGTCAAGGATAGACGTGCCAAGGATTTCGGCGTCACCTAGGTGGGTTGAGTCGGGGAGCAGGCTGTAATGCAGACTGTGGCAGTGAACGCTGCAGGGAGGGTTGCTACTGCGCGGAGTGCACAATTTGACTTGGGAACAGTCCAGATCCTTTCACAATTATCAATATGTTTCAAACAGCAGCTAGTACTGAATACATGCATATTTATACCAGGAAACCTGTAATTTATTAATCCTAGCTATTAAAGTAATACATAGGGTTCTTTGATTGACGTCTGGCTCTGCTTCCTAAGAATTACGCGAAGGGGAAAGACCTAGTGTAATAGATATGCAAGTTTTCTGCTCGGTAAAAAAGAGGTGTTTAGGTATCCTCACCAGGATATTACCATGGCTATGTATCTGGGGTTGAGTTGGTAAACCTTTTTTGTCCTTTGCTAGTCAAAGTAGGCATTATTTTAACTGTTGTTCCTTTCTTCAGCAACACGCTTGTTTGAAAGGGTCCAAATGGCTGTGGTGTCATCTTATTACCTGTCCGTGCTTGGACCTGCGGGCCTGGGTAGAGCAGTGGCTGATAGGGAAACCTATTTCCACTATTTCTGCTCTCAAAGGGTTGTCATGATCCTGCTCTGCGGTTTCGTAACCGGGGATAGTAACTTGTTAGATCACCCCAGCAACTAATTGCTGGAGAAATCAGAGAGGTTTTGAGCAATTCATGTAAGAGTTTTTCTTTCTACATCTCCAGCTTTGTGGAGGTGAGACAGCAGTAGGAGTTTCTTGTATCTGTGTACAGAAGGAGTTCAACTATTGTACAGAAAATGGTCTTTGTACGTGTTTTGTCCTGAAGGCTGACTGAGGATACCTGTCCACGGAAAACTAACGCACTCTGTAGAGAAACCTGAGCTTGGGATGAAAAGCCGTAAGTACTATAGCTGCTTCACGGTGGTGCTTCAGACAGGCAAACTGGTCTACATTTGTTCATTTAAATGCATTATCGGTCAAGGAAAAAATGTGTGTCTGAAGTGCTGAAGTTTTTCAGCGAAGAAAGAGGTAGCAGTGTGCTCTGAGTGCGGGTGCCCAGGGGCTGGCAAGGTCTGCTGGGTGGCTTCTGTGAGGGGTGGCTGGGGGTGCCCTGTGCCGGACACGGATGGTTCCAGCTGGCTTCAATGGCCCCGCTGTTTCACATCACCTCTGGGCTACTGGAGGATAGCCATGAGTGAAATTACTTCTCCCCAAGTCGAGTCTGTTTTGCCAGTGACGGAAATTGGTGACTGATCTCCCTGCCTTTATCTTGACCCATGAACTTCTCCATCTCATTTCCCTCCCCCTCATCCTGTTGGGGGGGGGAGTGATGGAGTGGCTGAGTGGGCATCTGGCAGCCAGCCAGCATCAGCCCACCACAATATAAAGTAGTCTTCTAGTGATATTGTACTGGAAGTGGTGCCCAAGACCATGTATCTTTCTGTGGCACTGTGTTTATCGGAGTAGCCGACAAACCATGCCCAAGAGGGATGGCAGATGCTTGCTGCTGAGAGGATTGCGTGGGCTGTGGCTTCCCGAGAGAAAAGAAGAGATTGGACTGCTTGAAGTTTAGTTTTGTTTGAAAGGTGAAGGTAAACTATGAGGGTGGGATTCAGTATTTTAAACGTAGGTACTGAGTGCCATTTCAAACACCGATAAGGTATCCAAGGCGTTTCCATGTGTTGGGCAGCCAGCACACAGGACTCATGGTTTCCGACCCTGGGAGGCCAGGTGGCACTAAGTTGTTTAACACTAAACACAGACTGCCAAATCCTGCCCTGATTGCTAGCTTTTAAGGCACAAGGACTGTGTTATTTACTAATGGATGGGAGGTTTTCTGTGTTTTAGGGCAAGTGGTGGATCTTCCTGGTGTAACAACATGTCAGAGGTACCTGTCAGTAGCCGTCCTTCATTGCCTTGCTGCTTTTGTCAGTGGCACCTGATAGCCCAGACAGGCATTGTGTCCCTGAGAGATTTGGCATGTGGACTGAGGGGACCGTCATCTTGCTCTTGACATCTTGTACTTAGTATTTAGACATCTGGTGCTTAGAGGGCTTCCTAACTTGGCATTTTCTTTCAAATACTGTGATTGTTCTCTGTATTTGAGAAGAGTTAACTTGAGGTTACAAAACAGTTGACAGATAAGTGGAGTTATAGCTGGGTAGAGCAGGCTTTCTGCTTGGCTACTGACTGCATGATGTGCTGAAATATTACCCAGAACAGGTTCCATTAAAAGTAGGCTCTCGCATTCACTGTAGATGAAGAAATTCCAAGTCTGTCCTAGGTGCACATTTCTAATACAACAATAATCCTCGATGATGTAGACGGGTGTGTTCAGTCCTCTTCACAGCAATGGCATCTCATCATGAATAAGGAGACTAATAAAGCTGAAAATTATTATCTTTGTGTCTAGGTTCTGGTAATTCAAACATTCAACAGTACCATAGCATTTACCAGCCTTCAGATAGACCCACTTACTGTATCTTGAGATCAAACAACATCTGGAAGTAGATCCCTCATTTGGTATGTGGTTGCTTTGGTACTTGTATCAAATGATAAACTCCAGAGCGTTTGCTACTGGAAATGAACATTTATTGAGGTTTACTTAATGCATGTGCAAGAAAAAGAAGGAAAACTGTTATATCAGCAATTTAGTTCAGTTAACTCAGTTACAGCAACAGTTTATGGTAGGCTATGAATATACAAGTCAAATATTCACACAGTAACAGCCCATGTAACTTCTCCCAGAGTATCCTGTTCCCAAATAAATGCAAGACAGGTAAGTGAAATTAGGTTTATGGTGGGTGGGGTACTGCATACAGCATGATAGCTACTGTGGAGAAATAGACACTTAATCGTATGTTTACATGCCTGTACAATCAGTTTAATTAAATTACTGCCAGAAGCGTATCATTCCATTTTTCCTCTTTGGAAGAACTAAGTAGAGCCTGAGGAAAGGATGAATTCTGAATAAGGGGAAGATGCAACCGAGTAGGAAATGAGGGTAAAAATAACCCTGAGATAATTTTCTTCAAGGGGTAAATGAAGATGAGTTTTTCACTGGAGCTGCACATGCTTTTCGGGGACAAAGACTTTAGGCAATTTTTTAAAATATATTTTTAAAACAGATCCATAAAAAATTTTGCTGAATGTGACTCCTCAGTGACATTTAAAAGGGCCAGGAACTTTTACATCCATTATTTTAAATGATAAATAATTTAAAAGATGTAAAAATCGGAAAAAAATCCCTAAAGAATGTATGAAACATTACATGTAAACAGGTTATGATTTTACCCCCAAATAATGCATGCTTATCAGCTTTTATTAATCAAGTTTTTAAAAGTATAGGCTCTGTATTTATTTGGTATGTAGTCAAGCAAAATTTTGTGGAAAATCTGAATTAAAAAAGGGAGAAAAAGTACTATATCTCACTATTCCCATGGTGGGTTGTTTGGATTTTTTCATGAAAGATACAATGGTGGAAATCCTTCAGTGAGTTTTAATCTGTGTCTCTTGATGCCATAATACCAGAGTAGTTTACAATCAAACTGGTTAGGCCCCAGCCAATGAATTCCCAAGTTGGCAGCACTTCTCTAGATACAGATATTAGATACAGAGATTATTAGGTGATAACTAATCTTTTTTTACAGACCTGATATTTTACATCAACCCAAATACTAGTCTCACATTGTCACGAATTTAAGTAGTAGTATTGAATACTACATTTTTCACCTCTTAAGCCATTGCTACCTTTCCACAGGAGGTTACAAGACCAAGCCTGGAAAGCTCTATTCCATTATCAGAGCATTTGGGGTTGTAAGAGTTACTAAAATGAAAAAGATGGGGTCAGCATTTGCATCATATTAAGGCAGTTTAGTTAACAGGAGCTCCTGTAGTGTATAATTAAGCTGCAGGTTTCTGGCCCTTCTGACAGCTGGACTACCTGCTTATTTAGGATCTTAATTTTCAGTTATGCGATAATTTTCTGGAATGAAGCTTATAGCAGGACCAGAGTTTAAACATGGATGCCAAAGCCTGAGCGTTGTTTGAAAATTCAGACCATAATTCAGAAGCAGAAGATGTAGCAAGCATATACACCAAATATCTTCATAACTAATGCTGTTGACAGAGTGTGATGTATTTTGGGAGTTTAGAAGAACTTGAATAAAGGATTGAGGGTAATAGTACTACATGCTATAAAAATACAGAACAAAAGGTGGTAGTTTGTAAAGAAAACAGCAACTGAAATTAAACAAGGGTGTAGAAAACTGTTGTGATACATGATGCAGTTCTAGAATTAGAAGCCTTACTCTAAACATAGGTGTATTTTTTAACTATTGTCCATTTCAATTTATACCAGGTGTAAAAATCAGATAATCTTTTTGCTGAAATTTCGTAATTTATACTATTGTTACAAATATTTACTCTGCTGAAATAAGTTAAATTAAAAAAAACCACGGTATGGTAGGGATTATAAAATAAGACGAAAATCTGCCCACATTTAGAGGTATGTGATTTTATTTACTTTTTTATACAGTGCTGGAAATTTGTCAGATTCATTGCTACAAACAAGAAATATGTTAATTTTTCTTTCTCACTAATGGCAGAACACAAATTTACCTATTTTCTGTAAGCAAAACTGCCTCAAATTCTTCCACGAATACTTGAAGTTTTCAGATGTTATCCTTGAACAAAAGATTCAAATTAACACTAAGGTACTTGACATTATGGAGTGGGGTTCTTGAATACAGGCCATGGTACGGTTTTTAAAAGGTTCATACCTTAAAAATTGTATCGCCATGCTGCTCTCTAAAGGCTTCCTTTTTAGCAATGAAGCTTATTTTTGTGCTATGTGATGTCATAGCTCAGACATTTAAGCTAAAGGATAAAATGAATAATTAGCTCACAGATTTGGAGTTGCTGGAGTTTGAATTTTAGGTAGCGAGAAATACAAAGAAGGTATTTAGCAGCTTATTGTTTTGACAGAGACAATAACAGTGGTCTGGTTGAAGAAATACGCTTTAGTTAATATTAAGAATTTTAATTTTTAATTTTTTTACTGTTTATTTTGCTTTTGCAAAAAATATCTACTTTAGAGAACCAAAAGCAATTTCTTGTGATTATTTTAAAATATACATTCAATATAGTCACATTAATAATATCTTATAAAAAAGCCATCACCTTTTAAAATATATTTTTGTAATGCAATATATAATATAATTTCTGTCATTAAAAAGATGTTGCTGCATGAATGCAGTGAAGGACTGTGATTCAAAGAAATGTATAATATACACATGTAAAGAAAAAAATGCTCTTTTTTGCTCTTTTGGGGTATTATTGAATACAGTGTTTTGTGAAAACTGATATACAGCAAGGCCTGTCAAACATATGGCTATTGCATTAAATTTTTTCGTTCCCCACTGGAAAATTAAATATTTTCACCTTGCTATCTGTAGTGTTATCTTTACCAAATGCAGGAAAATGTAGGGAAAAGTGCACATCTGCAGGTAATGTTATTTGCCTATTGTAAGGAAATTTGGGCTGTTTTGAGTGGCAGCTACCAGAGAGATAAACAAACACTTAAAAATAATTATACTAAAAGCATAAAAAGGACAAGGTTACAGTAAGCATAATGTGGGTTTTTATTTATTTATATGAATTTCTTATAAAAATCAACGCACACTGTGTTTACGATACTGCCTCAATTATCTTTCTCATGTGATTTTTTTTTTTCTTTAAAAAACAATAGAACCTGAAAGTCTCTCAGAGGGGATGTTTTATCAGATTTGGAAAACGTGCAGTTCTGATAATAACTTGGGAAAAAAACACCTACGGTAATGAAGAATACCAGCTTTCCTGGGAAAGGTATCGTTCCCTAATTCTGAGCAGGTATTAGAATATGAAAACAAGATTTTTAAATATCAGATGAAATTCTGATTCCTTTCTGATTCATTAGTGTATTTGTGTATTCCTGGATGAATATCTCTTAAGAATCCATAAACTGAAAATGGTCTCTAATGCAAAGCCAAAACTTGCAGCATGTTGGGTACCAACTGGAAAATGATTTTATTTGAGTTACCAGTGGATGATTACTAATAACACAGATTTAATTTGTCTTCATGTTCAGAATACTTACTTATAAGCCGTCTACCCACAATTTATAAATAGGAAATAAAATAACCCTCGGAAGCCAAACAACGTCTTCTCCTTGTCACCATATGCTGCATCTTTTCCCCCTAGGTTTTGTGTACTCTGTGTGCTGAAGAATGGTGTCTTTTCTTTTCATGTTGCTCTGTCGGCGGTCATAACAGCTATTCTCTTCATGAATATGTAAATCCCATGCATAAAATCAGAAAAATTAGCATGGCGATTCCCACTATAGAATGTGCCCAATTATGTCTGTGTAATAAGTGAATAGTGATGATTTAATCTTTTGCCTATACGAGCGGATTCAGGTACTGTTACAAGAGGTGCTGTAATTGCAGAATGCCCAAACACACGAGCTGGATGCGTGCACATGCTGGGGGATCATCAGGCTTTTAATAAGAGCTGGGCATCTGATGCATGGCTGTGATGGAGTGCGTGCAGATTCATTTACAGGCACTTACTCTGATGGTTAGTGACAAGGGAGAAAAATGCCCTAGGTCTGCGATACCCTTCTTACTCACTGAGACTCATTTGCATTTGAAATTTTTTTTTAGCTCCTACTGAATGCTTGTAATTAGAATGGAACGAAGATAAGTTTGGATAAATAAAGGGAGAAAATGGTGACCGTATTTGCGAGGCGTCCTTAACATGTTTGGTTTATCAGGAGTGGGTTTTGGAGGGGGGGAGGAAGGACATGCAGAAAACAAAACCAGAAAGGCACGACCAGCAATTGATGCATTTTTGTATTTAAATAAGCAGGCGTGCTCATGCATATTTATATGACGTGCATGCCTATGCGCCGCGCTGAGCAGTGGCACTGCGGCTCGGCTGCAGTAATTAGGCTGATGTAATTACAGCAAAACAAAGCAAGCTTAGGCTGGTGTATTTTTTTCCGTACAGTGGGAACATTAAAGACATATGCGTCTTCCAGCGTACAGAAAGTGAACCTGAGCCGCTGTCAGAGGCTAGGAGGACAGTGTGGCCAGTGCACCTATTGTGTCACTGCTGTAGAAAGCAGCTTAGCGATTGGCCACTGTCTGCAGCACATAGTACTGACTGGTTATAAAGGACTTGTCTAGAGGAAAGCCTGTAGGTACTCCATTGTCTGGCAAAGTTGATATGACTGCATTCTTTTTGCAGGGGGTCAGACAGCTGAACTGTAAAAGCTGCACAGATTTTTTTTTTTCTTTTTTTTTTTCCTTCTTCTTCTGTCTCTGTCTCTGTCTCTCTCTCTCTCTCTGTCTCTCTCTCTCTTCCATACAGCATTTTTCTTTCATGCCCTGTCTCAGTTTGCATAGTTAAAGAGAATGCTAATTAAGATCCCTTGTCTTAACCTGAAAATAATGACTTGGATGTAAATAGAAAACTGGCGATAGTTTAAAATACGCTTGCGTAGCACCAAGATATCAGTTACTGTTCTAGGGGAAAAAAACGAAGAATTTTTTTTTGTAATCAAGGTAAACAAAGAAGAGTTGTTGCTTCTTTTTCTTCCTTTCTTTCATTTTTTCTTTTTTTTTTTTTTAACCAATGATGCTGTGCTATTGCAGGTCAGATAATGTTTTATCTCAGAAAGCGTGCTAGCTACATAATTTAAAAGTCCACAAATCATTTGCAATTTAGTGCTTATTAATCCTTCTTAGGGTGTAATTCGGTGAAAGAACTGCTTTAAAAAAATTCTTTTCTGTATTATAGACGGATCTAACAACGCAGTCTGGGCTCCGTGCCAAAGGCTGATATTTCACAGCAGCGACCGCCTTACAGATGAGCTGTGGGAAGCAGGAGGGAGACTCTCTTAGGGTGCCACTACTATGGAGACACAGCTGGGCTGAACAAGATTTGCTTCAAACGACAACAAGAGAGACAGAAAGTGTCTGGTTCGACCGCTGCCCAAGCAGGCAGTAACCAGAAGAGCTAGCAGCCAATCCGGCCATGCTGCACTGTTCGAAACCAGCTCTACATCCCAGCCAATCAGTGACATCACTGGTGAGAAACTCATTTACATCATGCAGTAATGAACTTTGTTTAACGTATCCTTTTTTCTTTTCTTTTTTTTTTTTTTTCCTCCTCACAGAGATTAGGTCCTCCATTAATTATTCTGCCAGCATAATTTGAATCGCTATGCAAAACGGTGGCTACATTTTTCCTGATTTTTTTTAAGTGTGTGCTGTCTCTGCAGGTAATCATGGGCATTGTTCCATTTTTTTCTGTTGGCCCCATAAAACCTTTAAAAGAGTTTTTTATTGTTAATATTGTGCATAGATTTTTCTTTCGTGTATGTCTGTCTCCTTGTACTCCTTACCTAATGTGGTACTGCATCCTCCATTTATAGTCTGAGATTACCTTTAACCATCTTGGAAGGTAAAAAGGGTGTTGCTGCAGCATCGAGTTTGCATCTTTAGCTGCCATCACGGTCTAAGTACTTATTCTAATGCTTCGGAAATCATTTCGCTGTGGCCGTTTTACATATCTGGCTTGCTCTAAAGGTTCTTACGTGCATCTGTTACAACTGAGTGAAGTTCAGTACTGTTATATTTCATTCTTCACCACTTTCAGCCAAGATGTCATTTTATTAATGAATAGAACTGAGATCATTTCTGAACAAATTTCACCCCCTTCCTTCCACCTCAATACAATGCACCTGATTTGCATCCATTTACCAGAATAACTGAATACAAGAGCCAGTATGAAAGGAAGTCAAGGGAGAGCGTGCATACTGCTTCAGGGTATGTCGCAGCAAAGCGAAATATAGAATTTTTGTTTAGCTGTTTCTCTTTTTACTTAGGATGTGCTTAATCTACACAAAAAAGATTAGACCTTAGCTTGGAAAACTATTCTCTAGCCAGCTTTTCGTACTGGGGAATAAGTTTGGTGTTTTGGGTTTGTTTTTTTTAAATAATAAACATGCACATTTTCTTGAGATGTATTCAATTATAAATGGAAAACATTTGGGCAAGCCAACATTGTGTGGAACATTTGGATTTAGTTCTTTGTGGGTAAAGTAATTTGTTGTGCGAACAATTTAAAACCAGCCCAGAATACTGTGGAATGCAGAGATTTCAGACCGCATAATCTAATGAGGCAAGGTTTTGCTCTTCAGTATTCTAATAGCTGAAACAGAATCAGATAAGAGACAAATTCAATATTGCGTTATTAAATTAAAGCTATATCTATTGCTAGTGGGCTTCAAGAGGTCAACAGTCTTTGGTAAAGCTAAACTTTATTTAAAGAAGTATTCCAAAACAATTTTTGTTGCAACGTAGTAGCTTGCCCCCTCCACACACACAATAATGTACAATTTGTTTATGGAGCTTCAGTTATATGTTGATCCTTGTAGTCATTTTGAAAATACAGGGGATTTTAACACTAAACCATAGCTCTTTCAACGCATGATGCATTCCATCATCCCATCATCAGTATTCTGTGTGCGGCTGTCCTGATTCAGCCACTAGCTCCCCTGCTGCAGATCCTGTAATTTGAATCATGCGTAATAATATATTATCCTACTGGGGGCCTTCTTTCAGTAGGAGAGTGGTTTTATACCTTCTGCTATAAGAGAACTGTTGGCTCCTTGCCATCTCATAGCCATTATTCACGGAGGCAATCAAGATAGTCTTCCTTAAGGAATAACATCTGCACAATTGCATGTGCCAGAAATATGCAGCCTCCCCTCACATTATAAATTTGATTTTCTTAGAAGCAGGAATATTTGAGAATACTGGAGCATAAAAACTGGACATTTACAGGAATTCATCAAAAGTGTATTGAATGTACCATGCGCTGAAATCCAGGCTGTGAGGATATTTCGAGTGGCTAATAGGGACAGAGGAGAAGAAAATAGAATCTCGTAGCTATTCTTTGGCCCTTGCTAAACTTTTTCAAACTCAGGTTATTGACTTAGCTGATGAATAGTGCTATATTAAAAATGTGACGTTTTCCTTGTAGACAAGGTAATTTTCTAGCTAATATGCTGATGTTATGTTGTCAGTTGGGAACTGGAGCTCCATTTCCCAAGTTGAGAATCTAACATTATTTGATGCATTCAACAGGATGCATTATCAGTTAGTAGTGAATGAAAAACAGATACAAGAAGGGGCTAAGGTTGTAGCAAATATGGAAACTTCACAATGAAGTACCAAATTTCAGAAACGCAGAATCTGAGAATACTCTGAAAGTACAAGTTTATTAATTGTATCTGCTGGTAAAAGCTCTGTAGGGCATCCGAAGGCCAGCGAAAGCAGTTATGTGGGGGCAGAGAAACTCCAGATCTGTGCAACTCTATCGTCTATAGAACATGCACTGCTGCCACATGTGGCATACCTACCAACACTGTGGCCTACTATTTTCTTTCGTTCACATAAATATCATCCCTAAACCACAAACAAAAACCCCCGAGATCTTATTTGTACAAATATACATTTTGCATAAGCATATAGAAGACTGCAATGTTTTTCTTATGTAGGAGTGGTTGGACCATTCCTGTTAGCAATAGCAGAGTTGATATTTTCAATTTAGGGAAGAGAGAGGGAAAATACTGGGGAGAAAGAGAAGAAAAGTCCAATTTTTCCTGTTTGGCTCATCCTGGAGCTTACATATTGCTCATTGAAGAACAACAATACAACTGTGTTAAATAATCCCACATAAGCCATGTTTATTACAGTACTGTTCAGATCTGTAGAGATGGGGAGGAGTTGTCGTCATGTCATCATCTCCAGTTTACCTTCTAGAAGAGACGAATAATATCCATAACCTGGCTGAAAATTGAAAGTGCTAATAATTAGGAACAGACATTCTTCTGAGGCTAGAGGAATGATTCTTAAATAAGGCTCATCTGGTGGCTGACATTTAAAGAATCTTCTCAGAGGGAAGACATGACCTCAGCACCTGTATAATCTGTCGTATTCAAAATATTGTACAAGAAAGATTGATATTCTTTAAAGAAACAAGGGAAATCCAGTAATGTGGCCTGGAAATCAGCTGAAGTTTAGACAAACAGGTTGGTGGTTACTGCTTACTCCCTGACTCATGCCAAGCTAGTAGTGAGGAAGATAGCTTCATAGGCCATTGATACTCCATTGGAGACCATCCTCCATACAGTCCTTGAGTGTTCAACACCAGCGATCAATAGGAAAAACAATATGAAAGAACATGATGATTTGATGGATCACAAGGAGACAAATCATCTTTCTGAGAGCTGAACTCTACTTTGACATGAGGACACACAGTAAGTAGACCATGGCATTTGTCATAGTTCATCCTATTTAAAAGAAGTGTTCTATCATTCTGGAGGATGAGCCAGCAAATAACAGCCACTGGAAATTACAGCATATTTCTTTTCTCCTTCTGTGGACAAATACATTATACTTGAGTCTGTTCTTCTGTGTTAGCATTTCTGCTTGCTGGTGGAAGTCCTAACAAAAAGTCCATTCAATATATTTCTTCTAACAAAAGCCTTATATTTCAATATCTAATATTTCTAAGTAGGACACCTACATGAAGAGGGTATAGACACTGAAATTTGTTTTGTGCCATTACATAGTCTATAAAAATACTACTTTTTGCAGCTCAAGGCATATAATTTGTAATGAAAAGAATGAGATTGGATGGCAGAGGTGACTGCTAATGTGAATTACTGCATTTAAGTTTTTATGTCATATCTGATTTTTTATAGTTTAAGACAATGTTCATGTTTCCTCAGACAGTCGATTTTTAAACAAAGATTCATTCAAACACTTCTTGGCATTAAGAGTGACAATACTGGGAAAACACACTAAGACACCAAACTTCTAGGTTCTTCCTCCAAAAATAAAAAGAGTGACTATGAGGAAGATGTTGTTTCTTTTTTGTTGATGACCTTTCAGCTGCTATGCTTTAAAAGGCCTCTACATCCTCTGTTTTTTCAGCATGCTAAATTAAATTGTTTTTAGCAGTAATGCATAACTCAAGATTAGAATACCCTGCATATGCTTACCTAAAGGCAGAGGATATAGAGCTGTTAAATAAGCTAGCTTCTTTTATAGTCAACAGTGAAATGGTAGAAAGCTATAGAGAAATATCTGCCTTACTGGATTTGGTCTAAAAATCTAGAATAGTACATACATATATATTTCACACATAAATGTTCTTTGAGCACAGAATGTTTATTATTCTGTTTTTATCCAGTACTGAGATACATACTTGTCTAAGACTGTGGAGGAGAGAGCTTATTTATGGGATACTTTAATACTGAATCAAAATACAATCTTGGGTAAACAAGGTCAGTTACTATTTTACTGCAACACTTTACCTTTCCACACTTTAAATTAGGCTGTGGGAAATGGAGTGTGATGGTTATTCTCAGTATGAGAGAAAGCTTGGAAGGGACTGACAACCGTATTCTAGAAGGAAGTATAGAAAGGATGGTGAATAATGTTTAAAGGAGTCATCAGTTGTTCAAGGTCAGTCCTACAATGACTTAAGGATGATACCAGAAAAGCGACGCTTTCTTGGCTTAAATGCTGCGCTGAAATCTCTTTGTTTTACTGGTGGCTAACAGCAGGGCAGCTGGGTAGTGCCCGTTGGACTATGTCACCCTGAAGGCCATCAGACAGGGGCTTTGCTGTGCAAGGTGGTAAACTGCTGACTTCTATGATTGTGTTTTTATTTGTTTCTTTTCAGAGTTGTTTTCATTTTTCATGTTCATAGAATCATAGAATCACAGAATGGTAAGTGCTGGAAGGGACCTTAAAGATCATCTGGTTCCACCCCCCCTGCCATGAGGAGGGGCATCTTCCACTAGACCAGGTTGCTCAGAGCTCCATCCAGCCTGGCCTTGAACACTTCCAGGGAAGGGGCATCCACAGCTTCTCTGGGCAACCTGTTCCAGTGCCTCACCACCCTCATGGTGAAGAATTTCTTCCTAATATCTAATCTTAATCTGCCCTCTTTTAGTTTAAAGCCTTTCCCCCTTGTCCTATCACTACACACCCTTGTAAAAAGCCCATCTCCATCCTTATGATGATGACATCAATGTCATGATGTTAGACATCAATACTGTGTTGTGCTTGGTGACAATTTTGGGATCCAGACATGTTTTATTAATGCATTTATGATTTTTCAATTTATTACTGCATTTAAATAAAAGGAGAAAATATCTTGCTATTAGGAAATCCTTAACCCAAGCAATTTAAGAGAGTTGTTTTTACTGAGATAAACTGAGCTCTGTGTTACTACCCAGAAACTATAAAACTAGGCACTTTGTTATGAAAACTATCATTTCATGTTGTTGGGAAGTGTCTTTAGGAGGATTAAAGAAGTCACACACTGGACTGAAAATTGTAAGAGAATACCATGATTTATAACAGCTTATGATTGTGACCTTATCTGAGTTTATGAAGAAATGAAAGCTATCTCTGAAAGGCAAATTTAAAGAAATATCTTTGCCACCTTTTTAGGTTAGAAGGCTGGATTAGTTGGGTGGAGATTGATTTTCTTTTAAGATGAATAAACTAGTGTAAAAGGCCCAATGACATAGAGATTTTTAGAAAACTTAGATTGGCAAGATAATAATTAAAGGATATTCAAATAATCTTAGGCAATGTATAACCATAAAAAGGGGTAGAAGCAAACCAGGAATAGCATACAAAGAATGGTACAGTGCTGATTAGATAACAGCTGTAGCATGAACCAAGTTACCTTGGTAGTGGAAGTAGGCCTGCTTTGTTAACAAGCTGTGAGCTAATTTATCTTAGCAGCTAATTAGCTGAGCTAGATCCCTAGTGTAGTTGAGATAAATTCGGTTTCACCAGATGGCTCTGCGTTGTGCAGTTTGTATACAAAATGGCTAAATGGTCACAAAAGCCATATGAGCCAAAACTAGCTTGAAAGTTGAGAACCAGCCTTCATTCTTATAGTTATAAGCTAGCATCAAAGTGGTTGGACCTGGAAAGAACTTCCTTCATGAAAAGCCGTATTTCATAATTACTTTGTGGCATGCAGAGACTTCCCATACTGGCTGGCAGTATCCATAGTCTGGCAGAGTATAGATTTTGTGCAGAATGGTACCTGTAAAAAGGTAAGCAGAGGGCTTTAACTTTCAGGGCAGAAAGCTTGAAGCTGAAACACCAGAGAACTTACTGCAGGAGGCTGTGAGTGAAATGTCATTGTTTTGACATCTGTTGCTAAACACATCAAAAGCTGGTTTTACAGTAGTTGAATACTTATTGTTGAGTGTTTTCATTCCTGGCAATAAGTTCAAGAAGTATGTATGGAGGTGGAAAAATTCACTGATCATAGCTTGCTCAGTAGCTGATAAAGTGTAATCAAGTCTTCTTGTCCGCTGCGAAAGGAAGCAGGTATTTTTTGTCTCTAGAGCTATTCATCTGGTGGTGGTTTGGAGGACTCAGAGGGGAAGGAAGCTTTGGGCTGAGGCAGCAATATGAGGATGACTGACGTCTGACGTGGGGGTTGTACCAGGGAAGCAAGGCTTGCCTGCTTCTGTTATTTGTTAGCTGCTTCATCCTTAGGATTTAACTTCACCTGGACAGTAAGAAATCTAGGGGATTATTATTTTATATTCATCATAAAGGAGTTATAGATTTAGGGGTTGTCTGTTACTAGTTTTCTCAAAGGCTTTGAACAGAGACCAAATGACAATAAGAAACATATTTAAAACATTTTGGACTTTCCAGGGAAGGTGGAGTGTTGTTTGGTCCTGCTAGGGTTGTTATAAGGAGAAACCTATAAGATCTGTCCTGAAAAATACACTGTAGCTCATTTATGACCGTTTTAGTGCATCTGATCTAGTGTGCAGAATTTGGAATGTTTTGCAGCTGGTAGAGTGGATTGGGGATTTAGAGTTGTGCTGGTTGTCCAATGAAAATTACTGTTTCTGTAAAATCCAAGCTAGCTTTAAGTAATATTTGTTACCAAGACTTTTGAAGTTTAAAACAGGCAAGGAATGGAATAATAATATTCCACTGCAGGTCAAGTCACCTCAAAAAAAAAAAAAAAAAAAA
>Ga0065711_1004320_pt1 | contig 24038 bp, 10 predicted proteins | sample Hoacrofraction12_FD_59098 | JGI IMG/M metagenome (GOLD analysis project Ga0065711, IMG submission 59098) | Hoatzin crop microbial communities from Cojedes, Venezuela - Epithelial fraction 12 v2 (version 2) | ecosystem: Host-associated > Birds > Digestive system > Esophagus > Crop | place... | reverse complement strand
AAAAAAAAAAAAAAAAAAAAAAAATTAAATCTAGTGAGCATTGCTCTCCATTCTTCTACAAATAAAGAGAGCCCTGGGCTGTTTGCCCACTGACATGCCAATTCCCTTACAGCAGTGATTTCATTTGGCATAACTTCCATAGAGAAAATGTAGGTCCACTTTTGGCAGTGTTCAAGGATTAGCAGAATCAGCCACAAAAATAAGCCATTTCAATAACAGCTACAGTTTTACCAGCCTCACTGAAATCACCACAAAATCAGTAGTAACGAAACAGTGCTCTCGAGCCACAGCTTCCTCCCAGAGAGGTCTGATAGCATCATTGCAGGAACTCTGGTATTTGTAATGCTTGGTTGAGAGTGAAGTCAGGCTGAAGTGTTGGGTTATCGCTGTTTAAATAGCACTGTTATTCACTGCCTTCCCCTACCAAAATGCTTTATGTGAGATCAAGCTAGAGATATTTAACAAATTAAATGCAAACAGAGTTAGAAAACTGCTATACCTTCTCCTGGAACCACAGGCCTGACTCATCAAAAGTTCTCATAAGCTATATTAAGTCAAAGCCACCAATCACAAGGACAAGATCAACCAGCATCAACTCTTGTGCAATGATTTTAAAATAAAATCCCTCTTTTCACTCATCTGTTACCTTTCACTTCAGCTAGAGTCTCAGTTACTCGATGCTGCTTCCACAAGGCAAGAAAATCCAATATACCAATGAGGCAACAGCTGAAGCACAGAGAGCTGAAGTGTCCTACCTCGGAAAACAAAAACCAGTCATTAAAGGCAAAGATGAAATGTTAGCTGTTTCATTTTTAATGGACTTAAGCAGCTCAGTGCCTAACACTGACATCAATTCCACGTAAATACAGTCTTATCCAATCTCAGTGCTGCTCTGTGGAGTCCACGGTCCAGGCAGTACGTCAGCCGAGAGCCCCAGATCCAAGCCTGCAAAAAAATACGCTCATCAGGGCTCAAGCCATTGGTGCAGCCCCTACAAGCTCTAGAGTTTTCCCTTTCTTGGAGAAATACTAGGGCTACCTTTGAATTACTAGCCTGTTAAAAGTAGGTGCAGAAATAAACAGATGTTCGTCCACTTAGTTTTGTCAAAAGAGCTCGCTCTGCTACACTTAATACAAGTAACAACAATAAGGGTCACTTTAGGAACACATCAGACCGTCAACACACTTGGAAAAATGTGTTATGCAAAACCTGAAAGAGCAGGCTCACTGGTTATTTAGAGTGAAGAAACACGTATGCTCTGCAGACACCTGGACTTGTGGAGACGGTACTCTAGCCCACTTGTTCATTCCCAGTCTCTAACCTGCTTCAGTGAAGGGGAGCAGAGTTGACTACAGAGGGTAATTTTCAATTTTTGCTAATCTGGCTAACACTTGCTCTGGTGAGACAGGGAACAACCTAGCACAGAGCAAAGACAGCCTGGTGGCCAAAGCATGAGAAAAGGCAATCGCTTGTAGGCTCCAAATAAGCCCGTCAGAATGAGTTGGTTCTTTCAGTCAAGAAGGGGCCAAGGGGCACCAAGTTTCCTAAATGGAGTTCAAGCTTCAGAAGCTCAACAGAGGATATAAGCCTTGCAATGGGAAAGCTGAACACACGGATCCCAAAGGGGTAACATCAGCACAGCTAACAGGCAAATCAGCCCTTGTCACCTTTCAGAGCTGCAAAAGGATTGCAGGTGCTGGTCCAGGAACAATTCCACTTATCTCCCCACATCCGATTAGAAAATAAAGGCATTACAACCAGTTTCTTCCAAAAAATAACCTTTATTGTCTTTGTTGTAAATATAAAAAATACATTGCACAATTTAACAGACCTACTGAAAAGTGCTACATATTAACAGCACAACAGAAGTTGTGTCATGCAACAGAACAGGAACCCTAGGCAAAGCAAGAGCACAACCTGAAGTCCTCATACCGCCAAGCTTGCTTCTGTTTTTGCCTTTTTTTAACAAGAATGAACTCCATTCACTTAAAACACATTTAAATACAAGGTTAGAAGAAGAGCAATTTATTAATTGAATTCTTTATTAAAAGGCTTGCTCCTAACATTGATGTCTTTTGATTCAAAATCTTATTCATGTTGGAAAAGTTCAGATATAAAAGCAGTTTAGCCAATGGCTAGAAAGTCATTCGATTCTATACCTAAGACATGTTTCTTTGTCACTGAACCAAGTTTTGTGGATCGATCCACAATTTGATACTACCACTTCTGCTCTAACACAGTAAATGAGCATGAAATCCAACCAAGAATGAAACGAAAGGAAACTTCAGTACTTAACTGATGTTGTGGGAACAACACTAGGGCCCTATAAAAGAAAAACCTCCAGAACAAATTATCTCCTCTGCAACTGAAGTGTATAAATTGAGGAGTAATAGGAAAACTTCTGTTACACCACCTAATTAAAAAAACTCTTAGAAGCAATCAACAGCTGTCCACAGTCCTCCGAGACTGGTATGACTGAATCCCTACAGCACCTAAACCAGGTATCATCAGCCTTTTGATTCTGGGTGTTTTTCCATGCAATAAAGGTGGAAAGGAACCAAAAATGACAGACAGACAGAAAGAAAAAGGTCAAAATAGTTAACAACCTATTCTATTTTCAGCAGTATCTTCTAGTTGGCAACATCAAGGCAAGAATTATCCACTCCAGAAACAAAGAAAGTGAAACAGCTTTCAAATAATTTGTACTACAAAAGCATTATCTTACTGAATGTTTCTGCAGCGAGCTTCCCTCTCCTGCTCTCAAAATTAGACACCAGGTAAAAGGATATAATTTTCCAAAGCACTTTGAAAGCCCTTTGTCTTTTCAAGCCATTCCAGATTTGGAAACTTGAGCATCTGCTTATTTCCCGGCTTTCTGTCAAACTTGTGGTATGACAATGTGTACGCGTGTGCGTATGTGACCCTGCACATGCGAGGGGAGGACGGTGAAGTCAGCAGGAAAGATGCAATTTTTTCCATAGATAGACAGAATTTTTCACAACCTCAGTTTCAAAGGGACGCTGTAATGCCACGCAGATAAAATCCTCTCAAAACCCAGGGAAGCCCCACTTTGTCAACTCACTGAATCTTCCACAGAGCACCGTATTAGGGGGAAGAACGTATGACTCAAGAGAAATCAAGTGCATACAGGATGCCAAGCTCTAAGGCACAGATGGAAACATTCTAATAAGTGTCCCTTCAAGGAAGGCTTCCTGAGGGGTCTAGAAAAGCATGGAAGAACATGCCAATCACGTCAAATGGTATTGATTAAGAATCCTTTGGTTTTGTGCAGAGATCAGATCAGATGAAGTACACGCTTGTCTCTCTTCCTGCTACTCATTAATTCCTTCAGTTCTAGTTTGCTCCTGGACTTTCACCACTTATTCCTCCTGCTAACGGGGAGCATCACACAAGCCTAATAACTATGTCAGATAACGCACAAGTTCTCCAGAACTTATGTTTGGGGTAGGGGCCATCTACAATATAGTGATTAGCAGAACTCAAGGTCAGAAGGAGCCACTAGACAATCTTAGTTTGACTACGTGCACATCCCAGGCCACACACATTTTATCTAGACACTTTCTTATTGAGTGAAATGTGTTGGATTTGACTGAATATGACTGGTATTCAATTATATGGTGATTCTTCAAAAGTTTAGCACCAATTCACTGAAAACAGATGTGCATCATCTGTAGTTCCGTGTAGGCTACAGGCACCGTGAGTCTTGCTTGTTTAAATATACTTTGGTGACACAGAGGAAACTAGATCGCTTAAATTAAGGGAGAGAGTGTTACCAAACTTTTTTTTTTTAAAAAAGAAATACAGTATTTAGACTCCTCAACGGGTAAGAAAGACAGACTAAGGAGTTCAAATATAAACCAAAGCAGAAAACTATGCAGGAATTAATACATACGTGGTCAATCTCTTTCCATACCAGTCCTCAGTACTTCTACTGTGCAGATGTGAGACACAATACAGCTTTTTCCTCCTGTTTCCAAATGAAGTGAAATCATACCCTTCACAAGGTTGATTGATGAAAGAAATCTGATTTGCAATACTAGGGTGACAAAAATACACTGAATCACTGCTTCAAAGAGCAGTCGCATCATTTCTGGTAATTGCACTATATGGAAAGTATCTTTTCACTTTTGCTTCCCTCCCTCCTACACTCTTGCCTAAGCAAGCAATCTTTGATTTAACTTTTTTCTCTTTACTATGTTAAGATTTGCATTCTTTTAATAGTGTCATGAGCCTGTTTCTCCACCACAAGTTATTAAAATAAGCACTTTCCCTCCAATTGTAACCAGCTCATGGTGCAATGAGCACAATGGTTTTTCCATCCACATCCAGATAAAAACTGCTAATGCACAGAATTTTTAGCAGTTCAGTCACACTACCCCTTCCTATTCATTTAACGTCCCTTTCAGCTTCCAATCCATTCGCTGAGATCCGAGATGTTCGGATTTAAGCTTAGAAGTTGTCCCGGTACAACTTCCTTGTGCTTTGAAGTATGCTTGTAGTGCACTTTGCTTATTGAGACAAAACTCTCATGTCAATGATAACAGTAATGGGAAAAATCAAGCACAATCACTGCCTGATGAGCAGGAGACCACACTGCAGGGGAGGCATTACAGAAACTGTTCATCTGAAAAGTACAGCAAAAATACAAGTGGGTCTGTTCTTGGATAATTTGCCTATTGATTTCTTTCTAGAAAACCGGATACATATTTTTAACATGCAAATATGCATGTAGATATCTATGTATCTCAATGAGATAGCCCAGTAGAGAAAGAACTTGAGGGATGTTCCCCAGCTAATCACAGTGTTAAATGACTTCACTGGAATCAAGTTCACAACCAATGACAAAAACAGGAAGATTTAAAGCACTGGTTGAAAAAAGCATTTACACTTACTCAACACTATTTTATCCAGATGCACCCCAAAGAATATTGCTTAATTGATTACAACATTATGTACGAAAGACCCAAATATGGATCCCCCCAGAAAATCTACTCGCTATTTAATTACTACGACAACCTTTATACATTATTTCAACAAACCATTCCTTAGCCGAGGCCTGAATTTTTGTTGGTTCCTCGTTTGTCTGCACAGCTACAGAAAGGCATGTTGGTACTGCAGTCATGCCACTTTGCCTTCTCCTTCGGCTCCTTTCCCCTCCTCGCAGTCCCCTTCAGCCCCCAATTCCTCAACTCATGGTACTTCTGCACAGGGAGAGGGCCCTAGGGTTAACCTTCCGTGCTTTTCTTCTTGCTACAGTCCTGCTCACACGTAAGTGAACTCTGCAATGAAAGCCATTAGCTGCAAAATCTCAGGACAAAGAATAAAGAGAAATACTCCCTGTGCTTAGTCCCAGCCCCCAAGCCTATTGTTTCTTTCTAAACTTTGGCCTGCCACGTGGAGAAGGTTGGGGACAATGCAGAGGACAAACTACATCCCAAGAAGGAGAAGCTACTGACCCCACTTAAGCATGCGCAATGCCCAAATGTTTTAGGTGCTCCTCATTTTAGCCCTGTGATCGCCTGCTCATCACCTCCAGGCAGCCTGTTTCTGAAACTGGAAGAAAACTACTCAGGGGAGGCACCCAGGAAACGTTACTCACAGTTTGCATAGCTCTTAAGAATCTGAATCAAGCCGTGAGTGGAATTACAAGGGTCATAGGATCATTCCAGACTAAGAACAATCAGCTGGAATGAATATCCCGGTGCTGTCTCAGGATGGACAGATGATCACTGCTGTAACGAGACCAAGTTTATCTGCTGCAGCGCACAGTGCCTGCTGAGACTGTCACAGAAAAATGTTATGCAGTATTTTGGTTTTTAAACATATCTTAACATGTTTTAGAATTCATGTTGAACATAACCTTCCCATACAGACCAAATTCGCTAAGTCCTTCAGGTTTTTCAGATAGAAGGCAAAAAGAACAAGCAGAAAAGATGAAGAAGCAAAGAACTGACTATAAGTCCATGTGGTTTGATATAGTTTCTGAGATAACAAAAAAGCCAATTTCTTAACATTATAAACTCAATTCGTGTCTCTGAAGCGCTACTACATGTATCTATGGATGTGTTTTATATGTGCACATTTTATGAGGAAGGCAGCTGAACTCTGCGGAGTGCAAGAAAAAGGTTCACAGATTCAATGGGTATGAAATTCATGTATCTATCCTAATTTCAGAATCTATGCAATATAAAACTCCTTTGCTGCACTTGCTGCACAGCCTGCTACTCACCTGCAATGGCTATATCAAGAAAAATCATAAAAATCAGCTACTTTATTTGCTAGAAAATAAAGCATGTCTCGAAACTGATCATATGCAATGATACACTCAGTAAAATAAAAATACACAAAAAAAGCCTGAGATTTTAATTCTAGTATTTTTGCCACGAGAGTTGATATCATTGATGGATTTTTCTTCTCCTTTGGTTTTTAATATGATCCTGTTTAACAATTTTCACTATTCAAGTAAAACAAATGGAACTGAATACCAGATAACAAAATAAAAAGCACATTTTGTTTCACAAAATCGAAAGTGTATTTCCCCTTGAAGAGAACATTCCTTGGTGTACAGGATTTACACTTCAGAGTACTTAGTACTTGAAGCTGTTTCATAGAAATATATTTGTTGCATATAGATGCATGCTGCATTGATGGAGATATATTGCTGCCTGCAGGACTCAAACCTGCTAAATTTACCTGAGCTTGGTGTTTTTTCACTTAACGGAGTACAGCACAGCATTGAAGAGGAATCAAAATGTTATGACAACGTTGCATCACACTTCCACGTATTCTGAAGGCAGAGCCTGATGCCCTGAACAATGTCTCGGGTGATGGAGAGAATTCTTTCTAAAGTGCACCAACTGAAAGCAGACTCGCCAGGCTGCTAGACTGGCAGGTTCTCCACCCCTTGTATAAGCAACTCATTGTCTTTGGTTGTTAGGTTTCGCCAGTGCTTTTGTTCATCTTGGTAACTGCCTCAGCGGCTTGCTCTGGCAGGCACGATGGATCTGATAGAATTGAGGTGGTTGTACTTAGATGCCGGAGGGTGTTCAGCACCACTATAAAAAAAAAAAAAAAAAAAGATCAGAGAATTATCAAGAAAAGCCACCAGTCAGACTGCCAACAGACCAACAGATACATGCAGGACAGCCTGCAGGTACTGCAAGGCTGTTACACATGACAGAATTAAGGAATCACTTGTGCAAAACATGTACTCCTCCACACACAGCGACAGCAAGAAACAGAAGTGCAAGAACTGTGCCCAGGGAACAAGCAATAGAGATCCAGGACTTTTAGCCAAACACCTGTTTCTTCTACAAAAGAGAGTACCACTTGACAATTATAACTCTAAATGTAAATACTTGCTGAACAGTCAGGGGGAAAGGATCAAGCAATCATGCCCAAACAGAAGGTCATTCCAAAGCTAAATATAAATCTCAGAAGTCTTCCTTTATAATGAGATAAATCACACTGTCAAACTTACTCCAACTAGAGTGAAGTATTTGAAATTTAAATGCAGCTTGAGACTGTTTAAATTCTGGTATCTACATCCAGCAATTCGGGGTTTTTTTTCCTATTCAGCGTTAAGCATGCAACCAAGTGTCTTCACAGTCAAAAGAGTTTCTTATTTTTCCACTGAGATAATAAAAAGGAACTGGAAGTCATATTCAGCATCATGTGCTTGCTTTATCATCCTCTGACTTTAAAGAAATAGTATTACATATGGTCTGACTTCCTACGATGTGGAGTAACTGCTGGATAGAAGTTGACTTACTTGGCCTCAGAACAGGAAGAGAACAGTGCTGATCCAACCAGTCCATTGCAGTTTGATTCAGATCCTTAAAGCTTGCTGCGCAAAACATCCCATTGAAGGAGTCAAACAGTGGCTTAATAATAATGCTGAACTGCAAATCATTGAATGTTAAGGGAGACAACAAAGGAGGAATTCAAAACATTCTATTGGAAAGACTACGACGGCTCAGTCTGCAGAGAAAACAATGGGCTTCTAAAGGGACTTCAACTACTAGAGGGATTGTAACACTTGAAAAAATATTTTTTAAAATTTGTAACACTAAGACAAAGGAAAAAATTGAACCTCAGTTCATAGTTATACTCATCATTTTTTGCAGAATTCCTGTAAAACTCACCTGGTCTCCTACAAACCAACTGCATGCTTTGGCACTGTTGCAAGCATGCGAGTACCTGAAGCTTCTACACACATGTAATCCTTATTTCTACCTTTTTCATATAACACAGGTGCTTTTATAGCAAAAGGATACAGAAGCCTTAGTATAACCACACCCCTCTTACCACAGCACACCACAGATGTGTCCAAAGTGGGGGACCTGGCTGAGTCTTGCCTGGCAATAGTGAGTCCAGCACAGGCCAACAGGGCAAGTATTCAGCCAATTTCCCAGGCAGATTTTTCAGCAAACACTCAAATTCTCTACTATTGCAGCTAAACAAAGACTTCAAAGTACCTAAGCATATTCTCCAAGATGATCGATGGTGTGGTAAGGATTTCCCCACCAAGGACTAGACTTGCTGATCTGCGTTTATGTGGACCAGAAGAGTAGCAAGCTGAGGACTGTCAGGCTTTTCTTTTGGCTCTCTATCATCACAGTTTGGAAGGATGGGCCCGGAGTTGGCAACAAGCTTCTTGGCAGAAAAGGAGCAGGCAGAATTCTTAGCATGTAGTGTATTAAAACATACAGAGCTTCAGTTGGCCCCAGCTCCCAGGCTTTGAGATGAGCTTTCCTGGAATGGTCACCGTATTTGAACTGAAAACAGCTTGTTGTAACATCACCATGATAATTCACCAAGAAGATTCCAGCTTACAGGTACACTAATCTCAGAAGCTGGTGGGATGATAAAACTCATCTGAAGGGTCAGAATCTGTGGTTTTACCATGTTACTCCAGATGGGATTTCCTGACTACAGTCAGCAGCATGTGAGAAACTGGCCCAAGCCAATCGCAGCACTGTCAGGCACGCCCGTCTTTCTCACTGTGGCTAACAATCAAGATCAGTCTAACCATTGCCTGGCATACTTTAGGGGATTTCATGCCCTTATAGACTTTTACAGAGTGACTGGAAGAACAACATGGGTACTATTTTATCGATATTCTAATATTCAAGAGTATTCTATTCTTGGGTTATCTCTAGTAGTCCAAGATCAGATCACTCATTTCCCTCCTACATGCAACAGAAACTATGGTATTTTCATATTTGTAAGGAAACTGCCCTTCGCTCGCTGACAGTCATTTCAGTAGGAGGAGATTTTTTATTATCATTGTTATTATTAGCACTCACCCCTGGAGCTTGTCATTCTGAAGTATGTCAGCATGTATTAAGAATTCAATTCAGCCGTTAGAACAACTCTGCCATCACAGTTACATCCTGACTTGTAAAGGCAAGTTTGGGAACGTTCCTTTGCCTACCAACCTGCTTTCACCAACTACAAAAGCCTTTGCCTTTCCCAAAAGCCAGCTACCCAAAATCACATCTTCATCTCTGATAACCTCTGCCACAAATCTCTCCCAAATTCTGGAGCTATTTAACATTTTGGTTAGCAGCATAAAATTAAACACACTATCCAGTCAGCAAACATGTGTGGGATTTGTCTTTAAATAATGATCTTCATTGTATTAAAGACCACTGTTTTAAAAATTCACTTGAAACTGTTCCAGAGTTAATAGTGCTGTAGAATCCAGAGGTTCCACAGCTGCACCGGCTCTAAGGTACCAGAGACTGTGCGAGATCTTGCTGAGAATTTTTTCCTTCTTTGCTGAGAATTGTTTCCTTCTAAAGGAGAGTATCTTTCTAGGGCCATTATCAACCAGGAAAACACCAAATAAAGCATTTTTACACATCAGAGTATTAAAAATGCTGTACTTCATACATGTGCATATATGTTCAGATTATCCAGGTACTTAAGGAGTGGATAATGAGCACAAAACACAAACACACAAAATATAAAGTGCAAATAAATAGCTATATGAACATATGAAGTTTAATGGGAGAAGCGAAACTTAACACTTCTGCTCATTGCTGATTAATAATATCCCTGAACTGATTCAAGCTAATAACATTTGATCTAAACTAGTTAAGTCTGTACAGCACAGCACAAATGCAGCTAACCTGGTTCCATCCTCAGCTTGTGTCTTTCTACCTCCTGCATTATCATTCACTTACAAGCACAGCTGCCAGAGGCAAAAGAGAAGCTAAGCTGATTCATTGTTGTAACAACAGACAAATAAAAGAGAGGAGAGAGATGTTAAGTTTTTAGAATTGTCATTGCAACGGTTTGAATAATTTTTCATAATAATTTTTTCTTTTTCCAAAATCTGTTACTCTCTGTTCAGTTTTTACAAAAGACTACAAGAGCTACACTTACAGAAGCAGTCCATGAAACATTCCTTGCAGTACAATAATCCACCAAGAAAACCTTGACTTTGTATTGTATTTGAGTTTCTTGTTACCTCCCATACTTTAAGGTGAGCAAGTTCTGCCTTGTGACAGCCTGTAAGGCAAGAATTCACATCCACATATAGATGTGAATGAAAACTGAGAACATACGCTATTTAAACTACTTGGCTTAAAGTCACAGCATCAGAATCCAGAGTTCTTGCCTCCAAACGTATCAGTACCAAACCTCAGTTCAGCAGGTTGATAGAAAAGGATACAATCCAAAACTTCCAGTTCTGCAGGGTCCTGCTTCTCACATACTCGTCAAACATCTTCCTCATGGGCTCAAGTCTCTGCCGTGTTATGACAACCCCGGTAGCAGGTAGCTGCTGTTGACAAGAACTGAAAAGAAGATGTTCTGAGGTCAGAACCCCCACCAGAAAGGTCACACCTCTCTTCCAGACTAAATTCTGTCCAGGCAAAAGTGTGTATCCCCAGTATCCTTGACCGAGGTGGCTTCCAGTGCAAGACCCCCCAGGGATGTAGCTGTTATAGCCAAGAATACATACTGTTTTCCAAACAATTTTGTCTACATTCACGCAACAAAGCCATTTCTCAAGCTGCTACACACTTGTAATTACAAGCAACAAAACTCAAACTAAAGTATAAGACAGAACAAAGTAGGTTTTGGCACCCAATTACAAAAAGGCACATTAGGAGTCAAGAAAAAATTTACAGAGTTACTCCTAAGCAACGTTACACAAGAAAATGTTACAAAGATTCTTAAGAAACAGATCAATTTAAAATAAAACCAGACGTCATCATACTTCAAAGAAAAATAAAAAGATTTTGATTTGCTGATAAGTCTAACATAATGTCTGAGCCTAACCCTTCTGTGGATGGAAGAAAAACCACTGGGGTTCTCAACATGCTTTGCAATCGCACATAACTACCATAAACCCACAGAGGAAACCAAGGTACCAGGAAGGTGAAGTGCCTTATCAGGGTTATGTTCAGACAGTGCCTAGCTCCTTGATTCCAAGGTCCTGCGTCTTATGTACCCAGCCATATTTTCCTATAAAACTTGACTGCATTTGGAAAGAAAACTGCAGCAAAGCCATCACAAAGAATAAGAATGTTTGATCACCCAGTGAGCCTAGCTTTAAAAAACCATCGTCACTGGCGGCTTCTCAGAATTATTCTGATTTTCTGCATCTTTTCTGATGCTGCCACTGCTGTGCATTCATGCTCAGAGCTTGCTGAAAATCCATACGGTTTGCTACTAATGCCCATCTCACAGCAATTGTGCTTTTTGTTTGGAAGTTGGTAGCAACTCTAGTTCTGTTTAATACCCATCTGTCGTTTGGCACGGCATCCGAGGCAAACGTCCCCCGTTGCTGACCAAAGCAACATTCAAGCTGCTCTGATTCATTACAGAAATTTCCCCAAATCTCACATGATGGTAGCGTTTAGCTCCTCGATTTCTTCCCGAAGGCGCCTGGTTTCCTCTTGCATCTGTGCTCTTTCCTGCTGTAGTTTAGCGATATATTCTACTGTTTTCTGGAGCGTGATTGCATGGCTGATCTAGACCAAACACAAACATAGAGCTCACTTTCTGGAACAAAGCTAGACAGATGAAGAGTTTGCCACTAACCTGCTGTAACACCTAGAAGAGCACTTCAGCACCTTTTCTTAAGTTTCCTTCACTGTGTGCAAAAACACACAGATAGTCAGACTGAAACACTGAACTCTTCCTTTCTCTGACTCCTGTTTGCACACCAGTACAGAGAAGTGTAGTGGTTGTTTTCTTCCACAAATTACATTTTTGCTAAGTCACTGAAAGAAGTATTTTAATAACTTAAAATGGTTTATTTCATTACCTATCCTCTTAAAAATATTCACAGTTCTTACTGAAGTACTGAAGGATGTGCTACACCTGCTGATAGGTTTATGGTGCTGCTAAAAGCATTGTTTGAAGCTGACTATATAGATTATTTCATTTGGGAAGTTATTAAACAGAATGTAACATAGTCTAGCTATTGCCAAAGGAAACAGAAAATGTCACAGTTATTTTTAAAAACAGTCTTAAGCTTTGAGAAAAGAATTAAAAATCTGTACTTGAGAAAGAAATTAATCAACACATTTTACTAAAGCTGAGTTTTCAAAACTGACTACCTTTCAAACAGGCTATTCAAATCAGGAAGTGAAATTCTGACAACTTACAGCCTAAATGTATAAAACTACAAAATTTATGTAACCAAAATCAACATGCTGTACAATAAGCTTTCATATTTCCCACGTTTCAAAAGGTACCGGTATTTAAAGGACATTAAGAATTTTGTTGTGCAGACAAGCCCGTGTTTCCATTATTTTGATTTCAATTTAGTGAACTAAGTTAACTAGTGTAACCAGAATATGTTCTTAATTTGGACAGAGACATTTGACAAAATGAAGTCAGTTGGGAATTTTTGTCTCCTGTCAATCTATGCACAAAAGACAGGCAATGGGGAAAAAAAAGCCCTGAGAATATCTGCAAGGCTGTGGGCACAGGGCCAAATTTAAGAAAAAATCTCATCAGACAAGACTCGTTCAATGTTTGAAGCTGCATATGAAGAACAAATCAAGCACTTTCACACACTTTTTTGACAACTATAAGCCATGGAGTTATCACCCTTCCCTTTCCAAGTCCCTCACTTCAAGTACCTTCACTGACTGACTGCCATTTTCAGTCAACAGTGAAGAAATTAAATTTATTAACAAGTCTTTCTAGAACGGCTCTTTCTTACATTCCATACTAAACTGTTAGTGCTGCCAAGGTACTCACCAACTTGGAGTTGGTTGGAACCAAGCTCTTCAGAGTACTGAAACCATTCTTGATATTAAATCTTCGTTTTTGTTCTGAAATATGCTTCATTCTTTGATTCTGCATAAATAAAATTAGCTCATTCTATGTTGTTCTCCTTTACAGTTCTACTGCTATTTCAGCTATTCAAATTCAGTGTCATTTTTGTTGAAAGCCACATGACTACAAATTTGCAAACAATGATTTAAGTTATTAAAAAGAACTGTCCAGTGTATTAAATTTCATTCCAAACCTTGTCAGGTTTTCTTCCTAAAGTAAAAATTCCCATTTAAGAACGGTACACAATTTCCTTTTCTGAAGTCAAATTCCAATTTTTGAGGCATGTGATTAGTTCGGATCTTGTTGAAGCCTTTAAGTTTAAAACAGTCCATATGATTCATTCCTAATATATACATAATGTCTACTGATGTAAACAGGCAGCTTGACAAAAATAAAAGAGAAGAAGAAAAAAGAATCCACAACTCTGTCCTGTCCTGAGGATAAAGGCTTTGTCAGGAATTGACATTTTCATCTGTAGCATTAAAAATTTAGAAGTTGTTTCCACCAAAATCCTGGGATGAAAATATGGAGTTGGCATTTTGAGGACGCATTCTCAACACGGCTAGGCTTTCCAGCGGTAGCTCACCATCACCCAATTTTATGATGCAGGAAGACAGTGTAATAAAGCAGTGAAATGGCTGCCCAAAGCCACAGAAAATGCAGGTTCAAGAGCACAACTGAGATTTCCAGTGCCCTCTAAGCTTTGCCAAACTGAAAAAAACAATGGTATGGAATTGTTCAGTCTAACACTGCAGAGGAGCAAAAGAGCATACATCTAGAGACTGGCAAACATCACTGTTTCTCTCTCGTCTTACAGGAGATTTACTGACAGTACACACGCAAAGCAGGTGAGTTTAAACAGCTATAAAGCCCATCTGCTTGCAGTGCCCCTACTTTTAAGAACACTCCTCCATCTAGTGGCCACTTTCCCACCATCGGCCAGTCCTAATAATTTGTTCCTTTGTTAACCTGCTCTCTAGTAGCAAGCACAGGCTGCAACTACTCATTGCGAGCATTTATGCCAAGCAAAGAACTTTTACGAGCACCCTGCAGCACACTCAGCAAGTGGCAGTTCTGATTCTCCTCTGCAGCCAAGCTAGAACTGAGTGCACTGACTGGCTGCAAGTGTTCAAACTTACCTTTCTGCCCTGGGAGTAATCAGCTGACATCAACTCAGAGTATACAGAGCCAGAGAAGCCAAATGAGGCTGGCACTTGCAAAATGGTTAAGTAACACTCCCTTTCACAACAGAACCAATGAGAGGGTTTTCCTGCATCGGCTGTTTTTTGTGGAGAAGCTTCTCATACCGTCACAGAAAGTGTTCTGACAAGGTCAGTTTGTGTATGAGGTACAGCCAGCTTTCAGATGCTATCTCTAGACCGCCAAGTTCTTACCCCAGTAATTCTTGAGGTGTTTTACAGCTGTAACTTGTAGAGTCTGTGGAGCTGCTTCTCTGTGGAGCAGCATAGCATCACTGGAGACATGTAAGTAACTCAGCAGGTCAAGAACTCCCCCTCCAGCGATGGCCAGAGCCCTGCAGACCTGAAGATCCCCAACAGAACAATGGCAAAAAGCCACAGTTCAGAAAACTAAGCCTGAAACCTTTGACCAAGTAAACTGAGACCTGTCATAACGCTCCTGTGAGCCACAGTAGGAACTGCTGTCACGACCGTAAGGACCTGCAGAGGTACATTTAAGCCTGGCCCCTCTGGTGACACAACCCTGAGGAGCAGAGCAGATTATTAAAGTCTGACATGTTGAACTGAACAGAGCAGCACAGATGCAGCGCAAGCTAAGCCTAAGGCACAAATACTCCACTGTTCCTAAAGCACAATTTACTCTCTAGTCCATGCTCAGACATCATGGCAGAAAAGTAGCTACAAAGGCAAAGAAGAAAAGCACCTCAAACGAAAGGACACACACCTTAATTGCAGCCGTATTAGGGTCAGTGGAAGGTTTTCCTGAGCAGCTGTTCTGGGAAGACTGTGGACTGGGGCTCTGCTCAGAGGTGCAGGGGGAAGCCTGGCCTGAATTCTGACAGTCTCGGCCTTCATGAAGGAAGAAAGACAAGTCACATGAACAAACAACTTTTTGTAGCAAATGCAACTGCTGAGAAGTTTCTATTCAGAATTGAACTGAAATGCAGTCGGCAACCAAATTATACTCATTGATGCAGCAACCACATGCTAGAAAACGTCAAGATTGCTGGGAAAGCTTAGTATTTCATGGCACAAGGCTAATACATCCCCAATAGCGATATGTAATAGTCCTTTCAAACACGCACACTTCAGCAAAGGCATGTTGAGTGTGTAGGCTGCAATTCCATCGTCCTGCTAGACTCCCCCATTTTGAGGCTGTGGGACATGACAGTAACACAGGCCATTTACCAGCAAAACCAGCATATGTCTCAAACCAGCCCAGACACCGCTCTAGCAACACGCATGCAAAAGGAGTCTTTGCACTTACCTATTGTTAACAAGGATTGTGTCTGAGATCCTCCAATCAAAGTTATAGTTATGATACTGAACAACAAACCTATTCAGCACTTTCTACACAGATGCCTTTCACATGGGTTTAATTTCTTGGCGACTACGACAGTACATCCTTTTAGAAAGGAGCCACTTACAGGAAGCACAAAATTGCAGTTTGCGGGAACACTGCACAGTAGTTTAAGACAAAAACTGCAAACAGCTGGATGCAACCGAAGCTGCAGGGCAGAAAAGCCTAAAAAGCTTTTCCTTCAAAAATTACCCAGGGATCCTCAAGGCCCATTTACACCCTGCCTAACCAATGGAAACACACATGTGTAGGGGAGAGAGAATGCTTACAGCTTTCTAACTTACTAGGTGTAGGTGAGGGAACTTGTGAACTGGTACTGTGGGAAGGGATTTGCTCTCCTTTCACCAACACATCCTGGACTACACTAGGAGAGAAGAGATGTGAGACTGTGGACTGGGTTTGTTGACTACTTGGTGCTCGCTGTGCTGGACCAACCAGAATGTTACTACGGAACTCCGTCACCCCGGGAGCCTGGGAACAGCATAGAAATAGCACAGAGAAAAACAGAGAGAAAGAAAAAGAAGCAGGAAGGAGGGGATGGGGGCAGAGGGAGAGAAGGGATAAGAGAGAGGAGAAAGAGGGGGGAGAGAGAGAGAGATTTGTTACCTTGCCTTTCACTAAAAGTAGCAAATTAACACACGATTAACAATCTGATGACATGAAACAACAGCTAAATATATAAGGAATTGGCAGGCACTGAAGTCAAACTTCTGGCAGGAGACCAGTATCCTTTCATAACTTAAAGCAGTATTACAGCGCATGAATAGCATAATATACTAAAATCTATTTCCATCTTCCTGTATACAACACATTGGGAAACCCGCTCATATAGTCCAGGCATGCTTTCCAATATGTAAATGGAAAGGTGAGCATCCTGGGTTGCTTCTAGCCTCTGCACAATTAAGAAAAATCACAAACCATCCTCACAGTATTGTGTTGCGCAAGACAGAGTCTGTGAAGACTACACAGTGCTTCCAGGCCCATACAGTAGCTAAATTAAAAATTAGCAAACATAATGCTGAATGCACAAACGCATATGCTGGGTAACAGGTGAGATTTAGTGGACTAGTTACCCTCCTGAGCACATTATGGCTCTAAATATTGGAAAATAACAGGCCTAGAAAACAAATATATATACATTTTTTTTCTTCTCCTTACTCTGACAATTCCAGCTGGTGCAATTGCAACATTAGATTGAGACGTGGCTGGCGTCAAAATCCCCTCTCTTTTTAAAGGTGCTGGAGTTACAATCACAGCTCTGGACTGTCCCTGAAAGGCAGCTGAAGAACACAATTAAGTTAGCATAGTTAATGAGACAGAAAAAAAAAAAAAAGCTGGAGATTATTTTGTATGAAATAACGCATAATTGAATAGGGGAATGGATTAATGGGCACCTATTTGGTACTATTTCATTGCAATACAAAGTGCCACCATTTTTCTGATAATCCCATTAATCTAGTACAAAGGAATTTTACACACCAGTGATTTCTGAGGCTTCTATCACCACTGTTTCAAGCTGAATTTACAGAGCTACCTAGTAAATCAGGGAGGTACAAAGTGTCTTCATTCTATCAGAGCTGGGTTTGACAGAAGAAGGATCATCTTCACCTCTCCTCTTACATCCATAATTCTTGGATCTCAGGCTCGCTCTGCTGACCCAGAAAGGGTCAATGACAGGAACCAACTGACAGATGCATATTCAATGTTTCATGCTTCCTTGTATCCAAGTTCTCTTCCTCACCACTTCACTCTACTAACTTCTTCCACTAATCCATTTTATAGCTGCTCTACATGACACACAGGCACAAGATAATCAAACGTGATTGATAATCAGCACCAAAATTCCAGCAGATAGGCTAAAGAATCAGGAGGTCTGCAGTGTTAAACAGCTAGAGATAATTGTGAATAGCAGCCATTGTCTCCACAAAGTTACAAAAATTTCTCAAAAGAAGTCTGTACAGGAGGCTTGCCCTCAGGAGAGGAAGCGGGATCCTTGCTCTAAAGTCTTTTTCACCGCTACAGTATTCGAGGCTAACAAATCTGTTAGGGTTTCAACTTAACCAGTACAGATGTACAGTTACTTACATGGTATTAATGCTGACGCTGTTCTTGCCCAGACTTTAGAAAGAACATGACTAACCATCCTATACTGTTACTAAGAGAAGAATCATGCAAAGACACAGCTTCTGTATGCTTTTTGAGAAAACGAAACCAAACTTCCTTGGTTTCATTCTAGCCTGTATGGGCTTCAGCTCTCCTTCCTACCAATAAAGTTGTGATGTATGAAAACCGCCACAATCGCTCAGTCACTGCCCACCCACCCCTCTGCAGTTTAGCATCAGGATACTGAAGGACACACACAGTAGGACACGGAGACAGTGCGGGATATCCAATGTCCTCTCCCCAACTGTGTCATCTGTGACTAACAACCGTGTTCTGAATGAACTACAGTTTCTGTATAGCCTTTATTAGAAAGGCCTGTGGACTGCACAAACCTTATGTCAGCCCTTGCGCGGGTATATCTGGCAGAGAGCACTGTCACACTGATACAGGGAGTTCATTCTTTGAGTATTCCCACATACAAAGCTGGAATCACAACTCTTCTACTGTTCACTAATGTTCAGCCGGACTTAGGGCATCTCTACTGAGCTAAAGAGCCTCCTCTCACCAATGCATTAATGCTGCTGTACAAACTTCGTATTTCCAACTTCCACGTTTGGGTAACTGTCACAATCAACACATATTTAGATGCCCCTTTACATTTTTCATTTTTATATCCTACACATGCACCTTCTGCCGATTTTTCTCTCAAAATCAGAACATTTATCCTGAAGTTGTGATAGCAGAGCTCTTTCCCATGAGAAGTCTTGCACTTGATGAGAAAATCTCTGCAGATTTTTAAGTCCTTATATCTCAGGGCAGTAAATGTTACACATCCTTTTCTAACACAGGTTATAATACATTTTGCTTTATAATCATGAGATCATTTGTTTGTCCTGAACACAAATGACAGGCATAAATGCCTCAGTTACAAGTACTCATGTTTATTGTATCACCAAAAATAAAGCTCCAGTCTTTACATAAAATCTTGGATTTGACCTCTGAGCCTAGTGTCCCAGTACTTTAGGAGCACTGTGATTCTTGAACACGTGCCACTACCAGGAATGGAAAACAGCAACAACTCTAAATCTAGATGATAAACAAAGCTGTTTGTTGTGATGGTCTAGAAGTAACTGACAAAGCACCGGGAAAGTGATATATGGGGTGAAGAACAACCCAGGAAGCACTAAGAAAGCCAGGAGCAAAGGCTTTCTGAAAATGAGTTGCCTATTATACTAGGTGAGAAATGCATGTCTTGACTGCTGACAGTACATGGATTCTTGCTTTACAACATACTATAGACAGAAGCACTGCCATTAACACCCTAGGGCTATTAATCGTGGACCAACTTGTTCCCAGTGGCATGTCAGAATTAGATCCTTGGGTCTGTTCTACTCCTGAACAGTGATTTTTTTTTTCCCCCCAGTGGGTAACCACAATGCCAGGCCCTGGCAGACACACCTAGTCCTTAGTAAAGCCTGTTTAACAAGACTCCTCCAGGCAGGGTTTTTCTTGGATTATTGTTGCCACATTTGAGGTGGCTGAAGTCACTTGGCCCCCAGCCAGCACAAGTCTCGAACCAGAGTGCAATAATCCCAAGAAAAAGTGTACTGCCTGTTCTGCTCTAGCCTTGAGCTTTCCCACAAGCAAAACTCTCTTTGTTCATGTTTGCTATTCTTAGCCTTGTGCAGCGCCAGTGGCTCCAAATCCCACCCGATGTGAAGGTCCCAGGATGTCAGTCAGGCACTCATACTCCAAACTGAAAACCAGGTGCTCCTGACAGCATCTCAGGAGGCTGCAGATTGCTTGAGATAAAGATGTTCAGCTCCCCTTGCCTATTCTTAGTCCTTCCCCACTGGAAGGGCTGATTCTCATCACCCTGGTCCTGCTAGGGAGCACTGATGGTCGATGAGAGGCACACTCCCATGCTTCCACCTGGGCCAATGCTGTGGTCCACTTCAACAGCTGCTCCCTAGCCAACACTACTTGGTCTCAAAGAGTTTCAGGCACACCAAGATAAACCTCAGAATACATCCATGGTATTACCAAAGGATGTACACGAGTACCCTGGTATTACAGAGTGTGATCATGCACAGGTAGGCGTAGTGACCTGTCCAGTGCAACCAGATGAGTCAGTGACAGGGACAGATCCACCATTCTCCATCCCACACTATCACCCTACCATCTCCAGCTCTACTGTGGTTGAATGTTCTGAAGGGCAGAGATAAACAGAACAGCATTAAACATCAAAACCAAGGTTTCTATGGGGTAGGAGCACAGAACTGTAGTCATCACATGTGCTGATGCATCTATACAGCCTAGCACAACTTATACGATATCCCCTTTGGCAGGCCAGCTTTTCACACTCACAACCAAACTGCTTCCAATCCTCACAGCAGTCCACAGCATCCCATTGAACAGTGCAGCCACACACCAGTGGACTCAGGGGTCCCTTGGACACCCTCAGGAAGCTATATTTCTACTTATGATGTAAACCAAGAAAAGCAAGAAGGTGTCTCCCTCCTGCTAGTCCCACTCGGAAAAGAAAAACATCACCTCACCAGTGCTCCTCACCTGGGGTGATGAAGGCATTCTTTAACAATAAGGACACTGTTTCAGGCTTCGGAGCAGGCACTACTTTTTGTGACTGTTTGGGCCTCGTCCCAGCACTGGCCAGAGGAACAGGTTTGGGGAGTGCAAATGTCAGTTGGGACTGCAGCTGGGGCCGGGGCTGTCCCTGCAGGACAGCAGTCTGGAAAGCCAGGTTACAAGGCACGCCTGCACCTGGCTGCTGCGTTGCCAGGACAAGGTTCTGACTCTGGCTGAAGGTGGTGGCAGGGGCATTGTGGGTCAACGTAGCAGAAGCTGTGTGGGTGATAACTGTAGATTCACAGAAGCCAAACTTCTGGGTTTCCGGTGCAGCAAATGCAGCTGGTGGAGAGCTTAAGCTGGAATTCAGAGGTACTGCAGGTAACGGGGACTCGTGCTGCTCTGTCGCAGGCTGAAGCAGTGGCAAGGGTGTCTGAAACACAGAAACACAGAATGGTAGGGGTTAACATAAACGTTTGTGGTCCACTAAGAGATGAGTTGGGAGTGAAATCCGATGGCTGGATGAAAGACTCCTCACTTCTAATGCTGGCCAGCCAGTGCCAACATCACGAATGACAGGAGCAGGTACTGAGGATGCAATCAGTCCATCACTGGTGTTCCCTGCTGGAAGTGTGTTGGGCAATGAACCCGAGGCTGTTTTAAACATTGAGAACCATTCTTACCTGGGAAGAATGGCTGCTGCTATCTGTTGTAGCTGAGTTGACAGTAGACACAGAAGGGAAATAACTACTGGAACGACTGGGTGTGAATAAATCTGAAATATGAAGAGTCACCTATTAATTTTCTACTTTTCATACTCAAGGTAGAGCATTGCTAGATACTAAAATACAAAGAAATATAAATATTATTTAGTAAATAATGAAACATGAGATTTTTGCTTCATGAAACCGCTGGTGACTCAGCAATGAGTTGTCGTTTTCCAGGGGAACTGATCTCTTCAAAGCAGTCTTCAACTTTCACGCAAGCTGAGGACAATACAAAAATCAGTCTGCTGTTTCAGGCTCACCTACACACAGGCAGCCAAGAGCTGATTTCTCAATGCAGTCCCACAAAATTCAGTTATCTGATGCAGACTGCATGCAGGCCCAGCAAACACATGTGATCTTTGACTTCCTTGAAGATACGTAACCATCAAAGTTGTCAGTAGTGGTTTAATGTCATATGTAATTCTTGAGAGTACCACAAAATATTCCAAGGCAAACAAAGCGTTATACCACTTCATCACTAAGAAGTGTTAAATGGGAATACCTTAGTGATTCTGTGAGTTCTCCTGTCTATATCTGATGTGCTATCTTTAATTACTCAATGACTTAAAGTCTAAATGCTACCCTTTTGAAAGGCAAATTAACAACCAGGTTCAAACCTTGGAATATACAATCCTAAAGTGACTCTCAAACCCAGGTAAGTAAAGGAGTGGGGACACAGTAACAAGGAAGTCTACCCACATACGCATCTGCTTGAAATAATGAACAATGACAACATATATGAAGTGTTCTTCACCTTTCACTCAAATCTCTTGCCTTCTGAGGAGAGCAGACATCTGCAACATTTAATCTTCTGTTAAAAACTAGTTCATAAATCACTGCAATTTTTTAAAAATGAATTGACTATATATCTGATTCTTACCCTGAAAAGGCTCAAAAGTATCCATAAAATCAAAATTTGGCTGGAGAGGAATAAGTCCTGGTTGAATCATGTCAGCATTTCCTAAGTGTCCTGGAAAATTCAAGAGACAGATCAGATTAGCTTCACATCAATCGCACAGTAACAGCAGTAGGAACATAGCATTAGGCTAGAACACCAACACACGCTCCACATCCAGGCTTGACCAGGGTGTTTACAGAAAAACTGCTGCTGAAATGAACTGAGCATCTGCTTTTCTTCAGAACTACATCACAGTTCTGAAATTCAAGCTGTTTAAAATAAACCATCATTCCATTTCCTTTTGCTTCAAACACACTTCATGTAAACCACAGTTGCTCTGGAGTTGCTCAGACGTCGATGCAGCAAGGACGATGCATAAGGGGCATCTGCTGTCCCATTAGACAGTCAGTGTCTTAAGTTAGCACTCGACAGAACTGTGTAACTCTTAGGATTGTTTTTACAGGAGATGTGATTTACACTTGTTTTAAGGGACACATCCAAAGAAAAAATGCATAGGCACTCCCTTAAAAATACACACAGATACATGCCTTCAGATAAATAACAATGCCTTCACCGCTGATAAAGGTAAATACTGCTCATTACAGATTTATTCAGAGCAACATTAGAGAACAATGCTAGAGGCAGCACATAAGAAGCTAAGACAGAAATTTAGATTAATAACTGGGATTCCATAACCTATAAAGCATTAGACAGCTACATTCTCTGACCTATTTTTATCTGTATCAGCAAAGTAAGATAAATTTCTTAGGCAAGACTAGAAAAGCAGCGAAGCAACAAACCAGACTTCTCCTAGAGGTTCCCACTGTAAAATCAACATAGCTAACAGCCAACAAATACCTATGTCTCTGGAATTAGGCCAGGAAACCAGCTGATGTGAAGACAGTGTGGAGAACAACGTGTCGGTGAACTCAGACATAAGCATATCTGCATCCAAGAGGCTGCCTTCCTCCATAGGGACAGGGGTTTCTCTGCCATACCTTCTTTTTTGCCAGAGAACCACATCATCGTCCTGCCAAAGGAAAGGAAGAAAAGTCAGGCTGCCTAGACAACCCTAAAGCAGTCTGGTGCAGATATATAAAAACAGCCTCCATTTTTCACATTTTTAGAGAAAGAAACTCTCCTGTCAGAGCCATTCAAATGGACTGAAACGGATCAGTGGTACTTCTAATACACCAACAGCTTCAGCTCACTGATTTGAGAAACAGCAGAAAACTTCAGTAGAATACCACAATACTCTGAGAACGGGTTTTGCCCAAAAAACAGATGTTGATTAGAAGGATGCAAGACAAAACAACTTCATCAACACTTTCTAGTTTCATTGACTACATGTGTATTTTTGCAGTTTAACAATTCCTTGGTTAGAAATTTTAAAATAACATACACAGCAAAAACTCAAACCAAACACCTCCTGTCTTGAAGTGTATCTGAATCTCTGAAATGTAGTTAATGTAACTGTAATCTGACTTTGCATGAGGTATGTTGATATACCTGTGGGTACTTTTAGCCCATGAAAAATACAAAATAATGGGACTTGGCTTACCTGTCCTTCACTACAGGCTAAGTTAAATTGCATTGCTTTGCATTTGCTGCAGACTAAAAGCACACACTGTCAGGTTCTTGTGGCTGAGCCAACATACAGCTGCAACTACACCAACATACCATGGTGGCACATTGGAGCTCATGGCCAAAACAGCTGAGAGTTTTGTGAACCTGGAGCAGATACAGACTTATGCTTAACTCCAAAATGGAAAGAGGGAAAAAAAAAAAAAAAAAAAAAA
>Ga0065711_1034280_pt1 | contig 24039 bp, 14 predicted proteins | sample Hoacrofraction12_FD_59098 | JGI IMG/M metagenome (GOLD analysis project Ga0065711, IMG submission 59098) | Hoatzin crop microbial communities from Cojedes, Venezuela - Epithelial fraction 12 v2 (version 2) | ecosystem: Host-associated > Birds > Digestive system > Esophagus > Crop | place... | reverse complement strand
CACCGCGATCCCGGGGCTCTGCGGCTGCCGCCCCCTCCGCGCTGTGCCGCAGCTCTTTTATTTTACCGCCTTGTTTGGTTGTTGTTGTTGTTTTTTTAAATTATCAGTATTATTTTTAATTTTTAATTATTTTTTTTTTCTTCTCACCGCGGGGAGGCCCCTGCAAGCCCACGGCGTCATCCTCCTCAACCCACCGCCACTAAAAAATACATATAAATATAAAAATTAAATTTTTTATACATATATATAATTTATAAGTGCATATAGAAAATATATATAGCATCAGCATTCCCCCCCCGACTCCAGCCACAGCCCATCCTCCCCCCTCCTCTTCCCGGGAAGGGGCCGGGCCTCCCCGCCGCGGGCTCCGCCTCGCCTCACCTCAGATGCCCTCCGCCGCCGCCGCGTTCTCCCGCCGCCTCCATCTTACGCTCTCCCGCCCCCGCCGTGTCGCAGCCGGGAGCGGCCGCCTCCGCTAACATGTCCGCCTCCCTTCGACCTGCCTGACTGCCGGGACCGGCGGGCGGGGACGGTGCTGCCCTGGTTCCCCCAGCCGTCCCGCTGCTCCGTGTCCCCCCCGCCAAAGCTCTCGGAACCCCCCTTTTCATGCTTCGTAAACCCAGAGAGCTCCCGGACCTCTACGGGTTCGTGAGTTCCTTTGCTGGGTGCTGTGGATTTATTTTGGGAAAAGGCGATGTTTCTCTGCAGTGGCACCTGAACGGGTTTCAAGTTTCTGTTGCTCGAGCCGCCTTAACCCATCGCTGAGGGGCCTTCAGACTGAGATGATGTCATATTAACCCCTCACCAAAACGGAGACCATGCCACCCCATCACCAGAACTGAGACCACTGAGACCGTGTCACATTAACCCTTCACCAAACCTGAGACTGTGTCATGTTAACCCATCACCAAACGAGATGATGCCACGTTAACCCATCACCAGAACTGAGACTGTGTCACATTAACCCCTCGCCATGTGGCGGTCATGTTAACCCACTGCCAAAACTGAGATGATGCCACGTTAACCCATTGCTAGGACCAAGACAGTGTCGTGTTAACCCATCACCAAACCTGCCATGGTGCCACATTAACCCCTTACCAAACCTGAGATGATGCCACATTAACCCGTTGCTCACACTGAGACGGCCACGTCAACCCGTCACCAAAACTGGGACGATACCAGCGGTGAGGAGTGACCTTCCTGCTGCAGTAAAGCAGCAGCCGTCCTCTGCTGCAGTGCCCAGACCCCTCGCATTTCACCCTGGCTCCTGGCCCCAGTGCATGCGCAGTTCCTGAAAGTGTTAACTTTCTGCAAAGCCTGCCACTCTTAATACAGCAGGCTATTCTCCTTTAACTTAATCGTTCAAGATTTTCTGCATGACAACAGCTCCTGACAAGAAGGTTTTAGGGAGGTCGAGAGGCAGGGGAAACAACTTGGGGAATGCTCGTGTTTTTTATTGTGAAGATCAAAGTTAGTTTTTAAATGTTTTCCAGTACAGTATCTGGTTTCCAGTTATGTGCAGAAATTTATCTCCTTTCCCTCCACCTTACCGGTGTTTTTCATCAGAAACAAAAGAGGTGTTGGGGGTGGGGGGGGAGCGTTGTCTGACTTTACATTAGACTTTCCTAGCGTTCCAGTTGAAACTGAAGGCATCTGTATTTTAATCCCTGGTCGATTCTGCTCAGCAAGAGAGGATCATTCGCAGCCTCCCACCATTGCGTTGCTGCTGCTGCAAATCCTCCAGCAGTGGGAGTCCTGAAGCATAAGCATCGGCTGGCTTTGGAGCTGTCTTAACTTCAGTACTGGGAAGCCATGCTGGGTGCTGCAACTCTAAAGAATACTGGCAACTAAATTTACAATAATGTTGTAACTGCCACCGCTGGTGGCATTATGCAGTTGGGTTGTGAGAGTTTTCCTTAGGAAGTTTAATTCTTCACCAGTAGAAATTCCTTCCAGACAAAGTAAGTATATGGAAAGCAGCTTTGCAGTAAAGGGACCTGGGGGTCCTGGTGGACACCAAGTTGAACATGAGCAAGCAATGTGCCCTTGCAACAAAAAAGCCAACAGCATCTGGGCTGCACGAGGGGGAATATCGCCAGGAGGAGGAGGGAGGTGAGCCTTCCCTTCTGCTCAGCACTGGTGAGGTTACACCTGGAGTGCTGGGTCCGGTTCTGGGCTCCCCAGCACAACAGAGACATGGACATACTCGAGAGAGTCCAGCGGTGGGCCACGGAGGTGATGAAGGGACTGGAGCATCTGTCCCATGAGGAGAGGCTGAGAGAGCTGGGATTGTTCAGCCTGGAGCAGAAAAGGCTTGGGGAAGATCTTATTAACATACATAAATACCTGGAGAGAAGGTGCAAAGAGATGGAGCCAGGCTCTTTCCATTGGTGCCCAGTGACAGGACCAATGGCAGTGGGCACAAAATGAAACACAGGAGATGTGTTTGAACATCAGGAAACACTTTTCACTGTGAGGGTGACTGAGCACAGGCACAGGTTGCCCAGGGAGTCTGTGGAGTTTCCATCCGTTCAAAAGCCACCTGAACGTGGTCCTGGGTGACTGGCTCTAGATAGCACTGCCTGAGCAGGGGGGGTGGACCAGATGACCTCCAGAGGTACCTTCCAACCTCAACTATTCCGTGATTTTGTGGTCTGATAGCTGGATGGGTCGGTCAGTGCAGGTTCAAAATCAATGTTTAGGAATATGTGACAGAAAAAGCAAAAGGTTCAAACATACTGACTTCCTTTCATATTTTTGGGTACTGCTGAGTAACACCCTCAAATCGATTCTTCTGTGTTTACTGGTACTGGTGAAGGGGTCTTGTGGGTTATACAGCTCATGCTCCAAATGTTTTTTCAGCTTTTAGAATTTATTTACTACACAGCCTTTGTATGCGGCTTAGCACAACACGAATTGTGCTGTGCTTGATTATGCCTGTGATTGCACATACGTGCCACATTATCATAAATCATCTCTAAGGACAAAAGAGAGACTGGAAAGGCCTCGCTGGCCTTACACCCATCCTCCTAGTCCCTTTATTTTTCAAAAAGAAGATATCCCTATTAAAGAAAGTTGTGTCTTCGAAAGATGTATCTAAACAACATGATAGTAGATCCTGTTTTGCAGTCTGGTTGTACCAGCACAAGCTTTGTTTAGTAACAATCAGTTAAAAACACTGTCTTAGTCCTTAAGTTGATTTTAACTGTTACATTTGCCCTAGAATATGAAAAATGCTGTTATAACCTTAAACTGAAGAAAATAATGGATTGCTTCTTTATACTCATAAAATGCTTTTCTGTGTAACAACCAACCACTGACTTCGACTGTCACTCCTTTTCTATGCCCCTCTTTTAATGTTAGCTTGTACTGAATTTAGGTAAAATCTCTACTAGTCAGTCTTGCACTGAAATCAGCTTAAGCTGAAGTCTGTGGCAAATCAGCTTTAGCTAACTTGATTTCGGTTGTTTTGTGAGAGAGCCAGAGGAGGTTTTAGATACCCGGAGCAGCATACGGGCACATAAACTCCACACAAATTCAAAATTGCAAAGACCTGCTCCACAGCTGACTCTTGGTGCTAGAAGAGCCTAAACTCTGAGCTTCTCTTAAATATCGCTGACATGGAGCTCCTGTGTGTGCCCTCACACAATTAGGTCTTCATATAAATATGCATTCAGTTTGTAAATTTGCCCAGATCTCAGCCCCTGCTAAGAACATCAAGGCAGCTGTAGCAAGCCCATCAGGCCGGTCGTACTGTCTGAAGCAGTGGCCTAGGGATGAGTTTAAGAAACTGCTTCAAACAAACTTCAAAGCAGCTCAGAGGCTTTGTGATATCTTTATGTTCAATTGCAAAACCCTTAGAGCAGAACCTGGGATTCAGATCTCTGCCCTGTTCCACCCAAGTATCCAAAGTTCTCTCATTCAGAGTGAAATGGTTTTAAAAAGAAGGGTGGAGACCATCTTCTCCAGAACAGCCGGACAACGGAGCACTTGGTTTCAAGGTGAGAGCTGTGGGTGTGAATCCCCTCAGGAAACGGGAAACTCCATTCTCTCTGAGGACCGATTTCCTGGGTACAGCCGCAGCCTCGGAGAACACCAGAGCTGCGGTCCGGGCTGGAGACTGCCGGCTGCAGAAGCCTTTCTCTAGCTTAGCTGAGTAAGGCTCCTAATTTCCAGAGAGGAGTGTGGCTAAAGGTCGTAGTTTGTCCTTGGTATTTTCTTCTTGGCTGCTCACGATGTCCCGCTACGCAGCGCAGTCATCGCTCTGACAGCCTTTCTAAGGCTGCCGTTGTCGGGCAGACAACGGCACGCTCTGCCCTTTCTTCAGAGACAGTTGATTGCAAGTCAGCTCCGGTGTGGGCAGTTAATGCAGTGCTAAATTAAAGCTGATCAGTCCTGCTGGGGTGAGGAGGATATGAGGTCGTGCTCACTGTGCTGACTTGGCTGCACAACTTCCAGTTCGGAGCACGGGCAGTGCTTGGGTAAGGTTGTGTAGCACAGCCGGAGTTACCAACGTCCTCTCTCCCACCGAGTATGGAACCCCAAGTGCCCACCTTAGAGCTGTGACCCCTACACATCCATGAAAAGCACATAGATATTGTCACAAACATAGCACGATGCCTCACCATTGCCTCAGCAATTTGCAAAGCAGTTTCCTGCCAATGCAAAGGTTCAGGAGCGAGAAAGTTGTCGTTGCAGTGACACCGCTCTCTGCACCATAGATCTCTTTTTCTTTTCTTCTGTTCTTTTTTTCCCCCTTAGAGCTGCCAAATAGTTTCCACCTAATCTTCTCAAATACTAGTGCCTGTAACACTGGAGGATCTCTGCCACCACAAATGTAATGCAGGCTCCAGGTTCAAATATGTATTTTGTGTGTGTGTGACTTTACCATGGTCGATTGTCATGTGTGTTGGCATTGCAGGCCTGCATAGTTCACTGTGTAGAGGAAAAAAATGTAAAGAGAATGGAAAGAAGATTAAGGCCTTGGACAGCCAGGTGATCTAAAAGGTGCTTGATTTCTGAGGCGAGACACTGGGAAAGGACATGATTCTTCTATGAATGTGCGTTCCTTCTTTTTAATGCAGCTGTTTATTTATCTGTGCAGCTATTTATGTGTATTTCACTTGTTTGAAATCTAGTAAGAACAGCAATTAGTACTTATAGCATTAAGGTGAGTGCTACTTTTTTGTGTTACAAATATCAACAATGAATCAGAAAAAAGCCACAGCTTGCTGTGGGTTCAGAGCTTAGAACCACAGAATCATAGAATCATTAAGGCTGCAAAAGACCTCTAAGATCATCCAGTCCAACCATCAACCTGTCACCACCATGCCTGCTAAACCATGTCCCGAAGTGCCACATCTACATGTTTCTTAAACACCTCCAGGGATGGTGACTCCTCCACTTCCCAGGACAGCCTGTTCCAATGTTTGACCACTCTTTCAGTAAAGTAATTTTTCCTAACATCCAATCTAAACTTCCCCAGTGCAACTTGAGGCTTGGTCAGAAAACTTGATGTTGGAGTTTGAGATTAGCAACATGCTGTTTGGCATTTCAGGTAACGTTTATCACTTGAACAAGTAGCCAGGCTGGGGTTGGATAGGTCTAGTTGACACTAGAGCAATTTGTCTACTTCAAGATACAAAGAGAACAAATCTTAGAAAGACTGCATCGGTCGAAACACCAACTTCCTGGTGGCCTTAGACTGTTCAAAGAACAGTGCAGACAAGTGAAGCAACTTAACAAGACAGCTGCAAGGGAACTTTGCAGGATTAATCAGACTGTACTTCTAGCACCGTAGCTAGCTTTGTCCTCTAAACCAACTTTCCCTGCAAAAAAAAAGTTATTATTTTCTCACTAATACTGTTCAAGGAGCAACTATTGCTGCTGCAAATACGAAAGTAGTACGAAATATCCTTTCTTACTGTTTGAAGAAGTTGGGTAGAGAGACAGAACAAGTCTATTATTTAGGCTTTCTTAATTTTGTCTACTGCCATGAAGCTCCCTTCACCTGACTTGGTAGAACCTAGGAAACTCCTTTGTATGTCCCAGCTTTACTCTGGCTGAGAACCTCCCCTCACTAATGTATGTGAATCAGAAGTCCAGTTATATTTAGCATGTTCCTGGACAAGTTCACACCAGCCAGAAGCAGTAACACAAATCAAAAACATCAAATATTTTCTAACGACCTGTATTTTCAAATATACATTTTGCATGCCTGGTTTGGATTCCAACATCCTAAAGCCCAAAGACATTCAAGTCTGCTTCCATGGTTTGCAAGAACAGAATTACAACAAAATTAGCACTTGGCTGCTGCCAGCATTGCACATGAAGTTCTACATAAATATGAATCTAAATTACCTAACTTGCTAATTAAATAGTCATTTGCATACAGCAAGTGGTAGTTCATGGTATGCAAGCGTTGTTTAGCTCCACCCAGTACTTACATGTACAAGGGGCTTACTGCCCAGGATGCTGAATCTGCCAAGAACTTTGTTCAGATCCACAACTTGTCCTTCTTAGAATTCAGTATTAAGAACAAATAATAAAGGTCAATTTCAGTAAACATTTACTTATAGAAGTAACGTTAAATCACTATGCTGTTCCTCTTAATACCCATTGTGCCTTATTTTGTGCAAGACTGTGACTGGAAGCTCAATTTACCTGTTGATGTTTCCACCAGGAGCTGTTTTGAGAATTTCAGCATTCATTTCATCAAGCAAGTAAATATTTACTACTCTGTTTCTCCTAAAGCAGCATTTGTTGTTACATGATAACAAAAGAAGTTTTGGTATTTCTGCAGAAATGAACACAACTTGATTTTTCTTCCCAGGAATCACCCGGCTATGAAAGGCAGGAAAAGTGATTAAATGTGCATTTAGATAGACTTACATGTACATGTTGTATAACTTTGAGAATCCTACTCTCTGTGCTTGTTAAGAATCACAGCTGTTGATTTTACTGCCTATGTTATTCTACTACAGCCACTATTTCTGAAGAGCAAAAAAACCAAATGAGCAGCGAACTCGTAATTCCCATCTTTTTTACTGCATATGTAAAAAAGATCAGCATAAAGACTTTTCTTATTTTTTTTTACATAAAAGTGTTTGCTGACTTTCAATCTGCTGTACCAGAGAAGGTCCACAGAGAACAATAATGCTTAGCAGGTGCCAATAAGGACACAAACTGAGAGCTAATTTCATCTGCTTCTCAGGTTGCTGAACGTACTAGTTGGAATTTCCCTAATTATCTTCTTCACCTCCTAGCTTATAAAACAAATGCACTCTATGGAATAGGCATTGAAATCAGAGAGAATATAGAAAAAGTTCATTCTTTCAACAGATGCAAATTGCATTTTGTCTTGACTGGTTGTTAGAGACCCCGAGACTGCACACAGTTGCCATTGAGAAGTTTGTGTATAGCAGATTGTACAGTATCTTTACTTTGTAGTACTGACTTTGTTCAGATACAAACCTTAGGCGCTTGGGGATTGCAGTCCACTGTTCTTGTAAAGACGATTTTTTTAAAAAAATTCTAGTTATCATTGTCAGCTTTGTTCTCAGTCAGTTTCAAAGGGAATGCCACATTTAATAACTAATATTATTTCATTGTGGAGGAATCGGTCCTCCAAGAATGTAAAAGATGTGGAAACACTGTGACAAAGTATCGTACCAGTTCAAGGCAATATTTCTCTTCCCAGGAGTGATGAATACTGGAGCAATGGCAAACACTACCTGACTTGTCTGGATCACCACACACACAGTGCCCTCCAGCTTCCTTCGGCATGCAGAAATGCACAGCCTCCCAGCAGTGGTTAATGTCCTCCCTTTGGGAACAGCTCACTCAAGAATTCTCTTAAAAGCTGGCATATACATCCCTAAGCAGCTTTTCTGTAGTCAGGATGTCTGTTGATCACTTGGTATCTTTCCATGACTCGGGTTGTTTGTCCTGCTAAGTTCTGTATGTGGCTGGTGTTTTCACTGCTGTCCAGAATGATTTGGAACTTTGTGAAAACACAGCACAGTGCTTGGAATAGACTAAACATGCCGAGTATGTCACGTTAGCAGCCTTTTTTCAGTGTTTCACAGCGGACATTCAGTACAATTTATTTTTAGGTGATACAAACAATAAACATCACTCTTGGGTTTGTTGTTGTTCTTGTTTTTCAAAAACAGCATATACAGAAAACATCTCATAGGACAAATGAAAACCAGGGCCTACCTCTCCAAATTAATCCCTTGAGGTATTCAGTTTGTCACTAAGGCTAATTTTGATTGTAATCCAAAAACAGGACGAAGCCTTACACTTTTTGAAAGAGGTTGGATAGGCACATAATGATAACAAATTAATGCATTTTTGAAACAACATTTTGTTGCAGTGACTGATGCTAACTGACCTATCAAAATAAGCAAGTAACAGAATTACTAACAACTAATACAGCAACTTAGTATCTTTTTTATTTTTGAAAAGGTACAGTATCTCAGAGTGTCAGCAGATAGTAAACTTGTCCAGTTGCTAATGAGTTACTTTTTTCTGGTGCTCCAGAGATGGTCTTTGAAAATGAAGTAACCCTCCAGATGAACTCTGTTACGTCCACAACATTGTTGCTGGTAAGTGGATGATTTATGGAATTATTAACGGAGTTGGTCTTCTGCTGTTTCAAGAATTTTTCTTTTCTAACAAAACGCAGTAAAGGAAAGACCTATGAGAAAGCAGGAAGAATCTGCCTAGTGGCCTTGAGTATGCACTGCCAACATGTTTTATACAGATGGTGCCAAAAAATGCTGCAGTGTGTGTTGTGTTCCTGACCCAAAGCTATTTGCAATTTGCCTTTGGAAAATAAAGATTCTCACAGTCCAGCATCCCCTCGGTCTCTGGGAGGCAACCCACAGGACTAACTTCATCCTGGACTGCCAAGGGAGTTAGCAGATGATCACGATATTCATTCCGTATTGCGCCCTCCTGGGCAATCTCCAAATATTTGAAAAGCAAGGCGTGAGAATCATCATTTCATCCTCCGCTGAAAGGAACTACTTCCTCACAGGAATGAAGAAAAGTCAATTCTGGGACAGCACAAAAATGTAGGAAAAAAACCTGAGGAATGCCTTTTATGCAGCTGCAAAAATATATCCAGAGTGTAATTATTTATGTTGGAATTTGAACAGGAGATTTCAACTTTCAGTCTTTCTTTCTGAGAGTACAATGACAACTTTTTAGCTACCTCACATGGACATGAGTTTCCCTGCAATGAGAGCTGAACAGCATTTCTAATTCCCACTGGTTGCATTCTGACCGATGTGGAACAATGCTACCTTTTGAATTATTTACATGATTTTTCTGAGGTGTCTCCTTATTCTCTGGAATTCTTTTGTCCAGCTGCTGGTCAGACTTACCATGACTCAGCTGATGAGATCTGGTCAAACAGGTATTGCTAGGTAATGCTTTTTATTAAAAACACACATGTGTGTTTAACGTTCAAGCTGTTTTTACGCTTCTCTCTCCTGACGTGTGCATCAGGCTGGTTCTGCAGCACTCCTGGGCTGCCTTCAGAAGCAGAGCGCGTGACTTTTTGACTCCCAACCTTCTGATGCTCTTTCCTCCCCTCCACGTTTTCTGTGCCTGTGGCCTGGTGTGTGTACATCCATCCCACTTCATTCTGCCACTCCTTTTCAAGACAGCAGCCTAATAATGAAGCTCTTGATGAGACTGTGAAACCAGTACCAGCAACGATGAGTCTTCATTACTGCTGGAGGAGACTGGGGTGTTTGATATGCGTGAAGCTTTGTGCAGACAGCTACGACTATAAACTGCCATTTGTTACTGTCAAACAAGTAAGTGTTACAAGTGCTTAAAAGTGTTGCTCTTCTCTAGCAAAGGATTTATATTTGAAAAAGAAAAAAAAAACTAATTAGTACTTTATCTTTTTCTCATCCACACCTAAAGTGTGGATGCTGGCTGATGAACAGAAACCCTGTTCTCTATTACTGCTTACTCAACAGGGCTGGAAATGATAAGCAATAGGCTCAATTATATGATAAAAAAGTGAGAGAAAGTGGTGGTGACCTGAGACCTAAGCCACCAAATATTTTGGCTATTTGTATATGGTTATTATGTTTGTAAGATACATAAACTTTTCACATAACTGTGTGTTTGTAGAGTTTGTATTTAATATGTATCAGAGAGCCTAAAAGTCTCATACTCTTAACCCATTTGGCTTTCAGTTGTCCAGGAAGTGCTGCATTTGGCACACATGTTGCGGAAACCTAAGAGGAAAAAAGCTTGATTACAAGGTGCTCCTCCCACTACCATCTCTCAACCGAAACCACTAAAGTTTTATTGATAACAGGACGGGTATCTGCAGGCAGGGTAGCTGATAAGCTTTCTGTGTGCCCAAACAGACTGAATATAGCGTGCCTCATTAAAAGATTTAGAGCTGTCTCTTGTATTTAAACAATTCTATTTCACTTCTCAACTAAACTATTTTTTTTCCTTCGATATGACCAGAATATCTTATCCCTTTGCTAAATCTTAATGCTTGTGTATTTTGAACTTGTGTCTAATTTACCTCCATATGCATGAGGCATCTGTGGCATTCTACTGAGGAAAAACCTTTTGACATGATGGCTAGGAATTATTGCAAGATCAAGGAATCTAGCTAGTTAGAAAAATCCTCAGCAATTGGACTTGTGTGAAAACTACAGCAGGAGTTTGATTTGTATGGTTATTCCAGATGATTCTCTTCACAATACCTACCAAAAAAAGAAAGAAAGAAAAAAAAAGAGTATACATAATGTTTCTCTGCATGCTCTATAACATACAGGAAGAAGACTGGTAATTGCCATTTTCTTTCTCCTGGGGCAGAAACAGCCCCAGTCTGTAGCAGGAAAGGTAGGGAAGCAGGAATGCCATGCACTTACGTGGTTGGAACTGTATGTGACTACATGGTGCTAACAGGTGGGTTAAAAACATCTTAAGATTTCTCACCGGCATATTGTATTTCTGCATGTGTTCACATACACACACACAAGCACACGTGTGTGTAGCACGAGTGCATGCCCCCATATGTCACCATTTGTAAAGCTTCGACTGCAAACTGTTCTGGCACAGTCATTGCAAAACAGCAAGGGGAGTTCATAGCTGCTGTGGCAGGATTAATGTGCTCAGTTTTATTTCTGTGGCTGGCATGTGCTGAGAACGCATCTCCCTAAAACAAAAGAGAAGAAATCAAAGCTAACTCCTACTGTGTTTTTAGCATGTGGATGAACAAATTCTACAGCTTTTAAGGATCAAGGCAATTGCTGAGTAAGAGTAGTTACTGGCCAGGGTATCTAACTGTGCACAAAAATAAATAAATGTAGAGGAAAAAGGAAACGGAAATGTGCCTCTGAGCGTGTGTTGTATTCTACAAATACTCCTGTGGTATAATTGGTCTTTTTAAAATTTCTTACTAGCATATAAGAAGTGCACCTTGCAGTGAGTATTATTTTATGTGGGCAGCTAAACTGTGTTCCATCATTCTCTCTTAATCTGAATTGACACTTCATTTCCCTGCACTCTCGTATTTAGACCTTTTACTCTATGGTACTGGGAGAGAAAAGCCTGTTGACCCATATTCTGATTTAATACAAAAAAGTGAATGACTTTGGACTGTTCAATCATTCAGAGACATCAGGACAAACTTTACTCTGCCACTCAGTGCCACCAAGCGCCGTGGGTTTGCTGAGAGGTAGTAGTCTCACCCGTATAATAAGTCACTGCCCTTGACAATATCAGAGTGGATTAGTGTTTGGGTATGCTTACTGACTCCACTGTGAGAATCTTGTCAGATATTTTCTTCCTGTCTGCAGTATGAATATTAAAGCAAAAAAAAAATTGTAATAACTTACATAAATTGGTCAAGTCTTACTCCTCAGCATTTGTATTCAGAGAGGAAAGTGTCATGACAGAGTGAAAACCAGAGGAAGAGTTGTAGTTGTCCTGAGAGACCAGTAGTTCATAACGGGGAAGAACACTGAAAAGTGTGTGAGAGACCAGATTTACTGACATAGAGGGCTAAAGGATCTCAGCAAACTTCTTATTCACACCTTATAGCTCAGCACAGATGTCATGGAAGAAAGAATCAGCCAAGCCATGGTTTTAAGGTGACTATAAAACAATTTTGACCCTGTTACTAGCACTGAGTAGTACACCACATCTTCTTGTCCTACCAGACAGTACTTGCGCATCTCCACAGTCCTCCCCACCATTTAGACTGTGACTGATTTCCGTCTTTAAAGGCTGTACCATTGCATGGCCTTCCCCTTCACCATTGCAGCTGCACCTAGTCCCATTGGAAAATGCAGATTGATTAAGGATGACCTTGTTTTGGAGTAGCTGCTGTAACTACAGGTATCTGTGCTGGGGAGAACAACAGCTGTATCTTTCCTTTGTTCTGCTGTTGGCACCAGGGGTTGTTCTCTAGCATGGTGACATGATGGCTGTACATACTTCTTTTACTTTGTCTCTACAGTAACAGACTGCCAAAAGAAGAGATCTCGTGTTTGGCAGCTCAGCCATGAGCATGGCAAAGATGGAGGACACCACCGTCAGAAAAGGAAACTCTTTCAGAATAAATTGTTTAAATAAAGTGTTATGGATGGAAGACTGGAAATGACACAGGTAAGATGCCTGAGAAGAAGGTATTGTCCCCATTCTCTTTTGGTGGATGAAAGGCAAGTTGAAAGGTTTGGCCTCACCTCTTGTAGGAACGCAATGCGCATTCTTCAGTCTCAACACTTGCTTTTATTGCTAATGCTTTGACACAAGTCCTAATGTGGCTTTGTGGGCATTTTTTTCCTTTCTTCCCCCTATATCTCCAGCCCCAGTCCATTCTATGCATGATAGTGCAAGTATACTTCTGAAAAATTCAGTTTGTTCCTTTCTCCACCAATTTACTGATTCAAGCCACAACAAGTTCAAACACTCTTGCTCACCTTCAGCATTCTCTGTGATTCAGCCTCTTACACTCCCTTTTATTTACTATGCTGTGCTACCATTGCCTCCCCCCTTTGTAGTAGCATTGTTAGCTACACATATATATTAGTACCTTCCAGCTGCTAGGCTGGCGAGGTGTTTCAGCTGCATTTCAGCTTGAGAGCCAAACGTGCAACAGCTTTGCCTGTGCCTTCAGAGCTCAGCATTAGGATTTAAGGAAACAACAGCAGAGTATGTAGCTATCAAATGTTTTGGGAACCATTGGAAATAAAAGCCAGAATTAGGGCAGAGACCCACAAAACCCTCACTGAGAGGTACAGGCTGCTTCCTGTGGAGTTTTAAACAGTGGTATTTCTGGGTGAAAAATCAATGTGGATGAAGAGAACTTGTTGATCTTCTGTAGGCCATAAATTTCTTATCTGTTTGCAGCACTGCAAAAGCTATTCCAGCCACTGCGCCGGTTCATGGAAAATACATGTGTGTGCGTGTGTGTTGTGTGCACACATGTACATGATGTAGAAGGTTTGCTATACCATGGTAAGTATTGATCTACAAATTTATTTTATGTGAAAGCGACAATTTGAAGCATTTTAAGAGTAGGTCGTTGTCTTTCAGGTTCGCTGCATTTTTTTTGTCAATACACGAATGTTTAGAAAACCCTCTTTGTATTTCACCACTGTCTGTAGGATTGGGGCAGCATATAAACTACGAAAAATAAAAGATACAGAAAAAAGCCCTGTGAAATCATTCCTTTGAAGCTGAAATAAAAACATAGTTACACCCAGAGATTAATTATGAATAATTGGATTCTAATGCATTGGCAATATGCATAGAGACTTTAATCGATTCAGTTAAGGAGGGAAGCACGGATGAGTTGAGGAGGAATACTTTTCCATCTTAAAATGATCAAAGTCTTTTTGGATATATGCAGAAATTAATGGAGACAGATGACAGTCAGTGAAGGGGAAAAAGGGTGACAGTGTAAAACAAATAATGATATCAAATGAAACATGGAACAAACATATAAAAAAAAAGGAAGGAACTTGTACTGGGGATTATGCAAAATTTCTGCACATTTTTGTAGAAAATAGTAAATTCTCAGTTTCCATATAAACTCCTATGTGACTCCGTGGGAATCTGGTTGTTTCTAGCTTCCAGCACTGCAGTTATAAAAATAGCACAATGTAAAAATAATACACATACAATAAAATGGTAACAATGGCCAAGGCCTGTTTGCTCAATGAGAAAGCCAATGCTTGAGCTATGCAGTTGGACTTTGTACATTTTCTTTTGGCTGTAAATTACATGATTCATTTCAAAGTTTCTCTCCACCCTTTCTGAAGCTTAGGCACCAATGAGCCAGAGGTTCAGTCCTGGAGGAGAGAAATGAAGAAACAATGTGTTTGGGCTAGAGACATCTCTGTTAGAGAAGGAAATACTAGGAATGAGTAATGTTTGCGCTTTTTTAACCTGCCAATGACCCTGGTAAGCCTAAGGTAGAGCTGGAGATAACCTTATCTGCCAGTGTGCTCCTCTTACTGGCCAACAAGGAAGCTGCTTACATGCAGGCACTGTAAGGTTGAAAAGACGGCAAGTATCACAAACTTTTCAACACACCCCTTGGAAAGTGTCCCTGTGCCCCGGAGCCATCAGCCTGCAGCGTGGTACCACTGCCTGAGCCTGCTGCTGTACAGGGATCCCCATGGCACAGTGGCCTGGGCTGCATCTCTCTGCAGAATCCTGATTTCTGCCCACCTTCCCCTATCAGGCAACTTTAGCCTCCAGTTACTACCTCCGTTATTAAAGACAGGCAGCATTCCTTCCTCATGGCCTTTCCTTGCTCTCAGACTTCACTCTGGTGACCATCGGTTTCATTTTGTTGACGTCCCCTTAGACCAGGGACTGACTGAAGAGTATAGTTGGGGTTTGTTAGTGTCGGGTTCTTTCTTTTTGTAAGAACTCATACTTTTTTCATACCCAGGTTTCATCACAGGTTATTAGGCAAGAATAAGCCTCAGTGCTCTTACGTATGTGGAATGCTTGTGGCTTTTGCAGTTCTCTGCATTTCTACAGAAACAGGAAAAAAAGACAGATTAGATGATAAGAGTATAGTACAAGTCTCACTCCTCTATATTTAAAGCATAACAAGATCCATCGACTGCTGAAGTAATGAATCATTGTAATTTACATATACAGGTCAGTGGAGGACATCCACGCACAGCTGAAAACATCCCTTCAGTCAACACCCTCCTTTACTACTCCCATTTCATCAGCCTCTTGGCACACCCTGCCCAATACGTGTGCATTCCCGTTACTGATCCTTTCAAACAGCTAACAGGTTGCGAGATGAGAAGGTCACACTTTTCATGGCTGGGAAGAGGCCTGGCAACACACAGGGATGTTTGCCCCATGAAAGATGCAGCAGGGCTTGGCCGGGTCCAGGGAGTAAACCCGCAGCTCTGCAGGCGGAAGGAGCTGTTCCTCGTTTGTTCCTTGATGTCCCTCAGTGGCCAGTCAGACAAAATCAAGTGATGGATCCAGGCTGTGGACCCAGCATTCAGGTGCTGGTGGCACGCAAAAACACTTTCTCCTGTCCCTGGCCGAGCTATGTTTGAGGGAACAGGGAAGTGGGAAGGGCAGCATCGTTTCCTTGGAAATGCTTTTGCTATAATTAAACTTGGCGAGGGGTGGAGAAGGAAAAGGACCTTCCCCACCCCTTTTACAGTGAAGGGAAAAAAATCTCAGTGTTCACATCGTAGGTGGGAAAATGCGAGACTTGGCGGAGCTGGATCACCTGCCCAGGCCCATGTGCGGGACAGGGCAGCACAAGGGCAGCGGGGCATGCTGCCTCCAGCCCAAACACTGCCCACAGATGCGCTTCTGCTCCTGCTCCTCCTGCTACAACTGCTCCTGCTCCTAGTCCTGCTCCTGCTGCTGCTCCAGCTCCTAATCCTGCTCCTGATGCTCCTCCTGCTCCTGCTCCTAATCCTGCTCCTGATGCTCCTCCTGCTCCTGCTCCTAGTCCTGCTCCTGCTCTGCTGCTCCTGCTCCTCCAGCTCCTGCTCGTAGTCCCGCTTCTGATGCTCCTCCTGCTCCTGCTCCTGCTCCTCCTCCTAGACCTGCTGCTGCTGCTGCGATCGTGCCGTTGGCGGTGTTCTACAGCCGCCCGGACCGCCGTGCCGAGTACAGAGCGTTCCCTGCCCGCCCCTGAGCTGGGATTAAACTTCCCCAGCCCGCCGTGCTGCGGGGCCCGCACAGATACACCGGGGTTGGGGGCGGGGGGGGCGGGAGAGATGGCGGGAGGAGGGCAGGAGCGTGGCGGAAAGGCAGCTCCCACAGGGTGCGTTTCGTCGGAAGTACTTAGGTTGGGTGGGGTGGGGGTTTTTTTGTTCTTTTTTTGCGGTTTGAGTATAAAAAACAGGCAAACAAAAAGCTGCCAGGCAATCAGTATCCCTAAACAAATGTACTTTGAAAAAAGATGGAGGAAAAGAAAAAGACATGGCAAACCTGCTTTTACAGAGATAGGTTTATGGCATTGCTGTTTCTTTGACTGCTGGCCATTGTTAAACAAGTACTTTTCCTTTACTCTCCCCCATGCCCCGAACATTACACTTCACTTTCTCTTCCAGAGGAAACTGAAAGTGCATCTCACCCCACCTGAGAAAGAAAAGGCCAGAGGTTTGACAGAACACCTCACCCCCACAAGCTTTTTTTTTTTTTTTTTTAGGAGCATGCCTTCAAAGCTGGTGGCTCTCAGAAATTTTGTGCCACTGTGGTGCAGTTCCCAGGCAATGCTGTGTGGATATGTCAGGACCAAAATGCCCCCTGAAAGGTGAAGAGGAACGAATCAAGTATCTTCAGCCTGCAGCAGGTAAACAAGTCAGGTAAACACGTCAGCAGGCTCGGGAGCACAGGTGCCTTGGCATCACGGACATGTTTTTTAGCACTGCATTACTACCGATTGTCTCTGTAAATGCTTTGTTAAAAGGAGTGACTAGATCAGAAGCACACTTAAGCATTGTTCTTCAGTGCAATCAGTTCTCTGCCAATCTTGGATCAAAATGAATCAGGAATCTCATGAGATTTTGGCAGCTCTTTTGTATAATTTCCTACATTCCATGCAAACCTCACAGGTTCATGGCTTTTGAAAGATTTTTTGCCTCTCTGATTTGGTTTCATTAAGGAGATCATAGGGTTAATCCACTCACTGAATGTCTGTGTATTCTTCACAGTAGCTAATCTCACCACCTAGTACAGTTTAACTGACTTCTAATTTATTTCTCAGTGCTGACTGGATGCCATCTGCATATATTTCTTTGGTAGCAAACTGGGATTTATATCACTATGATGTGTTACATCCTTGGTGTGTTCCAGTCCTTTAAACACCCCATCAAATCGTTTAAGAATATTTTTTGTAGCCTGTCGAATAGCTAAGTGATTCACCCTCTTGTGGTCTGCGGTTCAACCCCAGCGAGCAAGGACCTTTTATCCCTCATTTTACTACTGTATTGCCCAGAGTATAAGATAAGCCCCTTGCCTCTCAGATGTGAAAACACACAGAAAAACCCCTCAGCTCTCACTTTGGAGTTCATTCCCTGTGTACTGTGAGGAAGGCTATACCATGCCCCCTTTAAAAGTTGCGCAGGTTGCCGCCCGGCAGATGCATCCAGCAAGCGTGAGAGCAAGCTCCCAGGTAGCCCTTCCTCCAGGCCCTGGTCCAAACAGGGGGTGAAGAGCCAGCAGCCTTTTGGTCCAGCCTGCACTCGTTGCCAGTGGGTCCCCAGCAGCGTGCTGGGAGCTGCAGCACCCTGTGGGCCGGGAGGAGGGTGGGCAGTGAGGAGGCACACCGGGCTGGGTACGGCACCGGGAGCTGCGTACCCTCGTTGCAGGCTGTGGGGCTATGCACGGGTGAGGGTCATGTGTTGGCCCTGCCTCACCCATTCCTTGCCTGCTAGAGGAGACTCCCAGTTCGGTTGCTTGTTGCGACGCATCTGCTTGTACTCATTCTCTTTCCACCACAGGACACCCCTTGTCCTTGTCCCGTGTCCCATCGATACTCTTCTCCCTCTGTTATTTGTCCTTTATCTTCCAGCTGCCCTGACTTTTTGCTTTTCTCAGACGCTGGCGCCAAGCACCGCACTGGCCCCTGTGTCTTAACAGTTCCTGTGTCTGTTTCACAGCCTTGTGCGTTTATCTTATCCACGGACCTTGAGAGTTACTTTAGTCCTCTTGCCTCGTGCTTTGCAAGTCTGCTGTGCTGTAACTATACCAGACCCATCCAAAAGTAATCCAAGGTTGCTTCCACTCTGTGAAACAGGGGTAACCTACTTTTTGTAGGCCAAGGGCCAGGATTATGGGCTGTTACGGACAGCTTGGGGCTTGGTAATTTCATGGGGGGGGAGGTGGATGCATCAAGTTTGCAGGTACTCCAGAAGTGCAGTGCTTCAGGAAGTCGCTTGGGCTTTTTGTGCCTATGGTCACTTGAAACTGAGCGGCATCCTGGACGTTCACAAAAAACAAAAGCCTTGTTCTCCCTCCTCTGAATGTGCACCAACTCCTGCTCTAGCCTCTGTGCAGCTGATTTGAATCAGGCAGTTGATCTGTCTGAAAAACAGTCTTTTCTGGGTTGTCATTCTGCTGGATTGGGTCAGTGATCTGACTGAGCCCGCAGACCGCAGGGTGTGGGGGAGGGAGGTGCTGGATGTATGGTGAACAGAGGTGAGACAGACTCTTTTTTCCTATCTAATGCGTGCATTCCTACTTGGAATGAATCTGTGGGCTGGATAAGGCTCTTTGATGAGACACGTTGGACTCCAGGCCATAAATTTGGCTTTCCGGTATTCGGCAGTGTCCAGTCCAAGCCCTGGACAAAAAAGGCAGTGTTTAAGACACACCTGTCTTTTCTGTGTTTGCTAACTAAGCTTACTTGCCTGGCTCCTAACACAGCTTCCTGGCTTTTATGAAAGCTTCCTGGTTTTCCATGCGTTGCAGAACAGGGCAGTGTGCGTAACAGAGCTGCACACTTGGCATGAAGACCAAGAGTTTAGGGGTTTTTTTCAGCTTTTTCCACCACTTTGTGAAACAAGCTGGGATTTCTGTTCTAAAATTACGTGATGTGTGTCCCTTTAGATCGTGACTGTGGTAAGGTTGTGTTTGGAGCCACCGCTCTCCAGGTAGTTTGGCTTTTACTCTGACACAGCGTTCTCTTTTTCTGTCATTACGAATGACATTTTTTTACTTCATGAGTTGCCCCACTAGCTACATACATGTAACTGTATTTTGGGATTTATTTATGTATTTGTTTGTGTGCTTCTTTTTAGTTTTTGAAAACAGGATTATGCCCTTGCAAAACAGTTGTTTTATTATGTTGATGGTATTCCTGCCATTTGCAATAAGATTTTTTTTTTTTTTTTAGCATTGGAGACATTGCTTTCACATTTGTACCGGGATATGGCACATTTCTTTACTGCTTTGCTCTGCCTTCATGTCCTTCTGTGCACGTGTAACTCTGTGGGCTCAGTTTTTTGAACACTCACTAATGCTTTCCCCTTATAATCTCAGTTTCCACAAACCTTACAAAGATCTAATATTCTTCAGAGAGTCAAGGCCATTTGTCACAATAATTTTGCTTTGACCTGACCACTGGCTACACCACAAACTAATTTAATCCCTCATTCCTCCATTTTGTAGCTGTTCAGATTCAGAGGACTTAGTCTTATTCGTTAGGGTGAGGTGACACCTGGATCTTACAAAGAAAATGTTCTTTCTCCAAGTGAATTCTTCTGCAAGGGCAGTAGAAGTCTCATGTTTTTTTGAAAAATCCTTTCCAGCAGTTTGCAATTTTTGTTGTACACCCATGGGAGAAGATTGTAGGTCTCCAATAGCTCTGGGCTCATTGGATGCAGCACTGTGGAAGATCTCATTCTAAATTACTTGCTTTCAGTACCACTTTATCAGGCAGTAATGGGAAGTGTTGTAACTAACTCCGGCAATTCTGTCAAGTTCCCTTCCAGTCTGCAAGTTGCAGGCAACTTTATTTTCTCTATTTTCATTTGCCTTTGGGACTGTGCGTTACCAAGTTGGCATAAAAACAGAATATCCCGTGTCTACAATGGACTAAGGTTGCTGTACAAGGCAGAGGGAATTACCAGCTTGGTTGATAATGATGGCTCACAACAAGCTGTTACTTTTAACAATGGCAGGGCCTCCCGCCAGTTGGGCTGAGCGTCTCCTCAGTGGTTGTGTTGCTCTCTGCCCTGTTGGAGGTAGAGCTCGCTGGGTAGGCAACGACTTGGAGTTAGTCATCATTATCGTGATGACAACTGATGCTCCCCAGATCGGTGAGGGAGGGAGAGGGCAATGTTGCCTTCCATGTATTACAGTAATTTGTTCCAAGTAAATTATTCCAAGTAAAAAATGACGAGGCAGCAGCGCGAGCTGCAGAAAAAGGTAGATGATCAAAGCCTGCTCTTGCCTCCTGTTTCTGTCTGCAGGTCCACAGATGTAAAATAATGAAAAGGTCGTAATTCTTTCCTTTTTCAGAAGTGAGGCATTCTTCTGTGTCTGGGGAGGAAGCAGCTGTATCTTGACAGCAGTCCCCAGACAGAGGCGTTGTGGTCAGGGTGAACTCAGATGCTGGGAATCCTGGGGGAGTGCGCAGTGCAGTCTCCTTTGATGCCACTTGAAGATGAGAGCGCTGTATCCTTCCTCTGCCAGCACGGCTCTGCTCTGTCATCTCCTGTCTGCCTCCTGGTGGGCGTCCAGCGCTTCCATTAGTAAACAGTGTTCTGCACCCCTTTTCCTAGCTTTTCTATCCTGTGAAACCTTGTCTGCTCTAGGGTCAAGTGAGACACTGGTAGCTAGCTGCAGCTCTTGCCCCTCCGCTTTGAGGTTTTTTTTGAGGAACCAAAGAAACAAGTTCCCCCAAGACCTGACTGTAAGAAATTTTTTTTCTGTAATAGGGAATATATGCATTGGAACCACAAAAAGTCTTTCAAGATTTTAAATATATATGCATGTATGTAGGCAATATAAGTGTGCACACACATATGTTGCATATGTAGGTATAAAAGAGCTGCATATCTCTCTCTATGTGTGTGTTTTTAGAGACACTGTAGCTGGTGAGTTTATGAAAGCTTCTGATGTAATTAGCCTGTCAGAATGGCTCATAATCCTCATTACTATTGCTTATTCAGAACTGTTCCAGCTCTTGCATCCATTCCCTACAGTCATCCGTAGGCCTTAGCTTTAGTGTAAGATCTTTAGCTTTAATGACAGCGTATAGGTCTGGCTGAAGTCTTATCCTTTTCTTTGAGAAGACAAATAAACTGCTTTTGTGATCTGTCATTTGAATAAGTAGCAAACTTGCATCAAGAGGCTGAGCAGCATTACAGCGCTTCACTCTGAGGAAGCATGATGCACGAGTGTACCCGTGACCAAATTACAGCTGGAGAAGAACAGGAAAAAAAAGTAGGTCTCAAGTTCTGATCCCCAAATACATTTGGAACTGGGTTTAGTGCCTGAGTTAGACGCTAATGGTTAGACCCTCCAGAGGGGACCTGGATTCCACTCCAAGCTTGTGGACTGGTTTTATAAGATTAGAGACTGAGGTTTGTGCTTGTGTTATTTGAACTTTTTAAGCTAAAAATGCTGTAAGAATACCTACTGTTGTGGGATGTTGCTGGCTACTAACTTAGAAAATGCATGTCTGTTTTGGGATTCAGTTCAGAAACCTGCAAGGCTGGCTTGGAGTTTGGCCAGTTTGAAATCTGATTTCTCCCTTTCTTCAGTTCAACAGCTTTCATTTAGTTGAATGGAAGCAGTAGGAGCTCATTGAAAAGGGTAAATAAATTACACAAAGCATCTTTCTAGTCTGGACTGGGAAGGCAAACAGATCCCATTGCCATCACAGGATGTATTACAACAGTGTGTTGTGGAGGGGTTTTGCAGACCCATAACTATATGTGGGAATGGTTGTAGAAGTTTTCTGGTAGGGTGGGGAAGTCACTAGATGCTAAGGACATTCAACCCCTGACAGATCTGGATGCCAAGAAAGAGTACTTTGATTTTTGCTTGTTTAAAAGGAGTCGAGTTGGAGGTGGCCCTACTTTTGGGTAGCTTTTTCACATGCAGAACATATGACTCATGTTGGGAATGTAATCTGTGATTTAAGAATACAGGAGTATTTTAAGAATACGTGTGTACTCTGTGATGAAGGTAGCAGTGTATGTATCAGAGCAAAGGCTGTTTTTCTGAACTTTTGTGTTGAATTTCTTGACTCATACATTTATTGATTTTCAAACTGCAATGTGTATTTACAATGACAGATCAGTACTACTAAAGCACAAGAGCTTGTAACCCTATATTAAAATGGTGGTATTTGTATTTGCAAGTTAAATCAGCATAGAATTTTTTGATGAAATGTCTAAGTAGGCTTCTCTTGCTATCAGTGATGGCCTGAAATTTCAAACTGTACTCTAAAAAACCCTATTAAGTCACATTTTCTTGGCAGATTTTCTGACATAAATGTTTTCATTTGAATACATTTATCATTTTTTTTTTTAAACTCCTGGATATGAGTATAGGGACACTTTTCGTCTCTGCCAGATTTGTTGAATATATAACGTATATTCTGTGAAATGCATGTGAAACCAGACTTAACAAGTCTGGCAAGGCAGAATTTTCTTGTGACAAGTTCTTCATCCTGAGAAGAGACTGCAAAAGGACTGGTAGGAACTGCTAGTGGTGGTGGTGCCGCAGGTTTTGGAAATCAGGGAACTCACTCAAATGTCTGAATGTGAATTTAGATGCCTAATTTTGAAATCCCTGGCCATGAGCTATTCAGTCAGAATTTTTACAAGCACTGCTGTGTATCTGTAGTATTGTGTGAACTTTGAACTAAAGGTGTTCAGCCGTGGGTGATTATAAGCTTTGACTTGTTTAGCAAATCTGTGTATGTAAAAAATTGTGTTCCAGTCACCTGGAACAATTTTTTTTTTCTTTCACAAAATCTCTTTTGGCTATAGATCACGCAGGAGAAGTTTTAATGTTTTTTACAATTAGTTTGGCCAAGACAGATGTTAACGTAATAATAGTTTACAAGTCTAGCTACTAGATTTGTATAGTGCCTTCACTGTGACTGCCTTTACTGTGACATAAGGTGGAAGGTACCTGCCCATTTTTCGAGGACATTTTTATGGCAGCCTCACAGAAGTTATGAATAGCAGGCAGAAGGCTAACTCTGGCCATTTTCCTTCTTTCTCCTGCTATGTAGTGGGGTCCAATAACTTTATAATAATTTGCAGTGGCAGATAGAGGGATGATTGTCCCTGAAAATGAAATTAATTTTGCAGGGTTTATTTAAGAACAGAGAAGATTTGTTAAGACCGCTGTAATAGTCATGCCCTACAACAGAGAAGATGCTTTTGTGAACCAGATATACTAGTAAACAGAGCAAGTGACAAAGTATGCTTGAAAAAGAACAGGATGCTTAATGAATTTGTGCCTAACTTTGATATATTTAGGTATTCTTTTTCATGTTGCTGCCAAAGCTGCTTTTTTAAACTCCCAGGTTTTTCCAATCCAGTACCACTTGAATAGACAGTTTGTACTAAACTTCTTTGAGAACTGACAGACAAGGAGAATAGAAATCCCTGTCTATTTCAATTACCACATAAAGACAAAAACAGGATACCAGTTCATTCACCCCAAATGTGGATAATAAACACTGCACGGGCTTGCGCTTCTTGCAGAGTCCTCTCACAGAGAGATGCAGCTGCATCCCAGGCCGTTGCTGCTCACAGCCACCTCGCTGGGTGAAGCAGTGCTGCCGTGGTTACTCCATGCTTGTGCTAGCAGAGGGGCAAGGAGCCCGAGGTAGGGAGGAGGACCTCGCTGTGCCAGCTGCTGTGCAGGTACCGGCTGAAAATGGGCATGGATTTTACACACCTGTATTATAAGGAAGCGTAGGTGTTTCGGTTTCGGCTGCCGCCGGCAAACAAAAGCGCCACGCGGCCGCCCCTCCCCCCGCCGGCGCGCGGAGGAGAATGGAAAGAAAGAGGCAGAAAC
>Ga0065711_1005986_pt1 | contig 24040 bp, 14 predicted proteins | sample Hoacrofraction12_FD_59098 | JGI IMG/M metagenome (GOLD analysis project Ga0065711, IMG submission 59098) | Hoatzin crop microbial communities from Cojedes, Venezuela - Epithelial fraction 12 v2 (version 2) | ecosystem: Host-associated > Birds > Digestive system > Esophagus > Crop | place... | reverse complement strand
CAAGGCTGGGAACAGGCTGGTGGGGCACGAATTACCTTCTGTGTCCAGCTGCTCAGCAGGAGATGTTGGATGTGGAGCTGCAAGGAAAAAGAGAGTATGAACCCTGTAGTCCCCAGAAGGGCCCCTCCAGAAGGGAGCCTGCATGGTTGCTGTCAGGCCAGGGAAGGGTCTGGTAGCATCAATTACCTGTTGAATAAGGCCAGTGTGATATGGACACTGGAGCTACGGATGCAAGTAAGAGTTTGGTGTCAATGAAAAATGCTCTGAACACAGTAACTGCGTGTCATGCACCTTGAAGTAGCCTGTGTTCATGGTGCCCCTGTCCTATGGCACTTCATGTAATGTAGAGGTCTTTAATTGAAAAGACCATTGTGACTTCTCTGTTTCATACAGCCACGTCTTCTCTCTGGAGGTACCACATGCCCATGGAAGTCTAACTTGCAATACGAAATGTTTGGTGCAGCACCTTTGTCTCTTCCAGTCAAATCCCAACTCCCAGAGCATGTGTAGGAAATAGCTATGGTACCACCCATGCAGGAACCGAATGGGCAAAGGCAGAATGATCCCCCGTTGCAATCCCCCCCATTTGCAGTGAAAGGAAATCCCTCCCTGAACAGTTTCCTTCATCAGCAATGGCTACAGAGATCCCAGCCCTAAGTCCCCAGGTTTACCAGCTATCCTCCTTGCTCTGCTTGCATCTTCACTGTGCACTTGGGTGCCAGGAATGGCCTAACCTGAGTGGCCCAGGGATGGGAGACTGCCTCTAGTGCAATCAGATCTGGGACGGACATCAGGGACATGAAGGACATTAGTGAGCTGACAGTGGACAGGGTTACCTGGTGTGCTCCCCTCTTCTGTGGTAGCCGTTGTTGCTGTGGTGGTTGTCTCTGCTAGGGAGGTTGTTGGTGGTGTGGTGGTTGTGTCTGCTAAGAGTGTTGTGTCCACTGTGGGGCTGGTTAATGCTGTTGTGATTGTCTCCAAAGGGAACCTCATGTCCACTGGGAGGGTTATTGGTGTTGTGATAGTCGTCTGTGCTACAGAGGTCATTGGTGCTGCGGCAGTTGTCTCCTCTATGGAGGTTGTCTCCGCTATACGGGATGCCTCCAGTGTCGAAGCTACTGGCGCTGTGGAGGTCGTCAACACTGTAGTCTCTCCTGTGAATATGGAAGAAAACGGTCATCCATATGAGGACCATGCTTGTGCAATGGATACATCCATGTGTTAGTTACAAGCCCACTTCCTCCACAAGGAAGTGAAATCAGCCTGAAGGCATACTCCATCTTGGCTGAGGTCCACAGAGAGAATAGAGGTGGGTAACAGCCAATGGAAAATTTTTCTTGAAAGTGGTATTTGCAGAAGGTGACAGTAGGGAAAGGTACTGATGTGGCACCTGCTCGCAGCCACAGAACACCATGGCCCAGGCACAGCCAAAGGCTGTCTTCTGCAGACTCCTGCCATGAAGTCAGGAGCTGAAGAGTTTCTGGCAGCAGCAGGGCTTGAACCTATCACCATCGTGGATGCCCTTCTGCAGAGGCTCAGGTCATCCCCAGGAGCAGCCTGCGCAGTGGTCTTGCTGTGGTGCTTGGCGCAAGGTCAGGAGTGGAACAGTCCAGCATGAATTACCTGTTGAGTACAGCCAGTCTCCCGTAGGCACTGGACCTAGGAACACCAGCAAGAAATAAACGGCACTTAAAAAGACACTGATCACAGCATGTGTATAGTACTAGAGGTCTCGGAGCAAGTTCTGTTGTTTTTTTCTAAGTGCAAATCACTGATGAAGCTACCATTTCCTTCTTGCATGAATTCAGGTCTCTAGGCTCTTCCTCTTCTAGGAACTGTGGAAAACTGCAATATATATATAAAACACGTGACCAATCTGTTGTTGGTTAGTGATGTGTCAGTGCAGGTTATCTATTGTTAATATAGGAGAAAATAACACAAGTGAACTACCTTTTCTTGGGTGAAAGTAAAATCAGAAAACAGCAAGGGGACAGAGGTACTCAAACTGAATGTGTATTTGTAAAGGAGAAGAATATTAATGGACCTAAACTTGAAGGAAACCTGGAAAAATACAGAAACAATGTAAAGTGAGTTGTCACCTACGGCAGTCTGGGTTGTGACTGTGAAGTTATTATTGCCCATAACGAATACCTTAAGGCTTGCAAGAATATGAGTTTCACCTAAACCCATTCCTCCCTGATGAACACTGCCTATCAGACATAGCTTTGCCTCTAATTCCGACTTGTTTCCTTATGCTGTTTGTCACTGGTGGGTGATTAGACAGACTAGAAGTTCTGCATATTTCAATGCATATCTGATCCATGGGGGTTTCAATTACTTTGCATGGAGTGTGAGCAAGCACAGTTTGTATAGCCCCCTAGTGAGAAAAATATGAGTCTGTGCTGGCTCTGCAGGGTCAGCAGAGTGAAAAGACGGGGTTGCTGGAATCAGGCTCTGCATCCTGAGAACAGGCCTTTTCAGACGGAGTGTGCCCTTGCACAGATAAAATATTCTTCATAATAAAGTAGAAAGAAAGATTAGACATATATCTGGTATGTCTGGTATAGCTTTCCACCATGAGTCTTGAGTGAATGAAATGTTATCTCAGGAGGAGAGTGTCTACACACCCCCATGCTGACACATGTGTATTGAGTGTAATTTATAGCAAAAGTATGTAGAAAAGAAAAAAGTGACAGCACCTGAGCAGACAACACCAGCGTCTTCATAGTGGCGACAGTTGTGTATCCTCCATCCAGGGTGATTACAATGCGACAAGGAGACCTCAGTTCCGCTGCACTGCATGTTGTCCAGCAAGATATCACCCGAGCCTTGTCCAAAGTAAGCGCTTCCTGGAGCTGCAATGGCCTGGCCACATCCCAGCTGCCTGCACACAACCTGGGCGTCAGAAAGGTCCCAGAAGTCATCACAAACTGTCCCCAGCCGTCCTTTGTAATATAGCTCCACGCGACCTTCACATCGATGCCTGCCATTCACCAGCTGGAGATGGGTCTCTTTGGGAGAGAGGGAATTGAGCACACATACAGTCAGACAGATAAGCTGGAAGAGACCATAAGAAGTCTTCTATTCTACCCTCTTGCCCCGTCATTCCTAGTAGGTGTGTTCCTAGCCCAGCATTAAACACCTGTGAGGACAGAGGCGATAGACACCATTATTCTTCCTGTCTTCTGAATCACAAAATCAGCTGCATATATTTCCTGCAACATTTCTGCAGAAAATTTAGGCAGCGGGCTGAGCATAAATTGTTTCAGCAAGAAAGGGAACTTTTTAATCATAAGCAAAGCATTATTAAAATGAAGTGTTGAGGGCCAGGTTGGACGGGGCTTTGAGCAAAACCCAATCTAGTGAAAGGTGTCCCTGCCCATGGCAGGGGGGTTGGAACTAGATGATCTGTATGGTCCCTTCCAACCCAAACCATTCTGTGATGCTATGATTCTATGACAGCAGGAAAGCAAAGGAGAGAAAATGAATTTCAGTATCTGAATGAAATCTAAGCAAAACTGTATTAGGAATATAACAATAATTTTTTTTCACTTTGTTAACAGGAAGAAAATTTCATGTTTTAAGAACACATTTCATGTTCATGTATTTCTTTTATTACTTCCTGTCAAAATATTTTATGCTAAAGAACAAGGAGATGTTGCAATTTGCATTGAATTCTGCTGGAATTTAGGACGTACAGCACAGCTTTCCTGCCCTCCACCTGTGTCTTATCAGAAATCTCTATGTGTAGCCCTTCTACATGATGTACAAAGCCTCTGCTGACCTGGGTGGAGGGGATCAAAGCAGAGCAGTGCCTCAAGAAGATCACCAAGCTTTCAGGGAGACAGCAAGATGCAGCTTGGACAGCCAAGACCATGGCTTTTTCCTAAACTTATGCTCATGGGGCTGCTACAGTGCTGCCATATAAAAATTACCAGGCAAATAAATTGCAGTTCACGAGGTATTATGTACTACGGAAGGACAGCAAGCAGTGACCTGCTTTACTTAAAAGGATGTCAGAATTAGGCCAAATGAATCCTTCAGAAAAACCACAGAATTCTGGAGAAAACATGTGCCATTCATTATTTTTCTCCCTGCTTTATGCAATTTAACTGGAATGCCTCTTCTTCCTCTAAATTTTTTACGATAATTTTAAGGACCTAGAGTCCACACATCGCAACCAAATCCTAGAATTTTTTAGAGTAATTTTAGTGGAAGAATTCCACTAAGTGTTGAACAGAATGTATGGTGCTCTCAGTGGGATTATAAAAATTTCAGTAGGAATCCACTGGCTTTGTTTCTTATATGCCTGTAAAATGTAATTAGAGTTAGAAATAAACAAATACCTAATACCTTAGAATGTATACAGCTGATTACTGCATTTGTTCAGGCAAAACCCAGCTTCTTTTCAGTTTTAGTTAGCTTAGTTAGACATTCTGCAGTGAACAATATGAACATCCTGATTTTAGAGATCCATTTTTGGTGAATAAGTTTATTAAAGACTTTAACTTTATCACTTTAAAGAAGTGTAAGTGAGCAAATATATGTTGTAACTTAAGATTTACAGTATTTACACTTTGGAAATCAAAATATGCACACTGCACTTGTTATACTTTGCATTTCTGCCAAATGCATATTTAGCTTGTTATTAAACACTGAATAAGTCATCCAAAGCCAAACAACTCTAGGATGTTAAGGGCTCCAGGATTTCTTCACTGCTTCTGATTCTTTGTTGTTGGACTAGAAGAGCAGTCAAGGCAGTGCCCGAACAAAGTTTGTCCCTATTTGTGTGCACTTAACTGGCAGTCTGAAGGGAGAAGCCACAAAAGTGCCCCTTCACTTACATCTGATTTGTTTCTTCAAATATCTGCTTGGACAGGAACATTTTTGAACCACACTCCTAGGATTTTCGAGAAGCAAAACATCCAACTTGGCAAAAAATCAGGCTGGGATTAGGAAATTACGGCTGATCTAAACCCATTTTATTTGCTTTCATTCAGGGTCTGTCATCAGTGTGAGAGCATAACCATCAGCTGGGCAAGTAATTAGATAGGTTGCGTCCTGCCTCGCACTTTAAAGGTGTCAAAAAGACAAAAGCCTGTGACTGTACAAATATAGCACTTACTGTGACCCGGGAGGGAGAGGAAGGGTCTGGGGAATGAAGCCAAGAGCAGAGAGAAGAACTGCAGCAGCAAGACTAAGGTGGCTTATCACCAGGCAAGCAGAGGACAGATGAAGAAAACTGGATGAGGTCGATGATGGCAATATAAATTAACACAATGGTGCTTAAATAACTAGCTAGAAAAAACATCTGCAATTGTTCTAGGATATGTGTAGAACTATTTAGCTCGGAGTCACCTAAGTCACTTAGGAAATAGAAACTAATCATGTAAGGAAAAAGATAATGACAAAAAATTAGTTGAACTAACAGTGTTTCATGTCTTTCATTATTTTTAGATGCCCCTCATTTATCCACAGTGCTAGATTATGAAAACTAACTTCTTAATATATGTCATTAAATTCTACATAAGACCAAGAAGAATCAAATAACTCAAGCAATATTAAATATATAGCATAGATATGTTTGCATATACTCTGGAATAAATATACAATTAAAAAAAAAAAAGTTCTGTAATTCTTAGTTTAAATTCCTGGAACTGGAAGAATGACTCATTCATAGCACACTTGCAGACACAAGCATCGCAACGGTACAAGACACTGAGACAGGTACTACGCTGTGGCAGCAAAATGAACTCCACTAAAAGGTTTAAATCATTCTTACCATTCACTATGGTGATTACTTCAGATTTTTAGTACAACAGAACTGTGCTATCTCTTTCATCCAATTTCGCTTTTAATCTTTTGCCCAAACCCGTATCAGCATGAATGTGATTTCTATTTGTGGAATCTACAGAGAGGACCCCAAACAGAATATATATACTTTAGAACAAGTCTAAATGTTTTACCTGATTGGGCCTCCAGAACCGCTGGACCTAATAAGAGTAGCCATGTCAAAATCGTAGTGGTACCCATCTCACCAAGTGCTGTTGATACGAAGGACCATCAGAATATATATTCTCTATTTCTGAGGGGGAGTGGCACTGTAGGTTTCTCTTGCTACAGGAGAACAATAAAACAACAACAGTCCTATGATCTGAAAAAAAAAAAATGTTTGATTTGTTATTTAAGATTTTGTAACTTCCTGGGTTTTGCAGAAAGATGATATCTCAAGAGTAAGATTTTCCACTGCCTAGAAGGGAATATTTATGATACTGTAGGTTTCACAATCATCTCATTGTATAAAGAAAGTAAGCTTCTATCCAAAGACACCTTTCGATTCTGGTCAATGAATCTCAGTATTATTCTTTCATGGGGAGGTTCCTTGGCAGGTCTGGGGAAGGTAGTGGAATCTTGAAGTGTAAATGAGTTTCCTCCAGTAAATTAATAAAAGGACTTTAAAACTCGGTTCCAGCTAGTGAGGCAAGTCTCCCTGGGGAGCGATGAATTTCTGACAGCTTTGGCATACTCAAATAAAATAAGACCTGGTGGTCCTGTTGAAGTGTGGTCAGGGGAGTCTCTGAACATAACCGAAGAGAACAGTGGCTGCTGCTGAATGCAACATGAAGATAACCAAGAGACACTTCATCGAGACAGTTGCATCCTATCAAAATTGCTAGCCCCACCACAGCATCTATTGCTCTGCCCTCAGCAGCAGAGCCAGCAACAAGAAAGTTAAGGTAGGAGGTGACTGCAGCCTCATGGTGGACGCAGGAGCCACTGGAGAGGCAGTGGCATGGAGATACAAGGAAAGCAGAGGAGTAAATCAGTGCTCCTGAAATACCAGTCTGGGACCTTGGCAAAGAATGTTGGAGTGGCAGCAAGAGGCGCTGACTTGAGAGAGGCATGAAATACTGCTTGCTAGTTTCCTTGCTTGAAAGCCCCAGTCACACGTGGAGAGGAGGTCATACCATAATGTGTAAGTGACAACTTTCCCTCAACACATGGGTAATACTCTCCAGATAATTAAGGAGAGAGACTGACCCAAGCCTTGTACACAAATCACTGTAAGATACTTGAAGAACCTTGCAGTTGAAGTCAACACCTCCAGCCCAAATATGAACTCATTCCTGTTTGGCACTTTGAAGTTCAAGTCAAAACTATGTTCGCTGAGAGACTGTCAGATTGCAAGAAAACAACAAGAGAATCATTTGATGACTTTTTGTGAGAAATATGCAGAAAAATCAGTGTATTTTATACATATTTAAGTAAATTACATAGGTGACAACTTTATTCTAAAATTTCTGTTGATCTTCTGAACCATCAAATGGGGAAAAAAAGGTTTAAATTTCTATTGAGAATCTTTCTTGTTTGATTTTGCACAGTGACAATTCTAGCTGTGACATTCTTTGAAGAACAAATCCAAAGCTTTTCCACAACATGAGATAATGTTTAGTTCTCATTCATCGCTGTCTTGCCAGAGTGGTGAATTTCCCGTGTTTCTGTGCTTTAACCATTTAATGAGAAAAGGTTGAAGACCATCCTAATACTGAAGAACCAGAATATTGTTCTTCATCTGATTCCTACCTCTACAGCCATCAGGGCTTGGACAGCATTATCAGGAGCTAAAATTTGTGGCACAGTTGTTGCCATATAGAAATTTATTGCCTCCAGGGGCAGTCATCAAGGATGGAGATTAAAAGTCCAGAAGCCCAAGGGAAAAATGACTTGGAAGGTCTTTCCACAAGTGCCAGCATTATTGGCATGGAAGAAGGAAGTCCAAAATGCAAGAGGGCAAAGATAACTTTGGAAGCCTTGAAAGTGAACATTGAGTAAGGTAAATATGCTTCTTCTTTATGCAAACAGCCACATTCGCAAATGAATGAGGAAATGTACACAACACCTGGTATTCACTATTCATACCCTGCTGGTTTTGACACCTTGGCAAGAAGCAGAAAAAATCAGTATATTTGACAGACCCATCAAACACTGCAATCAGTGAAGCGACACTAAGTGATGGATAACAATTCTTCTCCAAACTTTTGCAATATCTGAAAAGGGTGGAGAGGAAGGGGAAGACAAAAGTGATTCCCAGATGATTCAAATGAAAAACAACCTCTGACATTTCGAACTGTCCAGGTAAATGAACAACACTGAGTAATTAATTATTCCCTACATTCTTCACTAATAGTTCTTTACTGAAAACTTCAAAGATAGATATTTCTAGAGATTTTGAATATTGGACAATCTTCACAGTAGGAATGATAAGTGCTATGTTCAGATTAATTTGAATTAATTAACGCAAATACCATACAGCACATATTTTCATTCTCCCATTGACTAGGTAAGGCTACTGCTCTAACATATTTTTGTTGTCTAGGGCTTCTTCTGGCAGCTTGAAATGTTTCTCAGCACATTAACTCAGTGAAAGAACCTCCACTGGTCTTTGAAAATATTTTCTTTTCTACTGACTATGGGTAGGAGACTTCTGCAGACATAATTGCTTTTGTGAGGTCTAGATGAAAACCATTGAAAGGACACAGAAGATTGATCAGCTTTCACCCATGACTGTAAGAAAGTATCTACACTGGAACGAGGGTATCCACAGACTTCTGCACAGAAAAACGACAGTCTGAATCCATGCGTTATGACACAATGAGGCAGCTGAGTTTAATTTCTTGGGTTCCTGGGTGGTCTCCTGGGGTTTGTTGTGTGCGTCATGTGAATCATGTCATTACATACCAATTTGCATTTGTTCAGTGGTGAGAATGCAAGTAGATCAGAAATGTCTGCTGCTGAGAGTCAAATCCACTTTATCTACTGGTAGAAGCTTTCTTGAATGTGGTGGGGCAGGAGGTGGGAAGGAAGGTTCTTGGCAGAGAGACCATTCACCAGGCACTTGTACTTTAGAGTATGACCCTTTCCTCATCACCCGATCCAGTTTTCTCAAATCCTGCATTTCTATAATACTTGTGGATCAAGGAAGGCAGGAGGGAATAAAGAGGATGATTCTGATACTCCAACTACTTGAACATTTTAGCAGCGTTTTCTACAGCAACATTTAATATGGAAACCACTGTACTTAGTACTTCTACCTTGCATTTTGGTACAACCTTGGTATATCTGGGACCCCTGGCACAGATATAGTATGAAGACTCAGCTCTGAACAGTACAGCCGTGTTGCAGATTGGAGGCACCAACATCCTAAGGCTAGGATCTTTCTGCCTGTCTGATCATGACAATGTTCAGAGACTAGGAGATGTAGAAAAAGTTCCTTAAAGCCATGCCCTGAATAATGGTGGGGTAGCAACACCACAGCAGCAAGGTCACTGCAGGAGCAGGGGCAGAAGAGAAAACCGCAGGTCTGAGAAGAGCAGAGGGGAAGGTCCACTTCTAGAGAGGTGGGAAAGCCCAGGTCCAAGAAAGTCTTTACTGTGCTGAGCAGGTGACTGGATTCCTCCAAGCATGGACAATCTCTGGTCCACACAACAGGACTAGAAGAAAGGCAAGTTCAGCCTCCTGGATTGCCCTGACCTTCAAAGGCGGCTGTAGGAAGAGAGGAGAGGAGGACCCTCCTCAATGCTTTTTCCTCCTGTGTGGACAACAAAATTCACTTCCACTCTCTGTAGGCTGTGCTAGGCCCTGCTTCTATGGTCCCTCTCCACAACGTGAAGAGGTGATGAGAGGCCTGTCTGGGGTCACCAGGAAAAGGCAGCTTGAAGGAAGAAATGGTATGGGCTGTAATGACGATTCTCGTCAGAGCTGCCCGCATCCTCCTTGTCAGGTCAGAATGTTGCCATAGTGTACAGCTCACCTTCCTCACACGTCATTACTTTGTCTCTGGCTGACCTGACACATAGTGCATTACACTGTTCCCCTCTTTCACAGCTGGCTAGAAAACAGAGAAGTCTGAAGAGGAGCATTTCTCAATCAAACACCAGTGACCTTTCCACCTGTAGTAAATGGCTTCTTCCAAACAGATTCTTCTTTTATTATTGTTTTTAATTTGTTCTTGCGTGGGTATAGGAGACAGGTCACACTTCCTTACGGCAACTTACGTACATTTTTGCTTTCTCCTCCCCTTTACATGTTTAGAAACGCGTAAGAACAAGAGCGCAAATCATTGCTTGGCAATATCACTTTGTCAGAAATAATGTTCTCTGACTTGATAATGTGTTAGCTGGGAGTTCAGACACATAGATGGTTATGTTTGCAAGTACACAGAAAGAAGTGTTGCTCAAAACCTTTTTCTTTCCTGTTTTTTTTTAAATTACACATCTACATAACAGATCTGATTATATGCGTCCTCTATACAAAATCTTATAAATGGTCTACTTTTTCTCAGAGAAACATGTAACTGTGAAGAACCATACCTCTCCAAATAAGAAATGCTGTAGAGGAGCAATTCTTCATGTACAGCCCCTGTGCACGTTTGCTTATGGCTCGTTATTGAGATATTTATACTGCAGAGAAATATTTTTCATGGACTACTTTCCAGAGTATCTCACAGTGCTACACAAGTATTTTATCCTCATATCAGGAATGGCAAAAGAAGTCAGTTCTTCTTTCTCAAGAAGATCTAAATTGGACTTCTCAGACAGACAGTCAGTCAGGAGCTCATCTGAAATGCTCTGAAATGTCCAGCATTGAAGGTGATAGCTTATTTGGATGCTGGGATGGAAGAATCAACCTTTCTTGAGACCTTAAGTGTATTTGGACTTGAGGATTTTAAAGCCAGGTTCCTTCATAAGTTGAGTTTGTGGCAACACTGGGTGTTACCTCGATACAGTACACTCTGAACTGAACTACCTGAAAGGAGGTTGTAGCGAGATGGGTGTTGGTGTCTTCTACCAAGTAACAAGTGATAGGACAAGAGGAAATGTCCTCAAGTTGCACCAGGAGGGGTTTAGATTGCCTATTAAGAAAAGTTGCTTCACTGAAAGGGTTACCAAGCATTGGAACAGGATGCCCAGGGGACTGGTGGAGTCACCATCCCTGGAGGTATTTAAAAGACGTGTAGATGTGGTGCTTAGAGACATAGTTTAGTAGTGGATTTGGCAGTGCTAGGTTAACGATCCTAAAGGTCTTAAAGGTCTTTTCTAACCTAAATAATTCTATGATTCTATGATTCTTCAGACAAGATCTGGATGGTGGAATAGTCAAGTAGGAGTTACCCTCTACACAGACTGCAAAACCAAATAATGAAACAAAATGACTGGTGAAAATATCCTTCCTCCTGCAAGTCTTGGGTTGCCTCTCACATTATCTGGTACGGGATGGGTTCCTGCAGTTTACGCTTCAAAAGAAATCCTCCCACATTGAGAACAGCAGCTACCAGCACCAGGACGGTCACAGCCAGAGGAACGTGGGAGCTGGCAGCAGGTGCTGAGCTCTGAGACTCCCCTTTCACCTGGATGTCAGAGGCCAGCTCTGTGCACAAAAGAGAAGGAGAGAGGCTTAAGTTTGTTTTGCCCAGCTAGTTAATCTCAAAGGTAACTAGGCAAAGAGAACTTGAATTAAAATTTTGCAATCTGGATCTGATCAGAAACCAAATCTCTTTATTGCATATTTTTTCACAGATGTTTCTGTAATTTCATGGCAAGAAAATGAAGAGCAAATAAGAATTTGCAATGATTACACTCTAAGACCATAAGATGCTGTTTTCTGATAGCGGGACAGCAGCTGCAGGACACTGGGAAAAAACATTTCCAAGGGGACCCATAGATTGGTTGCTAATAAAGACAAGACATGCCAAGCAGGCACAGATGACTTTGAAAAATTAATATAAATCCTGCAGAGAGATGAGTTACATCTCATCCCTCTTCCCACAGAACTGGATCAATTACCATTTGACATGTGCAGAACAAGTGATGGATCTAAACAGTGACAGAAAGCAAACAGCTTGTAAATGTTATAGAACAGTTTTATAAAGATTAATTTAAAAAAATCCCCATAAGAATTATAGCAGAATTGTGAATAAACCAGCAGAAGAATATTTCAAGGCTGGATTTCGTGTCTGAACTGACATGCAAACATACAGTAATACGCAGAGTCTTACGTTATTCTAGTTACTTAAACTTACTAGTGTTCGTGTTCTCAGCGTTAGCTTCCCGAAGTTGAACAGGTCCAACAACAACATTCACTTTCCCCTGGGAAGAACCTGCGTTCCTCCTGAACCTACTAACGCAGCCTTGATAGCAGCGGGATGAGTAGTCACTGGACCTGCACACCACCAGCTCACACTGCAGGTAGACTGACGGGTGTCGATTAACAAATGAAAAAGCATTAAATGAAAACCGAGCAGCATTGCTGTATGGTGAATAGCAAGCAGAGTAGGTAGGATCCTTAACACACCTGGAAAGATACAAAAATTAATAGCTTAGCTATTGTGAATAGAAACACTATTTCTGTGCAATATGTTTTAAGTTCTAACATAAAACCAGAAGGTAAGAGTATAAGAGAACTCCAAAGGGTAAAAAACCCAAAGTGTGTTTTTAGCAAGAAGAGAAATTAAGAGACAAAAATAAGTAAGAGTGGCAGTGATTTCTACCACAACATTGTACACAGCACAGAAATTTCATAACTCAGCAAAGTTCATGTAAACACAAATAGCTGAAAAATAACTAGTGGTTCTGCTGGTTTCTGCATTTCAGGTGAGGAACTGTTTTGCATTTGCAAACAGGGTTACCTTCTTGCGAAGAGGCCCCTGCAGGTTCTTGCAGAAGCAGAAGGGGCCCTTTCTACTCTGGAAGGACAAAACTAGTTCTAATACACATCTTTTTGGGGGGCAATAAACATACTCTTTAGCCCTTTGATGTTTGTAGAGTACCTTGCTTGAGGAATCTCGACACCTGACAGAGATCTCTAGATGTTTCACAGAGCTAATTGCTTGATTAACTTTCTTGTTAATGAGTTTCCCTTTCTGACAATTACTAACCTTAGAATTTACCTAACGTAGATCCTAGTCACTGTGGTTTAATTCAACCACCATGCAAAAAGATCACAATAATTTACTCACAATTATTACCCCAGAATATTTCAAAATTGTCATTAATTGTCTTTGTATCTCAAAAAAATTCCATCGTCCTCATTTCCCTAATAAAGACCCCAAGTATTTAAAATCTTATCATTCTTAGTTTATTTTACACTGCAGGGACATCCACACACACCTGACTTGTATAGATGGATATTATTGATTTTAAAGTCAGTAAATACATTTGCATTTGAAACAGTTCCTTGTCACATGAACAAAAATGAACAGGAAAATGGTCAGTGTATTTGCCCCATCTCCCTGGTGAGTGCCCTGCTCGCAAAGCTGGATGGTCCTTCTGTGTCCTGCTTAACGAATACGTATTTTTATAGATAAAATAAAAAGAACCCCCAGCAAGGGGAAAACCTTCCTAAGATTCACACGAAATGTAAAAGGGAGGACATCCACCCAGCAGGCAGGAGGCACTGTGTCACTTCATTAGCCTAGGTTACGACATCGCTAAGGTCACTGACGTGAACACCATCAGAGGAGGCAGAGAGATTCAAATGCCACTAAGCACAGAAGGGAAATAAATTAGCATGAGCTTTTCATTCCTGGAAAGAAATGGGGCACTTTTATGCTTCTAGCTTGCTGTCAGTTTTGCATTCCTTACAAGAGCCCACAGTCTTTCCATTTTAAATGAAAATGCACATTTTGTATCAAATTAAGCAAGAGGGTTTAGGTTTTCAGAATAGCAAGAAAAGGCTAAGGAATTTCCTTTCTTTTTTTAATGGAGTGTTTTGTATTCTAGTTATGATGTTGCACAAAACTATTTGCAAAACTCTAATTCTGATGTACAGATACGTAGAGCCATTGACATTCCTGCTTTTCATGCATCTATTCCAGAAACAAATTGAGACCTCAGTTCCTACACTGTGTCATGGAGTGAAATCTCAGTGCTTGACTGCAACTTCTGAATGGTTTTTCTTTGTCATATATTTTCTTCAGGCCTTGCCAAAATGTCTTTCTTAGAAGTATATTTATATGTAAAATTACAACCAATGTACACTGGCCTTAAATCACCTCTGTCATAAATGAAGCTCTTTCAGAGCTAGGCATAGAGACAGTTTTTAAATAATTCTTTAGAAATTTCTTACCCACTTCTGATTAAGTCATATCTCAGTGTTCTGAAATTGCTAGGACTGGGTGATGCCACGCATGTGTCCACAAACACCACCAGATTTGGGTCAGAGCTGTGAAGAGAAGCTTGAAGGAACAAATTCTGATTCAGGTCAACATAGTATGGAAAGTCATGCACTGGCCACAGGAAAGATGAGGAATTGTAGAATGTCAAGTTCGCATCGTATCTGCCATACTGGGTTTCACTGATGCTGATGATGTCATCAGCAAAGTACATTACTTGCACCCAGGTGTCCTGGAGCATTTTGCAGTTGATGTGCAAGTGAAGGTCCTTTTGCCTCTTGACGATGTAACCAGAAGCAGGCACTTTGATCACATTGGAGTAGGATATTGTTTCATTGTTGCCCTATTTGACACATTAGATGAGTACAAAATTATTGCATGTAGTGATGTTCACAGCGTGCACTATGAGCTTGTATGTGCCAGGTCCTAGTATTAGTAAGAAAGAAGAAGTCATACCCAAAAAACCCAAGCATCCTGGATGAGATTGATCACTTAACTGTCTCCTATACTTTGTCCTCTAGAACATCACTCTGAAATAGATACAGGGATTAACTAAACCCTGGGAAGGATAAGTAGGGCTGTTTAACAAACCTTAGCCTCCAGAAACACATGCTGCTTTTCTGTGTTTTGAATACCTGTGGGCTACACCACCCTCTGCAATGCATGACATTTCTCCAAATGTCTATGAAGTTTCCACGCCCAGGCTTGGAGAGCTCTCCAAAATATGTTAGCACCAACCTGTCTACGTGTACCACAGCCTCTGTATGGAACGTTGAATATAACCTCAGTGGATGTAATTGTTGGTCTACAATAAGAGTCAGACAAGCTGATGTTCCACACCGAGTAGCCCCGAGACTGGAGATAAAGTCTGTCTACAACTGCGCGCATGTAAGTTGGCAAGCACACAAGGGCTAGGGAAGAAAATACGAATTATTAGTGATTTCAGGTACTTGATAACGCTTGCATGTTACAACTTCAACAAATGCAAAAGCTGCTGACATTTAGAGGAGAGAATTCATAAGTCAAAACAATTATTTTTCCACTTTAGACATAGATATGAATAAGCAATAATCTCTGACAAACTTCAGCTGGCCCTCCATTACTCCCCTGACAAAAATATGCAGCTTACAATAGGCTTTTGCTGAGGCCTTGAGCCTGTATCACCACTCACACAAAAATGCTAAGAAATGGGAGTTTTTCCTGAAGAAGAATCCAAAAGCTATTATGGAAAGTGTAGAGCTAAATGTGCACACTGGCTTGCAGAAGCACTGCTTGCGTGGGAGAGGATCCTGCAACCATCTCCACAACAGTTCACCGAGTCCATGACATGAAAAGCAATGATCCTAGGGAGAGTTTGGCTTTTGGTAGGGAGAGATATCTGACGACAGGGAGCTACAGGCCACACACAGCCTCTTGAATAGCAGCTACGAAGACAACAGAGCCAAATGTGGTGGTCACTGTTTGTGCCTGGGGAGGTTGTGAGTGTACATTAGAAGAACTGGGACTGCAGGACAGTACTGGAACAGGTCACCGGGAGAAGTTGTGGCTTTGAAGATTTCATCCTTTGAATGTTTCTAGAGACTCACCTACACAAATTCATACTGGACCTGACCTGGTGTTGGCAATAGCTATGCTTTGGTTAGTTGGACTAGGAAGCTTCCAAAAGTCTGTTGGGGTCAATGTAGCTTGAGAGTTAGCACGACTAGGCCGCTTACGCAAAACAGTTAGCATAACCGAACAGGCTGCTGGAAAGGACAGCTAAGAATAACAATTGAGAAAGTTCTGATAGTGCACATGATGTAGGTTAGCAAAAACAAGATGTGTTCAAGGACATGGAGGCGGTCTGTTGCTATTAGCATTAGTGCATAGTTACCAATCATAAGGGAATATGGGGTGCGCGAACAGCTAGTGATTTGTGTCTGTAGCCTATCCGAATAAGCGTGATCACGTGTGCAGATATGAAAAATGTATATAACCACGGAAGCAGACCAATAAATCGAATCGACTGTGCATTGTATCAATGTGTGAGAGTGGTTCCTGTCCCTGCATGGATGCTGAAACTCGACAAAGTCCTTTCTAGCCAATATTTCTATGAAAATCTGTTCACAAAGGTAGAAAAAATGTCTGAATAATGAAGTGAGAAGAAGAAAGATTAATTTAGACTGGTTGTCATAGAAAACATCTAAAGGCAATTAATTTGATCTTGAAGATTTTTTTAAAATGAAAAAATAATTATCGTCTGAAAGTGACCAGTCAATAACCAGTTATGAGATTCAAACAGAAATAGCATCTATGTAGGAGTTGTTCAACAGCATTAACAAATACTTACTTAGCAAATAAAATCAGGGTATAAAAGCTTCTGAGCAAAGAAAACATTACAAAGATAATGGAAACTTACTGGTGTTCTGATCTGCTGGAAAGGACAGATACTCTGCATGAAATCCTCTGCTGGAATATCTGGAGTCACTGGTAAATCTGACAGTCATGAAGTTCGAGGATGATGTGTATGTGACATCAGAACTAGAACAAATTCTTCCAAGCAGGGGAGAAGTATTAGGTGGTCCATCATAGATCTCAATATAGACATTCTCGCATCCACCTTGCAATCTGAGGAAGAAACATGAACACACAGTAAACTGCATTTGGTGAACAGGTTTTTAAGTTCTGAACAAACAATAGACTAAGATACTGCACTCACACAATCCACATGTAATATTTCTAATTTACTTATAAACATGGGAAAAGTGCTTGGGAACTGTGGTTGGGATTGAGATTTGGGACCCATTTACTGCCCAAGCAGGAAGTGGTTTACTTACTGAATACTTCCAAATGTGAGCATAATGCGGAAATTATTCATTACTTGTATTTGCCACAAACAATCTGCGTTATCTGGATAATCCGAAGGATAATAAGGACTCTGAAGTGTTCCAGAGGAATTAAAAAGTAAGCCACCACAAATATATTTTCTAGCTAAAGAAAAAAAAATAAAAGAATTTAAAAAAAAAAAGATAAAGATGTGATTCATTTAGATTTAGTTCTGATCAAGTGAAAATACATTTATGTATCCAAGCCATTCCAACAGGAAGTTATATCTCCAGAGACACCCAATGGCTGTGCTCTTCTCACTCAGGCTACAAGTGTGAGATGATCTCTTCAGAGAACTCTGAACTCCCTTGCTATTTTGCATTTTGTAGTCTGAAGGCATAAATATGTATGAGAGAAAGCAAGAGGTGCTGGCCCAAATAGTAAAAAAAATAGAGAGGAAAGAAAATAAGATTTCCCACAAAGTCAATAAAGTCTGAAATCCACCTCCAGCCACAGAATCAGAGAGACACAGGGAACCAGAATTTAGGATATAAACAGTTAGTACCAGTAAAGAATTCTTCCAAAGGTATTGGAACGTGCACATGATGAAACTCCAATCTATAAACTACTAACCAGTGCACCTCCAAAGTAATACATCAGACAGATGACAAAAGCAGACACACCTGGAGTAGTCAATGGTGGAGTGGAAACAGTGGTTGTGCTTCTGGCATCTGTTAGAGGAGGAGGAGAAAGAAGCAAGTGAGGGCTTTTTGAAGGAGTGAGTAAGACCAGGTTTTCTCCCAGCGCTGGAGATGCTGGTGCCACCCTGTCACATGGACGATGGAGAGCTTGGGTGTCTCAGCAGGGTGGTCTTCCACGGTGGGTGCAGAAGAAAACCACAGTCTTTGAACATGTCTCCAACACAGGCCTAACTGTGGCCAACAAGGGACACTTTTTGAAAGTGTCCCCATATTTAGGAAGGAACAGCAATGGTACCTGAGCACACAACACCAGCAGCTTCAGAGTGACCACAGTTGTGGACACCCCAGCCACGGTGGCTGCACTGGAAGAGGGAGGACTGGTTCCCTGTGCAGTGCACATCATCCAGGTAGATGTTGCCAGTGCCTTGTCCAAAGTAGGCATTTGAGGGTGCAGAAACAGTGAAGTCGCATCTCAGCTGCCTGCACACCACCTGGGCATCGTTCAGGTCCCAGTCATCATCACAGACAGTGCCCTGGCCCCCATAGGAGTGAATCTCTACGCACCCCTCGCATGGGTTCCTGCCATTCACCAGGGTCACGGAGACACCTTGGGAAGGAGGAAACAGGGGGAACATGAGAAAACTCTCCAGCACATGGGCACCTTCTCTCTCCAGGGAATTGGTAACGCTCTGTGAGTTTCAGGCCAACAGGACTGTTGCCCTCTGCTTAACTGGGTTGTGCGTTTCCCTGGCTCAGCTCTCCCAAGTAGAAGAGCAAACCCTGCTCTGTGAGCCACTACGTGGCACCACAAAAAGTAGTGGTGAGAAAAAACATGACAAGTTCAGACTCACCTGGAGGAATGGATGCCGTGAAGCTGGCTTCAGTTGTGATTCTGGCATCTGTTAGGGGAGGAAGAAAAAGCAGCAGGTGAGGGCTTTTTGGAGGATCGAGTGAGACCAAGTTTTCTCCCAGTGCTGGAGATGTTGGTGCCACCCTGTCACATGGGTGACGGAGAGCTTGGGTGTCTCAGCAGGGTGGTCATCCATGGTGGGAGCAACGATATCCACAGTCTTTGAACACATCTCTCAAATAATTTCCCTTCAGCCAAAGAAGTGCTAGTTTCTTGTTTTCCTAGAAATGTTGCAGATATCCCATCCCTGGAAATGTTCAATGCCAGGTCGAACAGGGCGCTTAGCCATCTCCTAGTTGAAAATGTCCCTGCTCATTGCAGGAGGGTTGCACTAGATGACCTTTAAAAGTCCCTTCCAATCCAAGCCATTTTATGATTCTATGATTCTATGATTTTTGTTGTTAATCACTGCTCTTAGTGAGTTACTAAATTTGACAATGCAAGGGATAAACGGATTCAGGAGAGGCATGTTTTCCCAAGAGGGATGCGTATTTTGGGATTGGTTCAATCCACCTTGGAACTTTGCTCTCTCCAGGTTTGCATGCCACATGCTTGATAGCCCNAAGTGCANGAANTGGCAGAGCAATGCCCTGCTCTGGGCTGTGTACANCACAGCATGATGCTCCGACCTGTCCCACCTGCCACCTGGGAGCTTCAGACCCCCAAGCTAGGATATTAACTAGTGCAGCCCAAAAGTAGTGGACAGAGAGAAAACATGAAAAATGCAGACACACCTGAAGACCTTTGCATGGTGGCATGTTGGGTCATGGTATCTGTAACTGTTAAGGAGCAAAGAAAAAGAAGCAGGTGATAATCTTTTTATCTTAATAAAACTATGAAGATTACCTCTCCCAGATCCACAAATTTCACCTGAGGCCACTGTTCTACAAATGAAAAACAAAACAGTGGTGAAGAACTTGTTCTTAAGGAGACATGCTCATTCCACGTGGTGACTAGTACAACAGCAGACTGAGACTCACAGCTTTGGACAAGACAGTCAAGTGAGGTGTGGTGGAGATTTGCTGAAAAAGGATTTTTAAGCAAAGGGTGTGTTGCATATTTTGCCCACTGATGTGCAGCCACTGAGGATATAGAGACAATCCTTTCTCTAGGACACATTAGTAATCAATTTTTAAAACTGCTTTATTACTCTGTTAAGGATAGGACTTTGCTGTTAATACTTGCCATGCTTCCCCATCTCACCATTCTTAGGATTGTGAAAATCAAGGGATAGAGCCTATGCATTGTATGCATGTGTAAGTGCGACAGTAATTAATTTGGCTCTGAAAACATAGATATAAATACATATCTATTGGGGAGGAGCAAATGATGGTTGACCTGACTGTTAGAAATGGTCTTCTGTGGTCTTTTTTTTCTCTTTCCTTTGATGACATACATGTTGTGCTTTGCTGTGTGACTTGTAAAGTAAATGCAAAATTACTGCCAGCACTAGGTCAGGTCAGTCGTGACTGTGTAGCCACAACAAGTCCTGAAAAGCTGCAAGAATGAGGATTCCCCAGCCTCCGTGGTAAACCTAATTAGAAAGTATGTGTAATGTTTAAACATTTAATTAAAGTTTAAGGTAGCTCCCTTCTGCCAAACTCAATTGAATGTGGCTAATATATTCAAAAGACAGAGGGGAGGGCAGTGCCACATCATAAGGTCAAACTGCAAGAGAGAGCACAGCATCATAGAACAGTTTGAGTTGGAAGGCACCTTACAGATCACCTCGTTCCTACCCCCTGCCCTGGGCAGGGACACCTTCCACCAGACCAGGTTACTCAAAGCCCCATCCAACCCGACCGTGAGCACTGCCAGGGAGGGGGCAGCCACAGCTTCGCTGAGCAGTCTGAGCCAGTGCCTCACCACCCTCAGAGTGAGGAACTTCTTTCTTATATCTAGACTAAATCTGCCCTCTTCCAGTTTAAAGCCAGTAGCCACTACGCCTTGTCCTACCCCCCCATGCCCTTGTAAAAAGTCCCTCTCCAGCTCTCTTGCAGGCTCCTTCAGGTACTGGCAGGCTGCTGTAAGTTCTCCCTGGAGCCCTCTCTTCTCCAGGCTGAACAGCCCCAACTCTCTCAGCCTTTTCTCATAGGAGAGCTGTTCCAGCCCTTGGATCATTGTTGTGGCCTCCTCTGGACCCGCTCCAACAGGTCCATATCTGTCCTGTGCTGGAAAGATGTTGGATGTTTTCTCCTTATTTATAGCTGCAAAGAGCAGTGAACAGAGAGGTGTCCCAGTCAGAAGAAATTCCTAGAAGGCACATATCACTTCAGTTCTCTTCTCTGAAAGAGGAGTGATAGTTAAGGTGTTTTTTTTCTGCCTTGCTCTTACAAGTGCTTGTGTCTGAATTAAAGCAGGGAAATCACATTGCCGAGGCAAAGCGAGAGGCTGACAGGCATGATACAACTCGAGAGGTGTTTGCTGGGAATAGTAAATCCAAGAATTCATCCCTGTAAAATATTGATAGTATTCAGAAGGTCCCCAGTGGTACTAAATATTGGCTCCTGAGAAAACACAACACTGTTCTGATTTGCATGTGTAAATGTGCAGACTGAATGTTACAGTCTCCAGGTTTTTATTCTACACACGCAGTAATCTCAAGGGTGCAACTGTGAGCAAAATGCACAATTCTGGCATTTCGTGGTACGATACAGGCTAGCGGCTGTGTCTTGCTATTGTACTTCCACTCAATTATATAACGTTAAATAAGTATTGGGTGGTTCCACATGCATCTGCAAGGTTGAATATGAAGTCTCTTAAAACAAAGATGTATTGCAGCCAAAGAAACTATACTGCCTCTTCATTCTGTACTGAAAACCATAGATTTACGGAAGCAAAGTCTTTCAGTAGTATTTTAATGACAGTATTTTTGTTATTTGTTTTATACTATGCTACAGGGCACTAGTGCTAAACAGAGCAATATTAATTTCATTGCACTATATTTACTTCAACACGAAGAACAGTGAATCATGATATTGATTGGTTCATATTTTTAATAAGACATCACAACGTTACCCAATTTCAGTCTGTCTTACTATGAATCTTTGCACAAAGCAGATTATAGTACCATGTGAATTACATGTATGGAATCAGTGTAAAGGAGTAAGACATTCCCGTTTTCCCTAATTTTTTTGAAAGAATGCTCTTTAAAGATTTTAAGTTTTTCACCTGAGGTGGCATCCAGGAATGCTGCATTTAAGAGGAATAACCACAGCAAGTTCTTGGTGGTACCCATCTTGTCAAGAGATACCAACAAAACAGGGCATCAGAATTTATACTCTGCACTTGTCAACAGGGTGAGGCTCCCAAGGTCAGTTTGGACCATGCTATGTCTGATTTCTTATGCAATATTTTTATGACTACCTGATCTTTACAGAATGATTACACACGAAAGGTAAAGTTTCCATTTCCTGGATAATTTGTGCTATGGCCCTTATTATAAATTCTCGTAACTATATGTACAGGCCTACTGTTACCTTTGGAACAACACTGGTGAATCTATGTGTTTCTTTGCCCCCACCACTCCAATTTTATTTATTTACTTCTTGTAGTTAATGACTTCATTAAACAAAGTGTAACACATCGCAAGAGGAGGCAGCAGATTCATAGCAGGTTTTCTGATAAATCCTTCAGCCGACAGCCCTGATCTCAAACATGTTTATATTTCTGGTGGTTTTCACTCAAAATTACAGGCTTGTTTCCCTGATGCTTGTACACAAACCACACATCATAAATTGGGTTATTTCAGGTATCAAAAGTAACTTAACACCAGCTATTTGTAGTATACCTTAAGTGCACCTCATCTGGGGGCCTCTGCTGAGACGTTTACCAACGTCTTCACTCCATCTAGTGCTATGCCCCTTAGCTGAATTTGTCAAAAAGCCTTCCTTCAATCATTTGAATCACACAATTTATAAAAAGGGAGAGAGGTACAGGTGGAAGTAAAACTAAAAGTCCCGTTGAAATGGTTTCCTTGGTTGGTCTATGTGAAATCTTAATGGAATTATAGATCGCTTAGGGCACAATAGCCCATAATTGTGTCCTGCTGATCTGTTCACTAGAGTCACTATATTACACTTCTACTGTTTCTCCTCATCTGATGAGGAGAAATACACACCAGCTAAAATCAGGCTAATTGTTGGCCTAATATGCTATTAATTACACTTGCTCCAGGCTATACCTATACGTCCATTTTGGCTATGATACTAACAGCATCCTAACTGCAATAATTGACATAAATCACGATTTCTGTTGGTCTATTCCAACCTCCCTCTTGCAGAAAAGCACAGCTTGGGTCTAGAGAGAACAGGAATAAGGAGTCTTCTTTCTGCAAAGTTTCACTGTGCAAGAATAGAGGAAAGAAAGACACAAGGCCAGAGTCCAGAAACAGTCAGAAGCTGTCAAAGCGGTCCCTGATAAGAGCAAACAAACTGGAGGACAATGGTAAATACAACTGATTGTATTCATATGTTAATAAAGAAATGTAAGCCTGAACATTGCTATTCACAGCTCTACTGTTCCTGACTTCCTGGCAAGAGCGAAAACAATATCATGTGCTCAGTGGAGCGATCACACACTGTGATTGGGAAGCAGCTACGGGGTCATAATCCTGCTTCTAAATTCTTGAAAAATAAGAGCTTTGTACAGGCCAAAGAGCATAGGCAGCTGGAAAACAACTTTGCAGAAAGGGACCTGGGAGTCCTAGTGAATGAAATGACCATGAGCCAGCACTGTGCCCTTGCAGCAAAGATGGCCAGTGACATCCTGGTGCTGCATTCAGAGGAGCATTGCCAGCAGGCCAAGGGAGGTGATCCTCCCCCTCTACTCAGCACTGGCAAGACACACCTGGGGTGTAGGCTCCATTTCTGAGCTCCCCAGTACAAGACAGACATGGACATACGGGAACAAGTCTAGCAAAGGGCCACTAAGATGATTAAGGGGTGAGCATCTTTTATACAGAGAGAGGCCCAGAGAAAAGAAGGGCCAGGGGGATCTCATCAATGTGTACAAATACCTGATTGGATGGAGTGAAGACTCTTCTCAGTGGTGCCTGCTGGCAGGATGAGAAGCAAAGGACATGAACTGAAGTACAGTAAATTCCATTTAAACATAAGAAAAAACAATTTCACTATGAGGGTGGTCAAACAGTGGAATATGTTGCCCAGCAAGGCTATAGATACCTCCATTATTCAAGATATTCAAACCCAGCTGGGCACAGTCCTGAGCAGCCTGCTTTCCCTGGTTCTGCTGTGAGCAAGGGGATGGACTAGAAGATCTCCAGATCATCCAGGCTTAGCTGGTGTGTGACACCATTAATAGGAAATCTATGGATAACTTCAAGGAGATTCAAGAACAGAGGAGGGCTAAATGCACTGTGGTTAAATTTATCCTCAACAATTAAATCTGCTAGCATGCTTCTTTAACATAAACTTGTCTGTCAGATTTTGTGCC